>Ga0180431_10002345_pt1 | contig 25466 bp, 32 predicted proteins | sample SS_ome_11_FD_132459 | JGI IMG/M metagenome (GOLD analysis project Ga0180431, IMG submission 132459) | Hypersaline lake sediment archaeal communities from the Salton Sea, California, USA - SS_1_MS_1 metaG | ecosystem: Environmental > Aquatic > Non-marine Saline and Alkaline > Hypersaline >... | reverse complement strand
GCCCCAACGACAAGTGTGCCAGTCACGCCGCCATCGCCCGAAGAGATTGACTTGATACGTGCGAGGCCAATGTCCTTCGCGCCAGCCGTCGTCCCTATCCATACGGTTTGATGTGGGCCGATGGCGGAGAAGTCGGAGCCGGAGCCGGAGTCGAATGGGATCGTTTGATCCTCTCGCTCGGCCGAGGCGTTGTTCACTCGCGCCGCCCACAGGGTTGTGGGCTGCATAAACGATGCAAACACGTCCATGTGATGGCGCGTCTCTCTGAGGTCGGATAGTTGTGTGGCGTTCAGGACAGTCATCGACTACTCCGCGTAAATAGATGGCTCGTTGAGTATCGTTATCTCGTTGATGAACAGTTGCACATTGCGATAATGCGGCGCACCCGTTACGTAATCCAGGGGGCCACCCTGCGTGACGACAGGCTCGTGTGGGATACCTCGAATGTCTACCCAATCGCGACCGAACGTGGCCCCGAAGCCTCTGTCGATAGTCATGAAGATGACATCTCCGGCCGTAACCCCGGCATTGATGATAAACTTGAGTTGCCCCATTTGAGGCGCGTCAAGGATATCCCACATGATATTGAGTATCTGACGGCCGTGAAACGCCAGCGTCCCATCAGAACGCTGCTTCTGCTCGGAGTGATCGGCAAAGTTGGCGACGGTTGGCGGCGGTAGTTTCCAGTTGAAAAATGCGCCGGTTGCCAACCCCGGCTCCGTTACGGCAACGCGCCAATTCCAGGGATCGCATCCAAACTGGCTCATTATGTTCTCCTCATAAATGTGCCCTGACGGCGCCTGGCGTTAATCATCAGTTGTGTAAACACATTCTCCATAATACGCATCTGCACCGGGCTAAATTTATCCATGATATTTTCAGATAGATCGATATTCATCTCTGTCACGGATTGGTAATTGTTGCCGCCGCCGTATCCCATAATCGGGGGTCTGTTCATAAGCGACCACTGTCCGAGGATGCTATCTCCGATATATCGCTGCGCTCCGGCGTATGGCATAATCCTGCCGAGTTGGGACGGGATAAAGATTTCCGGGTTCGGCGTGTTCCCCGCACGGGGTTCGCCGACCACGACGGGCATACCGGGGAATACACTGCCGCCCCAACGCCGCCCCCCGAGCGCCTTGCTGCGATACGTAGAATCGGTCGTGTCCACATAACCGCCATCTGCGCCGGGGATAATTGTTCCCCGCCCACCGCTAAGGCCGCTTCCTGCCTCGCCGACGAGTGGGCCACCCTCGTTCCCAGCCCGGCCGCTGAGGCTCGATGAGACACCGGTGCGCACAAGGATGCCCCTGGACGACACAGCCGTCATTCTGGCGTAGGCGTTCTGCATTCGCTTTGCGGCCGCCTCAACGATTCTGACCTGAGCATCCATCTTTTCGTTCAGCACCCTCGCCTCCCGATCCAGGTTAGTTATCAAGTCCTCGATACGGCGGTTGTGGGCCAGGTTGATTTCTTCCCGCTTGCGCTCCTCCGCTGTTTTGATTGCCTCTAACTCGCGCTCAAGGGCGAGTTGGTGTTCGGCGAGCTTGCGCTGGAGGTTTATTTGTAACTGCTCCAGCTCGCGCTCGTAAGATATCTTTGCATCTTCCAGTCGGCGCTCGTTGGCGATGCGGGCGTCCTCTAGCTCATCTTGAAGATCGCGTTCGCGCTGGGCTTTTTTCTCGGCCGCCACACGGTCCTCGTCGGACTGCTCCTTGTCGCGAGCGATGCGGGCTTCATTGAGATCGAATTGCAGCTTGCGCTTTAGCCGCAACAGGGCAACGGCGTCGTTTTGGCGAATCGCCTCAGCCGCATCGAATTCATACTTGCGGCGCAGCTCCGCCAACTTGTCACGGTACTTGCGTTCCGCTTCCAGTTTCTTCTTGTTGAGATCCTCTTCATCCTCAAGGAGTTTGCGGGCGTACTCCCGGCGTATATCCTCTTCCTTGCGGGCCGCTTTCAGAGCGGCATCTTCCTGGTCCTGTGCATAATCCATCGCCGCATCTTGCAGGTCGTTGCGGTAATCTATCTGCATATCGCGGATTGTCTGGATGTGGTCGCGCATAGCATCCTCGCGCTTTTGCGAGGTGTCGCGCTCCAGGTCTATGATATCGCGCCCGTGCTGGACCCAGGACTCCAAAATCTTGTTAGTTGTATCGCGAGTCAATTCAATCAGATCGCTATCAAAATCCGCCTGGGCCTCCGCCAAGTCTGCTTGCGCCTGCGCCAAAACCTGCTGGGCGGCCTTCACTTCCAGGAACGCATTGGCTATCTGTTCGGCCGTATCGTCGGCGGACTTACCAATGTTTTCCATTCTCGTTTCCCAATCCACTTCAAGTTGGGCGAGACTGTTGTCGAGTTCTTCGATAGATGCCTTCGCTTCATCCAGGCTCTCCTTGACAAGATCGCTCGGACCTTCCAGGTTGGCGAGTGCATCCCATCGCTCTTCGGCGGTGGAATCTGGGTCGAGTATTGTCGCCAGCGCATCCACATTGTCCCTAAACGTCTCGAAAAAGTTCTCGACAATAGTAGAAGCCTCGATAAACTTGACCGCGACGGCCCTGCCCATTTGAATAATCTGATCGAGGACGAGACGCATGGCTGTGGCGTCGTTCGACTCAGAGCGCGTAAACATGGACTGGATAGCTTGCCCCGCCTCTCGCGCCACTGTAGCAATGATGGTGAACATCTTTTCCGCATACTCCAGGTAGGCAAATATCTGTTCCTGGTTGCTGACAATGACCTCAACAAGACCCTGGTAGAAAGACAGTTTCAGGTCTTCGATTATCGCCCGGAGTCGGCCGACGCCTTGACCCATGACGATAAACACATCCATGTTTTCTTCCATCGCGTCAGCAAGTGCCCGGAAGCCCTCTTTCTGCGTATCCAGAATTGGCTCCCCCATTTCCTCAAGGAGAAACTGCCAACCCTGCTGAACACGTCCGATCTGAACGGCGAACGTGTCAGCGAACGCTTCCCACGAACGACCTTTACGCTCCAGCTCAACCTCGATGGCGTCGAGCATAGATATGATGGAGTTGCCGTTTTCTTCCATGTGGGCGCGGATGCGGTCTGTTTCCGGCACGGAAAACTCAAGACGCTGGCGAAGTGAGCGGAAGTCGCCCGTCATCGCGTCTTTCAGCGCCAGGTTGACACCGTAAGCCCCCTGGGCGGGATCGTAAGCGGCCAGCGCAGCCGAAACCTCGGCGAGTTTGTCAAATTCTTCGAGCGACGACATTTCAGGCAGAAATGCGCGACCGAGCTGGGTCAGATCGGCACCCATCTCGCGGCTTTTTTCCCGCACAATATCGAGCGCCACCCCGGCCATGTCCTCGCTACCTTCAAACATAGCCTCGAAGCCGGAGCGGGCCGTGTCAATCTGAATTGCCGCCTGCGCAGCCTGATCGGTAATCTGTATGAACTGCTGGTAGACCATCTTGGAGATTTCCCACATCCCCTTCATGGCAACGACGGCCCCGGCAACGGCAGCAGCGATACCGGCGGCAGCGGCACCGGCGGCGAGGAGGGCTTTTCCAGATAGCCCGGCAGCACTCGCCAACTCACCCATTTTCAAGCCGCCCTGGCCGAGCGTCCTGGCAAGCGTACTGCCGCTGGTGGTCATGCTCTCCAGGAATCCGGTGGCCCGCGTACCCAGAGAGGCCATGATTTTGTCCATGTCAGCCATCTCTCCGGCAGCCTTGCCAATCTGTGGGATAAGCTCGGTGAAGATGCCCTTGACCGATCCAGGAGCTTGCCCAAACACAGCCGGGCCGTGCATAGGGAGGGATGGCGCCACACCGGAATTAGTGGGCGTTGCCGGGCCGAGCGGAACGCCCGAAAATGGCGCTGGCCCAAACTGGAACGGGCTGGTAACGCCACCTGGCCCGCCGTACCGATTTATAGACTGAAACGGCCCGTACCCCGATGTGCCGTAACCTCCGTATGTATTCATGCCGCCAAATGGGCGAAGCGGGCCAAATACACCGCCTGGCCCACCAGCCGCGTTCATTCTCGGGAATGGGCCGTAAGGTGCGCCAGAAAACCCACCGGCCGCGTTGATCTGAGATGGCCCGTATCCACCAGCTCCGTATCCACCGTATACGTTGATACCAGCTCGCATCTGCGCGGCGCTCAGGCCACCCGTCGAGGCCCGTTGACTTGTGACGGCGGCCCGGTTTGCTTGCTTTAGGTTGGTGGCCACACTTTTGGCTGAGGTGGCCATGTTCTTCACAGCAGTAGCGACACCCTCAGCGTTGCTTTTCATTGTGACCAACTCTTTGTTGGCCTTTTCGAGAGCGGGGGTGAAGGCGCTGTCTATCTTCTTCGCAGTCTTTGAAACCTCTTTCTCGATGGCTCTCATACCACTGAGGAATTTATTGATATCCAGCAGAGCTTCAAAATCTACTCGATTAGTTTGGGTTCCCATCGTCAAACTCCGCTGCTTCTTGCGCCATTACTTCGATACTTTGCAGCCACCCGGTTAATAGCTGCATCATGCCTAGTTTATCAGCCATTTGCTCTGGACTCAAGTCCGAAGCGTTTTCTCTCGCGCTCTCAATCATCCCGCGCAAGTCTTGATAGATATCCACCGCATTAAGCGCCAGCAAGGCGGAGTAGGTGGGGGAATTCATCATCACGGCCAGTTGCCCCATCAGCATGGGAAGCGTCCCGTCTGTATAGCCCCAGCACGCCTTGTCGGCCCGGGAAACTGCCGCTGATATATACATCGCAAACTCAGGAGATCGAGCAAACTCAGAAGCCTTCTCCCGGATATTGTCACCCGTTCCCATCACCCGTCCCCCGGAGACTTGTACTGCTCAAATGGGTCGAATTGCACACTCATTGTGACACCGGCGCCCTTAACGTGCTTCTTGATGTCGCGCAGGATGATCCGATTAAGACGAGGTATCTGGTAGCGCGGCGTGATGATTCTGGCCGCTTTGTTGTTGACCCCAATCATCTTGCCCTGCCCCCTGACCGTCCGTAGATTGTCGCGGTTTGTCTTGGCAACAAAGTTAGGGCTGAATATCGCTTTTTGTACACGCGCCATATTGACAAGCTCCCACGCAGAGAGGTGGGCGGATTCTGCCGGTTCGTCGTCGCGCTCAATTGCGTAGCGAAACTTCCCCTGCCAAAATGTACCTTCCGCTTTCGCCGAAAAGGCGGGGGGATTCTTGAATTTACTCACATACGTCTGGCGCTTTTTCAGACCAGACATAAGCGACTTGGTGAAAGCCGTGTTTAATTTCCGCATTGGCGAACGCCGATTGTTTGCAAACCACGCCCGGAAATGCGGCTTTTTCTTTAATCTGATTCCCCCGGATACGTCGGCCATTTTTCCCCCTAACTCTTACTCGCCAGATTCATATCGAGCGACTCGATCCATTTCGGCAATTTGTGGGCGACAATCTTCCGCGCCCGCTCCCGAGGATCGAGTGTGATATACTCTGATTCTGTCATATTGTGTTCGATCATCATCTCCGTTTCCCATACGGCAATGGCCTTGAATTCGCCATGACCACCTTCGAGATGCTTTTCCAAAGCGTCAAACACTTCCATGCCACCCCAGCTTGCGCCGAAGTCCTCGCGTAAAACCTGGACAATCATGTCGTGCCCCACCTGTCCGACAAGCGCGGCTTTTGACACCGCTTCCCAATCTGCCATTGTGACAATCTTGTGGATGTCGTCTTGGTTTACGATGCAATTCCGCAACACGTAGTCGGCCACGCTTCGCTTGTAATCAATCAGATCGGCAAACCGCCTGGACTGATGCGCCATTGCCGCACGGAACAAGTCATACTCGCGCCATTCGTGCCAACAGTTGTCCCCCTTTGTGGCGGAGTCCTTGTCGCAATCCGGGCGACCCGGCGGATCCTCGTATCGGCTAGGATCGTACTCGATTTCAAACTCTTTGCCGGTCACACTGGTAATAGTATAGGTAAATGGACGAAGATGGGGCTGCTTGACCTCATTGATCTCAAACAGCCCCATCCGACGAATCTCTATACTATCACCGGCTTCTGTGGTGATAGTTATTATCATATTAACCCCGATTAGGCTACGGGCTGCAACAGATGGATGGACCCCCCATCACCGACAACGACCCCGAGATTGTCGTCGATCTCACTAAAGTAAGCGGCGTTGTAGCCAGTGTTGGTCAACTCCGTTACCTTCGTGAATGTTGCGCCACCATCACGAGTTTCCCATACTTCGCCGTTGCCCGGCGTTGCGTCATCGACAACCACGCGAAACACCTGGCTGTTACCCTGAACAAGCTGGATCTCCGCAACAGAGTGGCTTGCCCCAAAATCTTTCAGGGCTTCCCAACCACCAGCGTTGGTGGCTTGGTTCACGCTCTTGTAGAGAGCCTGGCCGTTACCGGCGTACAGGAGATTGTCGTCAGCCTGGGCGACTGCCGTAAAGGCGCCACCACCGGACGGCCCGACCTTCGCCTCGAATACACCAGACTTATCCCGCTCCCGCAGAATGAGGTTGGATGCGCCGTAGGCCCAGATGTCACGGCCGTTAAAGCTCTTGGCGAATCCGGCCATAGCAGTCGCGCCCGTGTAGATGGCTGTTCCGGGGTCCGAGTTGAACCCGTCGTCCGACAGGAAGATATCACCTGCGGAAGCAACGTAGCCTCGGGAGAATTCTGCCCACAACAGGGCTTCGATCACGTCGCCGTTCGCACCAGCGGAGATATTCACGGTCGTCCAGACAGTCGTGCCCTCGTCACCGTATTCCACGTCGGCATAGGCAAACTTGGCCGTCGCCGCGCCATCGGTCGTGCCGGTAGCGACAACGACCCGGAATTCGTCCTGAGAAATCGGGAGAACCTGAACGAAGTCAATATTCTCGTCAGCAGCGAACGGGTCGGCAGAGGTGTCGGCCCAGGTGGACCCACCATCGGCCGTGTAGCGCAGCTTGGCGGTTGCGCCGCCAGCGGCATCGGCGGCCGCGTACATGATTTTGTCCGGGCCAGCGTAGCCGTTGCCACACTCATTACAATCCTCATCTTTCAGGCCAGCGATGTCGTTCAAAGCCTCAGACGCATTCGTCAGGGCGCTCAGGCCGGTCCGCAGGAAGCGAATCGCCTTCTCAAACGTCATCGTACCAGCGGCCGTGACCAACTCACCGGAAAATACCAGCGTTGGCCCGTCGCCGGGGCTGTAGGACGTGATCTCCGAGTTGACATGGATGTCGTCGGTGGTGTAGATGTTCGGGTTGTCCAGAACACCACAATCCACATACACCCGATGCAACTGTACGGGGCAGCCGCGCTTAACCAGTTCCAGCAGGAAGGTCAGGGTCGGCTTGTCATAAATAGTCACGGTCAAACCGGGCAGGTCGCCAGGAGCGGACTTCGTGACCGAGATAATAACGGGCTTGCCGTTACGATCTTTGCTATACACTGGAGAATTGTCCACAACGGGAATGTTGATACCCGTCAGACCGGCGGCGTTGTCATCAACACCCAAAAGCTCCAGCGGCTCACCAGGATTTTTCTGGATCCAGAGGGCGAGCCGGTCTTGTCTCATAAACGTTTCGGCCATTATTTGCCTCCATCATCTTCTACGGCCACTTTAGCCTTTGGCTGTTTACGCTTCGGTTTCGGCTCTTCTTCGGCCTTTTCCTCGGCTACCACGTCAGGTTTTGACTCGCCTTCGGGTATAAGTGCCAGTGTACGTAACTCAGCGGCCAATTGATAAATGTCTATCCCGTCAATCGAGGGGCTTCCAACGATTGCGGGGAGATTGTCAATATCCTTTAACGATTTTACACGATTCCCCAACCGATTGTCCAGACCAACCGCGCTTTTGCGGTAGGCTGATCGATCAAGCAGGGATCGCAGATAACTTTTCTTTTTAGCCATTAGGCCAACTCCCTGATCTTTAATGCGCCCCGTATGTCGAGATTGGCGCTGTGTGGAGTCACGCAGAGCCACAACTCGTCAACACTCCCGGCAATGTCCGCGCCGAGCGAAACGGTGTCGGAAATGGCTTGAATATCAGAAATACCGCCGCCACCATCCCCGCTGCCGAGGCCGCCACTGATGATTGTACCGCCAGTGACCGTTGTCGCTGACGGGCTTCCGGTCGTGTCCGGGGATCCCTCTTGTATAGCGAAATTTGATACATCGGCCCACGATGGAGAACCGGCTACGGTTGGGTTAAGAATAAGTAGCCACTCAAACGGATCGTTTGTAGTCGCTTGCACCGAAACGCTTTCCACGCGCACGGTCGCCCCGACACCGCCAGTCTTTAATCTGACCCCCTTCAATGCGTAAATCACCGCTTCAGTATTCGCGTTGACCTCTCCATCGCTGGGTAGGTAGGCGGTTTTACCAACGCTCTGCGTCCCGCCTTCCGATATTACGCTCGAACAAATATGCTCAAGCGAATCGGCCGCCCCGGTTCCGTCGTTCTCAATGCTGTAGCGCAGCGGTAAGTTTGGTGTGGACATATAAACAGAGTCGAGGTTATTGGCGTTGTTAAAAGCATGAACGGGCACAATCAACCCGTCGATAACAAACCCAGTTCTCACACGGCCCACACCGAGCCACTCTAGGTCGATAAACAGAATGTTCGACTTGGACGGGTCAATCGTAAACCCACTGTCTCCAGTCCCGTCAAGCGGATCGCTCCACGCGGACTGCTCTACATCCGTATTCGTCGCAACGCCGCCGACACTCGACCTAATGCGCATCTTCAGCGTCCCCTCGTCGTTCACAAAAAACACACCGTTACCGTCGTTGCCGAGGCCGACTTCCTTGACGATCCCGGCCGCCCCGCCCATTCCTGTAAAGGTCATGAAGATCAACTGGCTTTTGCCGGGTTCGTAGTTGAAGCTGCGGAACGATTGTCGGATACGCTTTCCGGCAGTCGTGTCGCCAACGGATATGGACGTGGATGCGCGATTCTGGGTATATGTAGTCCCCGTTCCGCCACCGCTCACCTCTTGATCGTCCCAAAGCAGCGGCGAATTATCGAATAATTGCTTGCTGTCAAATATGGTTTCAGGCGCACTAACGCGCTGCCTTCCAAAAGCGTCAATCTGCCCTTCGGAAAGTACGGATACGCCAATCTCGCTACCTAAAACAAACTCGTTGCCAACCGGAACGAGTTCACCTAGAGCCGTTCTCCGCACAAGTTCTACCCTGACTACACCAGCCATTATCGGAATCTCCTGAGCATCTTCGTCTTTTTACCGTCGAACTGATGCTTTCTCAGCAACGCACCAGCGCCCTGTAGCGGCGCGTTGACTTTGGGCCGTTTCATATAATTGTCTACAATCCGCTGAGCCTGCATGGCCGCCTTTGTGGCCCCGTAGCGGATCTTGTGGGCAAATTCGTTGGCGGCTGTCTCGTCCATCTTGAGCCAGCCGTCGATAAAATCGTTGTCGCACTCACACGGCTTTGCCGGTGTATCACCTACCATGTGCAGGCCCAGCAAGACAACCGCCTTGCGGAGCGCGTATGGCATCGACCCCGTTTCGCAATCGAATGTTGTGATGTAGTTGAATTTGAGTCGCTGCGATATGTTCACATAAGCGGCGCAGTCGCCTTCGGCATCCACCTCGATTACACCGCGCAGACCGTCAATCAACACGGCCGTTAAGTTGGGTGATGCACAATCGGTGTCCAGCGCAATCGGCTGGACGGCCGTCGCTGTGTCAATGCTTCTCGTGCGCCATTGTACACTCTGGATAAACTCTGCGGCGGCATCCTCGACTTCCAGCGTATCTGTCTCCGGCGGAATCAGTTGATACTGCTTCCACGTAAAATGCCAGCCGGGATTCCCGCTACCGTCACAGTCAGCCTTGTAAATCGCGTTAGGATTCTGGAGACACTGATCGTAATCGTACACCTCGTCGATGGTGGCGGGGTACTTGAATTCGATATCGGCGACATTGAAGTCGGCCGGGAGATCGGTATCCAGGATACACAACTCGGTTTTGACCGGATCGGAGCCTGTGAGGGCTGCTTCGGTCCAGTCCGAGTAAACGTATTCGCCGAGGGACAATACGGGCTTCTGGTCCAGAATGATGTTTTCATCGACGAAGTGAATCTCGTCGCAAATTTCTGTTGGACACAGGAAGTGACCCAGCTCGCGCTGAATAATATCCTGCGCCTCGGCCAGCGCCCGGAACCATGCCTGTCGCTGGTACGACTCCCAGTACAGGAGACACTGAGCGCCGGGGACGCGGAGTCCGTAGGAGCCGGATATGTTCTGGATATTCAGTATTCGGAGCGATTCGTCAAACGAAACGCAGCTATTACACATCCGTATGCTCCAGAGCGTACAAGGTAAAGCCGCTAACGGCTAACCAGTATACAGGTAGGTGCAGGAGCGGCGCAACGGCCACCCCTGTCACCATCATTAAAACAAGTATTGCCAGAGCCGCGTAAGGGGTTGTGCAGCGATGGCAACAGAGGACTTTGCCAAAGAATGGCGTTTCATCGTCGCAATCTGTGTAGAAGTCCCCGTTGGCATCAATAACTTCCTCTAATCCCGCGAGCAGTCTGGCTCTGTAAAAGACATCAAACGGGCCATCGGTGTACACCAGAAACATTACCAGCAGGTACGTGGATGGGACCGCTAAAAGTAATACACTAAGTAGTTGCGCCATTGTCCTTCACCGTAAAGATATTCGGATAATTCTCCATCAGCTTCCTCTTGACTGCCCAGGCAACTTTGGCATCTCTGCCCCTTGCTGTAATGACTCCCCGGACCGCGCCACCGCCCTCTGGAACCACCACCAAGTCTTTGCCGTTGAGCGCCTTCGGAAACCGAATCGGTAAACTTACGGTTTCTGGGATATCCAGCGACACCATTTGCATCGCTTCCATATCCACCTTCTTTGCTGCTTCACGCGCAGCTTTTTTCTTCCCGCCTCAGCCCATTTTCCTTAATCCTCACACCCCCCTCGGCCGTTGGCGCACCGGCCGAGGGGGGATCATGAAGTCGGTTATCGCCTGATTAGGCGTTGTCCGCTAGGGGAGAGATTGCGGTCGCGCCGCCGTAGGTCGTACAATCGACACCGGTGACGCCCACATCCAGAACCAGTACATCTGTTCCAGCGGTGTAAGACACTACCGTACCAATCAGTACGCCACCGTTGGCGAATTCGACCTGCCACGTATCACCAGCCTCATCAAAGTCCGGGTACAGGGTTTCGAGGTCAGCAACCGTCAGATCCAGCTCGGTAGCCTCAGCGCCGTCGGCGCAGTCAGTGACCGCCACGCTCATACCATCAACGCACTCGGCAGGAATCAGGCCATCACAACCAACGTTGGTGATGTTGAGCCACAGGTGCGGCGAGAACATCAAGATGCCCGCATCGGCGTTCATGAACACGTCGATACAGTTTCCGCTCCGCTCCACATGAAGGGAGAAGGCGTTCATCTCGAACATCTCAACCTCAGACATTACCTCGTCATCCGGGTGGATGGGGGAGCTGTCCGGGGTTCCAACCTGAGAACCGTACCAGGGCAGCTCGCCATTGAGGATGCCCAGCTCTTCATTCTGGTTGCGGAATACCCACGCCAGCGTCGGGCGGCCATTGATGGATGCCGGACGGAAGATAACACGGTCGCGCAGCTCGGGAGACTGGCGGATGACAATCGGAATGTTGTCATACGGGTACAGCCAGATAACGCGATCTTTGCGGAATTCGGCTGCCCGCTGGCGGATCATTGGGTCAGACATCGGGTCAACACAGCCATCACACGGCTGTAAGCAGGCCGCCAGCTCCGCGATACACGCAGTCTGGCCACGCCCCACCCACAGCTCCATGACGAAACCCATGTCCATACTGGAGAAATCCTGGCTAACATACTCGGCCAGATCGTGTTCGATAAGGCGCTCCATCCACAGTCGCAGCACTTCCACCAGGTTGTTGCCAGACAGACCGGAGAACGATTCCCCGTGAATAATCTGAGCGTCCTGGGTGGCGTCTACGGTCGCGCTCGGGTGCGTGACGGCACCGGTAGCAGTCCAGGTTCCCCAGTCAATATTGACGACCTGATACATATCGCAAGCAGCCGCGCCGCTCGGAGCGGAGTAGCCATTGGTCATCTGGGTCAGGATGCCGTCGAATTGATGGCGAACGGCAGAGCTGCCGTTCCACGCTACATAGCGCAGGTGCTTCATAAACGGCCGCTTCAATTCGGCCAGCAGGTACATCAGGAACTCTTCGGCCAGCGGAGCGCCGGTGTCGAAAGAGCCATCAGACCGGAACAGGGTCGGGAAACGCACGATACCTTTGGCGTCACAGAACTTCTGCAACGTGTCACGGTACAGCATGTTTTCAAATCCTACGCTGACCAGTTCCTGGTCGGGCAGGATAACGGTACACTCGATTGTTTCTGCCGATGCAATCGAGGGATCACAGTCGTCCTGAGACGTGGTGATTTCCCAATTGTCATCCAGAATCATTTCCATTTGCTGGCCATCTTCCCAGCGGCCGAGGAAACGAGGAATCGCGGCGAGGACACCATCTGGACACAAGGTCCGCAGGTCCAGGATCGGCGTTTCGCAAGTCTCGCCGAATTTCCCCGCCGGAGTTAGGGATTGGAATTCTAATGTCATCTCTAATTAACTCCTTTGGATTAGATGCGGGGCTTTACCAGACCCAAAATGCGCGTGTTGCGCTTCGGAGCCGGAGCCGCCTCTTCCTGACTGAAAGACTCGGTGCGGGGCTTTGCCGCTTGCCGGTCTGTTGCGGCCGACGGTACATCCGTATTCACCGCAAATTTCAGCTTGGCCCGCGTGGGGACGGCCGGAGTGTCAATGCTCTGGCTGACCGCTTCCGCGAGTCCGCTAATAAATTCGTCGTTGCTCGAAAGCAGCGCCACAAGGCGCTGGGCGAACGCTGCGTTGGAGACAATCGCATTCACGACATCATCCATATCCACCTCAAGCTCGACCTCTTCAACCACCTCAGCCGCTTCAACCGATTCTTCTTCGGCTTCTTCGATTTCTTCTTCGGTGGCGTCGAATTCTTCAACTTCCTGCACGTCATCTCGACGTGCGCTTTCGTTGTCCATTTCAACTCCTTCCGTCGTATCTGACGTGCTGTTAAATGATACAATTTCAATCCGCCCATCCGAGCCGACAACAGGCACGGCGAGCGATATGCTGCCTGGATTATACAGTTTCAGATGACAAACTCCGTCCTTGCAGGTCATGGCGTTCGCCAACTGGTCCTCGACACCCAGGCCAACCATACGCTGGCGCAGGGCTTCTCGGTCAGCCGGAATTGTCACAACAGACAACTCCAGCGCCTCGGACGAACCAATAACAAATTCATCGTCCGTCTCCATGATATTCGGCACATCCTGATCGCCAATCATGAGTGAAATGGACACGGCGTTCAGCACAAATTCTTCCCACAAATCAGCAATGACGGCCGTATCAAATACGCCAACATCGCCCGATGCCCAGCCTTCGTGAAGTAGTGGAATCTCTTTGCGGTGGAAACGGAATTTGTGCGCCCACACCTTGTCGCTGTCTGTGTACATCTCGACGTTGCCGAGAGGGATGCCCATGTGGTGCATCCACAGCAGGATGGGGTTGCGATTAAATGGTTCCAGCCGAACGCCGGAAGGGATAATGCGCTGGTCCTTGCCAGACCAAAAGTCCTTGTTCCGTGTCCGTGACCCGGATACGGCGAGAACGGTTCCCCCATCCTCTCCGATACGAAGCGATTGATCCGGCTGGAAATTGATTCTTGCTGGAAAGTCCATTAGACTATCCCTATGCAGCCCAAGTGATCAGCGGAGAGGTAAATACCCGATCCTCAAGAGCTACGTTAAGATACAGGCTCAAAGCGCCCGCTTCCTCAACATCAATGTCAATGCGCCCATCGGCGTCGGTGACAACGGCCGCAACGAGATCGGCCGTATTCTCGGCAATCATGCCGCCATTCGTGCCGTCAGAAATGCCCCCGCTGGGGCCAACTGCGGCCACGACGCCGCCTGGATCGTCAGAAAACCACGCCAGGAAGGCAAAGGGACCGCTACCCTGCAACTTCTTCCCATCAGCGTCCAGTAACTGCATGGCAACATTGATTACATCAAGTGCTTCTGCGCCGATTTCAAATTCGATACTCTTTCCTAAAAAGACATCCGCACCACGAGCGGCGCGGAGGGCAGGAGATCGTTTAGGCATTTTTTAACTCCTTAGCTTCTCTACCGTACTCGGGCCGATGCCTTTAATGGATAAAAGCTCGTCGTCGGATAGGGCGAGTGCTTCATGCAGATCGCGGACCCCGGCCGATTCAAATGCTTTCTTCGCGTTGGGCGCCAGACCCAGGTCGTCAAATGATAAAATCTCAGGCTCTTCTACCTGAGTGGGGGCTACTTCCGGTTCACCGGATTCGCTGATCGCCAGGTGGCGTTCGGTGACATACTCGGAGACAATCTGCTCCAACCGCTCCACCCGCTCTTCCAACTCGTTAAACTTGTCTCGCCTGACTCTCGCCATTGATATGCTCCATATAATACAGAAGCGCCACGAGTGCTGCTGGCACTCGTGGCGCTCTATTCCCTATCAATAATAATGGTTGTTGCCGCTTACGTCAAGTCTAAGCGCGAATTATACCCGGAATTGGCCGTTTTTGCTGATTGATCAGCCTTGCCCAGCCACTTTCGGTCATGACGTAGGTATCTGTCCGCCGACATTTTCGGCAGCGCATCTCTACGCGGCTCCCCTCGGCGGCGCGACAAAGTAGCGATCCGCACTCCACACAACGCACTTCGCCCATGCTATTTTCATTTTCCATCTTTGATCAGACCTGTCACACTGTTTCGTCGCGCCCTCTCCTGCGCGATAAACGAGGGTGGCTTGATGTCTTTCGGGACGCCGGGATAATCAACGTCAAACGAGACATCCCCGGTATCTGCGTTGAAGTTTGGCGCTACATGACGGGTAACGCGCCCTTCACCGCTCAATTGCGCAATACGGTCATCGACCATATTTATGTATGCCAAAAGCTGATTGATCATGTTGCTCATGTTGGCGATCTGATTCTGCATACGCTCAACACCCAGGCGAACACCAAGATCGTTGATGTCCTCGGCGTTCAGCTCAAGAACAGTTGTGTTGTTATCCGTGTCCATAATACACTCCTAAGAAATCCAGCAATTCCAATTTTCGTATTCGCCGGTTGACGGGTAAAAGATGATGGGTGGGCAAGCCGCCCGGCGCAGGCAGGTGGGGCAAGACTCTGCGGCCGTTCGCACCCAAGTCGCCTCGATACGCTCCAGCCTATCCTCCTCGGCCGGGAAGTAGGTGTAGGTGATATAGCAGCGGTCATTTGCGCAGCACTCAGAAGAGCAGTCGCCGGGATAGGCGGGCAGTATCATCCCGAATGCCTGCGCGTGACCTTCCTCAAACTCACCTATTGTACCAGAGAAGTAAAGGGCAGCGTTGGCTCGAATTTGAGCATCGCTCAACTCGCCGGAGGCGATACGTTGCGAGAACGCATGGAGATACCCCCACTCACCGGCGATAAGATCGGTCATGATGTCGCGAGCATCGTCGCCGAATTGGGGGTAACCGCCGGTAGCGAAAAGCCATTGCGCAAGCATGTCGCGAGCGACAATATCCCTCATACCGATCTCCCACGCTTCGAGGGAAATGAGGCCCAGCAGGAGCAGGGCCAGCCAGGAAAGGTCGTCGTCATCCTCGGTCATATCCTCGTTGTAATCTGTGTGTCGCTCGGCCGTGCCGTCGGCGAATCGGTCGCGGATGACGACCATCATCTGGGCATCCATCACCTCGCCGGTAAGGGCGTTGACCCAGACACGTTCATCTGAATCCCATTCCCAATTGGGGTCCGTCATATCGAAGCCGCCGACCTCGGCCATCTCGATCTCGGCCTCACGCGCCAACTGGTCATAATCCAGGAAGGTTGAAAGGTCGTCGGGTGGAGCTGGCGCAGGCTCACCCTCTATCTGAAAATTTACCGTTCGTCCTTCATCGGGAGCCGCATAACAGTTTCCTGCATCAACGAGCAGCTCCCGGCCGTCTTGCACGATCCAGACCCACGAACCACGACCGGAATACCCCGTGATAACGGCGGGGTGAAGTTGGTCGGTTCGCCAGATGGTACGTCCAGGACTCCACCTTTCGGATGGTACGGTCGCAAGGCTGACCATGCGCTCTTGTCGATTACGTGCATACGAGAAGCGAAGCCCGTTGCTAATATCCTCTCCGTTGCTTCTGGCCGTTTCTGTTCCATCACCATCCTCAATATCTGGTATCTCCAGGCCAATCGTGCGGGTGATCATGGCCCGAATCTCATCATTGGTAAATACGCGATCTTCTTCTGGTGTCGATGCGCCCGTGCCAATCCCGCCAGAATTCTGCTTTTGCAGGCGGGAAACGGCAAGTGACAGCTCGCGAAAACTCTCAATCTGGTATCGGGTTGTGCGATCCGACTGCCAGACGACAGTTACGGATACGCGGGGTGGGGCGACATAATTCCAAACCGTTTCAATTTGCTGGCGCATCCACGAGATGGAAGTCTCTGCTTCAATGGATTCGGCCACGCCGCTCTGCGTCATTGCCCCCTCGCCCAACTTGAGGCGCAGGTGCGTCTCGTTCATATGAAACGAGCTGGCGAGATTGGAAACAACCTCATCCATCCACTCAACCGGCGTGTACCCGTGCGGCGGCTCGCTCCAGGGAATCAGCGACACCTTCGAGTTCTCGCCGGTCGTACCGCCAAAGAATACGGAGGGATAGAGCAAAATCTCTTCTTCTTCCAACTGCTTGCGGTACATGGTCAATTGGTCGCGGAGCTGCGTGGCCGTATCTAGCCCGGATGCCCATACAATCCCTCGCGGCGGCTGGGCGATAAGCATCTCCCAATCCATCCGGGAAACCGCCATGTGCTTTACCGCGTAGGGAGAAAACCGCCATGTGCCCGATTGGCCGAACCCGGCATACGATGAAGCCCGGCCGCCCGAACGCTGTAGGATCTGAAAGCCAAAGTCCTTGTGAATCAAAACCCAGGCATCACCCTCGCTCCTGCTCCGGTGCTTGCGGATCCAGTAAGGGTACTCCGGGTTTCCGGTGGGGTAGCAATGAAGGCCGTCGATAGTCCAGATGCCGCGCACCTGGCGGAAATCGTCTTGCCCCATGCGGAGCGTGAATAGCTTGTCCGAGTTCTTCGGTCGGCCCCTGCTCCCCCGCTCCTGCATCGGCTCGGCCGTCATGCCGTACTTGTCCCAATCGGCGAAGTCGATCATGTGGAACGGAACCTGAGCGATGATTGCCCCCCGGTTGTCCACGTCGAGAGCGCCGATGACATTTTGCACAAACTCAATCGGACCCATCGTGGACCCGTCGGCCATTGCCATCAATTCGAGCGCCGCCCTGACCGGTGACTTTTTACCGGTAAGCGTCGTCGTCCACGTCCCGACCATCGCCTGCCTCTTGGCAACGATCGTGGAGAGCATGGGAATCAGCACCGGCGTCATTCCGCCATTCGCCATATGGCCACGAGTAAGTGCCCGCATGAGCATGTCATCCAGCCCACTCGCATAAGATGGCCAAAAGGCGATGCCGGTGTCGTCGTCAAATTTGAGACTGGTCCCATCGCTTGTCTGTCTCAGGATGCCGGTTGAGCGAATCGGATGTTCCGAGTTTGGGTCCGAGAACGGGTGCATGGCCCGTGTGGATGCCTGATCGGGGAGCGGGATAAACTCGCCCGTCTCCTTATCCTTTATATAATACGGGGATACCTTGTCCATCAGACACCCCCCATCCATACGCTGGAAGGCGTAAACGTGAGCATAAGAGCCTCCATTTCGTCAGGAGAATAGTTGAGCGCATCCCTCATCTTCTCCTTCTTCATAATCTTTATTTTGCCATTTACGCTGTCGTAAGTCAACACGCGCATGGCCTTAAGTAGCCGCTCGTCCGGGGGGAGCATTGCCCCCGCATCCTCGTGCAGCCACATGCGGAATTTCCAGTAAGCGTAATCGCGAAGCTGGGAGAATACGCCTTCGTCCGGGTTGCCAGGGACCGTTTCCGACACCTTCACACCAACTACGTTCGTACACCCCTCGCGAAACATCGCTGGGGCCACGCCTGCGCCGACACCAATGGCGTCAATGTTGGCCACACGCACGTCGCCATCTTCCTTGTACATATCCGAGAACCACAACGCCGCCCCAAACGGATCGACGCCGTTCTTGCGGCGCGGCTGAGTGACGTAGCCACCATATCGTTTAATCGCCACAGAAGAGTCGGGGCCAAGGTCGGCCACGTCGCAACCCATGATTGCCTTGACTCCCTTCGGTGGGGTTTCCCCCCGGATGGTGACGTAGGTCTGCCAGCGGCCGATTGCTTCCTCGATCTTAATCTCGTCGAAGAGTTGCTGTGAGCCGGATGATGGGTAATCACCAAGTACCTTGTAAGAAAACTGTGGGTCGATGACCTTGTACACACCAGGTTTGAGTGGTGGGTACTCGCGACCCTTTCGATCTTTGGCCGTGACACCGACAAGGAAATCCGGCAGGTCGTAACACGAAGAGTCGCGCTCCTCGTCCTTGCCCAATGGCCGCGTCCACTCATTGATGCGCCGCACGGTCGCGGCCCTGGTGACGGCGCCTGGAATCAGGTTCTTGCCTGTAATGACGTTCGGGTGCGAGAAGGCGCTCATATGAACAACGTGAGCCATCTTCTCAGAAATTAGCTTGTATGGGTAGCCGGACTTATGGCGGGGGTTGTAGCAGATAACCATCCGCACAATCCGACCGCCGGACATGCACCCGTCTGCGCCCCTGTATACCGCCTCCGGTATCGCATCCCCCTCGTCGAAAAAAAACACCAGTACGTCCTGATGCTTCCCGGAGAAGCGAGCCTCAATGTCCTCCGGCTTGCCCGAGTTGGGGATCGTCACCCCCTCGATGTGCTGCTTGGGAGCGCGGGTGATCATCAGGGTCTTTATACTATCGTCAATGAACACTTTCGGGTTCTTGACAATGAAGCGATTCAACTCTCCCCAAAGGAGTCGTTTAAGGTTGCCTTCCGGCGGCGCAGCGGCCGTGTATGCCTCGATATCCGTGTGGCACTTGTAAAGCCATGTGACGGCCGCCGCCATAATAAACGTCTTGCCCACCCCGGTCGCCGACATGACAACAGTTGATTCATTGTCCCGGATGGAGATTAGCATATCTCTCTGATCTTGCGTTAGGTGCTTGATACCCAGCACATCCTCGCAGAAACCTATAGGGTCATCCTTGTATTCTGCGTATGGGGCATCCTGCATCGGATCGAGGCCATCTACGATTCCATCCATCCATACATCGGCAAGCGACCCCTCGCCGTCATCCAGCGCGGCCAGCTCGTCGTAAATGATAGATAGAACGTCAATATCTTCGGGCATTACTGAACCCTTTGCTGGAGTTGCCTATCCTGGGCGATGCGCTTCTGGGTGGTGGAGAGGATGCGGCGAGACAAGTACGACCCGTCCTTTATATCCTCGTTTGTCAAAACCTGCTCTTCAAGCATCCGGGAAAACTCAGCGTCACCCAAGTCTTGCATCCGACCAATCAGCAGGCCCATCACATCCTTTGACGCCTCCATAACGGCATTGCGGAATTGAGCCGTCGTCAACGCGATTAACTCACGCATCTTATCGGCCGTAATCATCTGCCGCTCCTGGACAATCGTATCACGCTGCTCCTTGATAACCGGGCGGAGCTGGTTGATAGTGCCAACCACCTCTCGCCAGCGGGAGTCGTCATCCTGCGCGGCGTCCAAAACACCCATCAAGGAATCGACACGCCCCATCACTTCACCAAACGACTCAAACCACGCCTCGGGATCCTCGCCGGGGTCGATGTCGGCCAGCTTCTTGTACGCCTTTTGCACATCTTTTGTCCGCCCATTGACGGCGCGGGCCATCTCTTTCGGATCGACCTTCACACCGTCAACCAAAGAAGTGATGCGACGGGCAATGAGGCCGATTTCCGCCGTCAGGTCAAGATCGGAGGAGATGACGCCATCGAGAAAAACGGAGCGATCTACGTCATTCATGACGGCTGCATACATCTTCGCCCGACCGGTCAGCCCCGTCAACTCCTGCCGCGACCGATGTACCCGGCAGCGCGTCTCTACGCCGCTGTCCCCCAGGCCGTTGCGACACATGCGCCGCATTGTCCCGCAATGCTCGCAGTATGTGGCCTCGGCATCATAAAACTTCTCGCCACACTCAACATTGCTACATGAGACATTGATGCGACCGCAAACCGTTTTCCCGGCCGGGTCGAACAGGCCGGGGAATATCCCCATATGCTCGGTGAGCGATTCCCACGCTTTGCGATGCACGGCCGAGCGGGCGATATTCATCCACCGCTTGATATCCGTCCTGGCCACACTCTCCGTCCCCGGCACAGGATCGTAATGGTCGTTCAGGGCCAGCTCCACAAGGCGCAGGGCGGATAAAAATTCATCCGTCGCCGTCGCAGGGTCGATACCCATCAAGGCATCATAGGCCGCCCGATAATTATACGGCGCGAGCATGAGCGTCAGCTCTTCAAGGATGCCCATGCCGCCTATGTCTACATGATTTCTCAATTCCGCAAGTTTGTCGATAACTAACATGAGTCCTATGATAACACAAAACCCCTCTCAAAAGAAAGGGGCTTTGGTACATGGGAGGAGGAATCCAATGATTTTTGGCTAAAACAGCTCTAAAACCTGCTGTCTGGTCGGCTTTTTGGTGGGGAAAACATCGTCGAGCCTATTCAACGCCTCGTCAGGAAGCGGGGACGACCCGAGATAGACGATTTCCCGCTGGCGCGTGTCCGGGTTAGTGCGAGCGATCTGGAAGTAGGGGCCATGATGGCCACCAGACATACAAGTATTGCACCGCTCGGATGAACACTTCTTGAAGTAAGGGCCGTACTGCTTCCATGAAAAACTGGCATCAGACCGGCGTTTCCGCATCTTTTTCACCATGCCACCCATGATAACACCGTCTATCAGATAAGTCAATTCTTGCTGATAACTTTGGCGACCGGGTGCTTAATCCGTGTCTGGCGGCCGGTACGTGGGTCGCGCGTGCCATAGACGTACTCCCCGTCAGGGAGCGTGTAGGCAGTAATCATAGAGTTGGCGATGAGCTGGACATGCTCGGACATCATGAAGTAACGCATACCGCCCGTCTCGCGGATATCCACAAAGCCAGCGTTTGAAAACCGCTGCACCATTGACGGCGGTATTTTCCCCTCTATCCACCACTCGGCATATATCCGCTCATCGCCAAGAATCCCCGGCAGCTCGACAATGGCGGCTACAGCGTCAATCAACGGCCCGGATGCCCAGAATGTACGCCCGTCGAGCGTGGCCAACTCCGTATCCGGGGCGTACCGGGATTGTCGAGTGAGGTAGTCGGAAAAACTAAACGGCTTTTCCATGCCGATGCGATCTGCCGATGTTGTACTCGTGCTTCTTTTGGATCGCCCTGGCGATGAATTCCGGAGCCGTGACGACGGCCGAGAAGTCGAGGAGTCGAATGAACGTGTCGGCGATCTCTTCTTCAAGCTCGGTAAAGGACGTGATTTTCTCGGATGGCCTTCCCGGGTTGGAGATGGCCTGTGTAATCTCGCCCAACTCCTCATGAATTTTAGCCACAATAGAAAGCAGATCGCGAGGATCGTCAGCATCAACATCTTCATAAAACCCCTTTTGAACAGCATTGTCATGGAACAGGCGAGTCAACTCCACTATTGCCCGTCTTGCTCGTTCCCATCCTTTTTCGGTCATTTCCATAATATCCCTCTACGGCCGAACGGAATTCGACAGCATCGATCTCCCCGTCCAGCAATTGTTTTACGGAGTCGGAGAGCGCATAGAGCGACTCCAGCTCCTCGATCAACAGCGATGAAAAGGCGGGGCGCACAAAAATCATCCCTTCTTCCGTGCGCCCGGCCCTGAGTATATCCACGAAGCTGAATTGATTTATCATTCCGTCACCGGCGGAGCCATCTCGCTGTGCCAGGGAATCTCCTCCTGACTCTCGTGCCCCTCAAGCTCGTGGCGTCTATTGTACTCCATCCACGCCTTCCTCGCATTCATGTTGTGCGGCTGAGAGAGGGAAGAGCAGAGCTGCCGCCAGTAGTCCCATGCGGCATAGCCGACATAGTTTATGTCGCTCTGGCCGACCGTTGTTGTTATCTGCACGGCCACCCAGGGAATTCGTTTTGATGTCGGCGTCATGAATGTCTGCTTGACAATCGCGCCGGACTCGAATGTTTGTACATCGGTAAAAATGGTACCCTCAAGCTCATAGGGGCCAATCACTGTTGTCGGCTTCATCGCGCCAATCCTAATAATCCGTTACGGCGCAAAATGTTCTTGCGCCACTTCCTGTAAACGACCTTTCCGTCGCTGGTCTGTTTAATAAACAGCTCGCGAGCTATCTCCGCTTCCGTGTCGGTGAAACCGCATTGCGTAAAGTAAGCGAGCGGCACCCCGTCGCACCTCTTGACGCCATGATAAACAGCCCATGCGCGACCCGTGCGAACCATGCAGTACAGGCGGCGTCTAAACGTATGCTTAAAACGAAGTATGTCACCAGCGCGAACGCGCATATCCGGCGTGTCGGCGTGATTGCCCCACCCCTCAAGGCGCTCCGACCCAACGCGATACCCTCTATCCATTTGCTCGCGAGCCTCGCTGTATTGCAACTCGGAATCTGGCCGCAATTCAAAAACAATCCCATCAATCTCGATCTTGTCATCCACGCGACACCTTCCTAAGTAACTGCTCGCCGCGCATGACGGTTGTAAATCGACCCTCGGCGTCATGGAGTACATAGATTTCGTCATTCTCCTGAGCGTAGGCGGCTTTGACATAGAATGGATGACGATCCTGGCCGAGCAAGATGTCACCCCGATTAACGCGCTCCGCGTCCACTACTTCCCATCCGCCTGGCACTCTAACCAGCATCACCGCGCTCCTCGACTAATTCCAGGTCAAACTTACTCATAAACAGGTACTCTCCAGTCGCCGGGGGCACCGGCTCGACGCGCACCATGACCGGCTTCGCATCGCGGCGGAGAACAACCTCGATCACAGTCGCTTCCTGCGGATGCTCGGCGAGCCACTCGCCAACAACCTCGCTTCCCAGGTAGGCGTGGCGATCATGTGTCTCCTTCGGCCGCACTCTGTCGCCTGGCTTAATCGCCCCCAACTTCGGCATATAATCGTTAAGGAACATGATGAAAGCGGCCTCGCTCTTCATCGCCTCAGCCACCTCGTCTATGGGGCGGCCGGTTTGCTCAGAAACCTGCTGGGCGATGCCCGCCGCCTGCTCCGGCGTCGTATCCGCCATCTGTCGCTCAAACTCACTTCGGTTGTCGCGGTTTTTCCAGCGCCGCGCCGCTTTCTTTTTCGATCCCATCAAGATACTCCATTGACCATGTTGACGTAATTTTTGTAATCGGGAAGGTGGGGATGTATAAGTTTGATCGCCTTCTCCTGCCCCTCGCTCAAGACAATGCCGCGATCCTGCATCATCTGTGCCATCGCGGCAGTCGCTGAGTGAACCTCTCTCAACACCTTCTGCTGCTGACGAAACTCATGCTCGGCGCGGAGCGTTCGCTCTCGTTGCTGCTTTAGCTCACCCATGAGGCTGACGAACGTATCGACCGCATCCTTGTTTAGCTTCTCCAACATATCCTGAATACGACGCTCCATCATTCTGCCCCCCGCCCCCAGCCCATCCACCGTAGATAAGCGACAGCGATGGCTTGAATGCCATACAAATAGCGGAGCGGATCCTCGCGGCGAAACGTAATTTCCTGCCGTACCTGATCCATTCCTTCGTCAATCACGATCTCGAACCCTTCGAGAAGCCGCCGGTAGCTGACCGCCGCTTCCGGGGACACGGAGTCGATAACGTAAGCCAAAAGCCGATCCATAAACAGGCGGTCTGTCGCCGGGGTGCGCGAGTCCGGGAAAAACGAGGCCCAATTTGTCGCCAGCGGCCCCTCGAATTTGTAATGAGGGGCTTCGCCGTAAACGGACTCGTCCAGCTCAACAACGAGGCCAATAAAATTGAGCGTCGTCGCAATCGCGCTGGACTGATCGCCCGTATGCTTCGCCAGATAATCCTCGTAATTGGCAGACGCCGTTTTCAAGGCGTGTTGAGCGGATGGGGACGTGCCGACAAATGTCTTGTTCGCCCCCGGCAGCTCGACCGATACATAGAAGCGGCCGTCGTGTTCGCTGCGGGTAAATTTTACACCCGCGCCCGTCGCCACTGCTGCGGATATCATTCTCTCCAAATCATCACTCACATTTCTCTCCTTTCTGGTCGTTAATTTCACGCTCAATGGCAAAAACAAAATCGGTCAACTGCTGCCGCTTCTCGCGCTCATCTAAAAGTTGCTCGATCAACTTCAAGGCGTCATCGAGAGCGTCCTGTACGGCCTCGACGATATCCGCCCGCACATACTTCTGCTCCACCTTCCCATGCTCCAGGACAGCGAAATATTGCCCCGCTTCATCATCAAACTCGTAAAACATATCCCGGTGTACGGTAATCTGATCCGGATAATTGTTATCGCTCATATCGTTCTCCCCACTCATCGAACAAATTGACAGGTTGCTCGCCCCAATGCTGACAGGTGACGCCATCGCGGCCGACATCGCTATACTGATACCCCGCTCCCCAGCACCCAGCCTGGGCAAGTGATCCTATGACAAGATAGAGAAACGCGAGGCATATAACGAGTATGAATAGGTACTCTCCAAAGCCAAACTCACCATCTCTCATTCAGAACGCTCCTTTTTGATATGCTCGACATAATGCTGGAAGAACACGGGAACCTGAGCGGCCGTGTGGCCGAAGTGTGTCTCCTCTTTTTCCAGGGCAACCAGCAAGTCGAGCCACAGCCGGTCGTGGTTGTCCACCAGCCAGTCTGCAAATGCGCCCGCCATCCAGTCGGAGTTAAATTGAATGGTGACGGTGTGCGGAAAGCTCTGCGGCACATAAACCATGTCGATAAAGTGTTTATTCATCGCGCCCTTCTCCAATCACATACAGAAGCATGGCTGAGAACGCGCCAAAGATGACGATCATGGCAATTGTGCCGAGGGCGAGTATTTGATAGCCGGTTTCCGTACCTAAGAAGCGCAGGAATTCAATCAGTATCTCATTCATCGATCGTCTCCACAAACTCGGCAAACAGGATCAACGCATCTACGTATCCGCAGTCGCACTCGATAAACGGGTTTTCCAGCTCGGCACAATCGCGGGTATGGTGTATGCGGCCGTTGGGCATCACGTACTGAGACAGGTTCCGCAACACAACAACTGCATCTGCGCCGATCTCGCGCCACTTATGGGCATCATCAGCGTTCTTTTCGGCCACCGATACGGCCATCTCGACGATGCGCTCGGCGGCCGAGAGGGTCGCTTCCACCCGCTCGGTAATC
>Ga0180431_10002342_pt1 | contig 25470 bp, 22 predicted proteins | sample SS_ome_11_FD_132459 | JGI IMG/M metagenome (GOLD analysis project Ga0180431, IMG submission 132459) | Hypersaline lake sediment archaeal communities from the Salton Sea, California, USA - SS_1_MS_1 metaG | ecosystem: Environmental > Aquatic > Non-marine Saline and Alkaline > Hypersaline >... | reverse complement strand
ATATATTTTATCTTGTTTGATTAAAAAAGTTATTTGATACTATTTGTTAACCTCGAAAGAAATAAGACAGTCGTTTTTAGAGTTTTTTAAGGAAAAGGAACATACTATAGTTCCTTCTTCATCAGTCGTGCCCTATGACGATCCGACATTGCTTTTTGCAAATGCGGGTATGAACCAATTTAAAGATGTTTTTTTAGGAACCGGAACAAGAGATTACTCAAGATGTGCAGATACACAAAAATGCATAAGAGCAGGAGGTAAGCATAATGACCTTGAAGAAGTTGGAATGGATGGATACCACCATACTTTCTTTGAGATGCTCGGTAATTGGTCATTCGGGGATTACTATAAGAAAGAAGTGATAAAATGGGCTTGGGAATTACTAACCGAAGTATGGAAACTTCCTAAAGAAAGACTTTGGGCAACGGTTTATAATACTGATGATGAAGCTTTCAAACTCTGGAAAAGTGAAACAGATATTGATCCCTCTCATATACTAAGATTCGATGAGAAAGATAACTTCTGGGAAATGGGTGAAACTGGTCCTTGCGGTCCGTGTTCCGAGATACATTATGATTTTACCCCCGACGGCTGCAAAGTAGAAGATATAAATGCGGATCTTGAAGACGTAATAGAAATTTGGAACCTGGTATTTATTCAATACAACAAAGATGATAAAGGTGAGTTAAGTATACTACCGAAGAAAAACGTTGATACAGGGTTGGGTTTTGAAAGAGTTGTTAGAGTTCTCCAGGGTAAAAACTCAAATTATGAAACAGACGTCTTTCAGCCGATCATAAATAGACTATGCGAGATTACGGGTAAGAAATACAAGGGTGAAAATGTTTCTTCCCTCAACGCTATTGCTGATCATATAAGAACTCTTACTTTTGCTATAAGTGATGGTGCAGTTCCTTCGAATGAAGGAAGAGGTTATGTTTTAAGAAGAATTTTACGAAGGGCAGCAAGACTCTCCCGAAAACTTAATTATAAAAAGCCCCTTTTGTACAAATTGGTAGGTATAGTAGTCAATAATTTTGGCGAGATATTTCCCGAGCTTGTAGAAAATAAGAATTTTGTGATTGAGGTTATCAGAACTGAAGAAGAAAGCTTCAGCGTTACATTAGATAGAGGAATTGAATTATTTTATGTAGTAATTTTGAAGCTCGAGAAAAAGAAGACTAAAATTTTCCCGGGTGAGGATGCATTCAAACTTTACGATACTTACGGATTTCCTTTAGACCTGACTCAGGTTATGGCTAAAGAGCACGGTTACACGGTTGACTTGAACAAGTTTGATGAAGAAATGGGAAAGCAAAAAGATCGGGCTCGAAAAGATAGAAAAGAACACTTTGCATACTCTGATTCAAAAGATTTTGAATTCGACGAAAAAGATATTGGGGAAAATAGTGTATACAATCCATGGGAAATTGAGGGAAAAGAGATTGAAACTAAAATCGTAAAACAGTTCAAGTTAAAGAATCCATCCGAAAATATATTAGTATTAACAAGAAATCCTTTTTACTCAGAAGCTGGTGGACAAATAAGTGACGTTGGAAAAATTGTAACAAATAACGGAACTGAATTAGATGTCATTGACGTCCCGAACAAATATTCAGTTCTTGTCAGAACAAAGAACAAGACAGACATTCCTGAACTAGATAAAAGTGTTACTGCAAAAGTAGATTATAGAAGGCGTCGTTCAATTCAACGTAATCACACTGCGACTCACATACTGCATGAAGCCTTAAGGCAAATCCTCGGAAATCATGTAAAGCAAATGGGATCACTTGTTAGTGATGAGTACCTGAGATTTGATTTCCCTCACTTTCAAAAGGTTGAAACTAAACAACTCAAGGAAATTGAAGACATTGTAAATAAAAAAATTCAGGAAAATATTACTCTAAAGACATTGAAAGACATCTCGATTGAAGAAGCAAACAAAATCCCGAATGTAAAAAAATTCTTCGGTGAGAAGTATGAAGATAAAGTTAGAGTCGTTATTGTTGATGATAAATTTAGTATAGAGTTCTGTGGAGGAACACACGTTTCCTCTACGAACGATATCGGATTATTCAAGATTGTTAAAGAAGAGAGTATCTCGTCTGGTGTCCGCAGAATATTTGCCATAACAGGTGAAGGAATCATAAAATATATAAATGAAAGAGTTACTGAAATTGAAAAACTAATTTCTGAACTTCCTGAAAAATATTCAAATAATTTTAAAACCTCGATTGACAATTTCAAAAAAGATTTTGAAGGTGCTGATTTTAGAGATGTTGAATTAATGAAAAAACTTATTGATTATCAAGATTCAACAATAGCATCTCTTTACAGAGTACGAGAAAATTATTTGGAAGAGAAAAAACAAACTAAAAAACAATTATTAAAACAAAATCTCAAGAAAGTTTTTAAACAATTAGACAACATAATCACTGAATCATCTCACCACGCAGACATTACAATTGTTTCGACAAAGATGGACCTCCAAAGCATGGAGGAACTTAATGAAGTCGGAGAAGAACTTCGAAAGAAGCTTAAGAATGGTGTTGGACTTATCGCAATAGTACTAAATAACAAAATATACTTAGTTTGTGCTGTCAGTGATAATTTAATCAAAGAAAATAACCTCAATGCGGGAAAACTAATATCGGATGTCGCTAAGGAACTCGGCGGTGGTGGAGGTGGTAGACCTCAGCTTGCTACTGCAGGAGGAAAGGACATCTCGAAATTAAGTGAGGTTTTAGATAAATTCCCAGCTAAAATTAAAAACATACTTAAACAGTGAAAGTAATAATTCCAGTTGCAGGTTTCGGAAAAAGATTGAGACCTCACACACTCACAACCCCTAAAGTCCTTTTAAATGTTGCAGGACAACCGATGATATTTTATATCGTTGATCAACTAATTAAAGATAAAATTGCATCTTCTATTATTTTTGTTACGGGATTTTTAGGTGACAGGATCGAAGAGTATATAAACCAGACTTTCAAATATAATTTTGAATATGTCGTACAAGAAGAAGCTCACGGATTGGGTCATGCGATTTACTGTGCAAAGACAGAGTTTTCTCCAAAAAAGAAAGAAGATGTACTTATTATACTGGGTGATACATTATTCGATGTTGATTTAAAAAGGATGTGTAATAATGAACACTCGGTTATCGGTGTAAAGAAAGTCAACGATCCAAGAAGGTTTGGTGTAGTAGAAAAGGATAAAGCTGGATTTATTAAGAGATTTATAGAAAAACCCGCTTCGAAAAAAGTATCCCCGTCAAACGAAGCAATTGTTGGATTATATTATTTGAAAGACTCACGTCTTTTATTTAAATCTCTCGAGCACATCATTGGTAATAACATAAGAAGCAAAGGTGAGTTCCAGTTAACAGATGCACTCGAACAAATGATTATTAAAAAAGATAAAATGAAAACCTTTAATGTCAACGGTTGGCTGGACTGTGGAAAGCCTGAGACAATACTCGAAACAAACAGATATATACTCACCAAAAGAAATAAAAAATATAAAAGAAAAGACAGTCTTATTAAGAATCCTGTTTTTATAGGTAAGAACGTAACGTTAGAAAATTGTGTTATCGGACCTTTTGCTACAATTGGAGATAATTGTTCATTAAAAAATTGCAATATTTCCAACAGCATAGTAAGTGAAGATTGCGTTTTAGATAACTCAATCTTGACTGAATCTATTATAGGAAAAAGTTCAAAAGTAAAAAATAAGAAAGCTGTTTTAAATTTAGGAGAATTTTCAGAAACTTAATTAAACGAATTAAATGAACGAAGATACAAATAAACTTTTCAAAGACTATACAGACAAATTCTTTAAACAATATTTAGACCTTAGTCCGGATCGTGCTGTCAATCTTGGACTTCATGAATATGATGGGATAATTGAAGATGTCTCTCTTTCCGGGATTCAGAAGGAAAAAGCTATTCTTGAATCACTTTACAAAGAACTACTGCAAATAGAATACGATGGACTTTCAATAGAAAACAAGTTTGATTACGATCTGATAAAATGGTCAATTGAATCTATAAATTTTGATTTCGATGAGATTGAAGGATTCAAACGGAATCCAATGACCTATGCTTTGATGTTTGTAAACATGGGTAACTACCTTTACAGGGAATATGCTCCGTTTGAAGAAAGACTAAAAGCAATCATGAATATTATGAAAGATATTCCGAAAGCTATTGAACATGCCAAAGTAAACTTAAATAAAAGCGTTCCAAAAATATTCTGTAAATATGCCAAACGTTTCACATCAGGTTATGAGGACTTTTTCAAGAATGAAATATTGAACGAGATTGAAGCAAAGAAAATTGATAAAACACTCGTCGAAGAATACAAAGAATTGAGTAAGACCACAATAGAAGCATTCAACGATTACATTAAATACATCGACGATGTCTTAATTCCAAATTCAAATGATGATTTCCGTTTGGGTAAGGAAAAGTTCGAGAATATGTTAAAAATTAAAGAGCACATTGATATACCAATTCCCGAATTAAAGAAACTCGGTGAAGAGGAACTTGAAAGGCTCGAAAACGAATATAAAGAGATAATTAAAAATAAGACGGATCATGATAAATTCGAAGACGATCACCCAACTGAAGATAACCTTATAAAAGAAACAGATGAAACCTTACACGAACTCGTAAAGTTCATTAATGAAAAAAACTTGGTTAATATACCGGATAGCCTGAATTGTATTGTAAGAGAAATGCCTCATTATATGAAGGTCGGTTTTGCAGCAATGGCAACTGCAGGACCTTTTGAGAAGTCCGATGAGTCTTTCTACTTTGTCAGTCTTCCTGATAAAAAATTCAATGAGCAAAAAAGAAAAGAATGGATGACTCTTTTTAACTACCCAACTTTAAAATTAATTTCTATCCATGAGGCGTTTCCAGGACACTATACACATTTCCTGAATTCAAATCTGCATGCTTCGAAAATATCTAATCTCTTCATGAGCTATACATATGTGGAAGGCTGGGCACACTATACAGAGGAGATGATGATCGATGAAGGTTACGGCGAGGATAACTACCACATAAAATTAGCACAAGTTAAAGAAGCAATAGTAAGATGCTGCCGTTATCTTGCCGCTATCGGACTACATTATGAAGATATGACTATAGATGAAGCAACTGAATTATTCAAAAATCGTGCGAAACTAGCACCGGTAACCGCAAAACAGGAAGCCGAAAGAGGTGCGTTCGACCCGGGATATTTGAGTTACACTTTGGGCAAGATTATGTTAAAGAAATTAAAGAAGGACTTCTTTGCAAAATACAACGGGAAGTATACATTGAAGGACTTTCACAATAAAATCGTTTCTCTTGGGGCACCCACATATAGAATTGCTTCAAAATATCTTTTATGATATTTCGTACCTTCGTATCTTTGTGGCAAATAATACGCCACTAAAACACAAAGAATCACAAAAGAAATCTAATTTGATTTCTTTCTCCTGATTTGCATTATCAAATAAACCACTATATATAATACAAAAGCTACTGAGGTAAACGTCACCGTAAAAGACACCGGGAAATTAAAAAACCAGATATATATAGGTGCAAGAAATGCCACGATAAACACTCCAAAGATTGTATATAGCAAGAACGGGCTGAAGTTGTTTTTATAATAGGCATATGGATACGTGATTACTAATATCATTAACCAAAAAATTATTAACTCAATATTTTCAAAAGAAACATCCATAAAAAACTTCTAAAGTAATATTGTTAAATAATAATCAGTGAAATCCATCAATCAGATTAATCAGTGCTCTTTCTTCTATAAACCTTTTCCATTGTTAAGGAAACATTGTCTCCTGTTCTTTTCGCTTTTACATCTATATTCCACGTTTCATAGATCACATCACCTTCAATTCTGATTTCCCCTTCAGCTGTCGATTGTGTATTCTTACTGTTAATCAATATTTTGTCTGCTTCACATTTGCCAGTATAAGTTGTCATCCTGTCAGCACCCCTTACATCAAAGATCCATCCCTGTATGTTTCCGTCACTATCAAATGAAAAATATGCTGTCCCTGTATACGCCTTCCCTTTATCTTCTCTAACTGTAATATCATATACCATATACTGATCGTTATGAACCATATAACATTTAACTTCATCTATATAGCTGATTCCACCCATTTCATAAGGATCCGAAATCCATTCACCAATTAAGTCCTTCAATCCTTCACAACCTACGTTTTCATCCTGTGCATATACATTTCCAAAAGCAAATATAATTACCATTAATAAAACTAAAAGCTTTGAATATTTTTTCATGATTAACCTTTCAAAGAAGTTTCTAAAATCTTTAATTTGATATAATTCTAATTAGAGCTTTCAGGTTTCTTCTGCCTTGCACTACCATCTTCCATATCTTCTATTTTCATCATAGATTCTATTTCTTTAAGCCTTCGCTGTGCATCTTCATAATCATCATCGGTTTCCTTTACTCTTTCAAAATACTTCTCGGCTTTCTTGTACCTTCCCAAATCGTAAAAATACAAACCTTTTTCATAATTCGTCTTGTATTCGAAATCTGAATCTTTTTCAATGGACTCTGACTTTGTTTCAGTAGTCCTTTCTTCATAATCAACACTGCTATCCGTACTCTGGCTTACTAATAAAAAAACAACAACACCAAAAATCGCAATAAATAAACCAACTGCAACCGCAATAACAGAAGCAGCCTTTTTTGTTGCTCCACTGCTTACCGCTCCGAATGGTGAATTATAAAATGGTGCGATATATTTATCATAGTATTCTCTGTCAACTTCCTGGTAATGCTTTGCAATATCATCAAAATATTGTCTGCTATTCTTAAAATAATTCTCTAACTGTTCCCTTGATGGTCTGCCACTTTCCATGGTTAATATTATTTAATTAAGGAAAATTATAGTATATACAGGTTGCTATCCTGGGTTTTTCAATTTCTGCTGTTTTGCACTTCCGTCATTATAACCTTTATCATCCATATTATTTTTTCTCTCAATCATTTTTATTTTCTCGAGATATTTTTGAGTTCTTTTGAAATCAGAATCCGATTCTTCTACTCTTCTAAAATATTTCTCTGCAGATTTATACTCTTCCCTCTTATAAAAATATAAACCCTTTTCGTAATTGGTTTTATAATCAAAATCCGATTCCCTCTCAGCAGGGATTGTTTCTTCCTGAACAACTTTACTATCATGAGTACTATCCATGGTTAAATAGAAAACAGCGGCACCAATACCCGCTACTAATAAAGCTCCTACTAAAACTAGAACGGGTGCGGCTTTTTTAGTAGTACCACTACTCACAGCTCCAAACGGTGAATGATAAAATGGTGCGATGTATTTATCATAATATTCTTTATCTACTTCCTGGTAATGTTTCGCAATATCATCGAAATATTTTCTGCTGTTCTTAAAATAATTTTCTAACTGTTCCCTTGATGGTCTGCCGCCTTCCATGATTTTATATTTTTATTTAAAGAATTTCTTTACATTAACACTAATTGTTGCAACTATAAATACAATAATTACTCCAAACAATGTAAACCACGTCAGGTTTATTGCCGGTATAACATTAAATTTCGGTAGTATAAATAGCAGAATCAGAACCGCAAGCGACACAGAATAAGAAATAACAGCATCCATTAACTTTGCTCCCTTATATGCCACTCCGAGTAGGAATACACCAAGCAATCCTCCGTATATCAATGACTGTATCTTCAAAGCATAATCGACCGCTGGATTAGTTTCGCTCTGGAATAACAATGCCGTGCATATTATCACAGCTGCCCAGAACACAGTCGCCAGCCTCGAGTATTTTAATTCACTCTCCTGCGATTTGAAAGAGTCCTTTCCTTTGAATAGGTCAAATATAGTTGTCGCTGCCAACGAATTAAAAGTAGAAGATAAAGTAGACATCGACGCAGCTAAAAGCCCTGCAACAACAAGACCAGCCAAACCAATCGGTAAACTTTGAATAATAAACTTTGGAAATATCTCATCAGGTTTCGTTAAAACGTGATCCCCTACTACCAGAGTTTTGTAATCTACTCCTTCATAAAGTGCATATAACATTATTCCAATAAGCAGGAATATTGCGAACTGGAATATCACGATGATTCCGCTCCCAATTACGGCTTTTTGTGATGATTTCTTGTCCCTGCATGTCAGCAGCCTTTGCACTATCATCTGGTCTGTTCCGTGTGATGCCATTGCAAGGAAAGCTCCCCCGACTATTCCACCAATTGCATTATAACCCCCGGTAAAGAATTTCCCGAACGAATCCGCAAAAGCAAAATTAAATACCTGGAACTTATTATCCGTTTCAGCAAAATTCAAAACATCCGTCCAGCCGTTTGGCAGTAATTGATAAATAACTATTATCGTACCTGCTGCACCAACGAAATAAATTATCATTTGCACAACGTCCGTCCAGATGACAGCCTTAATACCGCCTATAAAAGCATATATAACTGTTATAATCCCGATTATCAAAATGCTTTCGAAATAACTCAAGCCCGTTATCAGCTTTATCGGTATAGCAGTCGTGAAGAGCCTTACGCCGTCTGCAAATATCCTGAGAAAGATAAACGTAATGGAAGAATATTTCCGCATCGGGTTGCCGAAACGCGTCCCTAGGAACTGGTACGCCGTTTCCATATTACCTGCATAATATCTTGGTATGAATATAAACGCTACGATAATCCTTCCTATCAGGAAGCCAACCGCAAGCTGGAGAAAGTTCATATTCGTTAGATAAGCCAGTCCGGGAATGCTTATAAATGTCAGTGTGCTCGTCTCTGTGGCAACGACGGAAAAGCAAGACGCCCACCACGGAATTTTCTTCGAGCCGAGAAAGTAATCTTTTACGGATTTTTGCTTCCCAGATGTATATATACCAAACGCCGCTACACCTAATATATAAACGACAATAATAACCTGGTCGAGTGTAGAAAAGTTCATATAGAGTAAAGTATTAATATTTTAATCAGAATTATCTATCTGCTATTGAAAAACTCTCCTCGACGAAATATCCCCTCGCACCGAGGCCAACCGTTGCGCATTCGTTGTAAGGATCGTGCTCAAAGAACACCATCCACTTCCCATCAACGGTTTCCTTCAAGAACTTTTTCTTTTCATCGAGGGTTGTTACGGGAAAAAGGTCATATCCCATAATGTAAGGCAATGGAATATGCCCCGCAGTCGGTATAAGATCTGCAAGGTACAGCAATGTGTTATCGCCGTCCGAGACTTTTATCAACTGCATATTTCTCGTGTGTCCGTTCACAGTCAGCAATGAAATATTATCATCAAATATATGCCTGCCTTTTATTAGATTCAAAACTTTTTTCTCTTCGAGGAACTTGTAATTATCAGGGAAGTAACTCGCCACGTCCCTGCCTGAAGGACTTAATGCCCACTCGTACTGACCTTTCTGCACATGATACACGGCATTCGGAAATGTAATATTCAACTGCTTGTCTTCATCATAATATGTATTGCCGCCTGCATGGTCGAAGTGAAGATGTGAAATTATAACATCCGTAATATCTTCCGTTGTATAGCCGAGCTCTTTCAGCGAGCTTTCCAGTGTGTGCTTTGTATAATCTACGTCATATATCTTATTCAGCTTTTCGGACATCTTATTGCCAATGCCAGTATCTACTATTATCTTCTTCTTGCCGCTGTCGAGGAGCAGTGCCCTTGCGCACATTTCTATCCTGTTCTGTTCATCGGAAGGATTCGTCTTTTCCCAGAGGTTCTTTGGAACGACACCAAACATCGCCCCGCCGTCAAGTTTAAATAATCCTGTCTGTACCGAATGTACTTCGTAATCTCCTATTTTCATGATATACTAATTTTTTAAAGCTAATAATAAAAAAAATAGGTGTGAATTTGTATGGCAAAATTATGAAGGGGTAAATAGAGGATAAGATAAAAGTTGTCGAAGGTAACACAACTCAATAGAACAAGATAAACGATTTACTTTTCATTTAGATATTCTTTTCTACGTTCATCAACCAAAAAAACAAATTGACTGAAATTTTTTCTATATAAATTCAAATTATCTTTAGAATAACCAATAAAAATCCAAGGCATTCTTTTATAAATAACTTCTAATATTTTATCTATATTTTCTGTAAAAGTATTTATTTCGAATACCTTACCAAAACGAGTAATGATTATTGCAGAATACTCAGAAATATAGGGAATGAAATTTATTATATACTTTGTTTGCCTTTTATATATCCAAACTATATATCCTAAATTAATAAAGTATGTCTTATAGAATTTTGGAATTATTAGCCAACTTCTGGAAAACTTGCATTTGTTTAAAAATAAACAATTTTCCTTATTCTGAAATTCTTTATCAATAGATGACTTGCTATTATTTGGATTGCCATAATATTTTAATATATTAAAAGATGGATGCACTTTATAATTCAAATATCTCCTTAACAGTTTTATTAAATTATAGAATACAAAAATATAACCCGCAATTAAAATAAATATACCAAAATATCCAGTATTATGAAATTTAGTAGTATCAAGCATAAAAGGAAGAACGGTATATTTTATGTCTGATCCAAACTTATTTATGAATTTATTTCTAACATCACTGGGTAGGGCTTCAACAGAGCCTTTGTAAACTAATAAATCAGTTTGAGATTTTGTGTATAAAATAAGTAAACGATCATCAATTAAAAGAACTTCATAATATCCAATTGTACTCTCACTCTTAATTTTTTTTGAAGACTTTTCAATCTTCTGTTCTACATGGGTTAATCCAAAATCTAAAACACTATCACCATCAATTACTAAATAATACTCCTTTAGAGATTTTGCATCTTTAATTGAAAATAGTTCGCTTCTTGATATAGTAAAAGGTCCCCAAAAAGAGTTATAGTAATAACGATATGAAGCAACTGAAAACAACAACAATAATATAAGAAAAGGTAAATTTGTTAATAATAAATTTCTATTATTCCTAAAAATATTTGATTTTACTATGCTATTCATTGATTAATTGATATATCACTCGATACAATTTATTAAAACTTATTATTATTTTTTAAATATATTTGCATAGATAAATCGAATTGAATTAAAGATATACCAAAAAACGTTCATTGGAATATAAATGATACCTAACCAAGAACCGATAACGCCCCACCAAGTACCGACTAAGGTTTTCCCGGTGAAGGTAAGAAATATTTTTGTCATGCAGGAATAACAAAGATTTGCTTCAACAGTTCGTTCTTTGCGTTTAGTAATCATACTAACATTTTCATGGAACTCTCCATAAAAAGTTACTTTTTGTTCTCCACACTGTTCACATTTATATGTCTCCACTTTTTTAGAGATAAATTTTATTTTGGCAGATCTTTTGAACTAGCAATATTATTATATTTCACCATAAAATTTGATATACTACTATCAAAGCTATCTGAAAATGATATAATAGGATAGTCAGAAACAACTTTCACAATTAATCTTAAAAGCATCAGTACTAACTTACAAAATCCTCCAATTTGATTTCTAACTGATGAATCATCAATTATATCGGTGAAATGTGTATCAATTCTTCCTTGATGATATTCAAGATTGAATTTTGTATTGTTTAAATTTGCATGTGCAAAGAAACAGTTTATATTATTGCTTAAAGATTTAAGTTCTAAAGTCTCCTTTGGATATTCTTTTTTTAACCACTTAAATGCTTTATTTTTTACTTTTTCATTACTTTCAAACTCGCTTTCATTAATAAAATTACCAAATTCACTGATATTCGATCTATAAAGTGCATAACAAGCTAAAGCTATATATTCCAACGCATTTCGAATCATTAAATGAGATTGATAATTGTGCTTTCTTAATATTGAAAGAAAAGCAAGACAAAGACTTTTACTTGAAGAAGTATAGAATGCATGAAAAAGCATACCTTCCTTAGTCACTGAATTAATGAACTCAAATAAAAAACTGCATAGATTTGACGCTAATGAATAAAACTCACCATATTTTTCACGTGCTTCTAATACAGTTTTTAGTTCTTCCGAAATTATATTGTTTATATTTAATTTTTCCATTTTCAATAATGAAGATTATTTCATATTTCTTTTCTATATAAATATAAAAATTTAAAAATTAATATTAACCATTATTTATATAAATTTTTTATAGATTCCACAAATACAAATACTAAAATTAATCTTTTATTCAGGTCAAAACCCCAAGCCCCCTCTTTGTGCCCGATTCACAAAGATGCACTGCGGGGCTGGATTTATTCGTGCTGAGCCGAGCGACATCAGGAGGCGACTAAAAATCTTTAAACTTTTTTAACCCCCCTATCCCCCCTTTATAAAAGGGGGGAATAAGGTGCTGGTGATTGTAATATCTCCGTCACTTTATAGCTTCTGTAATACAGTAAAATCTTATTCTTTTTCTGGTACTAGATTAGCCTTATAACTTTCAAGATCAAAACCATACCAATTTTCCGTTATTGCATCAACAAGAATACCTATCAATCCTGTTAGTATATCAAGTATAATCCAACCTGCCCCTATACCATATGTAAGTTTTATTCCCATTTTTTCGTAACCCTGTTTAACAAATTCTACATAATATTCTTGTCCTCTTTTCAAACTTACTATCTTAGGAGTTTTACCTACATCATGACCATTAACTAATATTTTAGCACCAGACGGTTCGCTGTAAAAACTCAATTCATCTTTACTACCCTGAAATATTGTAGCACAACCAGAATAAAATAAAAATGTAAACAGAATAAAAACTGAAATTAATTTTTTCATAATTTAGAGATTTTAAATTAGCAAATATTATTCAAAGATGTAGAGAGGAATATTAATTCTCCACTACAAATATTCTATTATTTATTCAAAGAACATTTCATAGTAAATCCATTTCCCAAAAAAGGCAACCCCACTCATAAAAATTGACTGCTGAAAGGAGACGTAATGCGGGGCTGCCTTTATATTTACGGAGCGAGTGATGACTGATATTCTTTAATCTTTTTTAATAAATCTCAACAAGTTCTTTTATATCTTCTGTCCAGTGACCGATTTCCTTACCCTCGCTGTTAAGATAACGAAACCTATAGTAACGATATTCGGGTGTACCGCTGACCTGGTTAAGCCTTGTATCTTCCCAGGGTGAACGCAGGTCAGGCTGTTCCTTCGTCCAGCTTGTTCCATCATAGCTCACCTCTATGGCGATGCCGTGCCAGTGTGCCTTTATCCAGTCGAACACTAACTTTTCCGGCAGATGGGTTATTTTAGAAATAATTGGTTTAGCAGAACCTTCATCGGGTGCTTCGTGCTCGACTCTCGCACCTAAAGCTTCCATATCGGCTTCATCAAAATCAGTGTGGTCTTGTATGTCAGTAAGAACTTTGCGGAATTTCTTTTTCGTACTCTTTATGACAGTGTTTTGAATATTTGTTTTTTCCTGTGCAGTAGCGTCCGCTGCTTCAGCTTCGTTTATCGCTGTTACCGTATTATCTTTTGCGTCAGTCAAATCAGTCATCGTAGCTGCATCGACTCCGTATTTTGTGGCTAAACCGCCTGTGAGCCTGTCAACTGCGTTTGTTAGCCAGGGTGGTAAGTTCCCGATGATTTTCGGGATAAAAATTGCTTTTCCCATAATGATTTAATTTGGTTTATGAAAATTGTTAATTGAGTAGATTGAACTTGACGAGTCTGCCGTCAAGTGTGACGAATCATCCGTCAGACATGATGAGCCTCCCGTCATACGTGACGAACCATCCGTCATACGTGACGAGCCTCCCGTCAAGCGTGACGAGCCATCCGTCAGACGTGACGAACCTCCCGTCAAGCGTGACGAGCCATCCGTCAGACGTGACGAACCTCCTGTCAAGCGTGACGAGCCATCCGTCAGACGTGACGAGCCATCCGTCAGACGTGATGAGCCTCTCGTCAAGCGTGACGAGCCATCCGTCAGACGTGACGAGCCATCCGTCAGGCGTGACGAGTCATCCGTCAAATGTGAAAAACCTGATTTTTTGTTGTTTTTGAGCATTTTTTCCAAAACTTCACTCCTGTAATCAAATTCTTCACAAATATAATGGTATTAAATTTAAAAAGGCGAATACAAATTTTAGGCATTATAATAAGAAAATTGTTTTAGACTATAAAATATATATATACAAAAATCGAGAATAATGTATATAATTGCACATTTTATGGGAAAAGCTGATTTTCATTATCATAAAAATAAAAAAGTGTAAAAATTCGGTACCATTGATTATGAGCTAAAAATGCAGGATCTTCAAGAAAAAGTGCGAAAACGAGGCAAAATTGCAACAGGGATTTTGTAGTAGAATGAAAACTTTGTATCAGAAAAAAAATATATAACTATGAGGAAAATATATTTTTGAAACTCATATGAGAGTATTATGTAGATACAAAGCAGATGCTGCTGGCGAAATAAAAAGATTAAAGATATTATAAAAAAAACAGGTAGCATGGTAATTTACCGTGCTACCTATTTTTTTTTATTTAAAAAACTCAGTTTCATATACGGATTCGTTTTCGCTGACCAACCAGAGTCAACCCCCATAGAAGAATCGTGACCACCATATAGTATAATGGCATTCCTGTTGCAACAGCATCGTTCGTGACGCCCATATAATCCAGGATTACTACTCGATTCATGGGACCTATGTACCATAGTAGAATGTATATCACTTCGAACAACTTACTACTGCCACTCCAAACACCTAAAGCCATAGCGAGGGAGGGAATAAACGCTGCACCAACACACCAGGCGGAGAAAACCCCCCATTGACCAGTCAGAATCAGGCGCACACCCAGACCGCTTCCAATGAGTAGGGCAACAATTAATCCAGCCAACAATGTAGCAGGGAGTTGACGTCTTAGTGGGTGAGCTGCAGAAAAGACAAGTTGGTTTGTTTGATTCCGCACCTCGCGATTCCCCATTGCAGACCACAGCATCAGAGGCCATATCCAAACAGCAGGGAGTAGATATTGACGTGCGATGTCAAGGGGACTAAGGAAACTGGCAATCATCAGCCCGATGGCGATCAGATACCACCACCAGCGCAAGCCCTTTAGCATAAGACGTAATTCGGCAATAACGATGCGTCCGAACAGATTCACCTCTGATGTATCTCGTGTCTTAAAAGTAGTAAGCTGGATCGGGTTGGGAACCGCTGTCGAAAAAGTGCGAACTTCTGTATCAAGCACTACTGAGTCGTCAGATCGTCTTCGTCTTAACTTTTCCCATGATGAATCAAAACGGTGGAAAAACATAGACGAAATCAGAGTCAACCCAAGTGCTACACCGACCCAGAATAATCGTCTCAGGACAATACCAGCTGACCATTTCACTCCATCCCAAACAAAAGTCTGTACAGGTGCTTTAACAACGGTTACACCGCGTGGTATCCCGTCATATTCAGGATGTTCTAACTTAAAATCATTAACTACGTTAGACGTAAGTACTGTCAAGCCAAGAGGTTCATTGATAACTTGTTGCTGTGCATCTGTGCTACTGCGCTCAGCAGCCGACATTATCGTTACCAGGAGGAACACCCATAAGAAAAAGTAAACAATGTTTCCAAAGCCGCCTTTCAACCATGGGATTGTTTCAAACAAAACAGCCAATGCGGCTACTAATGCCATTACTGGCAATACCAAGAATAGAAATGGAGCCACGAAAGTCCAAAGATTTATCTGGTATACCTCACCACGCACCAACTGCATCACGATGGCTGCCAGCATAATGATAATTACCATAACCATTAAAAAAATCAAGTTGCTTAACATCTTGCCGAAGGTGTATTGCAGCTTACTCAAAGGAGTTGTGGCAATAATCTGCCCAACCCTAGTAGTGAAATCCCGTTCAATGGTATTTTTGACAAGATAAAAACTGACCAGAGCAAGTTGAACAATGCAAAGAGCAGCAATAACACTTCCCACCCAGGCAGAGTTGTATACACCGCGAAAATTACCCAGCCCAAAGGTTAAGTAGGATGCATTAGATGGAGGTAAGTAAAGATACGCAAGATATATTGTTACCCCAATTGTTATAAGGAAACTGTAACGGCGTGTGCGTTCAAGAAAATCAGCCTTGACGATATGACAAAGTATACGCAATGTTTTCATTGCGTTTCTCTCTCTTTATTCTTGTCAGCGGCAATGAAGTAGAGGTAAGCATCTTCCAGGCGGGGGGAGACTACCTGAGCATGCCCGGATGGCGACTCTTCAGATACAACCCTCACCAAGACACCGTCACTGCGCCGATTAGTGCCACTGATCAAAAAACGCTGCTTGAGTTCAGGTAGTTCCGTGCTGGGGACGATCCACTCCCAAACCTTGTTTGATATTGTCTGCAACAACACTTCGGGTGTGGTATGTTTAACCAAATGTCCCTGGTGAATAAGAGCGATCTTGGTCGCTGTTGTTTCGGCATCTGAGACAATGTGAGTAAACAATATGACAATTCGTTGCCCGGACAGTTCAGAGAGTAAATTGTGAAACCGAACACGCTCCTCTGGGTCCAAACCAACGGTAGGTTCATCTACAATAAGCAGTTGTGGGTCGTTGAGCAAAGCCTGTGCGATGCCCACCCGTTGTTTCATACCGCCTGAATAGCTGCCTAAAGGACGTTTCCGCGTTTCGAACAGATTCGTAACCTGAAGCAGTTCGTCAATTCGTTTGCGTGCTGTCGGACTGTCCAACCCCTTAATAGCAGCCATATACTCCAAGAACTCAAAAGCGCTCAGGTTTGGATATACTCCGAAATCTTGGGGAAGATACCCCAGCACTTTGCGGAGTTCATTCGGAGATGTAGCAATGTTGGCGCCATTCCAAGTAATAGTTCCCTTTGTGGGTTTGGTAATGGTAGCCAGTATACGCATGAGCGTAGATTTTCCTGCACCGTTGGGTCCCAACAAACCTATGATCCCTGGCCCCAGTTTCAAACTGAAACTTCGCAATCCCCATATCTTTCGTTGATATAGCTTGCTAACGTTATCAACCACGAGTTCCATGATTTTTCCCTTTTTCGAAATTTCCTAAAGTTACAGTTAAACTTGACACTGCAAAAATACGAAATTTAAAAAACCTAAAGAAAATATGATAAATTATTAGGAAGGTAAATGTAAAAACTGAATATTAAACTCATTTGACTTTGTGTCAAGCAATTTGTGTTCTAACCAACGACAAAATATCTTCCAAAAGTCCTCTTTAGATATGATCATCTTTCATCGTGGTTACAAACAGGTGTTATTTAGTTGTCGGTCCTCCCATTTTAGTGAAAAAGCTGTCAATGGGTTCCCATAGTTCGATTTTGTTTCCTTCGGGATCCATGACATGAACGAATTTGCCGTATTCATATTCAGCGATTTCGTCAACAATTGTTACGCCATTTTCCCTGAGCTTTTTTACCAGACCTTCAATATTCTGTACCCTGTAGTTAATCATGAACTCTTTCTCTGAAGGATCGAAATAATCTGTCCCCTCATCGAAAGGACTCCACCTGAGATAATTAATTTCATCCGGTCTGTTTGCGTTTCTGAACTCGAATGCAGAGCCGTAATCATCTGTAGCCAGTCCTAAGTTTTTGCCGTACCATTCTGTTGTCTCCTTAGGATTTTTCGAAAAGAAGAAAACCCCGCCTATACCTGTAACTTTTGGTGTTGTGTCATTCATAACAGTTTCTATTTGATTAAGGTTATTTATTACTTTGCTCTCATTACCTCCTGAATTGAATGCTGTATTATAACTTGCTGCTATTAACAATGTCAGGAGCAAGATTGTGTTTAGTTTTTTCATGTTTATAGAGTTTGTTTATTTTCTGATAATTTACTTATAAACAAAAACATCTTTAGTGTTTCAATTTATCCCTTTCAACTAAAATTGTAAAGTTAATATATTACTCGTATCCAAACTCCCGTACAATTAGAATACTATCATTCGAATCAATTAAATAAACCTTCTTGTTTTTTCACACTAAAAATATTAGTTTACTTTATGTATTAAATTTAAAGGATTATCGAAATGAAATTAATCTTAATTGATACCATTCTGCTCATGTTCATACTAAGTTCTTGTAATCAAGCACAAAATGATAAAGAAGAAACTCAATCTCCAGGGACTCAGACCGATACTATAAAAAATGAAACGGTAAAAGATACTGATTCAACCAGAGAGCTTACTGAGTTCATTCCTGATGGACACGAGATACTCGATATGAAAAGAGGTGATTTAAATAACGATAAAATAGAGGACGTTCTTCTTGTTCTAAAAGCTATCAATGAGGAGGAGACTTTCGACGTATCAAACCCAACAGCCCGTCCACTTCTGATACTTATCAGACAACCGGACAATTCATTAAAACTTGCACGTAAAAATAATAAAACAGTGTATTGCTTTGACTGCGGCGGAATAATGGGTGATCCTTATACAGGCTTGACAATTAAAGATAATTACTTCTCTATTGAACATTATGGAGGCAGTTCATGGAGATGGACAAAGATAATTACTTACAAGTTTGATGAAGACGACCAGGAATGGTACCTGCATAAAGTCAGTGGAGTATATTTTTATCTTCACGATGAGGACAACACAAAAGAAGAAACAGTGGTAACGACAAAGGATTTTGGTATAATCAAATTTGAAGACTACGATATATATGAAGAAAAAAATTCAAACAAATGAAAGATACTTTTGGAAAAGCACTGTACAATTATTGGAGCGGTGATCATAGAATGCCGCTGGTAATCAGACGAGATGATGGTTATTATGAAAAAGGAAGTATGAAGGTCTTCTTTACAAGAAAATTTTATCCTACAGAAAATATAGCAGCACACCATATATCAGGAAAAATTTTAGACGTAGGCTGCGGAGTCGGGCGGCATGTTTTGCATTTCCAAAAACGCGGATTTGACATAACCGGAATCGATAACTCACCATTTGCAATAAAAGTCTGCAGAGAACGGGGATGCATGAAAGTAAAAGTCATGGATGCTCTCCGTTTGAAATTTCCCCCTGAATCCTTCGACACGATTTTATTATTTGGGCACAATATCGGAATTAGCGGAACGATGGCAGGTGCAAAGAGATTGCTCTCATCTCTTAGAAAACTTATCAGACCGGACGGTATTCTGGTCATGACCTCAACAGACGTCACAAAAACAAAAAAGAAGGCTCACAAGAAATATCATCGAAGCAATATAAAAGCTGGGCGTTACGTTGGACAGGTCGTAGTAAGAGTTGAGTACAAAGATCATCTTGGAGACTGGTTTAAGTGGCTGCATGTAAAGCCTAAAGACCTCAAAAAATTAGCAAAAGCAACAGGTTGGAAAGTTGTGGAACTTCACGAAACCAAAAGCGGAGAATACTCTGCAGTGCTTGGTTCTTATTAACACAAATAGAAATAAAAAGACTCCAAAAGTATTTTACTTCTGGAGTCTTTTGTTTTACATAAATCTTTTATAATCACATTCCTATACCCACTCTAATACCAGTAAATATAGAATAATTCGTAGTGGTAATCTTATCAACAAATTGTGTGTTTCCGAGATTATTCAAACCACCATACTCAAACCTCGTCCCAAGAATAATACTTACAAACGGATTCAGTAAATAATTTCCCGTAAGAGTTCCGGCAAGCCCGAAATCAAAATTCTTGTAACCTAATCCTGCTTTATCATCCGTCGAAATAAGAATCCCCAAATAAGGTCCACCGTTGAAAGTTACTCCGATATCTTCTGATATCATTCCTCCAAAATTAATGTAAAGTGGTATATTTACATAATTGTTCGATATATCCGAAATGGTCGTATCCAGCCCTGCTATACTGCTAGCCGTATCGATCGGTGGTGTTACTTCGAAATTCTTCCCGACGTAAGCCAGACCCGTTGCGAAATTCACCTCTTCGAATAAGTTGAAATAAACCAGGGCACCCGTTGTAAAACCAACTTTGGATTTTGTATCGAAAGCACCCGTGTTGGACTTCTGGTCTATGTTGGCACTCGTTCCGCCAAAACCCAGCTGAAAATCTATATAAAAATCTATAATCTTCCCCGTTCTTACCTGGTGCTCTTTTAAAGCAAGCTTGTAATCTTTATCCAGTATATCTTTGTTTATTTTGTAAGTCTGGAACTTTGGATCATCACCAAATCGTTCACTTGCATTTGAAGACATGTTAAACGTAAGGCTGAAAAAACAAACCAGCAAGAGTGTGAAAAATAATTTTTTCATAGTTGTTTTTTTTAATTTGAAATATATTGTTTCTCTAAATTGTATAATTTTTCTATTTCAATTTCCCAGAGTGAATTGGATTTTTCCAGTGTTTTTAGAATATTATTATATTCATTCTGAACTTCAATAACCTTATTTGCATCCTTATAAAAATTTTCTTCGGACATTTTATACTCTAACTCTTTCTTCCTCTCTTCATACTGTGCAACTTCTTCCTCAATTTCTTTGATCTTCCTTTTTAATGGCATGATTATTCTATTCAACTCTTTCTTCTTTTGCTTTTGTTCATAATTAGATACGTATTTATCTCTCCCTGTGCTTTTCTTGTTTTTCCCAGGTTCCTTTTCTTCTTCTAAAGCTTCTAATTGTTCCTGCTCAATCTCTTTTGCTTTTAAATAATCCGAGCAGTTCCCGACATATGTTTTCAATTTCTTGTTTTTTACTTCGATAACCTTACCAATAATTCCATCTAAGAACTGCCTGTCGTGAGAAACAATTAATACTGTTCCTGTATATTTTTGTAAAGCGTTCATAAGAACGTCTTTAGACAGCATATCAAGATGATTAGTTGGCTCGTCGAGTATCAGGAAATTTGAAGGCTCGATAAGCATCTTTGCAAGTGCCAGTCTCGACTTTTCACCCCCAGACAATACACCTACTTTCTTAAAAACATCATCGTCCCTGAATAAAAATCCTCCAAGAACAGTCCTTAGATTTTTTACAATCTCACCCCTCGATGCCTCCTCCATTATCTCAAGCACAGTTTTATTTCCGTCAAGTTCCTCAGCCTGGTGCTGTGCATATAATTTTATATCAACAAGATGTCCGGGCTTTACTTTACCCTTGTTAATTTTTTCAGTACCTGCAATTATCCTAGCCAGAGTAGATTTACCAGCGCCATTGTTTCCTAAGAAAGCCAGCTTCTCTCCCCTCTTTATTAAAAGATCGATGTCATCGAGTACATAATTCTTTCCATCATAACTTTTTGAAACCCCTTCGAGATCTGCTGTAATCTTACCCGAGTGTGTTGCTGGCGGGAAATTAAATCTTACTGATGATTCCTCTTCTTCCAGCTCGACAACATCCATCTTTTCAAGCATCTTTACCCTGCTCTGTACAGCTTTTGCCTTTGTTGCCTTGTATCTGAAACGCTCAATAAATCTCTCCTGCTCTTTTATATGCTTCTGCTGATTTTTATAAATATTCTCCAACAACTTTTTCCGCTGCCTTCTTTCCATGCGATAGAAAGAATAATTTCCCGAATATTCTGTAACTTTGCCAAGTGAGATTTCTACAGTTCTTCGTGTTATATTATCGAGGAAGTTCCTGTCGTGAGAAACCAGAACAATTGCTCCGTGATAGCTTTTTAAATAATTCTCTACCCAAATAAGGGATTCGATGTCAAGGTGATTTGTCGGCTCGTCAAGTAACAGAATAGATGGATTTTTAAGAAGCAGCTTCGCAAGAGCTATTCTCATCTGCCAGCCGCCGCTGAATTCATCCGTGAATCTGATAAAATCACTCTCTTTAAATCCCAGTCCGATCAGTATCTTTTCTATCTTTGATTTTATTTTAAAACCATCGAGAAGCTGAAATCTTTCCTGCAGCTCTCCATATTCTTCGAGGAGATCTAAAAATTCTTCACTCGCTGCATCATTACTCTCCGACATTTCTATTTCGATTTCTCTTAACTCTTTTTGAATTTCGTTTATATCACCGGCGGAGTTGTACACTTCTTCATATAAAGTATTACCCGACAGTCGAATCCCCTCCTGCGGCAGGTAACCAATTGTCGTATGCCTGGATACTGCAATATTACCTTCATCAGGATGCATCTCACCCATAATCAACTTGAGCATAGTTGTTTTACCCGCTCCATTCGAACCTATGAGAGACACTCTGTCTTTTCCTGAAATCCGTAATGAAACGTCCTTGAATAAGACATCCGCCCCAAATCTAACCAGTACGTTGTTAAGAGAAATCATTTATTGTCGTGCATTTTTTGAGGAGTAATATATATATAAAGCTTTATTAAATAAGTATAAAATAAAAACTCATTTGGACTGATAATGTTACTACTAGTGTGTAAATTTTACATTAAAAAAATGGATAATCTTTAGTATTATCAAATTACATACGAATTCATTCTAACTATTGATGTTAAATAACACTCGAAGAATCCTTAATTTTCGAAACTTCATACTTCCATTATTAATTCTTATTTTATTATCTTTTACTTTTGAATCATGTTTCCTTTTCAAAGAAAGAACGTTTGACGTTGAAAAGATTGAATTCATACTTACATTAGATGACGGGACAAAGTTAGACTGCACTAAACTCTACCCGAATGAAAATCCCCCTCCGAACGGCTGGCCAGCTTTGATTTACTGCCATGGTTTCGGACAAAATAAATTAGAAGATCTTGAAGACGCAGAAAAATTAGCTAAAAGGGGCTGCTATACACTTGTCTACAGCATGAGAGGTCAAGGTCTTTCAACAGGATTATCGAACCTCATTAGTATTGTTGAAGCTAACGATTTCGTACAGGTAGTAGAGTATGTTCAGAAAGAACCGTTCGTAAACAAAAGCCGAATCGGAGCTGTCGGCGGTTCGCAGGGCGGAACCATTCCCTTTATGGCAGCATGCAACGGTCTGAACCTAAGATGCATTGTCTCTGATATCGGAACTCCAGAACTAAGCAATACTTGGATAGAAAATAACTGCGTAAAGATGACACTTCTGTGGTCTCTAAGTTATAATAGTACTACTGTAAGGTATAATCCAACTGTCAAGAGTATGAGAAGCTGGATTTTGGAAGATACTCCTGAAAAATGGGACAGCTTAATTTACTACCTCCCACAAGGCAGAGATTTTCTTGATAAAGTTAGTGAAAACAAAACTCCTATTATGCTTTCCAACGTATGGCAGGATAAGTTTTTTAATGCGTATGGAATAATAAAGACTATCGAACTTCTGGATGCCCCGTATAGAATGTACTTTGGAACGTTCGATGCACACGGAGCCGATCCTTTTAAACCTCAAATTCACTATGTCGATTCTTTGTCAGCACTATGGATAGATTATTGGTTGAGAGACAAGCATAATGGCTGTCTTGATTCAAGCAAATATATATGCGTTTCAAGTGAGTTCCCAAGAACTCCTGGTGAGAATCAATGGATGTGGAACTGGAAAGCTGTCTATTCAAATACATTTCCCCTCGAAGGAGTTGAAAATGTAAAATTTTATTTCAGTCCTGATAATGAATTAGTTACAACACCATCGGATTCGTATGATGACACTATCATTCTTCCTAATATTTTAACTGATACTACACTAACAATGATCGAATCAGTAAACCGGGAATTTACAGGAGATGTTTTCAACTCCAAGTTTATAAAAAATGAATTGATATTTGAAACACCTCCTTTAACAAAACTATGCCGTTTGGCAGGAACACCTTTCGTAAACTTAGTCTACGAATCAGATGCAGAGATTGCCCAGTTTAATTTCCAGATATGGGAAATTAAGCCAGATGGTGATGCATACATTGTCACTCGAGCGAATTTTACAGACAGGATGATAGAACCTAATGTTATCACGGAACGTCTTTTTAACGGTCTTGCATCTTCACATGTCTTTTCAAAGAATAGTAAGATTAGGATAGTAATTACAAATCTCGATAATATTAAGGATGATCCATTCTTACGAACCAATCCCTACGTTCTGCCTTCTTTAGAAAATGCACGAAACATAATTTATACTTCTCAAATAAATCCAACTTACATTGAGCTCCCTTTAATTGATTATGCTTCTGAATGAAGAAAAAAATTCACCGCAAAGACGCAAAGGATTATTGCAAAAACATTTATTTTAAAGTTAAGTCTTTTATTTAGCACCTCAGCGTCATTGAGGTAAAATAATTCTATTTCTTCGTTTCGATGGTATTTGAATTTTCTTATATTACAAACAAAACTGAATCTAATTGTATAAAAAAACTATCCTCAAAACGATATTCCTAATTGTAATTGCACTTTTCCTCTGCCCTTCCTTTATTTTTCCGCAGAAAAGCTTAGACAAAAATTACATAGTAAACAAGAAAGATTTTTTTATTACTATGAACGATGGCACTGCAATAGACTGTTCAGCTTTCATTCCTGACGCACCTCCTCCGGAGAGAGGGTGGTCTTGTATCGTTTACTGTAACGGTTTCGGAAAAACAAAAAGTGACATGCTCAATCCTGCTAAAAATTATGCTAAGTATGGTTATTATACTTTTACATATTCAATGAGAGGACAGGGAAAATCAGATGGAGAATCAGACTTCATAAGTATAACTGAAATGAATGACCTCATGGAGATAATTAATTACATTAAAGATTATGAAGAAATTGATAAAGAAAGGATAGGAATTATTGGAGCGTCGCAAGGTGGTATAATTCCATTCATGGCTGTTTGCAACGGTTTGTATGTTAGATGTATTATATCCGATCTCGCATCTCCTTTGTTCGCATCTAACTGGATTGAAAACGGATGCGTAAAAATGTCGCTGTTATGGTCTTTAAGTTATGATACATCCATCGTTAGATACAGTCCACAGGTTAAACGATACAGAGAGTGGATACTTTCAGGTAAACTTGACAAATGGGACAGCCTGAAATTATTCCTACCTCAAGGAAGAGATTTCTTGAAGCAAACAAAAAGTAATTACGTTCCCGCTTCTTTCTCAAATTCATTCCAGGATGAATATTTCAGTGCTAATGGAATGATAAAAGCTAGTGAACTGATGCGTGGTAATTTTAAAATGTATTTTGGACCATTAAGAGGTCATGGTTCTGAATATGATGAAGCAGATGATATCTACTTTAACGATAAAATAAACAAATGGCTTGAATACTGGCTGTATGATGTACCTGACGATACAAAAAATACTGAAAGAATTACTTACACATTTAGTTCTTATCCTTTAAGAAATAACAAATGGACATACACAAGATATACATCACATTATTTTCCAATCAACGGTTCGAAAAAAATTAGACTCTACCTTCATCCCGATAGTAAAATATCGGATTATCCTTTCTACGGATTAAATGATACTGTCTCTTTTCTTAATGAAGTCAGTAAAGATAAATTAACAATGGAAGAAGCAGTGAATTATGAATTTACTGGTACGGTTTT
>Ga0180431_10002339_pt1 | contig 25489 bp, 45 predicted proteins | sample SS_ome_11_FD_132459 | JGI IMG/M metagenome (GOLD analysis project Ga0180431, IMG submission 132459) | Hypersaline lake sediment archaeal communities from the Salton Sea, California, USA - SS_1_MS_1 metaG | ecosystem: Environmental > Aquatic > Non-marine Saline and Alkaline > Hypersaline >... | reverse complement strand
GAATGATGAGATTAGAAAAATTAGAGAAGATTTAAACTATCACATAAAAAGGACAGATCTGCTAGAACATGAATTTGTCAAGTTGCGCGGATTTCTTTTTTATATTAGTTTAATTATCGGCGGTATCGGAGCAATAACTACAATAGTTTCAGGAGTATGGAGAATTTTAGGAGCATAATATGATGAATGATATGGAAATGTCCCCAGAAGAAAAAAGACAAATGGAGCTTGATTCAATTAGAGCTTTATTAGAAGAACTTCAAGCCACTCAAGGTGAGGCTTCTGAAGAAGGTTCTGAAATGGCAGAAGATATGCCAGAATTAGGACTTCCTGAAGAAGATCAAATTGAAGAATTCTTAAGAAGTCGTCAAATGGAAAGACAAAGTCTTCGAGAGCCTATGCCAGAACAAGGTATGGAAATGACAGAAGAAGATATGATGGCTGCTGAACAACCAATGCCAGAAGAAGGTATGGAAATGCCAGAAATGGACGAAGAAGAAAAAGCCATGAGAATGGCAGCTATGAAAAATCTTGCTCTAAATAAACGCTCTTAAAAGAAAGAAACAAATGAGCTTAATTGTAAGAATTCCATATACTTATATTGATGATGTGATGACCATTAAAGGTCTTCAACTGTCTGGAACAGGGTGGCCTGTTGAAGAAGCTTATAAAGCAATAACAAAACAGTGTAGGGAATTTCACTCTGTGCTGTCAAAAGGCGAATTAAAACAAGAAGGTAAATATGAGTTTGTAGACTTACCTTACAATGAAAAACTCTATAATAGGATATTAGAACTAGAACCGATGCCTTCAGAAGCAAAAGTAAAAAATAATTCCAACAAAGTAAAAAGTGCCTCTAATGAAGAAATAATAAAATACGGATATCCAGATGAAAAAGAAAAAAAGTAAAAAGGCGTCTAAAAGAGCAAGACCATCTAAACTAAAAGCAGTTAAAAGAAAGCTTTTAAACTGGTCTAAAAAGGCCAAAATTGACCTAAAATTAAGGCTAAAGAAAGCGAAAAAGTATGCGAAGCAGTTAATGCTCGAATTAGCTAAAAAGTTCTTTAAATTGATCAATTTTTTGCTTTCTTCTGCTAAGTTATTGATTTTAGCTGTGTTTTTTATTTTCGCTGTATTATTTGCTGATAAAGCACATGTTAAATATCTAGAAAACAAAGTGGGAAGTAATTCAGTATATATTCAATCTATGGCAGACAGTCAAATCCAGGGAAGTGGAACTGGATTTCAGATGCGCACTCCTTCTGGAAAAGTAGTGACCATAACAAATGCTCATGTCTGCAAACTTGCTAACAACAAAGGAATGATCCTAGTAGAAGAAAAAAGATACTCTAAAAGACTTATACCAAAAAGAGTATTAGAAATCTATGAAAACAATGACCTTTGTGTTGTTGAAGGTTTGTCAGGTTATGAAGGTCTTTCTTTGGGTTCAGATGTAGAAGTTGGACAACCTGTTTACTCATTTGGGTACCCTCTTGGAGAGGCTTTGCACTTTTCTGAAGGTAGAGTAAAAGATCTATCACAAATATATTTAATTGATCCAGAAGTGTCACTAGAGAACTGCACTGGACCAAGACATAAAATAGTTAAAACTCGATTTTGGTTTTATATTGTCAGGTTTTGTGTAAAATCTTACGATTCTGTACAAACTAGCTTAGTAATCTTCGGAGGAAGTAGCGGAAGTCCGATGGTAAATATTTGGGGCAATGTGGTGGGCGTAATCTTTGCTGGAAACACAAGAACTAATTGGGGCTCTGCTGTTCCTTTAAAAGATCTAAAAGAACTTCTAAAGGCTTACTAGTATGAAAAAAGACTTAGGTAAAAGAATAGAAGAAGCAGAAGAGAAAAGAAAGCCTAAAGAAGGTGATGCTGCTAAATCTGTTAAAAAAGCTTTTAAAACTTCAACTTGGGAAAAGATAAAAAAATTTCTTGATATTAAAGATGAAGAAAAAGAATGATGAAATATCAACTTCCTAGCACTTTAGACATTAAACCATTACTTAAAGAAGTTTATGCTGGAAACAATAAAAAAAATCATAAATCTAATAATCAACGCTATTATAAACTCAAAAAATACGTCAGTACAAAAAAATAAGCAATCAAAAGAAAATAGCCCTAAGCAAGAAAATAAAGAAGAGAATAAAATGGCTATAACTTTAGAAGCTTATTTCGCAGATCCAAAAACAGGAGAAGACAGAAGAGTTAAATATGTCGAAGATTATACAGATGAAATTTTGGAAAACGCAAAAGTTCTTATCGAAAAAGTCAACTCGCTTCTTTCGGATCTCGGCATTATTGCTGTTGTTGTATCTTCTGGTTGGCGTCCTACTGCTGTTAATTCCGCTGTAGGAGGAGCAAAAAGATCTCTACATCTGCAAGGTAGAGCTGTTGATTTAAAAGATTCCACAGGGGAATTAGATCGAGTTATAGAAGAAAGGCCAGATCTTTTGAAGAAATATGGTTTGTGGCTAGAAGATCCTGACGCAACAACAGGATGGTGCCATTTAGACAACGGAAATAGAAGAGATAGACCATCTAGAGTATTTAAAGTTTAAAATGAATTACATATTCAGAGCACAAAAATATAAGTTTTTTTTAAAATTGTGGAAAAATAAGCAGTATTTTAAAGCTATAAATTATTTATTCGAATGTCTTCCTAATATAACTTATCCACTAAAAGAAGAGTTTAATGGTGAGCTTAGACAAAGAGGTCAGCCTTCTTACGACACAATGTTAAGAAAGGCCATAATCAAATACGGACATTATAACGATATTAGAAATTGGAAGAATGTAATTTGGAGACAAGTATTTCATTTTATCGGAGCAGTTGCTGCTTTTGTTGTTCCATTTGCAGCCTACAAAACAGCCAATTATTTCACAGATAATGGATCATTATCCGTAGTATTTTTTATGCTTTTCTGGCTTCCTCATATGTTTTTTCACTGGAATAAAGAATTGATACAAGATGTTCAGCATGATGGAAAATTTTTTTTAAAGAATGTTGTAGATCTAATAGTTTGGCATTCGCCAGGCATAGCGTTTTTGTTGAGTTTTATTTAAGCTCCATTACCGCATGTAATATTCTCTTCCCCTCGCACAACCAAAATAACATCTTGTTTTGTAATATCGTTAGACCAACCATACCTTAAATAATCTGTTCCGCCATCAATAGATACAGATTTGCAATTACAAAATTTATAATCGTCAGTAGATTCGCTAAAAAGAATCTCTCTGCATTTAGGACATTGGATACCATAATGAGGATTGCTATTCATAATTCTTAATTCCTTTTTAATCATATAAGAAATCATCACTTTCCGCAACTGACCAATCAATAGATTCGTCCACAACATATTCAGTTGTGTTAATTTTATAACCTTTATTTGCAGCATCGCCTTTAGTTAAACTGCTATCATTAAAGATTACACGATTATTTGGATACGCAACTAAATGTCCAGAATCTAATTCAATAATATGGGCACATTTATGTTCATTGGGAGTGTCTGAAAGATCTCCTTTACCTTCATAATCAATCGTAAATCTGTAAGTTCCTCTTTCTAATTCTTTTGATTTGAGTAATACGTCGCAAGATAATCTTCGCAAAAAATCAAATTCCACAGAACTAATTTTATCAGATATATTTGACCACAACTGAGCATTTGATAGTTCTAGCCATCCATCATCTTTATTAGTCTTAATTGCATTTAAGGGAAGTCCCCAATAACTAGCTCCACTCTCTAAAAGAACGTGAAATTGTAAAGCTTTATGACGAGAAGATTTTACTCCATAAAGCCAGCCTCTTTCACTACCTTCTTTTTCTTCTTCATTGGTAAGAGCCCATCTAGCCACATACACTTCAATACACGGAACATTAATATTCATTTTTTATTCTTTCTATCGCCTAACATATCTGACATTGTTTTACTTCTGGCTTCATCTTCGTCAAATCCAGCATCAATATAAGTTTCGTAAATTTTTTTATAATCTAAATAGTCAGCAAGCTCTTCTTCGTAAGATTCTCTGTTAATATCAAAAATACTATCTAAGTTTATATTATCACTTGTTTTTTCGTTTTCGTGAATATGGTACCCAGTAGTGTAAATATCTCTATTTCTCGCATTTGTTTGGTCGAAGATTTCTTTCCTTGGTATACCAGCTTTGTCAAACATATTGGTTTTTCTACCTGGTTTACTTTTTTTAGGAAAAGAATTGTTATAATAAGTTTGGACAAACTGATCTAAAAAAGCTTTTTCTTCTGGGGAAAGCTTATTAACATAATCAATGTCTAGGTATTGACGTATACCCCGATTAAAAACATTAAATTCTAAGCCCCATTTGACTTTGGCTTTTTTAACGCTTTTCTTCTTTTTTTTCTTTTTCTTCGTTTTTGAACTTTTTGTTGACATAATAAAATAAATTATTACTGCTTTTGTTATTGTTATAGTTAAAAATTTGTTTTAGTGTAGAGTGAAAAGCCCTAGATTTAGCAACATCTGACTTGTCTACGTTATTATTGGTACACCAGGATTTATAATTATTTAGAAGTTTAGAAGCTCTAACAGCATAAGGACCTTTAGAAATATTTTCTTCTTCTATCCAATCTGAAATGCTTTTATAATGTGTAGGAACATTGATTAAAGCACTACTTTTATAAGATTGGTGCTTTCTCACAAAATCCAAAAGCTTTACAATATCAGCTTCGTTTTCCTTGCTCATCTTCTAAACTCAGCGCTACTTCTCTTTCAGAATGTTCATATTCAACAATTTCTTCATACTTGTCCTCGTTAAAATGTACTTCTACTTGAGAAAGAATAGGCAATTTAATTCTATCTCCAAACTTTTTAACAAGTCTAGAAATTTTATTAGATTCTGAAGAATTAGGTTTTTTTCTGTTTCTAAATTTTGATCTTCCTGGATTATGAACAATTTTATCTGCTAAACCAACTGTAATACATTCATCAGCAGTTAAATACAAATCTCTTCTAACGACTGCATCCCAGAAATCTTTTTTCAACCAAGAATTGTTAGCATATATTTCGTTATACGTTTCTTGCACTCTTTCAGATTCTTTTACATAAATTTGCATGTCTGTGGTGTTACCTTCAAATCCATCGCTACCATCATGAAGCATGACTGTAGCATTCTTTGATAAATATCTTTCGTCACAAACAGCCATAATGACAGTAGCGGCAGACATGATTGCGCCTCTACCATAAAAAACAAATTTACAAGGGCTTTCTAGTATTTTATCTACAAGAGCTAAAGACTGATAAGGATCTCCACCATAAGAAGTAAAATGTAATTCTATTGGTTGCTTGTTAGAAATAGCAAGCATTCTGTCGATGGCTCTGATTGCCATACTAATTGACTCGAAGTCAATGTTATCTTCAGAACCTCCATCGACATAACCAAAGAATATTTTTCTTTCTTTAAAGTTGATTCCTGTTTTGAGAAACAACTCTAAATAGTTTGGATCTTTAATCATAATTAATTAGCTTTTCGCTTTTTCTTTGTACACTCTTTGAACTTTGAATGTTACTGTATAGTTCTTTTCAATCTGCTCACTATACAATTTGATCTGTTTTGTTTCTCCTGCAGAAGAACCAGTCAACGCATCAAGCAGTTCTTTTGGAAGCTGATCATCATCTTGACCTAAAACAAGGAAAGACTCTTGACTTGGTTCTGCATCAGTCTCGTAACCTTCGATCTCTTCTTTTACTACAAATCTAATTCCGTTTCCTTTTTCTGCTGGACTTTCCACAACTTCTAATCCATAAGCTTTTTCTTGTACAGTCCAGAGAGCTTCAATAAGATCTTGATCAGTCAAGCCCAGTTTACTTTTTAAAAGCTCCTCTAGTGCATCAAGTCTTTGTTTTGTAGAGATAAGACTTTTCTTAGTTTCGTTCGCAACAATTGTAGCCGCTTCTGTTACTTCTGCTTTAATGTCATTTTTAGTTTGGGCTTTTGCAGCTAAAAGTACTGCCTGCTGAAAGGACAGATTAGATCTAGCGACTTTTGGTTTTTTTGATGTACGTTGTTTTTTCATGATTCTCCTTTTATTATGTAAGTATATCAAAATATCATAAATTAGTAAAGTTTAATAATCACCAATGCTTAGTTCCTGACCAAATGAATTTATAAAATGTGTCGAAATCGCATAAATGGTCTAATTGTTTTTCTACATATCTAAAATAATAGACTTTTTTAGCTTCGTTGATCTCAGATAAATCATTTAAAGATTCCCATGTAAGTTCTTTTTGCATAATTATGTCTCACTTTTGAGATTACATTTTGTACAATATCTATAAACTTCTGTAAATCCTACATATATCTTCCATTTATGAGAACAGTAACCTATTCCATGCTCAAACATAGGATCATTCCAAACTTCATCATCGTCATCATAATAGACTTTATTTGATTTATCATCTTTTTTGTCTTCGTCAGAATTCCAAATAAAAAAACTATTTTTAAAGTTTAATTTTTCCATGTTTTCTTGCTTTGTGTAATTTCTTTTCCCACATTAATTGTTTTGTCTTACTAACTTCTAAACATATTGGTTTTCCATCCATGTGTTCAATCTCATGTTGAATACATTGGGCAGAAATGCCTTCTAATTCAACTATATTTTCTTTCCAATCGAGATCTGTATATTTAATTTTGACTTTATCTGCTCTATTCTTTATACCATTAAACAAAGGCAAAGACAAGCACCCTTCAAAAAAATCTTTATTTTCTGAAGTTTCTAAAATGGTAGGATTTATCATGGCGACAAAATCAGCATCTAGTGATTTATCTAAAGATGTTCTATTATTGAACAAGATACAAAATCTTTTATTTATTCCTATTTGTATGGCAGCCAATCCTACACCATTATATTCTTTCATGATATAAATCATTGGTTTTATAATTTTTTTAAGTTCTTTTAAGTCGGCCTGTTTACATTCTTCAGAAATAGCTAATAGCCTTTTGTCTGGCCACGTAACTAATTGATAAATACCTTTTGGAAGCTGATTAATCATTTGGACGGCAACCAATGTTTGATTTCCATTTTGTCTAAATATTTAAGAATTTTGACATCACAGTTAGAAAAGTAAGTAATTAAAAAATATTCATTTTCATTTTCCTGAGATTTAACAACTTTAAAACCACTTTGTGAGCATTTTTTACCATAGATATCTGTTAGCTCTTGCTTTGTTTCTTTTAGAAAAACAGTAGTATCTTTACGGGCAGTACACCCAAATAAAAACACAAACAAAAATAAATATTTCAATCTTCTTCTCCAGATGTGTCTTTTTTCTGCTTCTCTTTTTCTTTTTGTTTGTTTTTTGTAATTAATTCGTAATAGCTTAGATCTTCATCGTTTTCCATTTTTCTAAATCTTCCTTCTTTATGTTTATGGTTTCTCTAGCGGCGTCGCCTTTTCCATTTCCAATTAATTGTTTAATTACCATACTATACCATATTCCGGTAATTCTGTAAAAGTCTTCATCAGAATCTACAGATAGTGGCCAAAATGCCACATCTTTCATATTTTCATGCTGAATAAGAATTAAATCGGCAGGACTGTTAAGTAACTGAATTAACTCATTTTTAGTCATTTTTATTAGTTCCTTTTTTGTTCTTATAATTTTTTCGTCTTTCTTTGTTTTCTCCTTTTGATTTGATATTGTGACATTTTCGACATAAAATTTGAAGACCTTGCGGAGTACAGAATAACTTTTTTATATATGAGTCCCATGTAGTAAACCCTTTTTTCGTTGATATGACTGGTTGAATATGATCTACGCATATTTGGCGCTTTCCAAAGATTTGAAGACACATGGCGCATTTATACTTACCTCTTTTCACTCGTGCATTTTTTAAAGCATCTGCTCGCATAGGAGTTTTATAGCTCATTCTCCTGAGTCCAGATATCAAAAATTGTTGGAGTACCCATTTTCTTGGTTCTCCTTTTGCATTTTTATATTCGTAAATCATACATCATCGAAGGAAAAACCCATTCCTCTTTTTGGCTTTGCGAAATCTAAATTAAACAACTTACTATGGTGTAAAAGTTCTTTTACGACGTCAGAAATAGATTTCTGGTGTAGTCTACTTCTGACTACAATTTCTTGCAAATGAGCTACAGAAAATTGTTCTACTCCTTTATTGTTTTTTTCATCTAGTGCTTCTTTGTCTTCTTCAGTAAGTTGTTTCTTTGAAATAAATTCAATCAATTTTACACGCTCTTCAAAGTTAGGAGATTCTACTTCTAATAACATGTCAAATCTTCCTGGTCTATTGGCCAAAGAGCGCATTAAATTTTCTGGATGGTTCGTGGTACTAATAATAAGAGTGGGTAAAGTAAATACATTGTTAATACCATCTAATAGGTTTAGAAGACTGCTAGATACTTCATCTCTTCTAGAATATCCTTCATGACTACTTCCGCCGATATCTTCGATAATAAGGACTAGTTTTGTACAATCTTTAGTGTATTCGCTGTAAGATGTAAAAAACTTAAATACTCCTGAAGCTTCAATTTCGCTTGTTGGCCAATTAATAACTACTGTTCCAGAATCTTTAGTTTTTAGATCTTTAGCAGCCTGCATAATAGATACAGTCTTTCCTTGGCCTGGGCTTCCGTACAATAAAATACCTCTCTTTTTAGGTTGGTTTAATTCATCATAAATTGACAAATTGGAGAAGAACTTTTCTGCTTCTCCTAGAATCATAGAAGTATTAGTTACGCTTGTTAGAATATCTCTGGATACAAATTCCATAGGAGATAGTTGAATACCTTGTATAGTTTTGACTAGATTAAAACTTCCAGGCTTTATTACAACTTGTTTTTGCTCGTCTTCATCTTGTTCATAATCAAATTGTAAAATCATTCCGTTATCTTGTAGGGAAAGATCAGATTCTGGTAAAGTTTCTACTTTACCATCGAAAATATCTTTAATAAGTGTCCTGTGCTTAATAGTGAATTTTCCCATGTTTATCCTTCCAAAATGCAAGATTCGCCATTTTTGTAGTGTATGTTTACGACATTAGTAGCTAGACTTCTAAGTAAGCTATTATGCTCTACCATAATAACATTTGTATCTAAATTAGACAACAAGGCAACAATCTTAGAAATACTTTGTTCCGATAAGTCTTTAAAATACTCGTCTAATATCAATAACTTATCTTTAATTCCTTTCCTTGCGTGAATGATATCACTAATCGCTAAATCAACAGCTAACATGATTCTTCTCGTTTGTCCGCCGCTAAAAAGACCTAATTTCCTATTTTCACCTAATATTTCTAATGAGGTTTCAATTTTTGAAGTTTCGCCACCATTTCCTAAATTATTGAAACATATTTTAACTTCTTGGTCAAATAACTCAGATAAGTAGTAATTTGATCTTGAGTTTAATTCTTCTAAAACTTCCTGAAACGACAAACTTTTGACTTCTTTAAATCCATTTTTTATGATCTCATAAGTATTATAATTTTCTGAAAGTTGCTCTACCTTTTTTCCTGCTTCATCTCTTTCTTTTTCTCTTTGAAACAAAGAGTGTTGAAGTAATTCTACCCTTTTATCAATGTCAGGAAATTCTTTAGCTCTTTGGTCATAAAGTTCATTTTTTAAATTGTAAAGCTCATTCATTAAAAGCTTTTTCTTCTCTTTTTTATGATTAATTTCTATTTCTAATCTTTCTATATGTTTAAGATCAGACTCTAATTCTTTATGACTGTTCAGGTACAAAGAGTATTTCTGTTCTAATTGATCATTCTCTATAAGATTCATGTTTTTAATTTCGTTTTGTTTTTCTTCAACTTCAGACAATAGAGTGTCTATGTATTTTTGTTTTTCTTTATCTTTAAGTTCGGATCCGCAAGAATTACAATGTTGTTTGTCTTTATCAGTTTTTAAATTTTCTACTTCGGTAGATATTTTCTTAATTTCCATTTCTAATGAGTTTTTTCTCATTATCTTTTCAGCTTGTTTGGACATTTCAGTTCTATAATAAATAATATTCTCTTTGAAATCTTCTAATGTTTCTCGCAAATCTGTTAGTTTAATATAATAATCAGGAGTCAATTCTGGTATAATACCGATCATATTGATATTGGCTTCTAGTCGTCGCTCTCGTATTTCTAAATCGTGAATAGTTTTGATTTTTTCATTTTCAAATTTTACTTTCATTTCTTTCAATGAACTCATTTGATCAGATATAAGTTTAATTGACTGAGTTATCTCTCCTAGTTTATTTTTTTCGATTGACAGTTTTAAAGATGCTTCTCTTGCTAGTTCATGTGCCTTTTTTCTTCCGATATCAAAAATAGATAAGTCTGCAATTTGAGATAATATTTTTCCTTTGCCTTCTTCGTTAAGTAATATAAACTTTACCAAACTGTTTTGAGCAAAATATACTGATTGTAAAAAAGTTTCATAAGTAAAACCAATTACACTTTCAATCATTTTCTGTGTGTCTTTTATATCCTTACCTCTATTCTGGACATCAGAAGAATCGTCATAAAAGAAGTACAAATCGTTTGGCTTTCTGTTTCTTACGATTGACACGCCATTAGATAAGGAAACTACAACATTACAACTTTTTTCACCTTGTGTTATAACGTCATCAATATTTGAGTCTTTTGGAATTGATCCAAAAATACCCCAACAAATAGCATTTAGAATAGCGGATTTTCCAGCACCTTCCGCCGTGTTATCGTCATGATTAAAACCAGTAATTAATGTAATTCCTTTTTCAGTTTCAAACTGCAAAGTTTTCCAACTCTGAAAATTTTTAGCATTTACGGATTTTATCATAAAATACTATCTTCTTTTAAAATTAAATTAATGGCTTCCTTAGTTACTTCGTTCATCTGTGCTAAGTTGAATCTTAAAAATTCGTCTTTTCCAGAAATATCCATTTTAATGCTTTTTACATTTAGTTTATCCAACAATTGTATTGTGTGTGGAGTTGTCCATGCGGAATAATACATACCGTCTTCTGGTACTAACTGACCATCAAATAAGTAAGAAATTTTATGAAACATTTCTCTATTGTTATTTACTAAATGTTTAGAATGTTGCATAAAAGAGTCAATATCTGTATTTTTCATTACGTCCGATATAAAAGCTTGTGAAAAATAAGGAAGAGAGCAGTTTTCATAAGTATTCTCATCCTTAAATAGATTGTAATCGTTTTCGTCATTTGTGGCAATCCATCCTATCCTAGCCCCAGTAAGTCCAAATGCCTTGCTGTATGAACCACAATTGACCCTATGTTCTGGATTTTTAGGAGAAGAATTTACAAATACTGGATTATGATAAACACTATCCCATATAATATTATTATTAGTGTCGAGAAAAGATGTCATACTCCCTGTGGGATTAGAGGGGCTATCAACAAGACCTAAGACATTACTAATTTTTAAATAATTTTCATAATCGTGGTCAAGTTTAATGTCGTGTATGTATTTATTCTTTTCAATTATTTTAGGATAATATGGGAAATAATATTTGTTTGTTAGACACCTGTTGAAACCATGCTTGTTGTATAAAGATCTTAAAACTATATTGATTGCTCCAGTAGCTCCTTGGGTTATGATAATAAACCTATAATCTAGATTAGTTGTCTTTTTTATAAATTCTTTGGTATTTACTAATAATTCAGGATTTCCTTCATAAGCTTGATATGTAATGGAGTCCAAATTAAAACTAATTTGACTACATTTATAATAATACTTCAAAGCATTTCTTATGCAATAAGGCTCTCCCCAACAAAATTTAAACTCTTTCATAATTACTCTGTTATTGACTTAATAATTCTAAACCTTTATCAATAATCTTATCATCTAAGTTCTTGATTTCTTTACTCCATTTTATCCATTTTTCTTTATTTGTCAATGTTTCTTTTATTACTAAATTTCGAGATTTGTTAGTCTCTCTGAATATATATTTAACATTAGCTTTTTTTACTAAGTTGTTTTTAAAGTCATTTATTTCTTTCTCTGAGCCATTGAATATAATTCTCCAATGGTTGTAACTGTCAATTTTGGGGGCAGAGGACTTTGAAGTAATTTCCATAGAAATATGCTTAGGAAATTTATTTATAGAAATGAAGTCTACTTCAATGGATTCTGGATTTAATACTCCTAATCTTTTTTCTTCGTTACTTTCTCCAAAGCTGTGACTAAATGGACTACCTAAATACACGACATTCTTCATGTTTTTTGGTGTGTGATAATGTCCTGCTAGGACCAACTTAAAATTTGAAAGATCTTCAATACTTACAGCTTCATTTTCTGTATAGCCTGAACCAATAGTAAACTCTTTTATCCCTTGGTGACAGACAAGAATATCAGCATCTGATTGTGTTTCTTGTAAGAATCTATTAGGATCTCGATAATAAGGAACAAATAAGATATTATCAACCCTTGTTATTTCGTCATAAATATGCACGTTTTTGAGCGTTTTTAGGGTCTCTAACGAGTGTTTTTTGTCGTGAAGGGAGATAAGGTCATGATTACCTACCAAAACGTGATGAGTAAGGCTAGAATTATTAAAATAATTAAAAAGAGTGTTTAGGCATTCAATCTCTACTAGACCTCTTCTGTCTAGCATATCGCCTAACCATATTACATTATTTAGCTTTTTTGCTTGGCTTTCTTTTTCTACTAGCTGAAACAGATTTTCGCACTTTTGTAGATTTTCTTTTTTCATTTGAAGATCGCCTACGACTAGATATGATTTCATATGTAAGCACCTTTCTGACAGCAGCTAAAAATTGCTTTGTTAAGTTTTTCATTATTTCTTTCCTTCGACATATTCTATGCCTTCGCTTGTGATTCTGAATGTAATTTGTTTATCTCCTGGATCTTCTTTATTTAAATGGTTTTTATAAAGTTTAAACAATACTTCAGCACCTACTCTTACTTTCTTACCTTGAACAGTTTTTTCTAACCACGCTTTCCTTGCTGTTTGATATGTAAGACATGAGAAAAAGTTAAGAGCCTGACCTCCTGCATTAGTTTTTCCAGGAGACCCTAAATTATCGTAAGTGTAATTAATTAGCAATATTGCTGCATTATCTTGTTCCATACGAGCTACAATCTGATTCAGACCTAAGCGATTGATTTTGCCTTTTCCGCCAATCTGTTGAACATTTTCCATCATGTCTAATTCTGAATCACGCTCGCTTACAACATTACCCAAAGAATCAATAACAACCAATAACTTAATCTCAGGATCAGCATCTTTAATTGCTTCCCAAGCTCTAAGTACTCCTGTGAATACTCTTTCGGCTGTTCTTGCTTGTACAAGGATAATTTGATCTGGATCAACTCCCCACGCAATCAAATCCTTTTCAGTAGTTTTTCCTTCGGTCTCTGCATAAATAACAGCTACATTCTGTTCTTGCGCTGCCTTCATTGCTTGAATAGCCACACTTGTTTTACCGCTATCAGGAGTTCCTGCCAGCATAGTAACTTTACCAAAAGGTATACCTAGTGTTCTAGTGGAATCAGTCCACCAAGATCCTAATCTAATGTAATCTTCTTCTGTAAGCTTTTTTAGATTGCTTCCGACTCCGATCATTGCCGCAGCTTTTTCGTCGCCTTTAAAAGACTTTTTAACTTTTTCAGCAATACTTTTCATATCAAGTTTTTTACTCATAATTGTACGTCACCTTTAATCATGTAAGAAAACAATCTGAAACCTGCATCAAATTGCCTAGCAAAAGATTGAATATAAGTAAGATTGTTTTTCAGTCTTTCTACTTCGTTACTTGCTTCTTGATAGATCAAACTTGCTTTAGCTGCAGCTTCTCGTTCTCCTACACTTTTGCCTTCGGCAGAAGTAAGAGCTGTGTGCCACGATTGTTGCTCATTAGCTTTTGCTACAATAAGTTTATCTGCAATTTCTTTCCAGCAATTAGTAAGTCTAGCTTGCGCGGTAAGCATTGCAGCTCCTCGGCTATAAGCTTCGTTAGTATCTAAAACTTTAGAAACTTCTAATAAAGACAGATTATCGTTTATGATTTTTTCTGCTAATTCTTCTATATTCATAAAGCCTCCAAATCAATTATTTCATCTAATAAAATTTCTTTTATTGTACAACCACTAATATTTAATAATTCTACTGCTTTTTCGGCTTTTTGTCTAGTACAAAATATTCCGAAGATATGCAAAGTTTTCGTAGGTTTAAATTGTTCAGTTAAACCAACAACATAAACACTACGCAAAATTTTGTTCTCCAGAAATAATTCGTCTTCCTCTTTCATTTAAAAGAGCTACGGCCATCTGAATTTTGGCATTGTTGAATTTTCTCAACTCTTTAAGACCTGATTCCATATAAGCCTTATCTTCTTTCAACTTAATGTATTGTTCGTTTAATTGAAGTTCTTCTTTTGCAGATTCAATATCTTGAGTAGAAGAAACAATAAGAGACTCTAATTCTTGAGCTGACAATGTTCTAAGCTCATTTACCGCTTGTTCTCCTAAAATTTTAGTGATTTTATTTAATGTTTTATCGTTCATTTGTTTTCTCCTTCTTTTTCTCCAATTGTATATCCAGTAATCCTGTGCCAATTAAATCCTAACACAATTCCTAGTCCAATTGCAACTACCATAGAATAGGGTCTTTCAATTGTCAATCCAACAAAATAACCAGAAGCCATACAAACTACCGCTAAACTAAAATAATGATTAAGTGCTTTCATTTCTTCTTCTTCTTCTTTCTCGCTTTTATTAAATTAAATAATTCAGTTCTAGTATAAGGCTTGTTAACACATTTATGATCTTTTTTGTAAGATCTATTACACATTCCGCAGCCGTCGGGTATTTTTTTAGTCATTATTCAGTTCTTCCATCATGATACAAGAGTTTCTAGGAAAATAAAATTTTACTTTATCTTTAACTACTACAACGTAAGATGTGGAAGATTTGTATACAAGTTGTCCATCAATAGGTCCTATATTATCGCATAAAATAGCAACTCTTTTGTCATAGGAGCATCCAAGAAAAAACAAACAAATAAACACTATTAAAATTAAATATCTAAACATATTAAAACTCCACACGTAAGTAAAGACCTAATAAAGGTCTATTAACACTTATATCTGATTCAGCTCCTATCCAACTATCAAAGATAGGTAGTCTCACTTCTGCCCCAATCCTTGGAATAACGCTATGTTCTAAATCTCTAGGATTAATAACGCCGCCAGCTTTGACTGCCCACATTTTTTTGTTTTTCTGTTTTTCGGTTTCTTTATCTGATTTTTTAGTGTTTGTTTCGATTTCTTTTTTTTCTGTTTCTTCGATGCGCTCTGTAAGTTTGCCAGTATTAGGATCAAATTTCTCAGTAACTTTTTTATTTTCTTCTGTCGTTTTCTTTTCTTTCTCTACCACTTTTTCTACTTCTTTTATTTTAGAAGGAGAATAAAAATATCCTAATCCATACCCTACGGCAATAGCGATAACTAAAGCAAGGAATATCTTCAGTTTTTCTTTGATTGTATCCATAACTATCCTTTATAATCTACTTCTATTTTTACCTTTAAGTCTATTAAATCATTTATAGTTTTATCTAGATCTTTCTTGATGTCTTTTAAATTTTCTATAACTTTATTCGTCGTATTCATTTGTGTATTAAGAGATGCCCTAGTAGAAGTAGCAGATTGAATATTTTTATTAATCGTATCAACAATCTCGCTCTTTAACATTATTTTTTACTCCTAACGTATCCAGCAAACAATATAGCATAATTTGCCAAATCAAGCAATGTATCTTCTACGGACTCGTCTTTAACCTGAAGCTCTCCTTTTTGAACAAAACTATTAATTCTAGAGATCTTGTCCATCATTCTTGTTAAAAATCCTTGCTCAGTGCTACAGATGCCAACTGCCTCAACTCTTGTAAAGTTAGAAAAAGGATCATCTCCAACCCCCGTATAATCAGCATTTTTTGCTTCAGTAATTTTGGACATTTTTTCAATGCAAGATCTATGAAACTCAAAATATTCTTTTTTAGTCATTTTACTATTATTGTTTGAAGAACATAGTTTTTTCCATTGCCTAGTTCCTAAAGCATCTGAAAGTCCGTTCGACATATTTATACCTCCGCTAATGTTTTTCCAATTTGTGGCTCGGCTTCTAATTTAACTCCGTCAAGATGACAAGTATTTTCCATACATTCCTTCATTGTTAGAGCTATCTTTTCTGCGTCTTCTTCTTTACATTCCACGACCAAAGAATCATGAACCTGTAAAACAATATTAGCATCTTTAAATTCTTTTTTCAAGCGTTTTTGTAAAGCAATTGCAGATCGGTTAATAATACTTGCCCCAGTAGACTGTACTTTATGATTTACAGCCAAATTCAATAAGTTACGTAAAGAGTATTCTAAATTGTGATGGGAAAACTTACCATATTTTTTTAAAACTTTAGCTTCAGGTATTCTTCTAGGTCTACCATATAAATTTTTGACTAACCCGTACTCTACTACTTCTTTATGGCTTCCGTCCATAAATGCTTTAACTCCTGGAAATTCCCTAAAGTACGTATCTATAATATCTTGACATTCTTGTATTGTTAGTCTACTGCCATTTTCTGCAGTGACTGAGTCGACCATCTTATATGCAGTGGTACCGTATGTGGCCGAAAGACTTATTGTTTTTGCGTTTTGTCTCAAATTTTTATATAATTTTGCGAAAGAGTTTTCGCTATCTTTTTTCAATTCTGCATTATCTTTGTTATAAACCCTGGCTCCAATAATACTATAAAAATCATCTCCGATTTCAAAACACTTCATTAAAGCCCAGTCCTGACTATAATAAGCAAATACCCTCGGTTCTAGTTGACTATAGTCAGCCCCAACAAAAACCTTACCTGGTCTTGATATAATGCACTCTTTTACACGCTTATCATCTCTTGGCAGGTTCTGAAAGTTAGGGTCTTTACTACTGTATCGTCCAGAAGTGGTTCCATGCTGTAAAAAACTCGGATGAATAACTCCGTATTTAACTCTCTCTTTAATACCTTGTACATAGGTTTTTTGTAGTTTATCTAGCCTTTTATAAGTAGTAAAATCTTGTAACCATTTGTACTTGTCTTTTAACTGAGATATAACTGCTTTATCTGCTGCAATATATTTTTCAGGTTTTCCGCCTTCTTTTTTGATAGCGTCTATAAACTGCTTTTTGGCAGATATAGTGTAAGGTATTTTACCAAACATTTTTTTAGCCAAGGCTCTTCCAGCCGGAGTAAGTTTTTTAAACTCTTGTCCAAGTTGAATAAACAAAAGCCAAGAAAATTGACTGGGACTATTTATATTAAAAGTATTCTTTTTGTTAGTTCCTGGATATTTGTCTTTAACATAAGGATGAATGTCGTTATAAATACTTTCTTCTAATCTTAGAAGCTCAAACTTTAAATCCGCTTCTAGTTTTTCTAATTTTTGAACATTTACTTTAAGACCAGTAGTATTCATCTCATAAGTAGGGCCTTTTAGTAAAGCCATTGATTCATCATCAAAAAAGAATTTCCAAAGATCTTGATCTTTAGACAATTGATCTACTAATAACATAGCAAGATTAAAAGTAAGTAATGCGTCCTTAGCTCCGTACTTACCAATAACGTCTACGTCTGCTTTGTACATTTCGATATTAAAACTTTTTTTATTGATCTTGGCTAATCCGCCATTTTTTGTTACGGAAGTTGCTAACTCTTCTTGTTCTTTTTTTGCGTCTTCACCAAAGAAATTAGCGCAAAGATCTTTAAGTTTGTTCGATCTATTCTCGTCCAACAAATGTGATAATATTAAAGTATCGACTTTTAAAGAGCTGATTAAATTAATTCCAAAACTTCTATGAATTAGCTTACAATCGAATAACGCATTGTGCATTATTAGGTTAAACTTAGACAATTCTTGTACTAAAGGTAATACATCTTCTACAGATAGTACGGAATCAAGTTCTTGTTTTTCTGTATTCCAAGATTTCATCACCACATAAAAAGCCGTATCTTCTTCGGCACATAAAGATATTCCAATTATTTCATCTGCTTCTGTAAGACCAGTGGCCTCAGTATCAACAGCATAAAGTTTATGCTTATGTAAGTAGTCTTGCATAAAATTATCAAGACTTTTTTTATCCTTTATTAGAACCAGTTTCTCCATCTTTTATCCAATCCATATCTTGAATCTCACTAGGTGCTTTTTTCCTATCTCTTGATCTTTCAGACGCTGCTTGATTGTTCCAATAAGATATTGGTGAAAGTTCATCTTTTCTAATTTTACGTAAGGTCTCTGTTTCTTTATCAAATGCCATTGCATATACTTGATTCATCTTAATCTTATCTTTAACTGTATCCAGCTCTCTTATTTTACAGTATTTAAAAGCATTGACAAGTATCCCAGATAAATGCTGGACTCTCGAAAGAGGTTGCCAAGTAGTTAAAATATAGTCACAATAGTTTTCAAACTTAGTAGTTCCATAAGCGGCATCTTTATCAATCTCCACATCTCCATAAGGACCTGCTTTTTCTCTAGAAGATTGAGATTGCATAATTAAAAATGATTTAGTCTCTAAAGCAAAACTTTTCATTAGTCGGCACGCATTCATTAATTTATCATATTCTGTTTTTCCTTCTTCATAAGATAGACACCCTATGTGGTCAATGACAACGCAACCTACCTTTTTTCCTATGGTTTTTTCTAAAAGAAGAATTTCGTCTTTTATTTTATTTAGTGTTAGTTCTCGGTTAATACCATTTTCATCATGTTGGTCAAGGAAATAAACCATATCGTGCAAAACATCATTATTGGCTGCCAATTTTTGCCATCTCTTTAATAGCTGCATTTTTGGCATTTCCATTGTCACAAAAACATGTACATAATCTGGATTCCTTTCCGCAAACCATTTAAAAAAGTTCAAACTCAGTGTACTTTTTCCTGAACCAGAACCTCCAATGAGTCCCATAACCTCGCCTAATCTAAATCCATGCGCAGTAGCATCAAACATTGGATGTCCATAGATTCTGGTTTCGTAACCAACATCTTCTGGACTTTTTGATAATAAAGATCTAACACTCTCAGACATTATTACTTTAGGTTTTTCTTCATTTGAAGCTTCCGTATACATCCAAACTTTGTCTACAATATTATTCGCATAATTGAATCTATGTTGACCTCTTCTGGATATAGCTTTATCACAGTTTAATAGTACAGCTCTGGCTTCTTCTTTAGTAAATCCTTTAGCTTTTAATAAATGACCAAGCCTATAATTAGCTGCCGATCTATCTTGAACAGGTCCGAAAAATAATCTTTTTGCTTCTGTGTTTTCATTCATCAAGGTCTGAAATTTAAGAGGTATTTCTAATTCAACTTCAGTTACTGTGTTTTCCTGATTGTATGTCATATTGTAATGATTAGTACAATAATTTTCATCTTCTTTGCTGATAGCAGGAAGAGCTTTATCAAAATCTTCTGAAGTGTAACTTACATCATTATTTTCAATTGATTTGCATAATTTATAATTGTTCTTTTCTTTTACGTTTAAAGTTCCAGGAACTCGCATTAATTGATATATTTTAGAAATTGCTTTATCTGTTCTAAATTTTCTAATTAGGCGACGCTGTAGTCTTAGATAACTCATAGCATCTAAGTCTACAACTCGCCAATATACATGAATACCATTTCCTGAATCTATAATAGCAGAAGGCTTAAGAGAGAAGGAGTGTATTAAAGATACAAAAGATTCTTTGGATTCATGTATACCTTCCTTCAAGTCCATATCCACACAAAGAAAGTCAAAAACATTTATATCAGAAGAATGAATATCCTGATCAGTATTATCGTACTGGCTTGGGATATTAAGAAAATAATAACAATTATATCCCTGATTATTTTTTTGGAATAATTCTTCTTTAGTAAAAAGTCCTGTTAATGATCTGGGAAGAGATGGATTCTCTTGATGTGCCCAGTCAGAAATAATTAATCTGTAAATAACCTCAGACACAAAATCTCCTCAAAAATAAAGTAATGCCTCTACCCAAAGATATGACTTTAGGTAGAGGCTTTGAGTGATTAGCTGTTTAGTAGGCTGGTCACTCGTGAAGCACGATCTTTAGATGATAGAGTATCAGATGTGCTTTCTGTTGTCGAGGAGGTTAAATCAGAAAAATCGTCTGAATCAACATCAGTAGCAATATCTAAATTAGATGCTACAGAAATATCAATGATGTTATTTGAATCTCGAAACAATTTGTATTGTCGAGAAGGCTTCATTCCTTTTTTAAGAGAAGCCTTAAATCCATCAAATTTAACTACAACATACATTGCTTTTCCGTTTCCTGAAGGAATACTTCCAAGCAGCATATTCATGTGACCATTTCCCCAAGCTCCAACTACTTTTCCATCAGAAAGGAAATAATGAATAGTTGAAGGTTTTGCTGGGTTAAGTTCATTTTCTACACTTTTCTTTCCAAGATAATATCCTGCAATCTCAGAAAGATCGTTTTCTCTTATATTATCAGAATTAGTTTCTGATGTAATCCTGTATACTTTTTCCGCGTCTAGTGTTTTTACTTCTTCAAGTGCCATAATGCCTCCTATTTATATAGTTTTCCATTAACAACTGCTGTATAATTAACAATTGGTATAGGTACAATATATACGTAGTTTGTTTTCTTGTCAAGATACCCTATACCAAATCCTAAAGTCCAGTCTCTTGTTGCTTTAATCTTGTGCATATAATCAACTTTATTCACATCTCCAAGCCATCCTAGCATAGCCGTGGCATGTCTTTCTCCATTAGCATTCCCTTCTACAGCGAAGCCGAGCCTGTGCGTATGTCCGATAACCACATTCTTTTGAAACGTGTCTACTGACTTATAATGAGCATATCGACCAGCGGTACCACAATCGTGAGTAATATGTAGTTTACCTAAAATATAATGACTTTTGTATGGAGTATGCTTAAATCCTAGTTCGTCTAATTTTAATAGTTTAGGAATTTTAACAACATTAAAAAGTTCTGGAGCTTTTTCCATAAGATATCTTTCTAGTCTATCTTCATGGTTTCCTTCCACGTAAACATTGTTTTTGGCTTTTAAAGATTTTAATTCTTTTAAAAGTTTAATACTTTCGTTTACTTCTTCGTCAAGTTTTAAAGCTCTGTTAGGATCTTTACTGTGACTTGATACTGAATAATTGTCGATGAAATCTCCGAGAATAATAACATGATCTGGTTTTAGATCTTTCGCAGCTTTCATCATAACATTCCATGCTTTCTTATCGTGATAAGGAACGTGTGTGTCTGGAATGAAAAGTATTTTTTCTAGTTTATTTGACATTTTTTACTCCTGCTAGTTTATATATTACAGCAACTTCTTTATTTTGTAAAGGCTTAACTTTTTTAACAATCTTTGGTGCATGTCTTATTGCAAGCTCATGTAATAATTGAAGATTGCCGAAATAATATCTGATCATGTCTCTACTAACTCCCAATTTTAACATATCAGATCTTGTAGGTAATACTTTGTTTTTCTTAATAAAATCAACTGTTTGTTTGAATATTTGATCTTTTTTAGATAGTTTTGATTTCAATTTTTCCTCCTTCTTTTATTTTTGTTCTCTAATGGTAGTACAACAGAATCTCCTCCATGTCCATGAATCAATGATATTTCATCGAGATTATTAAAAATAGTCAATGTAGGATGATTTGAAGATATCCACTCCATTACAGCTCTGCCGCTGGGCATGACTGAAATTAAAGCTACTATACCAGTTCCAGATACTTTATTTGTATCGTGCTTCCTAACTAATTTGTATAACTTTATGTTATCACCTTCCATTATTCACCAACCACAAAGTTAAGTCGTAAATACCATTAATTATTAAAATACCAAAAAACAAAACAACAAATTCTCTTAAGTAATACTTTAAGTCGTTATTATTTTTTATTAAAATCTTATTGTCTGATTTTTTAAATGGTATAACATTATTCTTGCGCATACTTCTTAATTACATTCGTGAAAATTTTCTTTAAAATTAACATAATTTGTATTAGTGAACAACTCTTTTAAGTAATATTCTTTGTTTCTAAAATAACCTTGCCAATTAGCTGACTTATTCATTATACTCATAGGTAATATACATTTACCTTTATGTTCTGCGGCACAGTCATTTGTATGACTTAGATTTAATACACAATGTCCAAACTCATGATAAAGAATTAACTCTTTTTGTTCTTCTGAAGCATTATCAAACCATTTTCTATCTATAACAATTTTTCTAGGACTCTTGAAAGAACAATATCCAACTCTTTTTGAATTATATAAATTCCTAGTATTACCAAACCAAATTGTAAAATTCTTTTCAGGTAATTGTTTTCCAAAAATTTGAGCATCTTTTTTAAATTTTTCGTAATAGTACATCAATCTAAAGTCATCTTTAGAATAAATAGTCTCTGCAACATTAACATTAATTACAAAAAACAATACTACGAACAGAAAGAAAGGAAACATTACTTACTTAATTCCCTTAATAATTGTTTAACTTCTTTTGATTTTCCCAATTCTTTCGCTATATCGCGAACAGCTTCTAATTCGTCCTCATATACTTGCATAAGCCTTTTAGGAAGTTTCCCCGTATCTTCTAATTGTTCTCTTAAATCTAAAACAAGTTCTAACTTATCGCAGAGTTTTCCTAATCTAGCTTGTTTAGTGTCTTCATACTTTGGTCTCATCTCTTCAAAGTATTCCAAACCTTTTAAATGTTTCTTAGCTGGACTAGGAATATCGCCAGTGATAGATTCTTCAATGTCATGGAAAAATGCCGATTCGTATTCTGTTCCACCTAAGTAATTATAAAGAGCCCCTACTCTAAAACTATGCTCAGCAACACTTTTATTCTGCTGAAGTCTGTGAGTTTGAAATCTTCTAACATTATGAAGATTTAGTGCAAGTTTTAGTTGATCCAGATTTATCATCTTTAACTTCCTTATTTTTCTTAGTGTACCATAAATTAAGGACTTTACGCAACAGCTCTATAGCTCCTTGATTTCTTTTATGTTTTTTTACTTTTAGATCTGGAGTAGGTCTTTTTTCCTTTGGAAAATCTGTAGGATCAACTTCAAACCAAGTATCATAATCTGCCTTAGTTAGGTTTCCTCCAATGTTAGCTATATAAATACTATGGATCGTATGTCGATCAGAATAATCACCATATGGTATAACCTCGATAGTGACTTTAAGCATCGCCCTTCTCCATCTCCAAAATTATTTTGTTCCCTTCAACATACACATGAATAACTTTATCGCCATTATTCCTAACAAACAACTCCAACCCAGAAAAAGTATTAGAACTGTCATCGGGCTTATATAACCTAAAACTATCTTTACTATAAAGGTTCATACAATTACTTATAACACAAGGCGGCCTCATGGTCAAACACCAAAAAGCCAAAGATACTAAATCTGGTATATACGCATTTACATAAATTGATTACTGTCTGTAGCTAATAGAAGCTAGGAGACTCTAAGATTACTTTGACCATTGCGCTAGGCACTGATAACCAAGACGCCGGACTTACCATGTCCTATAATCTCTTTATATAAGTTAAGTATATATACGCCGTTCACATCCTAAGCTCGCCGCATCTAAGTCAGTTTCAATGCTCAGGATACTCTGCACGCTGCTATCACCGATGATTTATATTAAAGTCCTAAACAGCTTATCGGAACAAAGGACTAGAATCCATGAAGCACACGAGATAACAATTCAGCTTTACTCATCTTTTTGTTATTACTCGGTTGTGAGTAAGGATCCAAATCTTCAAGTTCATCGAGAGCAGTTCTACTATTTATCATATTCTTTGCTCTCTCGGCTGCCTCTTCTAAAGACACGCCAATACAAAATACACTAATAATCAAGTCTTTGATATGATCTATTGTCATACCTTCTGTGGCCTCTACCCATGCCTCGATGTTTACATTCTCATCTGGGAAGGTTTTAGCTTCAATGAATAGCCTTCTCGTTTCTGCATCAGGAAGAGGCACTTCTACCACAGTAGCGAACCTACTAGGTCTATCCTTAATTCTAGGTGGAATCTCACTGATATAATTAGTTGTTGCAATATAAACAACATTATCAATCTGAAGTTCTCCGTCTAATAGTGATAAGAAGTTTGATTCGTCTTGATATAAGATTTTCTCAAACTCTTCAAATACAACCAGCATTCTAACATCGCCTTGAATCTCTCTTACGATCTTTGCTCCTGCAGATAAGATTGTCGGAGTAGGACAGAAGAATACAATACCACCACGCTCAACTTCTTCTTGCATTAACTTAATAATAATACTAGACTTTCCAGTTCCGTGTGTTCCGTGAAGTAAAATACCTCTTTTATAGGTCATACCACGTCTATCAAATCTTTTTCTTACTTCCTCACTCCAAAAGTTATTTACTTCTTCGATAATCTGTTTACTAATAAAAGACGGAAGATCAATAAGAGTATCTGAAGTTACTTGCATATTATTAAAGTAAATTTGACCATTAGCATCTCTTTTAATGGCGTATACCCCAGGAGCTAATTTATCTACTCTTTCAATAGGTCTAGATGGAATATAGATATCATTTTCAAATAGAGAATAGTTTACGTAAAGATTATTTTTTGATTCTTTCATTACAACTTTCTTGCCTTATTTGTTTGATTAGTTTTTCTTTTCTGGGTACATAATCAAAAAAGAATAATAACCACATTAAAGTAGCTCCCAAAATGTAACCTGTGATAAATCGACTGCTTGAAATAAACATTACTCTTCCAGACTCCAATCTATATTACCTAATCCTATATTGTCAAGTAGCTCATTAACTTTTTTAAAATGTGGGTGAGTCCTGAATTTATTTCCTGCCCTACCGCTAGGATGATAAGTCTCATAAATTATTCCATTTTTTATATATTCTTTAAATCTTTGAGATTCTTTACCCATCATCCAATATAAGACTGGCTTATATTGTAAACTGTTGATAACATTGATAATAAATCTATCCCAGAGCCCTTTATGAGCATTAGACTTTCCTTCTATTGTAGTCAAAGAAGTATTTAAAAGTAAAACGCCTCTTTCTGCCCAAGGACTAAGGTCTCCAGACTTATAATGATTATAACCACTTAACTCCATAGATTTATGAATAGATCGCAAAGACGATGGTATTGGTCTACCTTTGGGTACACTAAATGCCAATCCACAAGCATCTTCTTTTCTAGGGTATGGGTCTTGACCAAAAATAACTACTTTTACTTTATGTTGAGGAGTAAGTTCCAAAGCTCTATAAATAACATCATGTGATGGAATAATAGCATCATGTTTACTTTTGTTCATGTAAATAGATTTAAGAGGAGAATACTCCTCTGTGCTAAAAGTAATGCCTTTTTCTTTAGATTTTAATATCATTTTTTACTCGCAAAAATTTCAATAACTTTTCTAGAAAACTCAAT
>Ga0180431_10002338_pt1 | contig 25496 bp, 36 predicted proteins | sample SS_ome_11_FD_132459 | JGI IMG/M metagenome (GOLD analysis project Ga0180431, IMG submission 132459) | Hypersaline lake sediment archaeal communities from the Salton Sea, California, USA - SS_1_MS_1 metaG | ecosystem: Environmental > Aquatic > Non-marine Saline and Alkaline > Hypersaline >... | reverse complement strand
GGGGGTTTCGCTGGCCCAAGATCGTGAAGGACGTGAAGCAGCCCCGGCACAAGCACTGCTTGCTGCCCACGTTCGTCTATTGCTACGGCCAGGACAATGCCCACCTTGTTTCCGAGATGAAACTGCCCCGCTGTGAAGTAGTGTTGGCAGACACCCGCCCGTTTCCCGACGGAGCATGCGACCACCAAGTCAAGGGCAGATGGCACCGCCCCTGGCATTACAAGGTCCACTTGCTGCAGCAAGCCGCCAGCGACCACGGCCAGTTGATCTACGCCGACTGGGATGTTTTCTTCGAGCCGACGCGGCCTGAGTTCATCCAGGCGATGCTCGACGAGCTCCCCTCGCACCGGTTCCTGTTGTCCATCTTTGCCTACTGGCGAGTTCTTTACCGGGAACGCCCGAGAACTGATGAATCGACGAGAATGCAACGGTCGGGAGCTTCCGGCAACTGGATGTATCTTCAGGGCAGGGAGTTCATCGACGAGGTTGAACGCAGGATGGACGAGAAGAACTGGCACGACGAGTGGGTGATGAGCCGGTTGATCGACGAGATGGAGGGTGGATTCTGCTCGGAAGAGCGGTGGCTGGAACGGTACGAGTCTCCGTTCATGAAGCAGAAGGACAAGAGGTGCCCTTGGCCCAACTGCAATGATGAAGGCGGGGTTTTCACGGCTGACACCCCTGTTCCGTTTCAATGGACTCCAGTATTCAGGCAACAATGAAATGATCTGGCTTCCCTCGCAGAACATGGTGTTCATCCACATCCCCAAGACCGGCGGCGTGGCAGTCGAGCAGGCGCTGCAGAAGCATTTTCCTGATGCCCAGTGCCTGCGGCACCACTGGCATGGATACCCGGGCCGCCACGTGACATTTGCCCTGCTGCAAGAACATCAACATCCGGCCGGCCTCGCCGAGCCGTTTTGCTTCGTCCGGCATCCGGTCCACTGGTACGTGAGCATGTGGCGCTACTTGCAAGATGTCCGGGTTGGCCGCGAGAAGAAGGGCAAGCGGTACGAGTCGTTTCTCGAGGAATATGAGTGGCATCCGATGCGTTGGTTTGTGGAGCCGGCCAAGTTGCCGTTCCACCAGTTCGTCAAGCAGTTGACTGGAGACAGTCCGGGCATCTACTCTTCGATCTGCGAAGCGTACACCTCCGATGTCGAGATCGTCAGATACTCGGCAACGCTGGCCGAAGACCTCGAGGGATTGTTCCCCGGAATCCAGGACAAAATCTACCACGTGAACGCTTCCAAGCATCCGAAACCCGTCGTGACTCACGGTTTGAGAAGGGCCATTCTTGAATCGGAGCACAAGGTCATTGATCGGTACTTCACATAGGAAAACAACATGATCAACCAAGCGGTGTTCTACTTGATGAGCCATGACGCCCATCTGCCCTACCTGGTCTGCTCGCTGAGCACGCTGAGAAAACACTGGAGCGGTCCTGTTCACGTGCACGCTTGGCGCGAGAGCTGGCCGTTGGTGCAGCGGATTGCCCAAGACACCAACTTGAACATCGTCGCCAAGCTGCGGGAGCCCACGTACAGGGGGAAGAACGACCAGTTCATCGACAAGATCAAGCTGGCGATGAACTACATCAACATGGACCACGTGATCTACCTGGATGCCGACACGACAGTTCACGGGTGCTTGAGCCCTCTGATTGGCAACGTCATGAAGCACTCGTTCGTCGCTACGCAGTTCGGGGACTGGCTGTCGAACCACGGCCAGCCGAAGAACCGGGTCGAGCGGCTGCGGCAGTTCCTGGAGATCGACCAAGAAGCCGTCGAGCTCTGCGTCCGCCACCCGTATCCTTCGCCCAACGGGGGTGTTTGGGCTTGCCGGCCGTCCTCTCCCGTGCTGCCCGTGTGGCTGCGGTGGACGGAAGCTGCAAGGTCAACGTTCATCGCCGACGAGGCCGTGCTGCACCTGATGCAAACCATCTTCCCGCCCGAAGTGTTCACGACGATGACGGGAGGTCGGTTCAACTGTTCCCCGAAGTACCAGCCGTCGAGTTTGGCCGATGATGATGTGGCAATCCGCCACTATCATGGCGACTGCAACGTTCGCCGGGACAAGTCGCAGAAGGGCTGGGACTTGTGGACTCCGATCTTCAGCGAGTGCTTGGTCAACAATGTGGGGGGCATGGCCGAGTGGATCGGCCGGATCAACAACAAGTACATGATACGAGAGAAACTGCTGCCATGAGAGAGATGGACTTGACACCCAACGGTTACCAGTTCACGCGGAACTGGTTTCGCAACCGCAACTTGCCGACGTTCCGTAAATTCGTTCATCCGGAGTTCGCGGCCAAGCCCGTCACCTACCTCGAGATCGGAGTGTTCGAGGGCCAGTCGATGTGCTGGATGGCCGAGCGTGTTTTGACCCATCCGAATGCTCGCGGTGTGGGAATCGACCCGTGGTTGATGACGGTCAAAGCCGACGGAACGATGATGGAAATGGTACGGCAGCGGGCTTTGCACAATGTGGGCCTTTGGCACCAGTGCCAGTTGGTCAGGGGCCACTCGTCCGAGGTGTTGAGGAAGATGAAGGGAGAGGGCCTTGCCGGCATCACCAGGAGGTCGGTTGACATCTGCATGGTCGACGGGAACCACTGGGCTCCCTACGTGCTCGACGATGCCTACCAGTGCCTCCAGTTGCTCAAGCCCGGAGGGTGGATGCTGATGGACGACGTCGAGAACGACGGACGCAAGTGGCATCACGTCAAGGAAGGGCTGGACATGTTCATGAAGAAGTACGGTCGCTGCGTCGAGCAAATCTGGAAGCACAGGTACATGGCATGCCTCAAGAAATTGTGATGATACTGGGAATCCGGATGGCCAAAGTGAGCCGCCGGGATGCCGAGCTGGTGAGGAAAGCCAATGACATCGGCGACAAGCTGGCAGCCAAGTTGATGTTGAAGGGAAAGGCGAACCGGAGAATCTTGTTGCCGACGCCGGAGGAGATGAGGGGACTGCACCTGCTGGACTGCGACGGGGAACTATGAACATCATCTGCCGGTTGGCGAAGGGCCGGTCTCATCCGGCCAGGGTCATGAGGGCGTTGGCTGAAGGCATCGCTGCCGCCGGCGACAACTGTGAAAAACGCAAGACCAAGATCAACGGGATGTTTGCCGACGCCGCCATGTTCGATGCAGGCGTTCAGTGGGGCCGGCGGCACCAGGGCAACTTGCATCTCTTGAGGGAAGCCGGCAAGGACATCGTTCACTGCGAGTTGGGTTGCATCGGCAACCGGACGAAGATGGTCACGGTGACCGTGAACGACATCAACGGCATGGGAGACAAGGTCGTCGGTCGATCGCCCCGCTGGAAGATGCTCGGCTGGGACCGCTTGTTGAAGCCCTGGGATTTGAACTTCAGCCGGGCCTTGATCGTCGGGCAGGTCGACAGGGACGCATCGCTGTGGGAATGCGAAAGCATCCGGCGGTGGTATGCCGAGCAGATAGAATGGTGCCACAAGCACAGGCTCCGCCCGGTGTTCCGGTTCCATCCAGAAAGCAAGCCGGCGCTGTCGAGATTCCGGCCGAGGAATTGCAAGCTGGATTTCGGAACCCCGCTGGAGAAAGCGATGGAAGATTCGGTGGTCGTCACCTGGTCGTCGAACGTGGGGGTCTTGGCAGCACTGGCAGGCAGGCCCGTGGTTGCGATGGGTCCGGTGTCGATGATCTATGGGTGGGCTTCGGACGACATCATCCACCCGAAAACATTCGACCGCAAGGCATGGCTGCACCAGATGGCGTACACTCACTGGACAATGGATGAAATCAAGAGCGGAGTTGCTTGGCGAAATATCCGCCGCAGGTGGCTTCAACCACGGGAGCAAAACAATGACTAGACAGGGCGTGTACCACAACCAAGTGGCCGAGATTCTCAGGGACAGGTTCGGCAGCGATCGAACAATGGTCGGTGCCGAGTTGGGCGTCTGGAAGGGCGAGCTGTCGGCGAGGCTTCTCAGCCAGTTTCCCAATCTGCGGTTGTTCATGGTCGACTCGTGGCAGGCGAACCGGATGGGCGACTTGGAAGTGACCGAACAGTCGATGCTCGAGGCCAAGCACAACACGGAACCGTGGGCCGGCCGCCGGACGATCATCATCCAAGACATCGTGCAAGCTTCCAAGTTCCTCGGCAAGCTGGACTGGGTCTACATCGATGCCAACCACAAGCACGAGTTCGTGATGAGCGACCTGTTTTCCATCTGGCCCTGCGTCAAGCTCGACGGGTTGATCATGGGACACGACTACGACGGGCGATCGGACAGGGTGGGCCGGTTCGGCGTGAAGCCGGCCGTGGATTTCTTCTGCGAACGGTTGGGCTTCGAGGTCCACAAGGGCAAGCAACTCGTATGGTGGCTGGAGAAAAAATGATCGACTACGGGAAGTTTTCATTTGCAGCACCTCCTTGCACGGGTGAGGATTGGTTCATATCGGCCGCGCAGCTGGCCGGTTACGGTCCCGGCTTCCGGCATCATGCCCATGAACCATGGACAGGATCGGACCGAGAACAGTTGCGGGTGTCGATCACGCGGCGGCCCGTTGATTTTCTCAGGGTGGTCTACAGCCGGTTGAAGAATGCCAGGCTCTCGAATGGCATCATGTTCTTTGCCGAGTTGGGGGATGGATCCTTCGAGGAGTTTGCTTCTGACTACATCGAAAAGATGCCCGGCAGGATCACTGAACTGTATAATAGGTACGAATCTGATGTGATGCTGCGGGTGGAAGACACGCCCTGGGCATTCATCGAACTGGCATTGTCGCTCGACACCGATCCGACTCTCGTCAGCACGTTGAGGAGGCTGCCGGTGAACAAGGAGTGCGGCCCGGCTGTTCCGAACTGGGTCGCGAGGGAAATCAAGGAGACAGAAGCAGATGTCTATGAAGCCTACGACTACTGGTAGCGTGCTGATTGTCATCCCCTGCAGGCTCGGCAGCTCCCGGCTGCCGAACAAGCCGTTGCTGAAAGCGGGAGACAAGCCGTTGGTTCAATGGACCTACGAGCAGGCGAAGAAAACGGGCTTCGAAGTTGTAGTAGCAACAGACGAAGACAGGATAATCGATGTGTGCCGCACCCGATCGATCCCGTTTTTCATCACGCAAGGCCATCCGACCGGCACCAGCCGCTGCAAAGAGCCAGCGAGATTGTCGAATGCAGATCGAATCGTCAACTGGCAGGTGGATGAGCCGGAATTCCCGCCCGGTGCTTTGGTCGATGCGCTGACCCTGGAACAGCATGACAATGAAGTCGTTACTTTTGTCGGGCCGATAACCAATCCTGAAGATTGGTACAATCCCCACATTGTCAAGGCATGGCCCGACCGGTGGAGTGCCAGCGGAGTCGCGTTCAGCCGCAACTACGGCAGGGATTTAGCACACATCGGCATCTACATCTTCAACAGGGAATCCCTGTTGAGTATTCGGAACCAAGCAACCCCACCGCAGGGGTTGGAGCAAACGCTGTTCGACCGGAAGTTCGTCCTCCGACATGTCGACGAGATGCCGCTGTCGATCAACACCAAGGCCGATTGGGCTGAGTTCAAGAGGCGAAAGGAATCCCAGTGAGCAAAACCATCCTGTTCGTTTCCCACTGCTACGCGATGGAACACGGCCACTTCGCAAGGGCAATGATGCTCCAGGCCGCCTCGCTTGCCAGTTACGAGGGTCCCCATCAGATCATCTACGGGCTCTGCTACAGCTCAAACGATTGGATTACAACCAACAAGATGACTGAAATCATTTCGTGGCCACCATCCATCGAACTCCTGCTGAGCCCGATGCCCGTCAAGATGTTGGGCAAGAGATGCAACGGCCGGAACTTGCTTGCCAAGATAACTAGCGCTGACGTGGTCTGGTTCACCGACGTCGACCATTTGTTCACGGCCGAATGCGTCAATGCTCTGCTGGCGATGGATTGGCCCGGCGACGTGTCGCTCCGGTACCCCGGCCTGATTCAGATCAGCCGGGACCACGAGACTGGTGACAGGACGATGAACCAGCATGCTGCCAGTTTTCCTCACACATTCAAGATAGATTCGGGCGACTACGTTGACAAGAAGTACAACCGGGCAATCGGGGGAGTCCAGATCGTGAGCGGGCAGTACGCCCGCGAGCATGGTTATCTGGACGGCACGTCGTGGATCGGGCCGTGCGAGAAGCCCTTTCGCTCGTTCAAGGACGACATCGCTTTTCGAGACAGGTGCAAGCAGCACGGGCGTGCCGAACGAATCGATCTGCCCGGGATCTACCGGGTACGGCATCTGACTACGAGCTACCAATGAAACGACCGGCGATCATCAGGGGCATCTGGGGAACGTCCAAGCAGGGCCACTGCGACATGGACCTGCACGGCTCTGCCAAGAAGTCGTTGGCAGAGCCGTGCGAAGCAGTCGGCGTGTTTGGAAAGAACAACAGGGATGTCCTGCTGAACTTGGGATGGCCCAAGAGCAAGATCAGGGTCTTGCATTCAGATCCCAAGCTGGCGCCTGCCGAACAATGCCACTGGATTCACAAGTTCATGATCATCGACCACATGGTTGAAATCTTCGGACCCGTCCTGTGGGTCGACCTGGACGTTCGGATGGTCAGGAAGCCCGATCCGTGGTGGTGGTCGGACCTGTCGAAGAAGGCCCCGTTCCGGTCGGCCTTGTGCGGACAGAGATCGGCCAGGAAGGGAGCATGGTGGAGGGACGCGAGAACTGCCCGTGAGATCAACGAGCCGCCGCCGTCGAAAGCAGTTCGGGGAAGAAAAGCAAAGTTCGCAGCCAAGTTGATGCCGGGCGGCGGCTGCATGTACGTCCGCAACCGTGAGGTCTCGTCCGCGTTGCTGCAACTCCACCAGCAGAATCCCAGCTGGTCCGGCCAGCAGATTCAGGCCCTCTACCTCGACTTGATGAACGGCCGCCGCTGGATGGGAGTTCAGCGCTATCTGGAACGACACGAGATGCTGGGATACTACTACCCGAGGAATGTCTTTCCCGGGCACCCGCTGCTGACCTACTGGCAGTGCGGCGATTTTCCAGAGAGGTACCAGGGAGCACTGAAGCTATGATGAACTGGTTCAAGCGGTTGTTCCGGAGGAAGCCGATCGATCGCATCGATGTTTGGGTGACGGATCGGCACGGGCATGCATCTGCCAAGACGCTGACGATCGACAACCGGTTGGGCAGAGCTCTCTTGTGCCGCGACGAGAGGAACAGTTACTCGATCGTGAAGGAAGACAAGGCCGTCAACCGCAGGATTTTTCGGGCCGCTTTGAAGCAACGAAATCAAGGGCAACTACGATGGGAAGACGACAACGAGCCCGTCAAACTCTAGCTACAACCAGGGAATTGAAGCGGGTGCTGGGCCCGAGACTTGCTGAAGCTCGCCGCAGGGCCGGCATGACTCAGCAAGAACTTGCTCGACGAATGCACACGAATCAGCCAACGATTTCGTCTTGGGAATCTGGGCAGATACCAACCCGCCAGCACCTCGACCGGCTTTGCTCCGTTCTCGGAATCGATCGCGCTCTGCTCGAGCAAGCTCCTTGAACGCCCGGCCCGTCTCTTTGTACGGGCTGTTTCAGATGCCCGTTCCGGCCCGCCCCAGAACCCGTAAAATCCCCTTCTTTTGCAGGGATTGCCAGGAAAATGGGTTCTAACGTGTTACTATCAAAGGGGTTAGGTGGGGTTTACTTTATATAGTAGGGGTGTATAATTAACAATGAGGATGGACCCCTGGCGACGAACCAGGGGGACCGGCCCTCCGAGTTCATTGACAATTCGACCGGCGCTGGCCAAGACGCAACGGCCCTCTCCCGCAGCGGATAGACGAGTGCCCGACCCCCAGGGGTCGGGTGGAACCGTGAGGCAAGAGGCACCAGCCGAGCCAGCCCCCCGCCCCGCGGCCGTGAGGTTCCGGGAGGGAAAGCAACCGAGAAGGACCGGGGCCAGCGGCGAATCCGTATACGCCCCGACCCACCCCAGGAGGCCCGGCGGCAAGACCCCGCCGGACCGCAGGGGGGTAGCAAGACGAACGCGATGCCCAGCCATCAGTAATCTACAGTGCCAAGCCACTCGCTACGCGGAAGACGGCAGCCCGAACCATCCAGATGGTTCGCCCCGGTCCTGACCAGTTCTGACCCTTCTGTGGGTCAACCAGCCCGGCGGGGTAAGCCGGGCTGCGGGTCGCGTGGCATTGGTAGCCACGCCTGACGAGTTACCTCGAAACCCGAAGGAGAGAACGATGAGTAGTATTGCATTGGCGTTTATTCAGATGGCAGCTGATGAAGGAGTACAGGCCGCTACCAACGAGTTGTCCAGGATCAACTTGGCCCTGGAGACAATCGGGGAAGTCGGTAGCATCGAAGAACGTAGGCATGCTGCTGCAATTATGGCTTCGGTCAAGACCGCTTTCCAGCAGATCACCGAAACGAATGCCGTCCGGATCGCAAGCGAGCCGTTCGAGTACCTCGATGAGAACGACCAATTCCAATTGGGAGACGAAGCCCGCGCGGAGAACTCCGGGTGGTTTCCGATCATCGATTCGGTTGGGAAGTCGTTAGCCGAACGGAAAGAATGGGTTGCCGCTCGGCGACCCCGGTGAACTGAGGCGAAACCCGGCTTCGGCCGGGTCCGGTGGAGCTGGCTACTTCACCGCTGACGAGCCAAGCCAACTAACCCGAAGGAGACTTGACATGTCTACTGCAACAACCCATGAGTTCAGCGTTGGCGACAAGGTGATCGTTCAACTGCGAGATCGCTACGGCCATTCGCCCGACCCTGGCCCAATTGTGACCGACGTCATCCGGGTGACGCCGAAGACCGGCCGCCCGACGGTCGAGCTGACCCGCCCGGACGGGAAGAAGGAGAAGCTCCAGTTCAACCCCAGCGACCACTACTACCGGATGTACGAAGCCGTGCCGGATGCTTACGGCTACGGTGTGGTCGGCAACAAGAAGTACACCCGGTACGAGGATGCTCTGCTCTTCCACTACCATCCAGCACTGGTCGAAGCGATCAACGAGAGGATCGCCGAGCAGAAGAAGCAACTGGAGGAGCGGAAGGCAGCTGAGCGGAAGAAGCAAGCCGAGCGGGAAGCTCGTGAAGAGGAAAAGATGAACGAGCTGCACGAGGCGTGCCGGGGCGAGGACGGCATCATCAGGCTGGACGTCGAGCTTGAGAAGATGCTGCCCGACGGCAGCCGGATGTACGTTGTGAGCATCCCCGTCCATCCCAACTACGCGGAGCACAAGGGCGGGTACGAAATGATGATCGTCCGGTGCTGGAACGTGGACCCAGATCGCTTCATCAATCCTGACGGGAAGAAGGTGGAATACGCCGACACGTACTGCAGCGGCAAGACGAGCAGCTTCAGCAGTTGCTCATGCCGGTACGCCGAGACGGACGAGGACGCGCTGTGGGAGGCAGCGAAGGATTGCTACCACAGTTGGTGACGCGTGGCAAGCCCTGGAGAGGATCAAAGCCGGTTCGTTGCCGGCCAGGGCGCCTTGCCCCGGGAGGTCCGGAGCGTTCGAGAAGAAGGAAATCTGACATGGCTACCACACTCACACCGCACGGAGTGGCGAAGATGCTGCAATGGGCATTCGTCGAGGTTTTGGACGACCCGGAAGACGCGATGTTCGAGCTGGTCGACACGCTCAACAGCGCGGTCATGCAGTCGTGCCTCGATGAATCCGTGGCTGACCGCAAACTGAACCGCACCGAGAAACGGTACAAGGACTTTGCCGATGCCTTGGCCGACGAGTTGGACGGATTGGCAACCGAGTTGGAATTGAACGAGGATGAAAACGACTGACAAATAGAAGGAGACCTGAGATGAAACGCTGGATCATGGAGTGCGTCGTCCGCCCCGACCCCGACAAGTGGCCGGAGGACGAGGACCGTTCGGAACGGCCCGTCATCGTCAAGGTGACGGCTGCCGACCCCACTGAGGCCCGGAAGATGGCCGTTCACCAGGCCCTGGCAGTCCGGCTGCTGGTCAGCCGGATCAACAAGATCCGATACGCTGGAAAGGAGGTGGGATGATGAAAAGAAAACCGATAAGCTGCCGGATGCCGGCAGTCATCGTCGAATACGATCTGCCGGACGGCAAACGAAAGCAGAAGCGATTCGAAGATGCATTCGAGGCACGCCGTTTCTGGATCGCTAAGGACAAGAACGGCAAGAACCCGAAGGTGAGGAGGACCGACTGATGCAGACCTTCCTCCCCTACCCAGATTTTCACGAAACCGCTGCTTGTCTCGACCGCCAACGGTTGGGCAAGCAGCGGGTGGAAGTCCTGCAAATCCTGAAGACCCTGGTCATCGGCAGCCGCTGGGCCAACCACCCGGCAGTTCGGATGTGGAAGGGACATGAGTTGCGACTGGCCGAGTACGGATTGATCATTTGCGACCGATGGATCGATCTCGGCTACCGGGACACTTGCCGGAACAAGATTGCTTATCTGGTTTGGTCTCGTGTACGGGGCAGCAACACATCGCCGCCCTGGCTTGGCGATCCGGCATTCCATGCCAGCCACCGAGCCGCGTTGCTTTACAAGGACCCGGACTGGTACGGCCAGTTCGGATGGACCGAAGAACCAGCCGTGCCGAACGACACGGGCTCGTTGCCCTACGTTTGGCCGGTGCAAAAGAAGGAGACCTGAGTCATGAGAAATTCAGACACGTACTTCGAGAATCGTTTCAAAGAATCCGTCAAGAACGCCGGCCCAGTGCCGGAGTTCGGTTCGGATTGGAGCAACAAGATGTCGACTTGGCTGCGCTCGAAGCAGGAATGCTTCGACGGAGCCCACGAATGGGCTACCTGGCTGGCTCAAATTGCCGAGGACGTCTGCGAGTCGTGGATGGACCGGGGCAAGGCGGATCGGCCGAAAGCGGTCTTGCTGGACGCCCTAGACTCCGTCCGTGACATGTTGGACGAGGACGAGACCCGCCCCCGGTTCTACCAGAACCTCAAACGCCGCATCCAGGCCACCGTCTGGAACTGGAGTTCTGGAACCAAAGCCGAACGGGCAGTTCAAGCCCTCCGGCGTACCTGGCAGGCTATCGGCTGCGACGTGCTGGCCTGCGGGGGCGAAGACCCCGAGCAGGTCGTCATGGACGCCGAGGAAGTTCGGGATGCCGTGTCCGCCTGCGGACTGGGTTCCGGTGGCTACGTTGAGATGTACGGTGATGATGAAGCTGCAGTCAAGTGGCTCGGCGAGCAATCCCATGAAAAGCAGGACGAGCTGCTCGCCGAAGCGTTTCCCGCTGGACGCTACGGCATGTGACCTTCAAACAAAACGAAACTCAAACGACGAAGGAGACCATGATGCCTTGTTACGAAGTGAGAACCGTCTCGGTCGAGTTCAAAGCCGAGAACAAGAGCATGCTCAATGCAGCTCTCAGCAAAATCGGCTTGCCGTCGCGAGAGCTCGCCGATGGGCGGCTGGTGCTCGGCACCGGCCAGATCGTGCTGGACTTGGACAACGGCAAGGCTGTTGTTCAGGACGGATGCCAGGGCGAGCTGAACAACATCAAGCGTGCCTACAGCCGCGAGGCCATCAAAGCCGCGGCCAAGAAGTGCCAGTGGAGCTGCAAGCTCCAGGGCAGCAAAGCCCAGATCACGAAGATGAGGTGGTGATATGGCGAAGGATTTTGATGCAGCGTTTCGTACCATGCCGTGCTGCCTAGTCGGCAGTGCCTGCTCCGATGCAACGTCACTTGACGAATTGCTCGATTGTGCACAGACCGAGTTGGATCTGTACGAGGAAGGGCAAGACGGCACGGATGATTGGAGCCGACGGGATGCCAACTCGGTTCGTCGGTTTTTGGAAAAGTGGAGACCATCCCGCTGAGCTTCGGCGGGCAACTTTCAATCAAGGAGACTGAGCAATGAAGAACCAGTTCAACATCGAGATACTCGAGGACGGCACGATCAGTGTCGACTCCGATTCGTTCGATCCCCAGGTGCACAAGTCGGCTGACGACTTCGTCCGATACCTGGGCGAGATGATGGGCGGGCAGGTGACCGTGAAGGAGAAGCGGAGCCACGCCAAGCACCACCATCACAGTCACGATCACGTTCACGGGCACCACCACCACTGATGCCCGAGCCGCCGGCCGGGAGGTTGCTGGTTCGACTCCAGCACGGCGGCCTTGCTCCGGGAGGTCCGGAGCGTTCGAGAAGAAGGAGACTAACAATGAGTTGGACGATCGTGCGGAACGAAGAGGCTTTGCAGCAAGCCCTCAAACTGGCGAAGGGCAGTTACCAAACGGACTTGCTGCTTGGCCGTGAAAGCCTCAGTGGCTCGACCCTGCGGGGAGCCGTCAAGAACTTCGGCGGCAAATATGCGGCCAGTCGGCACAACTTGCTCGACAGGATGCAAGCGGCCGGGATTCCGTTCCACGAAGAGACCGGCGAAAACAACCGGCGACTGCTGGTGATCGGATGAACGGGAACGAGGGCGACCGGGACTGGGCGGTTCGACTCCGCCACGCCCTCCTAGCTCCGGGGGGTCCGGAGCGTTCGAGAAGAAGGAGACCGAGATGATTCGAGCTGTACCCCCAGTCGTTCACTTGAACGGGAGCAGCCGGGAGTCGCTGCTCAACAGCCGGTTTGATGCCATCGATGCCCTGAACGAAGCTGGCGACAAGCTGGCAAAAGCAGGACCGAACAACCGGGATTACTATCCCAAGGGTCCAGAATACTGCGAGCAAGCGATGAGCCAACACGACGAGCGCATCGAGGCTCTCAAGTCCATCATCGCTGCCCTGTACGAAGAAATTGAGTCCATTCAATCCTAGCCAAAAGAAGGAGACCTGACGATGAAACACGTGACGACGATTCCGGCATGGCAATACCGGCTGCTTCAGAGCACGGCCGCCTTGGAGCGAGCAGACACGGAAGAAGAGTGGGAAAGTGCTGCGGGTTGCCTGCTCGACGCGATTGCTGCCACGCCGGAGCAGCACCAGCCAGATGTGGTGTCGACGATCAACGTCAAGGACGAGCGGACAATTTCCACCCGGCTGGCAGAGCTGTTCTTCGGGACGGAAGCCGGTGCTTGCGAGGTGGAGTTCTGGGCTGACACCCCTGAAGCGAACTAGCGATTTCATTCACATCCCGTCAGTTTGATGGGACCAAACCAAGAAGGAGACCGACTATGTACTTGCTTGAGAAACTGAAGCACGCGAGGCGTGCCGGCGTCCCGCTGGTGAGCATCGGAACGCCGGACGCGGCGGCAACCATCAGCCTGGTTGCTGAGAGGCTGCAGAACGGCCCGATCCTGAGCTGGGACGTCCAGCGGGGCGTCTTGCCGGTCAACGAGGCCGGGCAGGATGCGATGTCCTGCATCGACCCCGAGAACACGGTACAGAACCCCCTCGGACTGATCGACGAGGCGGCCAAGCTACCGGCCAAGACGATCCTGTTCGTCCACAATGCCGGCAAGGTCGCCGAGGCTGCCGGGCTGCCCTGGCTGCAAGGAATCTGGAACCTGCGGGACGAATTCAAGGCCGACCGCAGGACGCTGGTCCTGCTCGGTCGAGACAGTGAAGTGCCCGCCGAACTGGAGGGCGACGTGGTCGGGCTGGACGAGGAGCTGCCGACTCCCGAAGAGCTGGAGAAGATCGTCCGGTCGATCGACGCGGCGGCCACCGATGCTTGCGAAGGGCGTGAATTGGCAGATGATGTCACCATCGCCAAGGCGGTCGAAGCCGTGCAGGGCTTGGCTGCCTTTGCCGCTGAGCAGGCTGTGGCGATGGCCGTGCGTCCCGACGGGATCGACCTGGACCATCTGTGGGAGGTCAAGCGGTCGATGATCGAGGACACGCCCGGCCTGAGTTGCTGGCGGGGCGGCGAGAGGTTCGCCGACGTCGGCGGACTGGACAACGCCAAGCAGTACTGTGGCTCGCTGATCCAGGGCCGCCGCGACTACGGGGCGGTGGTATTTATCGATGAAATCGAGAAGCTGCTGGCCGGAGCCACTGCCGGCACGGGCGATTCGTCCGGCACGAGCCAGGGTTTCTTGCAGGTCTTGCTGACCTACATGCAGGACCACGACGTGGCTGGGATGATATTCGTCGGCCACCCTGGTGCCGGCAAATCGATGCTTGCCAAGTCGATAGGGGCCGAGGCCGGCGTGCCGACCATCGCCCTTGACACCAACGCGATGAAGTCCTCGCTGGTTGGCTCCAGCGAGCAGAAGATCCGGCAAGCGATGAAGGTGGTGACGGCGGTCAGCAACGATCGGCCGCTGTTCGTGGCCACCTGCAACGCCATCGCGAACCTGCCCCCGGAACTCCGGAGGCGTTTCACCGCCGGCACATTCTTCTTCGACCTGCCGGACGAAGAAGAACGGCAAGTGATCTGGCAGTACTACCTGGCCAAGTACGAGCTGGACGCCGGACAAGATCGCCCGGACGACAGCAACTGGACAGGGGCCGAGATCAGGGCCTGCTGCCAAGGAGCGTGGGAGCGGAACGTGCCGCTGATCGACGCGGCACAGTTCGTTGTTCCGGTGGCCAAGGCCGATCCGGAACGCATCGAGCGGTTGCGGAAAGAAGCGGCTGGCCGGTACATCTCGGCCAGCTACTCAGGTACCTATAAGCTGCCAGAGCGGGCCAATGTCCGCCGGGCAGTTGGATGATTCAGGTCTCCGCCCGTCCCCTGCCGCAGCTCGTAGCTGATCACGGCAGGGGCGGGTTGCCGCCGGCCGAGACGGTTCATGGCGGGTGCAACTCCCGCCCGGCGGTTTTGCCGAGCCCACTTCGGGCGAGGCGTTCGAGAAGAAGGAGACTGATCATGGGTATGGACGTTTACGGCAAAAGCCCGACGACCGAGACGGGCAAGTACTTCCGGGCTTCCGTGTGGTCGTGGAGACCGCTCCACGGCCTCATCGCAGAGGTCGGATCGGACTTGTTCGACGAGGAGACGCTCAAGTCGATGGGGTACAACGACGGTGCCGGGCTCGACTCGCAGGAGAAATGCGACGAGCTGGCCGACCGCATCGAGAGCTGGCTCGAAACGAACAAGGGTGGGATTACCGTCGAGGACTCGACGGTGCGAGTAGATGAAAACGGATGTTTCATTCGCAACGCTGTCCCCACCCAAGGGTTGTCACCCTACAAAATCGGTGACAGTCACATCAAGGAGTTCGTCAAGTTCCTTCGCGGGTGCGGAGGTTTTGAAGTGCTTTGACGCGACCAAGTCCCGAGGGCATCCGGCAACGGGTGCCCGACGGAGTTGGCCGAGTTGGCTGACCCCACGCCGGCAGGGTTTGCCGGCACAGAAGAAGGAGACTTGTGATGAACCAGTTGAAGAAAACGCGTTGCCTGTCCGTGACGTTCCACCTCCCGGGTGATTCCCGCAAGGGTTCGCTCGGTGACGTGTCGGTGGATGCGGACAAGAGTGAGTTGCGGCTGCAGAAAAAGATCTTTCGCAGCGAGTCGTTTCGCAAGGCACAAGTCATTTCGATCAAGACGAGGCAGTGGATCGAAGCCAGGTCGCTGCCCAGTCCCCTGCGATCCGGCACCTACTTGATTCCCGAGTCGCTCGTCGACGCGGTGGAAGAAAAGTTGAAGGAAGCCGAGAGCGAGTTCAACGCTGCGGCAGACGCCTTCTGCAACGAGTATCCCACTCTGATCAAGAACGCAAAAGAACGGTTGCGGGGGCAGTTCAACCAGAACAACTATCCGCCGGTCGATCAGATGCGCCGGAAGTTCTGGATGGAACGCTTGTTCTTGGACTTTGCCCCCAGCAACGGGATCGAGCAGACTGAGGAACTGTCGAGGGCGATCGACGAGATCAAGGCTGCCCTTCGGTGCGGTCTGCTCGATCTGATCGACAAGTTGTCCGGAATGCTCGGCACGAAGAAGAACGGCAAAAAGCGGGCAGTCACTGACAAGGCACTGCAATCCTTCAACGAATGGATTGCTCTCTTGCCAGAACGCTTGGTGGTTGACGACGCCGAGCTGGTGAAATTGGTCGACCAAGCCAAGGAATTGATGAGCGGCAAGTCCCGGGCAGATTTTCGCGACATCGAATCTGTTCGAACTGCAACTCGCAAGGGCCTGCAAGAAGTCGGAGAACAGATCCGCGGGCTGCTGAAGGACATGCCCAGTCGTTCTCTGTCGTTCGACGATTAGGTTGTGTTCCAAACCCTATAATATGGCGGGTAATTGGAACCATGGAAGATCCGATTCAACGGGCCCGGGCAGCTAACGAACGGCTGCCCGGGTCCACTGTTTACCCAAACACCAGAGGAGACAAGAATCATGGATGCTGCAGCAACCGTTGCACCAGACGCGATGCAAGAAACATATGAAGACATTGAACGAATGATCTTCATGATGGCTTGGAAAGCTGTAGAAAAGTTTGGCGGCGATTGGGACGAGTACTATTCGCTTGCCAACGAGGCGTTCATCGACGCCTACAACTCGTTCAATCCGGAAAAGGCCAAGTTCACGACATGGCTCTGGCACCATGTCACCAGCAAGATTCTGAAGAGCAGGTACAAGAGCAAGCTCGAACAGATGACTGTGGCCGGCGGCGAAGACATCGACCTCACCGTCCATGCAGACAAGAACCGTTTCGACATCGATCGGTTCCTGTTCGAACTCAGCGACAACGCCAAACAGGTGGTTGAATTGCTGCTGGAAAGCCCGTGGGATCTGTCTGAAATCGCTTGTTCGGCAGACGGACCGTCGTGCATTCGTTCCGGCTTGATTCACCAGTTGAGAGACATGGGCTGGACCGTTGCTGCCATCTGCAACACGTTCGGCGAGATACGAGAGGCACTTGTATTGTGACCGAGATTCCCAAGCTGAAACCCAAGAAACTGGGCAGCAGTTGGTGGGTCGTCGGCGACGAGATCGACGGCCCCTACGGCCCGTATCCGACGAGAAAGGAAGCAGCCGAATCGGCTGCTGCCGTGATGGATTTCTATCGCAACGAAGAACGGCGTTCGTTCTTCACGATCGAGTACCAAAGGAAGGAGACGAGAGATGAGCATTCGCGACAGAATGGAGAAGGCGGAAAACATCCAAGAGGCGATGAACCTCGGAGAGGAAGCCGTCGGAAATCTGGATGACTACGTTTCGGACTTCGTCGACGCAAAACTTCCGGTAGTCGTTCAAGAGGCTGCCGCAGCGATGGCAGCCATGTACGGCACCGAGTTTGTAGTCCGTCACAACATGTCAATCGTAGCTGCCAAACGCTTTTGTGACATGATCCACAATCTCTCGAGGGCCTGCTACGCGGCAGGCGTTCGCGACGAGCGGTTCCGCCACCTCAACTGAAGGAGAAAGAATGAAACCCATGCGCTACCAGAAGGAGGTCGTCCGCCAGATGGAACAATTCGGCGGGCGAGTTCTGTGTGCTTGCGACATGGGGTTGGGAAAGACGCCCATGAGCCTCTGGTTCATCGGGCGCAACCGCCCGAAAAGCTTGCCTGCGGTGATCGTGTGTCCTGCCTCGGTCAAGTATCAATGGCAGTCTGAGATTCAAAAAGTCACCGGACGGCAAGCGTTCATCTGCGAAGGCATCGCACCCGGGCTTCCGGTGAAAGAGGACCTGATCGTGATCAACTACGACATTCTCTTTCACTGGTTGCCCGTTCTCAAGAAGCTGCGGCCCGGCACCGTGGTTCTAGATGAATGCCATTACTGCCAGAATCCAAAAGCCAAGCGCACACGGGCAGTTCGTGCCCTCTGCAGCAAGGCACAATATGTAATCGCACTCAGCGGAACACCCATGCTCAATCGGCCAATCGAGATGTTTCCCGTGCTGAACATGTTGAAACCGAGCGTGTTTCGTTCCAGATTCAAATACGCGCTGCGTTACTGCAACGGGAAGAAGAACTACTGGGGATGGGATTTCAACGGCGTGAGCCACTCGGACGAGTTGCACGATCTGTTGAAATCCACGTGCATGGTTCGCCGACGCAAGGCCGATGTGCTGAAAGATCTGCCCAACAAGATGCGGCAGGTCGTGCCGATGCCGCTCAAGAATCCAGAGGAATACGCGCAGGCCAAAAAGAACTACCTGGAATGGCTTGAAGAAAGAGATCCCGAAGCGGCCAAACGAGCCGGGAGAGCCGAAGCCGTGTCGAGAACGGGCGGGCTGTTGAAATTGGCAGCACAACTGAAAATGAAAGCAGCAATCAATTGGTTGAACGACTGGCTTCGCGACACCGACGAGCAGCTGGTCGTGTTTGCAGTTCACCGGGGCGCTGTTCGCACTCTGGCCAAAAGACTCGACGCCGAGACCGTCACGATCGACGGATCTGTGGTCGGACGAAAGAGGGAAGCCGCCCGCCTGGAATTTCAATCTGGAAATGCCCGCGTCTTGGTGGGAAACGTGCAAGCTGCCGGCGTCGGCCTGAATCTCACGGCGGCATCCACCGTCGCATTTGTTCAGCTGCCCTGGCAGCCCGGAGCGGTCGTTCAAGCCGAAGACCGCTGCCACCGCATCGGCCAACAGTCGACCGTGTGGGTTCACTACCTGATGGCCGCCGGCACCGTGGAAGAAAACCTCGCTGGTATAATACAGAGCAAGCAAGAAACTTTGTCGGCTGTGATCGACGGTCGTTCCAACGACGAGGATCTGGATGTACTTGACCTGCTTTTGGAGGAAATGAAGAGATGAACGAAACAGAGAAGATGCAGAAACAATTCAAAACCGTCAACGAATTTCTGGACAAGATCGGTGAATGGAAGAACGACCTCTCCAGATACGGCAACGCCGCTGACGTCGATCAGATTTCCCCAGTCGTCCGCCAGGGCATATCCGGCATCCTGTCGAGCTGGTCGGTCGTGCTGGACAAGTCGGAAGGTGTTGACAAAGAACTCATTCAGCTGATGCTCACCGACATCGTCTCGGGAGTGAAGTCCGTCTACCGAGCCGGCTACCGTGATGGCGGCAACGGCGGCAATCCGCTGCGCCATGCTGCCGGCAAGAGCAGCGATGCCGGTGAAGAACCAGGCGTCTGAGGGAAGACGATGACGATTCAAGACTTTCTCCGCCAGCACGGCATCGACTACCGTGAGGGCGGAAGCCACCGGCATGTGCGCGCTGGCTGGATCGGCATCGATTGCCCGAGATGCGGGCAGGGAACGGGCAAGTTTCATGCGGGCATCGAATTGTCGACCGGCCGTGCCGCCTGCTGGAAGTGCGGCGGCTTCAATTCGATGAAGCTTCTTGCTGAAGCCGCGGGAATCGACTGGAACGCCGTCCAGAAAACTGGGATATCGTTTCTATCGGGCGTAGATGCCCCCAGAATTGATTTCAAGCCGGGAAGAGGGCTCGAATACCCAAAGGGCCTGACAAGCCTCCAGAAGCCACACAGAGCGTATTTGAAGCGACGGGGCTTCGACCCTGATTCCATCGAGACGTTGTGGGGAATACAATCCACGGGGCCGCTGAGCTCCCTGGCATGGCGGATCTGGATACCCATCGAACTCGGCGGGCGGGTGGTGAGCTGGACCACGCGGGCAATCGGCGAGCGGAACCCGAAGTACTTGTCGGCCTCGCCGGAACAAGAACTGGTGAATCACAAGACGGTGTTGTACGGCGAAGATCTGGCCGGGCATGCGTTGCTCGTGGTCGAGGGCCCGACCGACGTCTGGGCAGTCGGGCCGGGCGCTGTTGCTACGCTCGGCTTGAAAGTCACTCCCCAGCAGATCGAACGAATGGGAAACCATCCGATGCGGGCCATCTGCTTTGATTCTGACGCACGACGCCAAGCCGAAGCCCTGGCCGACGTGCTGCAGCAGTATCCCGGTGAAACGCATGTCGTTCAGCTGGAAACTGGCGACGATCTTGCCGATGCGGACGAGGACGAGATCGGGGAAATCAGGAAAGCATTTCTGGAGTGAAACCGTTGTTTTTCAAATCTTCCTGGGTGTGTATAATACGATGATGCTGCCGAGCGTGGTATGGTGTTGCAAGGCAGCACACGAGTTCACTGTTGGAGATGGTCATGTCGTGTTGTCATCCGCCATGTCTTCATTTTGAACTGGACTCTTGGCTGTCTCACCAGTTCAAAGTTTTCGCCCGGCTGGGAATACCACCCCAGCCGGGCTCTTCTTTTGCACGGAGGTTTGGATGAACAACAAGTTTGCCGGGTTCCGCGCTCCCGGTCAAAATTGGTTCCGGATGCCTGCCGAATGGATCGGCATCACGAGTACCATCACCTCCCTCGGTGAAATGAAGATCGTTGAATATGTTCTTCGGCACACGTGGGGCTTCTTGGAGTACGGGGAGTTCAAGCGCATCACGCTCGACGAGTTCGAGAACGGGCGCAAGAAGAAGAACGGCGAGAGGATGGACGGCGGCACCGGGTTGACCAGGAAGTCCATCATACAGGGAATCAAGAAGGCAATCGAAGACGGCTACCTGGAGGAGAAAATCGAGGGGGACAACGGGCGCCTGAGAAAGTTCTACCGGCTGAAGTTGATCGACGGAGACCAGTATACTTCGTTCCCTCTTGACCAGTATACTTCGTATACAAAACCAGTATACGAAGTAAACAGGACCAGTATACAAAGTATACTCCGATCAGAGAAAGATACTAATAAGAAAGAAAGAAATGGGGGCGCTTTGAAAAAGCGCCCACGCACAAGAAAAAACGAAGGGCCGAACTTGGTGCAAACGGACGACTGGGACAAGAAAGCCGCCGGGCACCTGCGGGAAGTACTGGTACTGCATGACGCCGACATAGTGGCTCCGCCGAGAAGCGTCCGAGTTCCAACTCTCGCGAAGCACATCGCAGCTCTTCGTTTCCGCCGAAAGGTCCCGAAGGAACAAGTTCGGGACATGGTCAAGTGGATGAAGATCCACTACTCCGAGCCGTGGTGCCCGAAGATCCACAAGGCTGCAGACGTCTTCGACAAGTGGGGCAAGTTCCGGGATGCGAAGCTCCGGCAGGAATCGGATTCCGGGGAAGTGCCGGAGAACAAGCACCCGAGAGCCGACCTGGTTGCAAGGGTGAGGGAATGGCTCGAGAGGGAAAGGGGCTTGTGGTGCGAGAACTACCCGACCCAAGAAGACACGGACGAAGCGCTCCAGCACTTCGGGGAAAAACCGGGCACATTGAAATGGAACGAGATCGAATAGGATGAAAGCCAGACGCCGCGAGGGCGAAGAAGCACGTGCAGTTCTGGCCGCGATGGCCACGGACAGAACAGTGTTGTCCCGGGTTGCAGGACAATGGACGGGGGAGGGATTGTTCGATGCCCCGTGGGCCAACCTGGTCGGCGGGTGGATGGTCGACCATCTGAGAAAGTACGGCGACGTTCCGAACGGCCAGCTTCGCGACATCTATTCAGATTGGGCCAGAACAACCAAGATGCCGGAGGAAACCGTCCGCGGAGTCGAGCGGTTTCTTCTGGCTGCTGACAGGGAACAAGAAAACGACGGGCAGAAGAACTCGGACTGGCAGCTCGACCGTGCTGCGAAATACTTTGCAGCAGTCAAGGTGCGGCGTGCCATTCAGCGGGCCGAGGAACTGGAAGAACTGGGAAAGCCGGAAGAGGCGTTCGAAGAACTGGCGAGCTTGAAGCGGATCGAGATGGGAGAAGACTCGGTCTGCAGGGTCGTGTCCGACTACGACGCTTGGCGGCAGGCGTATGACCAGGAGAGACAAGATTCGCTGATTTATTACCCGGGAAAGCTGCAGGGGTTCTTGGGCAAGTGGCTGACCAGGGATTCGTTGTATGCCTTCATGGCTCCCGACAAGACGGGGAAGTCGGTATTCTTGCTCGATCTCGCATTCAGAGCGGTTCGAAACAGGTGCCGGGTGGCGTACTTCGACGTCGGCGACAACTCGCAGGACCAGGTGCTCCGGCGGTTGGGGGCCCGTGCTCTCAGGATCCCCTCGGTCGAGAATTTCAAGTCCAAATTGCGCGTTCCGGTCAGCGTCGACCGGGACGGGGAGATTTCGACGGAGACGAGGGAATTTGACGGGCCGCCGACCCAGAGAGCTGCTTACAATGCCGTGAAGAGAACTTGCAGGGGAGTCGACAGGCTGTGGATCTGCTGCAGGCCGAACACGTCGACGTCGGTGGACGACATTTCGGCAAAGTTGTCAAGTTGGGAAAGGGAAATGCGGTGGGTACCCGATGTTCTGGTGATCGATTATGCTGACATTCTCGCCCCGCCGTACGGGGTACGAGACACGTTGGATCAGATAGATGAAACGTGGAAGGCTCTCCGCAGGATGAGCCAGGAAAAACATTGTCTTGTGGTGACGGCGACCCAATCGTCGGCTGCGGCATACGGCGACAAGGCAAAAGTCTTGAGGAAGCAGCACTTCTCGGGGCGGAAGACGAAGTTGGCACACGTGAACGGCATGATAGGAGTGAACGTCAGCGAGAACGACAGGAAGAACGGCGTCGCCAGGTTGAACTGGATAGTGAGACGGGAGGGCCGTTTCAGGGAGAGCTACCAAGCCGTCGTCGCGGGATGTTGGGAATGGTACGAGCCCGTGCGGAGGGTAGCAGAATAAGAACTACTGGGTAGTATAATAGATAGTTGGTACCAGGGAGTACCAGTCAATTGAACGGGATCCAACAATCGAAAGGAGATCCAATGAGTACCAAACTTGTGAGGAAAGACGTGGTCGAGTTGTGCGAAGCGTTGGGATTCAGCACGGCCTCGTCGTGGAACCGCAAGCGGATGCGTTCCAAGTTGCGCGATCTGGCCGAGATGTTCGAAGACAACGACACCGACATCTCGGTGCCCGACGACCACCCGGAAGCCGACCGTTTGAACGAGTTGTTGTCGAAGATCGCCGAAATCGGGGGCGACGTCAAGCTCGTGGAAAAGGACGACGGCCCGGAAGAGGAGTCTGCTGAAGAACCGGAAGAACAGGGAGTGGACGCCGAACTGGAATCGGAGGAACGGGAAGAACCCAGCAAGAAGAAAACCACTTCCAAGAAAACGGAGGAGTCCAAGAACGGCAAGCCCAAGTCGGCCGCTGGTCCGGAATACGAGAATCTTGCCGGTGTTCGCAGCGTCTTGAACCGCCGGTTCGTGGCTGGAACGGTGATCAAGACGCACGGCTTGCCGAAGGGCGTCACGGACGAGATGGTCGAAGAAGTCGACAAGCTGTACGGTTCGAGCAATCCGAAAGCATCACGAAGCCAGCTCACCGATGCATGGCATGCCATCAACGGGTATGTCAACGGTCTGGACGACGCGTGACCTTCGCTCTTTTACCTGCCCCGGCTGCTTGAAATCAGCAGCCGGGGTTTTCTCGTGTCGCAACAGGAGATGAACGATGCTTGATTGGGAAACGATCGGAAAGGGCAAGAAGCCACTGGGGCGGTACGGGCCATGGGTCTGGGCAGTCGAATTTGTTCGGGGTTGCAATTTCAAGTGCTGGCACTGCTCGGCACGGGTGTTTCCTTCGGACGGTGTTCACAGATACATGTCGAAAGAAACATGGGAATCTATGTTCAAAGTCGTCGCCGAGTGTACGCCGAACGGTCGTCTCGAACTTGGACAATGCGGAGAACCAACTTTGCATCCAGAATTGTACGAGATGATCGAACTTGGAAGGAAAGTGAGTCCAACTACGCAGCAATTGATTCACACGAACGGTTCGAATGTTCTTTCTGGAAAAGTTTCACTGGGCAAGATGTTCGACGCTGGATTGAATGTCATCGTGTTTGACGTGTACAGCAAGAAGGATTGGTTCATTGATCTTGCCAAGAAGAGCGGTGCTGAATGGTATCTGTACGACGACCACAAGATCGGCAGTCCGAACCACCGCAATGCATGGTCGTATGCAAACGATCCGGACATGAAGCTCGTCGTGATTCGCGATTGCCCGGAAAAGAGAATGCGCTGGCGCAAATTCGGGAGAATGAGCACCTTCTTGAACCACATCGATTGGAAAGAAGCCATGCCAAAGGGCTTGGTGCCCGTCCGCGAGTCGTACGAAAGAAAATGCACCATACCCATGCGTTTTTCCACCGTCGATTATGAAGGCAACTATCTGTTTTGTTGCATTGACTTTTTGTGCGAGAGCGGCGGATTGCTCGGCAACGTCAAGGATGGGCCGGAAGGTTTCAAGAAGTATTGGTTCGGTGAATTGATGCAGAGCATCCGCAAGCGTTTGCACAACAAGGACAGGGCAGGAATTCCATATTGCAGTCAATGCAATTGTGCATTCAGCAAGTGTGATTGGACGGGCATGTGGCCGGAAGGTTCATTTGATGGTTGGTGGGACGGCAAGAAGTGGAACGAAATTGTTGATGATTCTGGAGTATTCGCTGACGGGTGGAAGAAAAAAGAAGCAAAGGAAAGTCTCCTGCCGACGAAGGACGAAGAACAAGAAGTGCTCGAGAAATCGAGTGACATCATCGTGCCCAGCACGATTGCTGCTCAGCGCGATCGGAATCGAAAGAGATTCGGATTGAAATGAATGTCAACTTGTTGAAAGATGTACTGAACGCAAGGAACAAAGAACTCCACCAATTGTTCTTGGATGCATGTGGAGAGGTCGAAGGGATTGACGTTTCCGTCGTTGCTGAAATGTCGGACATCTTGGCCAGAAAATACATGCGCAGGAAATTGAGTTCGGAGGAAGAGAAGCGTGTTGAAAGGTACGAGAACAGGTGGTACGACTCGTTGGAAGCTGGAAAGCCCGATTATGGAGTGTACGGAGAAGACAGCTACTTGTCGGAAACATGGGCTTGCTGGAGGATTTATTCCAGGGGGTATTTGAAGGGGATCAATCACCAGAAATCCCTGGACAACAAGAGCATCGTTGACGACCTGTCTGCTGTGAAAACGGTGATTGATGTTGGATGCGGCATCGGCTTTACGACTGCTGGACTCAAACAATTGTTTCCAAACGCTGATGTTGTTGGCACAAACATCGAGGGCTCGAAACAAATTTCAATCGCTCGTATAATGGGAAGAGGCGTGGGTGTTTCAATCGTTGACAGCATCGATGGTTTGAGAAAGGGTGGTTTGGTTTTTGCTTCTGAATACTTCGAGCATTTTGAAGAACCGTTGACTCATTTGGAATAAATCTTGGAATTGGAACCGGTGGCCATGATCGTTGCCAATGCTTTTTCTGGTCGATCGGTTGGACATTTTCCAACGTACAAGTTGAAAACCGTTGGCGGATTGGGGCTGTCTTCTCCGGCGGTTCCGGGCAGAATGGCACAGCGTGAATTCAACAAGACGATGCGGTTGCATGGTTACGAGCCGGTATCGACTCGCTTGTCGAACAACAGACCTGCTTACTGGAGGAAGGCTGGATGAACCGGGAAGAAATGGCGGAATGTTTTCAACCGCGAACCAGCATGGCTGAAAAACGCAGGAAGCAAAAAACCGAAAGTCTTCTCGGTCTTCCACCGGCGTGGCAGATTCATTGGGGAGGCATGCCCTCGTGTGTCAATCGATACATGATGCCCCATCAGACTCTCAAGGTTCATTTCCGGTGTCCCGAAGACAGGGATGAATTCGCACGGATGATCGGACAGAAGATCGGC
>Ga0180431_10002337_pt1 | contig 25509 bp, 27 predicted proteins | sample SS_ome_11_FD_132459 | JGI IMG/M metagenome (GOLD analysis project Ga0180431, IMG submission 132459) | Hypersaline lake sediment archaeal communities from the Salton Sea, California, USA - SS_1_MS_1 metaG | ecosystem: Environmental > Aquatic > Non-marine Saline and Alkaline > Hypersaline >... | reverse complement strand
TCCAGCATCTGCCGGATCTCTCCTGGCGTGACGCCGCGCTCGCGGAGCTCGACAAGGCCCGTGTCGCCGTCCGACTTGGAGAGCTTGCGGCCCCCCTTGTCGAGGACCAGCCGGTGATGGTGATAGACCGGCTGCGGCAGTTCGAGGAGCGTCTGCAGCAGGCGATGGATCGCGGTTGCAGCGTAGAGGTCGCCGCCGCGCACGACATGCGTCACGCCCTCGGCCGCGTCGTCGACGACGACCGCGATGTGGTAGCCGGCGACCGCGCCGCGACCTGCCAGCATCACGTCCCCCCATGCGGCCGGATCGGCTTCGACCATGGCGCCGTTGCCCTCGGCATCGATCTCCTGCCAGTGCAGCGGTCCCGCGCGCTCGATCGCCGCAGCCATGTCGATGCGGAGGGCGAAGGGTTCGCCGGCCGCAATCCGCGCATCGACGTCGTTTCGAGATAGCTGCCGGTCGAAATCCGGATAGTGCGGCGAGCCGTCGGGATCGCGCGGCCAGACGACGCCAGCGCGTTCCGCCGCAGCGACGGTCTCGGCGATCTGGCGGTAGCTCATGAAGGACGGGTAGACCAGCCCTTCGGCACGAAGCTGCTTGAGCGCCGCGCGATACGCCTCCAGATGCTCGGACTGGCGGCGGACCGGTTGCTCATAGCGAAGGCCGAGCCACTCGCAATCGGCAAGGATCGCGTGCTCGAATTCGGGCCGGGAGCGCTCGGCGTCGATGTCCTCGATGCGGAGCCGAAGACGGCCGCCGAGGCGCTCGGCCATGTCGGCGTTGACGAGGGCCGAATAGGCGTGGCCAAGATGGAGAAGGCCGTTGGGGCTCGGTGCGAAACGGAAGACCGGTGTCGTCATGATGCGTTCCCGGTGCTAACCGGTTCGGCCGATGCGTACCATCGAAACCGACGCCTATATCGCCGAGGGCCTCGCCCATCTCGTCGCCGCCGATCCGCGCCTTGCGCCGGTGATCGAGGTCGCCGGGCCGGTTGCGGTGCGACGCCGGCCTGCCGGGTTCGAAGGCCTCGCCAATATCGTCGTTTCCCAGCAGGTTTCGGCAGCAGCCGCCGACGCCATCTGGGCCAAGCTGATGGCGACGCTGCCCGAGGTCAGCGCGGCCGTCGTCCTTGAGAGCGACGACGCCACGCTCCGCTCCGCCGGCCTGTCGGCGCCGAAGATCCGCACGTTGCGCGCGGTCGCAGCCGCAGCCGCCGACGGCCTCGATCTCGACGGCCTCGCCGAGCGGCCGGCCGAGGAGGCGCATAACGCGCTCACCGGCATCAAGGGGATCGGGCCGTGGAGTGCCGACATCTATCTCCTCTTCTGCCTCGGTCACGCCGACGTCTTTCCGGTCGGCGATCTGGCGCTGCGCAATGCCGTTGCCGAGGCGCTCGAACTCGAGCCGGTGCCGGGCCCTGACGACCTCTCCGAGATCGCTGGCGCATGGTCGCCCTGGCGCGGGGTCGCCGCGAAGCTCTTCTGGGCCTATTACCGGGCACGGCGCTCCGGCGGTGCGGGCCGATTGCCTGGAGGCGTCCCGACGGGATAACAAGACGTCGCGATGTCCGGTCCGCCCATCCTCGAAGGACCTTCTCTGCCGCCGGCCAACGGTGTGCCGCGGCAACTCGTTCTGCTGTTTCATGGCTACGGAGCGTCGGGCAGCGATCTGATCCCGCTCGCTGCTGCCTGGCGCGAAACGCTGCCGGAGGCGCTGTTCCTGGCGCCCGATGCGCCGGATGAGGTGCCAGGCTATCCGATGGGGCGGCAATGGTTTCCGGTGGCGCAGCTGTCGTTGCAGGAGATCGCCTCGGGCCTCGTTGCGATCGCGCCGACGATCCGGCGCTATGTCGAAGCCGAACTCGATCGCTACGGTCTGACGCCGCGTGACCTTGCGCTGGTCGGATTCAGCCAGGGCGCGATGATCGCGCTCGATATCGGGCTCGGCTGGCCCGAGCCGATCGGCGGGATCATTTCCTATTCAGGGGTTCTGGTGCGGCCGCCGAAACCGCGCGCCGAGGGCTATCCGCCGGTGCTGCTCGGCCATGGCGCCGATGATTCGCTGATCCCCTCCGCCGCTCTGGCCAGCGCCGAGGCCGCGCTGAAACAGGTGGGCATTGCTGCGGAAGCAATGCATGAGGTGGGCCTCGGCCACGGCATCAACGAGGCGGAAGTCCAGCGCGGCAGCCGGTTTCTGGCCGAAGCCCTTAGTCCGGTCGATGCGGCGGGAGCCTCGCGATGACGGGCCACACCGCTCGCTTCACAAGGCCGACATACTCCATGTAGACTATGGGCGCTGAAACGGACCACATTTCGCCAGAGGGTGCATCGGAGCGTCGCTTGACCGCTGCCTTGACCGCCGGCGCCAACCCGGCCCTGGTACTGAACGCCGACTATCGGCCGCTGAGCTACTACCCGCTCTCGCTTTGGTCCTGGCAGGACACGATCAAGGCGGTCTTCCTCGACCGCGTGAACATCGTCTCCGAATACGAGTTCTCCGTCCGCAGCCCCAGCTTCTCGATGCCGCTGCCGAGCGTGGTGTCGCTGAAGACCTTCGTGAAGCCGGCGCGCAGCCCTGCCTTCACCCGGTTCAACGTGTTCCTGCGAGACCGCTTCGAGTGCCAGTATTGCGGCGCCGACGACGACCTCACCTTCGATCATCTGATCCCGCGCTCGCGCGGCGGCCAGACGACGTGGGAGAACGTCGTCACCGCCTGCTCGACCTGCAATCTCAAGAAGGGCGGGCTGCCGCCGTCGAGAGCCGGGATGTGGCCGGGGCAGATGCCCTATCAGCCGTCGATTACCGACCTTCACCGCAACGGTCGGCTGTTCCCGCCGAACTATCTCCACGATAGCTGGCTCGACTACCTCTACTGGGATACCGAGCTCGACCCCTAGGCCGAGGCGCGACGCGGCAGAGCGGCGGCGACGAAGGCCGCCGACGCAATCATCACCGAGATCACCGCATTCCAGCCGGCGAAGGAGAGGCCCCAGTCGGCGTTGGGGAAGCGCCAGGACGCCTCCGAGCACGAGACGACCGTCTTGCCCTGGTTGAGCTGATTCATGAGGTTGCCGGCCTCGCGATTGATTTCGCCGCCGCCGCCGCCGGCGCAGCTTGCCGGGCCTTCCCACCAGCCCCATTCGACGCCGGCATGGAAGCCGCCCTCATAGGCGCTCCAGATGAAGACGCCGCCGACCGCAACGAGCGCGAGGCGGCTCAGGGTGATGCGGCCGGTCAGTACCGCATAGACCGCGATCGCTGCGATCGGCAGGCCGACATAATAGGGAATTCGCTGCGCGTAGCAGAGCTGACAGGGAATGTAGCCGCCGATCAGCTGAAAGCCCCAGGCGCCGGCGATGGTGGCGAGGCCGAGGACGAAGGCGCCAATGGCAAGCATCGCCCGCCTGTCGTGGCGGGCCCGGGAAACGTCAAGAACATGTTCAGATGACATAGCGGATCAAGAGGAAGCCGCCGATGAGAAGCACCATGAAAATGGTGAAGGCGAGGCCGAGGCGGCGTTCGATGAAATCACGGATCGGAGGCCCGAAATAGTACAGCAGTCCTGCAACCAACGCGAAGCGGGCGCCGCGCGCGACGATGCTAGCGATGATGAAGACAGGCAATGACAAACCAACCGCGCCGGACGCGATCGTGATCACTTTATAGGGAAATGGCGTAACCCCGGCAAAAAGTACGATCCACGCGCCCTGGTCCTCGAACCAGCCGCTGAACTCGTCGAACTCGTGCATGGCGCCGTAGAACTCGAGGATCGGTTCGGCGATGGCGGCGAACAGGAGCGCCCCGATCGCATAGCCAAGCAGCCCGCCGAGAACCGACGAGACCATCGCGATAAGCGCGTAGCGCAGCGCCTTGCTCCGGTCCGCCAGAACCATCGGGATCAGGACGACATCGGGCGGAATGGGGAAGAACGAGCTCTCGGCGAACGAGACGCCGGCAAGGGCCGGCTCGGCATAGCGCCCGCTCGCCAACGACATCGTCCAATTGTAGAGGCGCCTCAGCATGGCGGCGCTTCTAGCTTCAAAGCCATTGCAGGACCATTAAGCGCGCCGCGTGATTGACCGCGTAAGGCGGCTTCCTATAGTCGCGCCCGGCGGCCCCTGTGGCGGAACCGGTAGACGCGACAGACTCAAAATCTGTTTTCCGAAAGGGAGTGCCCGTTCGAGTCGGGCCAGGGGCACCACCGCCGTGGGGCGGAATGATGCCGTCAGGCGCGCTGACGCTCGCCGCGCTCGAACCGCTCCGGGTGAGACCTCGCGTCGTCCGCCTCGGGCGGTCCGTCGCCCGCCCCGAGCTGAACCGCCCTGACGCAGTTCCGGCCGCCGGATTTCGCCTCGTAGAGCGAGCGGTCGGCCAGCTTGAGGAGCCCGGCCTCGTCGACCTCGTCTCCCGATGCGGCGGCGACGCCGATCGAGGCGCTGAGGGGAATCGGTCCCTTGCCGCCCAGCGTCACGTTGAGTTCCAGCGACCGCCGCAGGCGCTCGGCCGCTGCGAATGCCTCGTCGACGTTGGTATCGCGGAGGATCACCGTGAACTCCTCGCCGCCATGCCGGGCGACGAAATCGTTCGGACGGATCTGATCGCGAAGCACTCCGCCGGCCATGGCGAGGGCGTCGTCGCCCGCCTCGTGCCCGAACGTGTCGTTGATGGCCTTGAAGCGATCGAGATCGATCATCAAGAGGGCGAGTCGCGACCCGTCCCGTCGCGCCAGCCTCGCATCTTGCTCCAGCGCCCGTCGGAAGGCGCGGCGGTTGGGAAGGCCGGTGAGCGCGTCGGTCATGGCCCAGCCGCGAAGCCTTTCCTCGGCGCGCATCCGCCAACGCTCGCGTTTCAGCATCAAACCGAGAATGAAGACGCCGACAAACGTGGCACCCAGAGCGGCGCCCGCCGCATCTCTCAGGAACGGAGCGGCGAACTCCCAGGGAAGGGCATAGATGCCGACGATCCACGCGCAGGCAGCGACGCCCAGCGTCGCCAGATCGCGAGGACGATAGTCGGCCGGAAGCCGCAGCGTCAGGCGCATGAAGGCCCATGTGGCAATCACCACCGCCACTCCCGACACCAGGCTGGGGCCAACGCCCGGACCACCAAGAGAGATGCGATAGGCGGCCGATATCGCCGCGCTGATCACCAACGAGACCGGGCCGCCGAACGGCCCGGAAAGCGCCACCATGACGTTCCGCACATCGGCGATGACGCCCGGCGCAATCTCGATGGGGTCGACCATAGCGAGCACGGCGCCAAGGCCAAAGAGCACGCCGACCGCGCCCTGGAACAACCAAAGATTGCCGGCGATGCGCTTGTGGAGCTCACCATAGGTGATAACCAGAAGAGCCATCAGTCCGATAGCATGGCCTACCGAGCTGACGGACTGCCAAAACTGATCCAAGGGGCCGGCTCCCGGGAGAGGTCGTTCCGGTACCTTTAGCCTTGGAATCCTGCCGATTGGTGAATCGGAAGGGACAGTTGCGATCCTTCGGCGCCGGACCGACGCCGTGAGCGCACGGCGCTAGAGGCGAGGCGACGGCACTACCCGCTTGACGGGAGTGCCATGTCCTAGCTCGGCTGGATCGTCAGATAGGGGATCGCGAATATCGCCGCCATCAGGATCGTCGCCGTAAAGAACAGGACAGCACGAACGGCGAGTGAACGCATGGCAGTTTTCCCCTAGCCCAGAGAGGTCCCTTATAGCCCCGATTTGCGGCAAAAGCGTGCTATTCCGGTGACAGTGTGCGGCGCGCGCCACTGTTTTTCGCTAACTGCCTGCCGCTATTTCGAAGTCGGGGCCACCGGAAACGTGTTGGAGGCGGTAGAAACGGGCATAGTGCCGGCCCGCCGCGAGGAGTTCTGCGTGGGCTCCCGATTCGACGATGTCGCCGTCCATGAAGACCAGAATCTTGTCGGCGTTGCGGATGGTGGAGAGGCGGTGGGCGACGACGATGGTCGTCCGGTCCTGCTTCAGCCGCTCGAACGCTTCCTGAACCTTGGTCTCCGATTCCGAATCGAGCGCCGACGTCGCCTCGTCGAGGAGGACGATCGGTGCATCGCGCAAGAGCGCGCGGGCAATCGCGATCCGCTGGCGCTGGCCGCCCGACAGCGAGGCGCCCTGCTCGCCGAGCGGGGTATCGTATCCGGCCGGAAGGGCGCGGATGAAATCGTCGGCCATGGCGTCCCGCGCCGCCGACTCGATGTCCCCGTCGCTGGCGTCGAGCCGGCCGAAGCGGATGTTGTCGCGGATGGTTCCGGTGAAGAGGCGGACCTCCTGCCCGACCATCGCGATGTGGCGGCGGATCGCCGAGGGGCGGATCTCCGCAATGTCGCGGCCGTCGACAAGGATGCGGCCGGCTTGCGGGTCGTAGAAGCGCTCGATCAGGGAGATGATGGTCGTCTTGCCGACACCTGACGGGCCGATCAGGGCAGTGGTCTCGCCGGCGTTGGCAACGAATGAAAGCCCGCGGAAGAGAGGCTCGTCGGGTCGATAGGAGAAGACCACCTTGTCGAAGGCGATCTCGCCGCGCGTCACTTCGAAGTCGGTGTCGCCGTCCTCCTGCTCGACCGACGGCGAATCGAGCAATTCGTAGATCAGCCGGACGCCCACCATCTTGCCGGCCAGCTGGACGTTGAGCGTCGCCAGACGGGTCGCCGGTTCGTAGGCGAGCAGCAAGGCAGTGACGAAGGAAATGAAGGCGCCGGGGCTCGCCCCCTGCTCGACCACGGAATAGCCGGTCCACAGCAGGATGCCGGCGACGGCAGCGCCGATCAGCGCCTCCATGATCGGATTGACCCGCGCCCCAGCACCGCGACGCGATTGGCGCTCTCGGCGGCATTGTTCACCGTCTCGTCCATGCGCTCGCGCATCGTGTCCTCGAGGTTGAAGGCGCGGACGATGCGGATGCCGAGCGCGGTCTCCTGCAGGAAGGTCGACAACCGCGTGACCTGGCTGAACTCGGCGTTCGAGGATTGCCGCGTGTAGCGGACGAGGCGGGTGATGAAGACGATCGCGATCGGCGCGATGGTGAAGACCACCAGCGACATCACCGGGCTTTGATAGACCATCACGCCGAGCAGGACGATCAGCGTCAGAAAATCTCGAATCAGCACCCGCGTCAGCATCTGCATCGCCTCGCGGACGGCCAGCGAATGATGCGAGATGCGGGTGACGAGATCGGCGGAATGGGTGTCGGTGAAGACGCCGGTCTCGAGCGAAAGCACCTTGTCGTGCAGCCGACGCTGAAGCCGGGCAACGACCCCATTGCCAATCTTCGCGACGTTGGTGGCAGCGGTATAGTTCGAAAGGCCGCGAAGGACGAAGAGCCCGCCCATCGCCAGCGGCACGAGAATCACCAGCCGGCTGTCGCCCTCCAGGAAGATGCCGTCGACGACGTCCTGCATCAGCCAGGCGGTGCCGCCGGTGGTGGCGGCGAACACGGCCATGGCGACCATGGCGATGATGTAGCGCCCGAGATAGCCGCGGGCGTTCTCGCTGAACAATCGGCGGATCAGGAGAACGTCGCCGCTTTCGAGCCGTGAGAAGATCGGCAGGCGCCAGGCCATGAATCAGCTGCTAGCGGTTGGGTCGGGCGCGCTTATAGGCGAAATGGCGGCCGATGTCCGCCCCGCCGGTCATTGTCCGCCGAGCCTGTCCTCGGCGAGGCGCACCCAATAGGAGACGCCGTGGGCGATGGCTTCGTCGTTGAAATCATAATGCGGACTGTGAAGGCCCGCGGAATCGCCGTTGCCGAGCAGTATGAAGGCGCCGGGCCGTTCCTCCAGCATGTAGGAGAAGTCTTCCGCGCCCATGATCGGTGCGGCTTCGGGGTCGACACGCTCCGCGCCCGCCACCGCCTCGGCTGCGGCGAGGGCGTGGCCGGTCTCCTCGGGATGGTTGCGGGTGACCGGATATTTGCGGCGGAAATCGACAAAGGCCTCGACGCCATGGGCATCGGCCGTCAACGCCGTGATCGCCCGCAGCCGCTCCTCCAGGAACTCGCGGACGCCTTCGTCGAGGGCGCGGACGGTGCCGCCGATCCGGGCCGTGCCCGGAATGATGTTGGAGGCGGTACCGGCATGGAACTGCGTGACCGAGACCACGGCCGATTTCAGCGGATCGACGCCCCTGGAGACGATCGACTGCAGGTTCTGCACGATCGCCGCGCCGGCAAGGATCGGGTCGCGGGTCCGATGCGGCAGCGCTGCATGGCCGCCTTCGCCGACGATCTCGACGTCGAACTCGTCGGTCGAGGCGAGCAGCGGTCCGGCGCGAATGGCGAACGAGCCTATTGCGAGGCCGGGCATGTTGTGCATGCCGTAGACCTCGTCGATCGCGAAGCGCTCCATCAGGCCGTCGTCGATCATCGCCTTGCCGCCGGCCCCGCCCTCCTCGGCCGGCTGGAAGATGACGGCCACCGCTCCTGCGAAGTTCCGCGTCTCCGCAAGATGGCGCGCTGCGCCCAGAAGCATCGCGGTGTGACCGTCATGGCCGCAGGCATGCATCAGCCCCGGCTCCTCGGAGGCGTGGTCGGCGCCGGTCTGTTCCTTAATCGGCAGGGCGTCCATGTCGGCGCGAAGGCCGACCGTCCTGCCTCCGCCGCGATTGCCGCGGATGACGCCGACGACGCCGGTGCGGCCGATGCCGGTGACGACCTCATCGACGCCGAAATCGCGCAGCCGCCCGGCAACAAGGCCCGCGGTCCGGTGCACCTCGTAGAGAAGCTCCGGATGGCGGTGGATGTCGCGGCGCCACTCGACGAGCTCCGGCAGGGTGTCGGCAAGGCTGTTGATCGTCGGCATTGTCGTTTCGCTTCCGGTCGGCGCGGCGCGTGACGAGCGGTTAAACATCCGCCTTGTCCGTCGTCGCGCGTTTATGGACTTCATGCCAGAATTGGCTAAACCTCCTACACCACCTCTCCCGCCGCAAAGGAAGTCCGAACATGAAGAAGCTCAGTGCCATTGCCGTCGTCGGTGCGTTGCCGCTCCTCGCAGGCTGCTTCGATCTCGAGCAGGGGCTCAGCGTTGAAAGCGACGGGACGGCGACCTTCGTTTCGGAGATCGCCATGGATACCGAGACGATGAACATGATCGCAGCGATGGGCGAGGGCGAAGCCGAGCCGCTGTGCACCGATATCGACGCCGACGACTTGCCGGACAGCTTCGAGGTCACCTCGGAGGAATTCATGCGCGACAACGACACGGTCTGCCGCACGGTGGCTGTCGGTCCGATCGACGAACTGGTCGATGCCATGGCGGTCGTGGTCGGAGATGACGAAGGCCAGGAGACGACGCTCGTCGCCGAAGGCAACGGCGTCTACGTCTTCAATACGACGCTCACATCCGAGGATGCCGGTCTTGGCGATATGGGCGATCCGGAAATCATGGCGCTCTTCGAGGATCGTACCGTTACGTTCTTCGTCACGGCGCCGAACATCATCGAGACCAATGGCGAGGTCGACGGCAACACGGCCACGCTGGTGATCCCGACGCTGGACCTGATGAGCGAGACCGGAAACGAGTACTCACTCTTCGTTCGCTTCGGCCTCTAGCCGGCGAAGACAAGGGCCCGCCCGTGCTTGCGGGCCCTTGAGCCGCCTTGTATCAAGGCGCCGCCGGAAGGCGCTGCCGCACTAGCTCAGTTGGTAGAGCAACGCATTCGTAATGCGTGGGTCGCTGGTTCGAGTCCGGCGTGCGGCACCATTCTGCCTGGGGGCGGGCTTCGTAGCTATCAGGGGGACTCACGATGATCAGGAATGCACTTGTTCTCGCCGGTACGTCGGCGATTGCGATCGGTCTGGCGACCGGGTCGGCTCAGGCCTGCCCGGACTGGCAACTGCAGCCGCCTTTCGGCGCGGTCAATCTGTCGGTCGGGTTCCTTCCCGATCCCTATCAGCGCAACGTGACGGCCGGGGGCGCCTACGACCTCCAGGAATGCGGCTTCAACTGGGCCGGTTTTGTCGCGCGCGCGCCGGACTTCGACCTCTACTACAACGCCGGCAACTCGCCGCTGACGTTCTACGTCAACTCATCCTACGACACCGTGCTCCTTATCAACGCGCCGGACGGCCGCTGGTATTTCGACGACGATTCGGCCGGCAACCTCAACCCGGCGATCACCTTCAACGCGCCGATGTCGGGGCTCTACGATGTGTGGATCGGCACCTGGGCGCCGGGTAGCGGCCTCTCCGCGCGTCTCTACATCACGGAGTTCTAGGCTGGGCGCTCGGCGCGGCTAGGCAGGCTGGACGGCGCGGGGCGGTTCCGCCGCCTCGCTTTCGCCCCGCAAAGCGCGGACGAGCGCGGCGAACTCCGCAAAGGGCAGCGCCGGGCACCACAGGAAGCCTTGTGCGAATTCGATACCGAGATCGCGGACGAATTCGTAGTCCTGCTCGCGCTCGACGCCCTCGGCGACGATGGCAAGGCCAAGGCTACGCGCCAGCGTCGTGATCGCGGCGACGATCTTCTGGTTGTCGCCGTTGCCGGCAACGCCGTCGATGAAGGACCGGTCTATCTTCAACCGGTCGAACTTCAGTTGCGGCAGGCGGATGAGATGGGAGTGCCCTGTCCCGAAATCGTCGATGGCGAAGCGGATGCCGAGATCGCGCAGCCGCTGCATGGGACGTCCAGGGTCATCCGACATGAGGATGGCGGAAGTCTCGGTGAGCTCAAGCTCGAGGCATTCGGGCGGTAGCGCGTTGCGATCGAGAGCGCCTGCGACCTTCTCGGCGAAGCCTTCCTGCTGCAATTGGGCTGGCGCGATGTTGACCGACAGGGTAAGCGGCCGCGTCGGGTGTGCCAGTTCCCGGAAGCATCGCAGGCTCTCCTCAAGGACGAACTCGCCGATCTCGGCGATGAGCCCCGATTCCTCGGCAATGGGGATGAACTCGCCGGGCGCGACAAAGCCCTCCGTGGCGTGAGGCCAGCGGACCAAGGCTTCGGCGCCGACAATCGCACCGCTTGCTGTGCTGATGACCGGCTGGAAGTGGACCGCAAGCGAACCGAGATTGATGGCCTGACGGAGCTCGTTTTCGAGCTCGGCACGACGGCGCGCGGCCACCCCGATCTCGGGCGTGAAGAACCGAGCCGCGCGACGGCCTGAGCGTTTGGCGGCGTAGGTCGCAAGGTCGGCCCGTTGAACGATTTCGTCGCAGGGCTGTCCGTGCCTGAACCGGGTGGCACCCAACGAGCAGCCGATATGGACCCTGGTCTCACCGATGCGGAGCGCATCGTCCATCGATCGGATCACCGCCTCGGCCAGCGCCGCAAAGCTGTCGTCGGTGATGTCGCCGACTAGGAGAATGACGAACTCGTCGCCGCCGAAACGGGCAAGCGACCATTCGCCGATCCAACGCTCGGCCGCGCTCGTTGCAAGGACCGCCTCTATCCGCGCAGCAACGGCGCGCAGGACCTCGTCGCCGAAAGTGTGACCCAATGTGTCGTTGATGCCCTGAAAATGGTCGAGGTCGATCATCATCAATGCGCCGCCATGGCGCGATCCGTTCTCGACGACCGATTCGAGACGCCGCTGAAAACCGGAGCGATTGGGAAGTCTGGTGATGGTGTCGGTGTAGGCGAGCGTCTCCATCCCGTCGATGCTGTTTCGGAGGCGCGATTGCATGGTGCGGAAGGCCGCCTGCAGATCGGCCACCTCGCCGGTTCCCGTCTTCGGAAGCTCCGCGTCGAGGTCTCCGGCAGCGACCTTGCCGGCCGCCTCGGTCACGGCCGTCATCCCGCGGGTGACGCGCCATACCATTAGTGCCGCGATCGGGATCGCAAACAGGAAGACGGTGAGGGCGATCAGCGCGTTGCGGACAAGCACTTCGCGTACCGACGAGAATTCCTCGGCGGCCACGCCGCCGAGAATCGCGCCGCCCAGCGTCGTGGCGCCGGTCTGAATCGACCGCACGACACGAACGACGCCCATCCTTTCGCCGTCGAGAACGATTTCGGCATCGGCGTGAATGCGGTCGTCGGCGACCTCGGCGTGGTCAAGTGCCAGCGAGGCTTCGGCTTCGACGGCCTCGGCGCCCATGGCGGAAACGATAACATTGCCGTCGAGGTCAGTCAGCGTGATCGCAATCGACTCCTCAAGCTCGACGATGTCCTCGACGATCTGGGGCAGGCCAAAGCCGTCGCCCTCGGAGATCCGGTCGGCGGCGATCCGCGCCGTCAGGGTCGCGACATATTCGACGTGGGCCTGGAGGCGATCGATGGCAATTTCGGTCTGGCCACGCCAGTTGAACGCCAGAACGAGGACGGTGAATGCCACCAGCAGCAACGCGATATACAGCGTGAACTGGACCCGGAGGCGGCCGAGAAGCCGCTTCGCATTTGCAATCATCCGTCGGCATCCCTCTCGGTGCGCTCCCGCCCGGGACCCTGCGCACGCCCGACGAGTAAGAGGGACAACCTCAAATATTCATTAAGTCGACCGGCTCGCGTTAAGCGACTTGCTTCATGCTGCGAGGCGACGCCAGCTCAGGAGGAGCGGCGCGATCATCGCCGACAACCCCGCGAATCCGGCAACGAGGCCGAAGTGCCAGACGAGCGTCATGATTGACGCGTCCGGCCCGTGAACTGTGTGGAGTGAAGCATTTGCCAGCGCGCCCGTCGCCAGCGCCGCCAGCATCAGCGTGACGCGGGGCCGCAGCGGGGCGCCGCGGCGGAGCATCAGGACCATCGCGAGCGCTGGTGCGAGGCCCGCCAGAATCATCGGCGGAATGCAGGCGCTGTCGAAATGGAGAGCGATGCCGGCGCGCCCTTCCTCCACGAAATCGGCAACTACGCCCTGGCCGATCACGGCGAACCAGATACCCGCCGGTATCAGAGCCAGCCACGTCCAGTTCCGGCGCGTTCCCGGGACCACCGACTGAAAGGCGGCAAGGGCCGCGAGGATTGCGGTCGCCAACGCGGCGGCAAACTCGACGACGGCTCGCGCATTGTCGGTCCGCAGAAGACCCTCACCAGGGCCCGTCGCAAGCAGGACCACCGCGACCCAGGCCGCCGACAGCGTCAGCCAAAGCGCGGCGCGGCGACCGGGCGGCGGAAGCGGATCGATCGGGTGTGACGAGGCGGCCAGACGTGCCGCGTAACGCTCGCTCTCCAACTATTGCCCCCCGGCAAGCGCGGCGCGAAGCGCCTTGATGCCGCGATGGCAGGCGACCTTCAGCGCCGAAACGCTCGTTCCCGTTATTTCGGAGGCTTCACGCAAACTCATCTCGCGCAACTTCAACAACTCAACTGCCCGGCGCTGACCGCTCGGCAGCCGCCTGATGGCATGCTGCAATGTCTCCGGGTCGCCGGGGGCGTTATCCGGGCTGTTCGTTTCCTCCGCCGCAAAGGTTTCAGCCGCGGGGGTGTCGGCCATCTCGTTGGCCTTCTTGCGGGTGTCGCGCCGGGCCCAGTCGATGGCGCGGTTGCGAGCGATGGTCTTCACCCAGGGCAGGAATGGCCGCGAAGGATCATAGGTGGCGCGGACAAGATGGATCGACAGCAGCGCCTCCTGCACCAAATCCTCGACATCGGAAGGCTGCATGCCACGGTTCTGTTGGCGAACGGTCTGGCGAAGCACCGGGATAATGGCAACGAGCAGTCGTTGATAGGCTTCCGTGTCACCGCGTTGCGCGGCGGCCATCAAGGCTGAAAGGTCGGCGTCGTCATGCGGTTGGCGCAATGCCGCCGTCTCCGGCGCTTCGGGATGAGCCTATCTAAGCGGGGCGTGGAGCGGGCCGGAAATCAACAACGGGTGAGACGGCGGACTGGTCGTTGACCCGCTTAACGCTCCTGTTAAGTTCTAGGGAAAGGGATCAGCAGGGGGCGCCGCGTGGGCAAGCCGCGGACCATATACGAGAGCCGCTTCTACGATTTCGCACTCGACCATGACCACAACGCCCTGTGGTTCCAGTGGAAGCCGGAAACCGCATCGCTCGACGACGACGCGTTCAAGGAAGGGCTCAGCAACTATGCCGGCTACGCCATCGAGTACCGGCCCCGCCACCTCGTTGTTGATGTCCGGCAGTTCCATGGTAACGTTTCAGCCGAAACCGTTGGTTCCTGGCGCGACGGGGTGATCATCCCGCGATACAACAAGGCAGAGATTTCGAAGATGGCGACTTTGGCCGCTCCCGGAAGCGGTCCGCCTCCGAGCCCGCCGGACCGATATGACGGCCAGTCATTCCAGTCGGCGACCTTCGACTCCGAGGAGTCCCTCAACGCTTGGCTCACGGAGTAGCACGCGCCGAACGCTGCTCCCCGCCTTTCCGATCAATGAGAGCGCCGTCGTCTGCCGGACTGACCTGCAGCGACACTTCGCCGAGGCTTGAAGCCTCACCCATCCGATAATCGGAGGAATACCCAGATGAGAGTCAGAAACTTCGCCCTAGCGGCGGGCGCAATGCTCGCCGTGCCGGCATTCGCCGGCGCAGCAGAAGCCCAAGACGAGACGACTTGCGATGTCGATCGCGCTATCGTCTTCGGCGATCTCGGTTACGATTCGGCACAGTTCCACAATGGCGTCGCCCGCTTCATTCTGGAGAACGGGTATGGCTGCGAGACCGACGCCATTCCAGGCGAGACGATTCCGCTGAATAACGGTCTCGCCCGCGGCGATATCGACGTCATCATGGAAGTGTGGATGGGCAACCCCGTTCAGGCGTTCGTCGACGCCGTCGACGCCGGCACAGTCGTTCCGGTCGGCAGCAACTTCCCCGACGCCACCGAGGGCTGGTTCGTGCCGCGTTATGTCGTCGAAGGACCGGATGCGATCGCGCCGGGTCTCCGCTCGGTCGCCGATCTGCCCGACTATATCGAGCTCTTCACCGATCCGGAGGAGCCCGACAAGGGCCGCTTCTACAACTGCCCGGCGGGCTGGGTCTGCGAGGGCGTCAACTCCAAGAAGCTGATCGCCTACGGCCTCGAGGACTACTATGTGAACTTCCGCGTTTCGGGTCAGGCGCTGGTCGCGGCGGCCGAGTCGGCCGTGCTGCAGGGCGAGCCGGTGCTCTTCTACTATTGGAGCCCGACCTGGCTGATGGGCAAGTTCGACTTCTATCAGCTCGAAGAAGAGCCCTTCGATCAGGAGGTCTGGGACGCCATGATGGCCGCTGACGAACCGACGGCGGCAACCGCCTATCCGGTCTCGAACGTCATCATCGCAGCCAATGCCGAGATGGCGGCCGGGGCTCCTGTCGTGATCGGCTTCCTCGACGCCTACGAGACCACCAGCATGATGGTCTCGCAGTCGCTCGCCTTCATGCAGGATACCGGCGCTACCGCCGACGAGGCGGCCGAGGAGTTCCTGCGCACGCGCGAAGACGTCTGGACTGAGTGGGTGCCGGCCGACGTCGCCGAGCGCGTGCAGGCGGCGCTTTCCGAGTAGCGCCCTTGCTCGTGAGAAAGATGACCTCCGGCGGCATATGTGCCGCCGGAGGTGCCCTTTGAGGACCGCTCCATGCAGTGGTACCTGCCGGTCAACGACGAAGACTTCCCCGACATCGGTAGCCCGATCGCCGACTGGGCCAACGAACTCGTGGAGTGGCTCGTCATCAATGCCGGCGGATTCTTCGGCGCGATCTCGGACGGTATCCTGCAGCCGCTCCTGTGGATCGAGGATGTCCTCCGCGGCTCGCCGCCCTGGACCATCATTCTCGGCCTGACGCTCCTCGCTTTCGTCGTCAGCCGGAACTGGGTCACTACGGCCGCGATCGCGACCGTGACCTATCTCCTCGGCGCTCTCGGCCTATGGGAGCAGTCGATGCAGACGATCGCGATCATGATCGTCGCAGTGCTGCTCGCCGTCATCATCGGGTTGCCGCTCGGCATCCTCTCGGCGCGGTCGGGCGGCTTCAAGGCGGCGCTGTCGCCGCTCCTCGACCTGATGCAGACGATCCCGAGCTTCGTCTATCTCATCCCGGTCGCGATGCTGTTCGGCCTCGGCAAGGTGCCGGCGATCATCGCGACCGTCATATACGCAACGCCGCCGCTGGTGCGGCTCACCGATCTCGGCATCCGCGAGGTCTCGGGATCGGTGGTCGAGGCCGCCCGCGCCTTTGGCGCGACGCGTTGGCAACTCCTGCGCGGCGTCCAGCTGCCGCTGGCGATGCCCACCATCCTTCAGGGCGTCAACCAAACAACAATGATGGCGCTGGCGATGGTGGTGATCGCAACGCTCATCGGTGCGCGCGGCGTCGGCCAGACGGTCCTTCTCGGCCTCCAGCGCAACGATTTCGGCACCGGCCTCATCGGCGGTATCGCCATCGTCATTCTCGCCATCATCTTCGACCGCATCACCCAGGCTGCCGGTCGGCGCATGCAGTCCTATCGCGACGTGAGGGGCGGCTAGGTGACGAAGATCGCAATCAAGGGCGTTACCAAGATCTTCGGCCGCAATCCGGAGCGGGCGCTGGAGCGCCTGTCGTCGGGCGCCGGCCGCGAGGAACTCCTCGCCGACGGCAACACCGTGGCGCTCCGCGACGTGACGCTCGACATAGCCGAGGGCGAGATTTTCGTGGTGATGGGCCTTTCCGGCTCGGGCAAGTCGACGCTGATCCGCCACATCAACCGCATCATCGACCCGACATCGGGCGACGTCGTCATCGACAGCGTCGACGTCCGCAAGCTCTCGATCGAAGAGCTGATCCGCTTTCGCCGCGACCATCTGGCAATGGTGTTTCAGCACTTCGCACTGCTGCCGCACCGGACGGTGCTGGAGAACGTTGCCTATGGTCTCGAGCTCCGCAACGTGCCGCGCAAGGAACGTGAGCAGCAGGCGATGCGCTGGATCGAGGCCGTCGGGCTAACGGGGTTCGAGCGCCAGTTCCCGTCGCAGTTATCGGGCGGCATGCAGCAGCGGGTCGGCCTTGCCCGGGCGCTCTGCGTCGACACCGACATCCTCCTTATGGACGAGGCGTTCTCGGCGCTCGATCCGCTGATCCGCAGCCAGATGCAGGACCTTCTGATGGAGTTGCAGGCGCGGCTGTCGAAGACGATCGTCTTCATCACCCACGACCTCGACGAAGCGCTGCGGCTCGGCGACCGGATCGCGATCCTTCGCGACGGCGAGGTCGTTCAGATGGGAACGCCCGCCGATATTCTTTTGCGGCCGGCGGACGACTACGTCCGCAACTTCGTCAAGGACGTCAATCGCTCGCGCGTCCTCACGGTCGAGACAGTGATGCAGCCGCCGCCGGTGCGCCTCACCGACGAGACGCTGGAACGTGCACTGGCGGAGATGCAGCGTGCAGGCGCGGCCTATGGCTATGTCGTGAAAGGTTCGGACTATCGCGGCGTCGTCACCGAGGCGGGCCTTCGATCGCTCGGCGTGGGCAGCGCTCACGCGCTGGCGGAGGCGATCGAGGCCGGCCCGACGCTCAGCCCAGACGCGACGCTCGCCGAAGCATTGCCGGCAGCGCTGTCGTCCCGCTATCCGGTTCCGGTCGTCGACAAGGCGGGCGCGCTGCAGGGCGTGCTGACGCCGAGCGTCCTCAGCGAAGTCTTCGCACGCGACGCAAATGACGGCGGCCGCGAACATTCGCCGGCGCTGGGGTCGGAAGACGCATGAGGCGCGTGGCGCTGTTCGCCATCTTCGTGCTGCTGACGGGTGCGCTTTCGGCCTGTATGCAGTCGGGTCCGGACGTGATCGACACTCCGGCCGCGGCGCCGGTGATCGTCAGCCCGTCGGAGGCCGCTGACCTGCTTTCGGGAATCCGTGCCGAGGAAGGTCTCCCGCGGGTCGTGGTGAGCCCGACGCTCAATGCAATTGCGGAGGCTTACGCCGACCGGCTCGCCGCCGCGGACGAGGTTCGGCACGACCTCGGCAGCACGCTTGCCGAACGCCTCGCGGCGGGAGGCTATCTGTGGATCGAGGTCGGCGAGAATCTCGGCGGCGGCTACCGCTCGCTCGAGGAGGCGTTCGGGCAGTGGTACGATTCGCCGGCACACCGCCGGACGATGCTGGCGCCGGGCGTCACCGAGATCGGTATCGCGACGGCGTTCAACGCCGCCTCGCCCTACCGGAACTTCTGGGTGCTGCTGGTCGCTCGGCCGCAGGCGCCGTTCTAGCTTTCCGGCCGCTCGCGGTAGAAGTAGTTCGCCTTCCGCCCGAACAGGATCTGGCGCAGCCAGCGCCGCATCTTTTCGGAGCGGCGGAGCGGCTGCGTGGCCGCCCGCGCTGCGGAGAAGGCGAGAACCTTCGCCGCGTCATAGGGCGGGTATTTGCCGGGCGTCGGCTGCGGCAGGCCCATCTTCCGCATGACGGCATTGGCGAAATAGAGGCCGTTCATGCGGATGTCGCGGCGCGACTTCCAGGTGATTGCCATCGACACGGCGGGCACGGCGCCGGTGCGCACCCAGTGCGGCCATGTGTAGGGCAGGAAGAGGCCCTCGCCCGGCTTCATCTCATGGACTGTCGCGCGATCCTCGAAATCCTCGCGATAGCGGAGATTGCGGTGCTTGCCGGGATAGACCTCGAGTTCCTCCTCGGGGACGAGGCTGCGATCGCGATTGTCGAAGATGTGCATCGCCTTGTCGCCGGCGAGGTGAACGAAGAAGTTCTCCTCGTAGTCGATGTGGAACGGCGTCACCGCATTGGCCGAGGCGACGAAGATGAAGCCCTGGAAATCGCGCATGCCGGCGTCGCCCGTATCCGAATGGCCGAGCGCCGCGGCGGCGTCGGACAGAAAGCCGGCAATCAGATCGCGATACTCCGGGACCGTCTCGACGTTCTTCAGCACCATCCAGGCGTCGGCCGTCTCGATCTGACGGACGATCTCCGGCGGCGTCATGCCGTCGATGGTTGGCACGTCCTCCGGCCGCTGATCGGGCTGCAGACGGCCGGAATTGTACTCGACGCGGTCGCGGTCGAGTCGGCCGGTCAGGGCCGCGAGGGCCTCCAGCGAGAGCAGCGGATGGTTCGCGAGATCGTGCTGCAGGCGGAACGGTTCGTCGGGGAAACGCTCCCCGGCTTCACGGTCAATGTCGATGAGGCTCATGGTTCGCGTCCTTTGACGAGCGACGGGACGAGGCACCGTCGCGGAGATTGCGCGCCGTGCGGCGGAGGCGGGTCTCGATGCGGTGGGCGGAGAGGCCGAGGCGCGCGAGCCAGCGGCGGCGCTCCGGCATGATGACGAACGTCGCGAGCGGGCGCCGGCCACGCCACAGCCCGTCGATCATCGGATGGTCGGGCGCCGCGCAGGAGTCGATCAGTTCGACGCGGTCGTCGGCAAAAAGGAGCCGCGGCGCTTCGAGCATCAGCAGCGCGCCGGGCGAGAAGTGCGCCAGCGTCTCGTCATAGGCGATCTTCCAGGTGAACACCGCCGAACCGTGGCGGAGGCAGATCAGCATCGCGGCGTCGCGCTCGCCGACACGGAGCCTAAGGATCGACGCCGCACCGCGTTCTGCGAGAGCCGACACTGCGGCGCGGGCGAAGGCCTTGGTGCCTGGATCCGACGCCAGGGCAGTGCCGCGGCGGCCCTTCCAGCCCGACGCTTCGAGTCTCAGGAACGCCTCCAGGGCGTTCGAAACGTCGGCGGTCGTTGTCGCCGCGACGAGCCCGACCGGTCCGATATCCTCCAGACGGCGAAGCAGGCGGGCGTATTCCTTGCGCCGCTTCTTGGGCAACTCGGCCTTCGGATCGGCGCCGCGATGCGAAGCGGCGCGGACATGGGCGTCGATAATGAAGACGTCCCGCTCCAGCTGCTCGGCGGCGGCGAAGACGGCGCGGGTGAGCTTGCCTTCGGTCGGCAGAATCGGAAGCACCAGCGGCCGCGCCGGTCCGGCGCGTTCGACGGCCGCGTCGAGCAGGGCGGCGATCGCATCGTCGGCGCAGTCCGCCCGAACCGCCGGAACGCCGAGCGGGCCGTAGTCGTGGACGAAGGCCGACAACGCGGGAGCAATTCGGCCGAGACGTTCCTCGGCGACGGGCATCAGGCCGGCGAGCATGCCATCGGCGGCGCGGATTGCCAGGGTGGTGACATCGGCGTTGAGAGCCTTCGCGGCGGGAACGACGAAGGCGGGGTCAAAGAAGGCGTTCGGGACAGCGGCGCTCTCGGCGAGCCCGGCCCAGCCATCGGCAGCGCGATCGATATCGATCGGCTCTGCGCGAAGGCGCGAGAAGACCCGAGGCGCGGCGCTTCGCCCGTAGACGCTTCCGGCGTCGGCGACTGTCATCTCAACCTGCCTCGGCCGGTCGCTGAACCGGCCCGAAGGCGAAGCCGATCCACGAGCGGTAGCCGAGCCGGGTGTAGACGACGATCGCCAACGCGGCCGCCTCGAGAACGAAGGCGAGGCTGGTCGCGATCGCCGCACCCGAAAGCCCCCAGATCGGGATCAGCAGGAAGTTGAGCGCGGCACCGAGCGCGAACACCGACACGTAGATAGCGGCACATATGCGCTGCTCGCCGACCATCGTCAGGATGCTCTCCGCCGGCCCCACGGAGGCGCGGACGATCAATCCGACGACGAAGATGTAGAGGAGCGGATAGCCATCGACGAAGCCCGGGCCGAACAGCGACAGCAGCGGCTTGCCGAGCACGAGCAGCGCGATCGAGATCGCGATCGCCGGCCAGAACGTCCAGTGCAGCGTATCGCGGATGAAGCCTTCCATGCGGATGCGATCGCCGGAATGGTGGTACTGGGCGAAGCGATTGGCCGCCGCTGCCCGCACGGCGAAATAGACGAAATGGACGAGCGCCAGCGTCTTTACCGTGGCGAAATAGACGCCGGCCCGGTCCGGCTCCATCAGCGCACCGACGACCAGGATATCGACATTGGTCATCAGGTTGTAGAAACCCTCGACCAGAAACATCGGCAGCGAGATCGCAACCCAGAAGGCCGGGCGATAGATCCGGCGCCCCGAGGGCACCACCCGCCGCGTGCGGCGCCGAAGGGCGAGCGCCTGGCCGATCGTGACGAGGTAACAGGCGGCGATCGTCGCCCACATCGCCGTTATGGCATCCGGTTCGGCGCCCATCTGGAGCGCCGCATACATGAAGCCGATGATCGCCAGCGGCCGGTAGATGAAGGTCGGCGCCAGCGCGAGGCCGGGCCAGGTGAAGGCGCGCGCGACGCCGTCCTGGATCTCGCTGACCGCCAGCATCGGCAGGCAGATCGCGGCGAGGAAGAACGGCATCACATAGTAGCTCGCCAGCGCATCGCCGAAGAGCGCGAGGGCGCCGGCGCCGATCAGCGCGACCAGAGTCGCTGCCGCAAGGCCATAAAGCGGCGCGCCGCGGACGATGCCGCGCAAAAGCCCGTTCCGCTTGCGGGCGATGTATTCCGGGATGAAGCGGAGCGTCGACATCTGAAAGCCGATCGAGGCAAAGCCGCCGACGATCACGGCCGCCACCCAGACGACGACGAAGACACCGTATTCGTGCTCGCCCAGCCAACGGGCCATCAGCACCTGCGAGCCGAGCGCAATGATCGCGCTGACGACACGCGCAATGAAGGCGAGCAGCGCCACACGGCTCGACACCGCCCGGTCGCCCGAGCCGGAAAGCGTCTCGTCCGCCAGTGTCGCGATGGGCGTCAGACGATCTCGAAGCGGTCCGGGCCGCAGCCGATCGACGAGCGCCAGAACCGATAGCCGCACCTCGGCCGCTCCATCTCGTAAAGACTTCGAAAGCCATAGCCATCCGATGCTAAGAATTAGTTGGACGGTCCTTAGACTTGTCGGGGCAAACGGTAACAGACCGGCAACCCTAATTGCTGGCTAACCGGCGTTAACCTTTACGCGGAGGGGCTTTAGAGGCGGAGTTCGACGGCCTGCGGGCGCGGCCGCGGCAGAGGCACGAAGAAACGGTCGTCGTCCGCCATATCGGGGCGCGGCTGCGGCAGCGGGATGTCGACGCGGATGCCGGCATCGGGATCGACGCCGCCGACGAACACCGGAACGGGCGGCGGCAGCGGCTCCGGCTCGCCGAAGGCGGCGATCAGGAGATCGCGCGGGTCGACTGGCTCGACGTCGTCGCCGGCATCGGGCTGAGGCGCGCAGATGGTCGGGCGAAGATCGACGGGGGATGCCACGGACGATGTCGGCCGATAGTCGGAAAGCGATGGCCCTGTGTAAGGCCGCGGCGAGGCAAAGCCGGCGTCGAGCAGCGCGGCGGTGGTCGTGGCCCGCTCGAGCGGACTGGTCTCGCCGAGCACGACGGCAATCATCGTCTCGCCGCCGCGTGACGCGGTGGCAGCGAGGTTGAAGCCGGCGGAGCAGATGTAGCCGGTCTTCATGCCGTTGGCGCCGGGATAGAACTCGAGGAGGCTGTTGCCGGTCGGCATGATCGAGGTGCCGTAGCGGATCTCGGGGATCGCGAAGAGATCGCGGTGCTGCGGGAAACGGAGCCAGATCGTCCGAGCCAGGAGCGCCATGTCGCGGGCGGTCGAGTACTGGCCGGCGCCCGGCAATCCGTGCGGATTGACGAAACGGGTGGAGTTCATGCCGATCGCAGCCGCGGTCCGGTTCATCTCGTCGATGAAGGCGTCTTCCGAGCCGCTCATCATCTCCGCCACCGAGATGGCGACGTCGTTGGCCGACTTGACGATCAGGATCTTGAGCGCGTTCTCGACGGTGATCAGCGACCCGGCCGGGAAGTCCATGCGGCTCGGCTGGACGAGAAGCGAGTTGGCAGTGATCGTGACCGGCGAATCGAGCTGGAGCCGTCCTTCGGCGAGCGCCTCGAAGACGAGGTAGACGGTCATCAGCTTGGTCAGCGAGGCCGGATACCAGCGCTCGCCGGAGTCGCGCTGGGCGAGGACCTGCCCCGATTCCATATCGACGAGAATGTAGGGCGGCTCGGCTGCCTCGGCGGCGCCAAGCGACAGAAGGAGCCCCACTACAAGAGCGATCGCGCGCGCCAGCATCGTCCGTTTCGTCTTCGCCCGATTGCCCGCACCCGAACTACAGCGATGGGCCTTCGGCATCAACGGCAGAAGGCGCAGCCGCCGCTCAACGACCCGTGTCGGGGGACCCATCGTCGTCGGGTCCCCGCGCACGCAGTCCGAGCCGCTCTCTCAGCCAGAAGCCGGCACGGGTCATCGCCGCTTCGAGGCGCTCCGCCGACAGCGCCTTGATCGGCCGAATGAAGAGGAAGTGGTGGAGAATGACGATGACAAGCAGCGTCAGCGTCCACGACAGCATCACGTCGGAGAGGAAGTGGCCGCCGAAGGCGATGCGGTTGACCGAGAAGATGATCGCCAGCACGAGCGTCACGATCGCCACCCGATTGCGCCAGGCGAGCGGTGCCACCAGGGCCAGCGCCATCAGCCAGATCGCGGTCGAGGCCTCGCCGGAGACGAACGAGCAATTGGTGTCGCAGAGGTCGGTGATCCGCCACACTTCGACAAAGGGCAGGTCGCCGCCGAACGCTTCAATATGGACCGGGCGCGGACGGCCCCAGGTGCCCTTGAGGATGCCGTTGACGATCAGAGCCGGGCCGATCAGCAGGGACGAGATCAGGAACAGCGAGGTCCGCGGCGCGATGAGGCTGGCGCGTTCCGGGAGGATCAGCTTGACGATCAGCGACAGCGCGATGACGGCAACGATCGCCCAGAGGATCGTCTCGGCCAGCGAGCGCAGCCAGACGAAGGCGGGCACGCGGGTCGCGGGGAAACCGATCTCCGGGTCGTAGAACTGGCGGCTGAACCAGACGTCGAGATTGGGGAAGACGATGAAGAACAGCGACAGCGCCAGCGTCACCAGGAGGAGCGTGCGCACCGGCCCGAACTGCCAGCGCACCCAGCGCTGCCAGGTCGTCGGCTCCGGCGGTTCGGCTCGCGTGACCTGCTGATCGGTCCCTTCGTTCATCGCGGCGGGATAGGACGCACACGCGCGCTTGTCACGTCCGGCTTTGGCGGAAGCGCAGACGATCGGCTATAGCGGGCGCGGGGACCGCCCCGTCCGCGGTGCTCCGGAGTTTCTGGGAATGCTCGGCCTCAGCCTCGAACCGCTGGCCCTTTCGGCCTATCTCGCCACTGTCGTCGTGCTAACGCTGACGCCCGGCCCGGACATGGTGCTCTATCTCGGCAAGGCGATCGCGCAATCGCGGAAGGCCGGCCTCGTCGCCTTTTCCGGCGCGATCACGGGGCTACTCGTCCACACCACGCTGGCGGCGCTGGGCCTCTCGGCGATCCTCGCCGCTTCGGCAACGGCCTTCACGATCCTCAAGATCGTCGGCGCGGCCTATCTCCTCTACCTTGCCTATGACGCGATCCGGAACGGCTCATCCTTCGCGCTGGCGCCCGGCGCCGGCGAGACGGAGAGCGCGCGATCGGTCTACGCCAAGGGCCTGCTGGTCAATCTTCTCAACCCGAAGATCGTCATCTTCTTCCTGACGCTGCTGCCGCAATTCGTCAGCGCCGACGATCCCAATGCGGCGGCGACGCTCGTCGTTCTCGGCGTCGGCTTCATCGTCATCGCGGCGCCGATCTGTGTGGCGCAGATCTTCGCGGCCGGCTGGATTGCTGCGTTTCTCCGCCGCTCGCCCTGGGCGATGCGAGCGGTGGACTATACCTTCGCCGGCGTCATGGGGTTCTTCGCGGTACGGCTTGCGTTCGCGCAGGCGAAATAGCGGCGCCGTCTGATGGACAAGATGCTCTTCGCCGCGCTGGCGGTAGCGCTCACCATCGCGGCGTTCTGGCCCTACATCGTCGCGATCCGCTCCGGCCGGGCGCGCCCGCATGTGTTCTCCTGGATCATCTGGGGCTCGACCACGTTCCTTGTGTTCCTGGCGCAGCTCGCCGGCGGTGGCGGTATCGGCGCCTGGCCGATCGGCTTCTCAGGGCTCGTCACGATCTACATCGCCTGGCTCGCCTACTCGAAGCGCGGCGCAGTCAGGATCACCCGGACGGACTGGCTGTTCTTCGGCGGCGCGATGGTCTCGCTGCCCGTCTGGCTCGTGACCTCCGATCCGCTGTGGGCGGTGGTGATCCTTACGGCGGTCGATACGCTTGGCTTCGGGCCGACCTTCCGCAAGACATTTGCCGATCCACATGGCGAGCCGATGTGGCTCTTCATCATCATGGGACTTCGCAACATCGTCGCGATCGCCGCGCTCGAAGCCTACAATCTCACGACCGTGCTGTTCCCCGGCGCGATTGCGCTGTGGTACGTCCTGTTCATTGCGATGATGCTGTGGCGGCGCCGGGTGGGCGCGGCGGGAGCGGGATAGGTTGGACCTCGCCCCAAGTGCTCCGTTCGTCGTTCCGGGCGACCCCGGACGTGATCCGGGAAGACCCGGAACCTCGCGACCCTGTTGCGACTGACGTTGAGCCCGAGGTTCCGGCTCTACGCTCCGCTCCGGCCGGAACGACGCGAGCTGCTTACGAGTTGCGTTACGGCGGGACGCGATTGAGTGGGCGGTCCAGGGCGACCGCTCCTCCTTGCCCCGGGCTTGACCCGGGGCCTCGTGGCCGAGCCGTCCGCGCCGCGGAGGCCATTAGGTCCCGGCTCTTCGGCCTGGACAACGGGCGGTGAGGTCTGCGCGTTCGCCAACGCGACCACCACTATTG
>Ga0180431_10002335_pt1 | contig 25515 bp, 11 predicted proteins | sample SS_ome_11_FD_132459 | JGI IMG/M metagenome (GOLD analysis project Ga0180431, IMG submission 132459) | Hypersaline lake sediment archaeal communities from the Salton Sea, California, USA - SS_1_MS_1 metaG | ecosystem: Environmental > Aquatic > Non-marine Saline and Alkaline > Hypersaline >... | reverse complement strand
AGTCCCTCATCAAAGGGTTTGATCAGCCCCCTTTTGGCCAAACCTTCGCTCAGGACAACCACGTACACGGTTCCCTCACCTTTGGAGGATACGACGACAGGTTCGGAGATATCTTCAAATGTGTGTGACACCGGAGTATTATGGTCAAATACGGCAACTTCTCGGCCGGCCTGTATGAAAGCGCCGGAGAAATCTTGTGTTTGCCCGCTTGTTATCACCTGATAGCGAGACAATGCTGCAATCGCGGCTGCGTTGTTTAACGTGCTGCCCCATCGACAGCCTTGTCTGGCCTCTTCCAATCGACGGGCAAGAACGGCAGCCGCCGGATGCTCGGATTCAATCTCAAGCAGCACTGACAGCAGGACCGCCTGCTGGCGGATAGGTGAAGTCAACCTGCCGCGCGTGGTGGTTTTGCCCGGATTCTGCGGGATTTGTTCGGGTATCAATTCCGCTGATCTGTCTTTTCGCCCGGCAGCGTGAAAAGCTGCGGCGAGATGGGCTGTTGCCGCCAGATCGAGCTTATCCTCTTGTTCCGCCAGGCGTGCCATCCAACCAAGAGGTGGCTCTCCAAAAACGGCGAGCACTCTGCAGATCAGGGCTTTGGTGTTCAAATCCGGGCCGTCGTTGCCCGTTGTCTTGAGGCGTTGGGCGAGGTATTTGGCCAGCTCATCCGTGAATTGACGATCGATCTCGTAGCCGGCGCTTCCGGCTTCAAGTAAACAGGACGAAGCATAGGCTGTGCCCCACAGACTGGGAGTCGATCCTCCCGGCCAGTAGCTCAGGCCTCCGGAGCGAGTCTGCATGGACCACAGGCGAGCGATGCCGGCCCTCACCATCGAGTCTATCATTTCACTACGGTCGTCTCCGAGAATATCAGTTGCATAAAGAAGCGAGAACAGACGGCTGCTGGTTTGCTCGACACAGCCGTATGGATAACGAATAAGCTCTTCAAGAGCCGGACCAAGCTGGATGCTCGGGCGGGAGCTGACCGATACCGTCATTCGGGCGGTTCCCTCCACAAATGATTGGGGAGGCTGGATGCGGAATTGCTCGCCGGCATTAATTGCTCTCACCTCAACTTCGCTGTGTAAGGCTGAAGCCGGTCTGACGCTGAATGTCGCCCGGCTCCGGGCAGTCAGACCATCAACAGTTCCAAGTTCCGTCGCCTCGACGCTGACCTCCACCGGACCTGTATTAATGGCTCTTGCACTGAGCAGAAGATCAGCGGGTTGGCCGGGATTGACCTGCACCTTCTCCAAAGATCCGTCTGCCATCACCTCGACCGGCCCGCTGAGCGAAGCTTTAACCTGAACGCTCAGAGGTCGCCCGGTGGAGTTGAACAGCTTGACCGGAACCTCGAACTCATCCTGAGGCGCAACAAAACGCGGCCACGTCGCTTCGACTATCAGAGGCGAAGTAAGTGTCATGGCTTTTTCGGTGCTGCCGTAGCGGTCATGGTCTACGGCTACAGCCATAAGACGCATTTGCCCGATTAGGTCGGGTAGCTTGAGATTTGTACTTACCCGGCCGTTTTCATCAACAGGGACGGATTCTCGCCAGATTACAGCCGCCCGGCGGCGTTTGGCCGGAACCGGATTGCGGCGAAGAGAATCTACTGCAAAATCGTCGGCGCCTATGCGGGCGGTTCCGGCAGGCCGTTCGTAGTCGGGTAGTAGACGCAGGAATGTATCTGCCGTGGAGACGCCGAGCCGGCGCGGCCCCAGGAAGAACCCGTATGGATCGGGCGTTTCATAACATGTCGTTAACAGTATCCCTTCGTCAACGGCCCAGAGGTGAACAAGAGTCGGGCGGTTTGGATCAGCCGGCGTGCCTGTGTCAATTTTTATCCGGACGTTTTCGCCGGGCTTGGCGCTTGCCGGTGCAGTGATTTTCACGGGCAACTGCTGTCTCTTGTGGTCCAACAAGACTCTGGTCATGCCCATGGCCCGATGCGGCAGCCAGTTATCCCTCTTGGGATCGACGGCTCTAAGTACGGTTGCCGTTAGAAATACTCCCCCGCGCAGGTTTTCTGACAGAGGTACCCGGAGTTCTGCCGTGTTGTTCCGGATTGTGCCGGTATGGACGGCCACTACGCTGTCATTTTCAACTGTGAGCAAGAATCTGCCGGCGATGGGACTGCGAAGCAGCACTTTGGCCGTTTGACCCGGGAAGTACTTCTCTTTATCGGTCACTACCTCCAGATGTTCCGGCTGATTCATAGGCACACTCTGCGGTCCGGCCGAATATTGCGATGCGTAGAATTCCAGAGATGAAGAACTGTTGATCTGACCGTCAGTTACTGTGACGCGGTACGTACCCGAGCCAGGACAGATAATCTCGAACTCGCCTTCTGCTCCGGAGGTTGCCATAATCTTTTCGCTGTTGATGCTTTCAGTTCTCTCCGTGGATTTCCAGACTCGGCGATTATTCACAAGCTGCAGTACCGTATCGTATTCCACCCGCACAAGACGCATCCTCAGTTCGCCTTCAGGGGCAGGTTTGTCGTCTCCCGTCAAACGGATCCAGCTCACTTTCAGGGGCTCTCCTACAGGCACTACCTGGCCCGACGGCATACGAAGACCGATATGCCGGTTCAGAGTGTCAAGTATTGCCGATGTGTTTGCTGAGACCGACCGTCCGCCCGGCTCAGTTACGGTTGCTGAGAGCCACATGCGATACAGCCCGCCGTTGAATGACTCAGGCAACCGGACTTGAAGATCAGCTCGCCCCTTTTCATCAAGTTGCCCCTCTGAGTCAGGCAGTGAGACAACTCGCTGATCGGTTTTACAGCCGAACTTGTACTCCGGGTGTTTCGTTGAGTGATACCGGACCGGCCGGAGGGTTCCTGTGATGGCCACCGGGATGTTTGCAGCGGGTTCATCCCACAAGTATCGGCCACTGACTTCTATTGAGGGTGGCGTGTCGGGGCCGAATCGCTCGGCCGCCGATTTGGCCTTGACCTCCATTCGAACCGGCATGAAGCATTCGACGAGCGTTTGCGTAGAGCCAAGGATTTCGTCAGAGCCCGGTAAGGTAACGCGAAATCTGTAGGGACCGGTCTGACAATCGGCAAGAGTGGCAAATTCGGCATGAAAAACACCCTGATCGGTCTCAAGAGGTTTTGTGATCAGTTCAGCAACTTGTCGGCCATCGGGCCGGACAACCTTGACTGCCAATGGAAAAGGAGGCGGAGTATCACCGTTTTTCCCGCGGATAACGGCCGTCATGTGAATGGTGTCGCCCGGCCGATACACTCCGCGCTCAGTGTATGACATGACCTCATAGTTCTTGACACAGGGCCGGCCGGATTGAGGAACGTCGTCAAGAACCCACTGATTGTCCTTCGGTTGAATATAGCTGAGGTCGCCATCCTTCTGAGCCGTGATGACCCACATCCTGCCGTCCGGATGGTTGCTCGGGAACCTGAGCCTGGCAATGCCGTCTTCGCCGGTCTTCGCTGACGACAGAGTCTGATTGTTATAGGTCAGTGCTTTGACCCGGACGTCCGATACAGGTTCTCCGGTCCGCAGTGAGGTTATCCAGACCAATGAACCATCACGCTCAGCCTTGGATGTTATGGCAAGGTCGGTTATGGTCAGGAGTGCCTGCCCATTGGTCCATCTGGAATTAGTTACATAAGCGCCGATACGGTATATCCCGGTCGATGCCGGCAACAAGTCCCGAAGGTCAAGGGTCAGTTTCTGCGGTTTGTTGGCAGGCAGATCCAGGTCGATTTGCTTTGTTACCATCAAACGTGAAGTTTCTTCAGTGTAATAAGCATGATGCAGATGTGATACGAGGTTGTTGGGATGCACCCGCCAGGCTCTTAGCTTTAAGCCTTCCACATTCACAGCTCTAACATCGAGTTTCAGATTCCCGTGAGGAGACAGAATGCCCCTGCTGTAGGCAAACTCAAAGCTGGGGCGGTATTCGGGTATGTGAACCGAGATGGACCTGTCCTTGCCAAGCGTCTTTTCGTCTTTGGATAGAAGAGTCCCCGGCACTGTTATAGCGTAGCGTTTGCCCGCTTCAAACTTGCCTGTCACCTTGAGATTCCTGTTGCTCCGATAAACATTCGATTCGTTGACCAGGGGATCTATTCTGATTTCCGGCAGCTCCTGTTCTACGTTAAGTTCGTGGGAGAATCTCAGTTCCACCGATGCTATCCCTTCAAGCGCAGGTCGAGCAGCATAGGCGCTGAGTAGTGAAAAACCAGGTGGAATATCGTGAGAGCGGACTACCTGCTCGCCGAGCCCTAATTCCGCACCTTCTCCCGCAAGCTGTTCGTCGAGAACCATCTCGAATTGGTTGGATTCCGGCCGGCGGAAGCGCACAACCAAATTCTCCTGTGGCCTTTGGGTAAGACAGATCGGCTCACCAAGCTTCGCCCTGGTGTTCTTGTCATAAAAGCTCACGTGGCGCAGAAGATCGCCCGGATCGACCGGCTGGTTGAATACAACACGAAAAGTAGCGTCTCTGTCATCGAAAGCAACCAGTTCAGATCTGTCCAGTGCCAGTGGTTTGGTTTTGAATTCGAATTCGTTATCGCCATCCAGAGTCCTTCCTGTTCGGCGCTCGAGCTCATCTGTAGAACTGATCCTGAAGACTCGGCCGGCGGGCAGCCGCCTGGCGAGCACATAATCAAGCTTGTCGGGAGCCGACCACACCCACTCGCCCGGCCATTCCGGCGCAAGTTTGAAGACCGCTGTCTTTTCGACCTCTCCCACGGCGGAAGGCTGAACCATCCGACGATCGAAAGTCAACGAGAGCCGGTCGGCAGTTTCAGCAGTGGGCGAGGCGGCAAGCGATATGACACGGGCCGTGGGCCTGGGAGCCTTTGTCAGGTCATGATGAATCCAAAACAGCCCGAGTATGTTGATTCCAGCAAAAAGCCCCGCAAGAGCAATGTACTTTCCTGATATTCTTCGCATGATAGACTCCCTGAATATGATTAATGAGCAGCCCCAATTGACGGACTTTGCCATAGGTTTGAGAGAATGAATCCCTCAAATCCGATCCTCGTGCATTGGACGTCTCCACCAGATGGCAGACGCGCCCGGAATGGAGGTGAATATCCCAGGTGGAACATCAAAGGTTCGAGACTTGCCTGTGTTTCCTCGGCGGAAAAACGGTGCGCTCGTGTTATTTATATCGGCAGCACCCGATCAATCGCTGTAGATTTTGCGGGAGATTATCTTGCGCGCTTCATTCGCAAGGCAGCGATTACCCGGTCTCTTTGGGAGGTGCTTCCATGCGACACTGCCGGCTCACATTACAACGGCTTTATGCCCTGCATCACGGTCCGGAAATAGCCCCGGTTCGGAGCCCCGAGTAATGCAGAGTAGCAAGCAAAGAGTCCGGGGTCGGTGTTTGGGGATAATGGGGATGCATTCAGATTTGATTTCCCGGAAAGACAGCCGCAAATCTCCGTTCCAGGAGAGTTGAAATTGAATCCCATGTTACGGTATTATGAACGACGTGGCGTACAGAAAAATGAACGTGAACTTTGATGGGAAATGTCAGATTATGAAACCATACGCGAAATACCACTCAATATGGGGAAAGCCGAATAAAAAGACCACCCGCGCATATCTGTGGCTTTTTGTCATTATGGTCGCATTTCCGGTGAGTGCAGCAGAGTTACCGTATCTGGATTATGTGCGTTCCAGTCTGGATATTCTGTTAGAACATGGTACGGATCGCTATGGAAAGACACACGCGCCGATATTTGTGAGCATTTTGGACGTGATGTCGCGGAATTGTCCACGGGAACCTGCCGCCCTGGACGAGGCATACCGGGTAACGCGCCGTGACCGGCGGAATCCCGCCGGGGCGAACTTACTGACAGACCAGCCGCTGATTGACGTCTTGCACCAGGTATCAAACCGAACGGGCGACTGGAAGTATGCGAAGGCTGCTGATGCGTATATCGCATATTATCTGGAACATCTCGCGGACGAAAAAGGGCTGATTTGGTGGGGATGGCATCGGCATTATGATGTGTTCACAGACAAAATGACAGGGCACAGCGGAAACCACCACGAGATCCATGCTATACATGATATCTACTGGGATCGGCTATGGGCTGTTAATCCTGATGCGACGCGCAAAGAAATTGAAGCGTGTTGGAGGTGGCATGTTATCGATAAAGGCACCGGTGAAATCAACCGGCACGGCGACGGCCGGCGAGGTTGTGATTTCGCGATGAGCAGTGCGAGTTTTATCGATGCGTTCGCGTTCCTTTATGGAAAGACCGGAGACAGGATATGGCTTGAACGGGCACGTCTGTTGGAGGCTTATTACTACAACAGGCGCAATCCTGACACGGACCTGTTCCCCGATCGACCTAACGCCGGCATCGACCGGTTCGATGGCGGAGCATTTGTAACAAGCATTACCGGCTGCTATTGTCGCGGTCTGATGAATGCATGGCAGCGGTCCGGAGAGGACCGGTTCCTCGAACGTGCGGCAGACTACCTGCTTGCCTATGACAAGTACGCCTATGACGAAGAGACGGGCAAATATTTCGGGGCGCTGAAACTGGACGGCACGGTGATACCGGGTCCGCGAACAGTAGGCGACTACGCTCAGTACGAGCCGCGCGGCCACCTTAATCTCTGGGAACCATACGTGGCGGGCTATCAGTACCCGCTTTACACGGCGCAAGCATACGCCCGGGCCTGCGCTCTGACAAAACGACCCGAGCTCTTAACGGCCGCAAAACGTTTTGCCGGATGGCTAAACCAGAGCCCGCCGGGTGCGGTCGAGACAGCAAAGACATGGTACAGCCCTTACACCGACGGTCCGGGAAAGCAGGGAACGTATGCAGGCAAGTACGGCCGGGCGATTCTGTTTTACCTGCAGCTTTACGAATTGACCGGAAAGACCACTTACCTTGCCCGGGCAAGGAAGGCGGCTGATCAAGCAATTGAAAAACTGTATGTAAACGGCCTGTTCAAAGGCCATCCTGCCAAGCCTTATTACGAGGCTATAGACGGAGTTGGGTTTCTATTACAGGCACTAATAGCTTTGGATGGTCGGAAGAACAATTAATACCGGCAGGAGGCGAGAGGAGGCTGCTTTAGTCCGGTGCAATGTCCAGCTTTGTCGCAACAGTGCTGCGAGGTAGAAAGTGTTCAGTAAAACCAGGCGCCGATGAAGATGGAAGAGTTGACTTGGGTGCCTTTTCGACAGTCGACTGTGACGAGTTCAGACCAGACATCGACAAACCACGGTACAAATCGAACATTCTTAAAGAAGAAAAAGAGGATGCATTGTTGACAATCAACATGTTTAAGGAGCGTATCAAGAAAAAGGGTAAGTTCAATACAAAGTCATGCGAGAGGTTCTTCACCTGGTTCGGAAGCGGGAAATTGAAATCGGCCAGGTCCGTGATTGGGATATCTGGCAGTTGGCCAGGTATTGCGTGCGGGTAACAAGGCTCACTAAGGAAATCCGAGAGCTTCGAGAGAGGAGCAGGCGTGCTAAGGCGCCGGCCGTGGAGTTGATGAGTTGGTTGGATGTTTGATAGCCTCTACGGCAGTATTTGCATCGCTTATCTGAGTGTAATCGCTGGAATTTTCCCGGCGTCCGACATATAATCATTCCCAAAAATTAACCAAGAGAGGGCTTTATTATGAAAACGTTACTTCAACTGCTAACAATTATGATGGTACTAAATTGTATTCCTGCTTCGGCGCACGAGGGAATGTGGCTTTACAATGATCCACCTCGTCAGCTCTTGAAAGAAAAATACGACTTCAAACCTACAAACATCTGGCTGGAGCACCTTCAGAAGTCATCGGTACGGTTCAACAGCGGTGGCTCAGGATCCTTCGTGTCGGCCGATGGTCTGATTCTCTCGAACCACCACGTCGGCGCCGATGCTCTGCAGAAATTCAGCGATGAGAAAAACGACTATCTTCGAGATGGATTCTATGCGAAGACAAGAGCCGAAGAGAAGCAGTGCCTGGATTTGGAACTAAACGTGCTCATGAGTATTAAGGACGTTACTGACGAGGTGAACTCTGCCGTCAGGGATGATATGACGGCTGAGGAGGCATTTCTTGCCCGCCGTGCGATCATGGCTGAGATTGAGAAGGAGTCGCTCGAAACGACAGGATTGCGAAGCGACGTGGTCACGCTCTACCAGGGTGGAGAGTACCATTTGTACCGATTCAAGAAATATACCGATGTACGACTGGTGTTTGCGCCGGAGCAGCAGACAGCTTTCTTTGGGGGTGATCCCGACAATTTCGAGTATCCTCGCTATAATCTCGATGTATGTCTGTTCCGAGCCTATGAAGACGACCGGCCGGCGAAAGTGGAACATTACCTGAAGTGGAGTGCCACCGGTGTGAGAGACGGCGAGCTCGTATTTGTCTCAGGCCACCCTGGTCGAACGAGCAGGCAGTTGACCGTGGCTGAATTGGAATATCTTCGAGACAAGCGGTTCTGCTATGCATTACAGTGGTTGTGCAACCTGGAAGTGGCTCTCTCAGTTTACAGCAGTGAAGACGAGGAGAACGCCCGGCGAGCCAAGGATTGGCTGTTCGGGATTCAAAACAGCCGCAAGGCCTATGGTGGAATGTACGCCGGTCTGCTCGATCCTTCGATCATGAAACAGAAAAAGACGGCTGAAAAACAATTGCGGTCCGCCGTGGCCGAGTCGCCTCAAGCAGAAGAAGTGCTGCGTGCCTGGGAGCATATTGCTAAGGCGCAACAGACTATTACAGAGAATGCCTTGCAACACCGGTTGCTGGAGAGCGCACACGGTTTCAACAGCACCCTGTTCAGAATAGCCCGAACAATACTCCGTGCAGTCGAAGAAAAGGGCAAGCCTAATGGCGAGCGCCTTCGCGAGTTTCGAGATTCAAACCTCGAATCTCTGGAGTTTCAACTCTTTTCATCTGAGCCTCTCTATGAAGATTTCGAGCGGCTCAAGCTGGGTAACTCCCTGGCGTGGCTTGTCCAACAGCTTGGCTATTCCGACCCGCTCGTGCAGAAAGTACTGGCCGGCAAATCCCCCCGAGAGAGGGCTTCGCAGCTAATCGCCGGTACAAAACTGAAAGATGTCGAATATCGCAGGAAGCTATATAGAGCAACACCGGCTGAGTTACAAGCGGAGCATGATCCTATGATTGAGCTGGCGAGGCTGGTCGATCCATCGGCGCGAGCCGTGAGAAAGATTGTCGAGACCCAAGATGAAATCAAACAGCAGGCGCATGCAAAGATAACAAAGGCCCGACAGTTGCTCGGCAAGACCGGACCCTATCCGGATGCTACATTCACACTGCGTTTGGCGTTCGGCATTGTGAAAGGCTACGAGGAAGACGGCCTATCGATCCCGTTTCAGACGACGTTTACAGGCCTGTATGAGCGAGCGGCATCGCATCAGTACAAGCCGCCTTTCAACCTGACTCAGCGCTGGCTCGATGTTAAGGATCGGTTGGATCTGGATACACCACTTAACTTCGTATCGACCGCGGATATAGTCGGAGGTAACTCCGGTAGTCCCGTGGTCAATCGCAGGGGCGAATTCGTGGGCGTTATTTTCGACGGTAATATCTATTCGCTTGTGCTTGATTTCGCATACACCGACGTCCTGGCACGTGCAGTCTCAGTTAATTCACAGGCCGTTATCGAGGCCCTTCGAAAGGTTTATGACGCAAGTGCACTGGCAGATGAGCTGCTTGGCAAGACAGCAAATGTCAGGTAGTCTATCCAAAAGCATTGAACCCCAATAAGAACTCTCGTGGATTGATTATGATGTAACCGCAGGGGTCCTTACAGCCAGACTTCGTCGGGTAGATTGGCTTGGTAAGATGGGCGACGTTCTTGTTGGACGATCACCCCCCCTGTAACTAAGATACCGGCAAGCTACTTCTCGACAGCCTCCGGCGCGTACCGCGTTGGATCAAACGCCTGCCTGCAAGCCTGCTCAATCCTATCGTACAACAATTCCTTCCGGTTTGGCTCTGTCAAATCCTTCGAACCCAATAGTACCGCAGGGATCTGATTGTACCGGTACATTTGTTGCCTTCTCAGAAGCTCATCTTTCTGTTCTTCTTCTGACCCGGGCACGTAAAGTGCAATGGTTCGTTGATGATGGTGTCAGAAGGTAAGTGCCGCTTACTTCAGAAACAGAACGATCGAATCCCGGCAGCGAAAGAAGGAGCAAAGGGAACGTGTTAGGCAGATGCCGGCAGAAAACCGATCCGCCGATTTACCGTTGGGAGCAGTTGACTTAACTCTTGTTCCCGGCCTGGTTGGCATAGCTGACATCTGGCAAGAAGGCCGGGAGATTATGGTGATGAAACATGAAGCTAACCGAGAAGGACAAGACGTTCTTGGAGAACTTGAAGAAACTGATGGAATCCAAAGACCTATGGGTAGAGTTGAAGCCTGACAGGCCCAGCTATATGGTTCTCAAGGGGACATACGGCGGGAAAATTCATAAGACTTTTCGGATGACACGGCAGGGGGGAAGGTGGCGCTTTCAGCGGCTCTTCTGCCACGTATATGTCGACGCTTTTTCCACAGTATTGATGATGGAGAAGACGTTGGAAATCTGCCGTAAGCATAAGGTCATCAAATAGCGGCAAACCTCGGACGCAGCTTATCCAGACCGTGTTGGTCATCCGCCGGCCAGCACCTTCAAAAATACAGGCATGAAATATGGAAGGTCGGGCCAGCCACGCGAAGTGACTAGCGAGCCGTCAACCGCTACTGGCTTATCGACAAAGACTCCTCCAGCCAACTCCACGTCAACGCGGATGCCGGGATATGCGGCCACACGACGTCCTTTGATCGACCGGGCTGCGTAGACTACCTGCGGACCATGGCACATTGCGCCGAGGGGTAGTTGCTTGTCTACGAAGTAGCCAACGATTTTCAGAACGTCATCATACTGACGGATCTCCTCTGGCCCCCGGCCCCCTGGAATCAGCAGACCGTCATATTTGGCGGGACTTACGTCCTTGTAGGCAACATCAACCTTGATCCGGTAGCCTGGCTTCTCGGTGTAATTGGAGTACTGTGACTCGAAATCGTGCACAACCATTTGAAGTTGCTTGACCCGGGCGGCCGCCACGGTGGGCACAGCTCCCTCTTCCATGAGCCGGTAGATCATATAGTATGTCTCCAGCCCCTCACTGAACTCGCCGATCGCAACCAACACCCTCTTACCCTTCACCGGATTCACGGCTTTCTGTTCTGCCACAGCCTCAGTCACACCAACTGCCGCGATACCTGCGACTCCCAAAGAGGCAGCCATGGCCTGGCGACGGCTGATATTTTGTGATTTGCGCTGACTCACAATGTTCTCCCTGCAATTGCTACAACAATTCTGTACTCTGCATGATACGAAACACACATCATTCTATGGGCTCTTCCGGACTCTGGCAACCAGACGAATCGTCTGCACTTGTATGCCATAGGAGCTAATACTTATCTCATGGCTTGGGCCACTAATTACTGAACGGTTTTCGGCCTGCCGCGGGCGACTTTCATGACTTCCCGAAAAACACGCATGAAGTTCTCGCCCCAGATCTTTCGGATTTGTTCTTCTGTATAGCCTCGTCGCACTAACTCACGCGTAATATTCCCTATCTCGCTAACATCATAGCAGCCTTCCAAACCGCCGCCACCATCGAAATCAGTGCCGATGCCCACATAGTCGATACCTGCCAACTTGACAATGTGGTCTATGTGGTCAACCGCATCGGACACAGTGACGAGTTGGCGTGGGAACTTCTCACCCAATAACCTCCAATCCTCGCGTGCCTTGCTCTTGTCTTCTTCAGACAGTTTGTCGAAATCCCCGTACTTCTCCCTCAAGGCTTTCGCCGCATTATCCCGCTCCGGGTTCGGTGTGCTTTTCTTGACGTAGGAGGTCAACATGCACATCTGAATGACGCCCCCATTTTCAGCCAGCTTTTTCAACATCTCATTATCAAGGTTTCTCGGGTGGTCACAGAGTGCACGTGCGCACGAATGGGATGCTATTACAGGCGCTTTGGATAGCTTCAGTACGTCATAAAACGAAGCATCAGAGATGTGAGAGACATCTACTATCATTCCCAACCGGTTCATCTCAGCAACTACTTGTTTCCCAAACTTGCTCAGGCCATGGTGTTCCGGCGTGTCTGTCGAAGAATCACAGATATCATTATTTCGCGTGTGGCACAGGGTAATGTAGCGAGCGCCAAGATCATAGTACTGCTTTATCAACGAAAGGTCATTACCGACTGAGTAGCCGTTTTCCATACCGATATAGATGGCCCGCTTGCCCGTTCTTTCGATTCTATAAGCATCGTCCGGCGTTAGTGCCAGCTCTGCCATGTTTGAATGCTTCTTGACGGCTTCATGAATTGCATCGAATGTTCTGAGTGCCCTTTCCTTCGCTTTGGTATTGCCCTCAGGTGTCCGGGCTCTTTGGCTGACAAAGACCGCGAAGAAGACCGCATCCAAACCTCCTTCCTTCATTCTCGGCAAATCGACTTTGCCGCCACCTTTACGGGGATCATGAAGTTCTCCAAGATCGAATTGAGGTCGCAACAACCTCAACGGCGTGTCGACATGCGTATCAATGGTCAGCACCTCGTTGTGAATTCTGGCCGCCTTTGCCTCCAAAGATCCATTCTTTGCGAAGCTACTCGAAGAACAGAGGAGAAGAAACAAAAAGACTCGTACTGCCGCTAAAGAGAAGTCCTTACACACGATCATTACTCCTGACCACAATGAACCACATGTTGGCTATACACTTCGTACGGTTGAGTCTACACAAAGTAAAGTCATTTGTGAAGAAGTAAAGCCCGGATGTATGCGCCGTTGAGTATCGGCATACACTTTTCATTTACACTCTTACGGTTGTGTTTGGGGGTAACCGCGAATAAAAGGGAATTGGGCCAACGGAGCAAGGAGAGCCCATGGAATTGGTTTCCCCGAAAAGCGATTCTTCTGACAACACTTATTTTCAAAAGGGATGAAGGCTGCACAAATCGCTCTACTTGACAATCACCTGCTTATCACAGAAGGGGACGAAATGGATATTTCCTGGAGCAGCGATTACGTAGAAATTCTACTATGGCAGCGTAATTCTTGTCTTCAGGATTGTGCCTTCTACTCACTCACAGAGCGATATCTGTCGAAGCTTTACAATCCCTTCGCTGTCCGGCCAGCTCGGTAGCGGCGCCGGAGATATCGCTCAGGCTCCGGGAGATTTGTGATTTTCATTTGTTCGGCTGGAACCAATCCTGCCGTTCTTGTGTTGTACTGATAGCTGAGATCCGGAGGAGTCACGATCAGTCAGACGAGCTGCCGCACAAAGTGTGATTTGCGAACAGCGTGTGCCGCAGCACTATCGTTTCCTTACTCTTGTGCTCCCTCGCAGCAGGGCCTGAAGTTGAGCTGCAATCTCGGCATGCTCGTCGTTACGCACCTGATTACGAAACGCACCTTCAGGGATGCGGCAGTCATAGAGTTCCGCACTGCCGCCGGTGTACTCTGAGTAGCGCCAGCGCTTTGTGCGAACACTGCGCCCCATTATGTCACCTCGTTTGGCGGCGGAAAATGCCGTCTTCTTCCACGGTCTTTTCGGTTCCCGCAGCAGCGGGGCCAGACTTATCCCATCCAGTTGCTTCGGAATCGGCAGCGCGCAAAGCTCCGACAATGTGGGAAACAAATCCACCAATTCCACCAGGGCGTCGCAGCGCCGGCCTTTTACATAATCGCCATCCGGCACAGCAATAATCAGCGGCACCCGGCATACTTGCTCAAACACGTCTACTTCTTCTGCTTCTTAGGTTCACGCCGATGTGCGCCGAACCAGTCGAACAGAAGAGCATAGGTCTCAAGGTCTCGATACCCGCCATGTCCTCGCGGTGTCTCTATGAACTTTACTTTTCCGCCGGCTTCTTCCAAAGCCTTTGATCGATCTCTCATCACCCTTATTGGGATCAACTTGTCCTTCTGCGCATTGAATATCAGTGTTGGGGTTTGCTTCAAGGTATCAATCGCCTCTTGTGGAAACGTGCCGCAGACGCCTGCAACGGCGGCGAACGTATTCGGATTTGCGGCGGCAGTGGCGTATGTGGCCAGGGCGCCGCTCGATGCTCCCGTCAGGTAGACGCGGGACGTGTCAATTTGACGCTGTTTCACTACTTCCTGCAACAACGCCATGATGATTGCAGGTGCCTCCGGTTTGGCCGCAACCGCCGGGGCGGGGCCATCGGTTCGCACATGCCAGGCCCGATCCGGACCGGCTGGACAGGCTACGACATATCCGCGTTTCTCAGCAATCGTCTGAATGCGATCCGCGTTGCCTTTCCATTCGAAATATGCGATCTCGTCTCCGCCGGCCGGGTGACAGGCTATGACCAGAGGAAACTTCTCGATGTCGCCGCCTTCTTCCTCTGGCGCATGTCGATAGCTGCCTGGAAAGAAGATACGGTAAGGATACAGCCTGCCATCGTGTTCGAGCATGCAGAAACTCGTTCCGGAGCCGGGCATTTTGCTCCAATCCCTGCCCTCGTCTCCATATACGATAGTTGCGGGGGCCAGAATACCGAAAAGCACTATCCCGCTGATGAACACAAGACAATTGGTTTTTATCATGGCAATGTTCTCCTCGTACTTGTTGCGGCCGCATAAGCTTCTCGCTCCGGCAGAGCCGCGGCTAATCGCGTCAGAATTGTATCCATCACTTCCCAACGTTCGTGCATGGGCTTCTTCCGTGCAACGTTCATCATCCGGCTCATTTCCTGCAGGAACTCGCGCGAGAGTCCCAAGTGCCCGCCATTCTTGAAGACACGGCGAATAACCCATATTCGCCGGCGATGGAGCGCGAAATTAGTGGGCACGGCATCCACCTGAGCGGCTTCACCCTCCAGTTGACGCCGGAGCACAGGGATATACGCAGACAGGGCCCGCTCGCGCTGACTCAACCATGTATTCGGCGAAGACGTTTGCCGAGCAATCGCTACGGGCATGACAAATGTATCGCGGGCGTCAAGTGTCGCGTACCAGTAGGCCGTGCTGGCATAGTCATTGGAGAGATTATTCTCAGTACCGTGTTCGATGGTCACCTGAATACGGTCTTGGAATCCAATAGAGTCCGCCAGATGAAAACCGCAGACAGCCGTGGGACCGTGATAATGCTGTGGCTCTATGCCGTCGAGCAGAACGGCGGCGACCGGCATTGCGCTGGCGCCCTGGAGCGCCGGATCTTCCTGTCCGGCCGGGATTGCGTCATGGAAACCCCAGGCGTCATTGAAATGCTCTTCGGTGCCGGTGCCGTGAACGGTCGGGGGCCAGATGTCGTCGTCAACAAAGATCATAGGATCGCCTTCACCCCACCAGTACAAGTTCTGATTGAAGACGTTGAGAGCGGCGCCTACGTATCTGCCCGCTCCCGTTACGTCGAGAATCCGGTAGTTGTACTGGCCCGTCAGGTTGGATTGCTGCAGGTCAACTGCTTCCACTTGCTGACGTCGCCACTTGGCGTGGAAGTAGCCTGTGGTGCCGTCCATGGGGCCGGTCGTATGGTGTTTGATGCGCAAGCTGATCTTTGACGCGTGTTCGGCACTGTCATTAACCAGACATATTCGCGCCTTGCGTTTGAACGGCATTGCAAAGAAACAGTAGAATTCACCTTCTTCCAATCCCACAGCCAGAGTCTTGAACGGAATCGTGCAGAATCCATTGCCGAAGAAATCACCTATCGGGCAGTCGACCGCAGGTTTCTCCTGGCCATCCCAGTAGATTTGCAGCAAAGTGTTCCGCAGTGCTTGTGGATCGTCGGAGTTGAGACTCAAGTAGAGCGCATCAATTACCGCCGGACCGACCAAAGAGCAGAATTCCGCTTGCTGCCGCGGGCCAATCGTCTTGAGCCACCGGTGCATCTGCGAGTTTCCCGAATCTCTCTTCGGATCCTCGCCAAGCTTTTGCCAGCGTCCGCCGGCCGCGGCGATTGCCTGCTGATTGTTCTCGCTTAGCGGCAATTCAAGAGATGCAATAGCTGTACCGGCCGGTAGCGGATTGTAAGTAACATGATAGTAACCGCCGAAAGCGTCCTGTGAATCAGCGGCGCGCAAAATCTCGATGCGAATAGACTTGCGAAAGGGGATCGGAAAGTAGGAATAGAACCCGCGTCCGAACTGCCCCACCAGAGGATTGAGGAACGGTGCCTTCGTCCCCGAGAAGAAGTCTTCCGCCGGCATGTCGATGATCGGTGTGTCGTTTGCATCCAGGTAAACGCGAAGCCGTCCGCGAGGTTTGGCGGCGGACATCCGGCGAATAACGCCGGGGCCATCAAGCGAAGCAATGTTGTAGACATCTCCCCGTACCTGGGCCTCATTGTGCCCGTCATAATTGGCGCCGCTTCGGTCCCATGACGAAACAAAACGCGTTGGCAGATGGTCCAGACTCGGCAGATTCTCGAGTGCGTAGAGGTCTTTTGCGAATGCCGCAAAACTCATTTCATCCTCTTTAGCACCTGCTTGTGCGAAACAGCCGGTCCGCTGTATGTTGCCGCGAAAGGCCAGGCATTGGCTTCGTGAACCTCTGCCGGGTCCACCTCCAAGCACGCGAAGGTAACCATCCCGCGAACACGCCACGATCTCAAGAATGCCGTCGGAGTCCAGGTCCGCAACCAACGGCGGGGCCTTCAGTTCGTCATTGCTCGTGTAACTCCAGAGCGGTTCGCCGTTGCCTGAGTAGACACGCAAACGCGTGGCGCGCGTGCCGACCAGTATGTCCTGCACTCCGTCACCGTCGACATCGGCCAGGCTCATGTGATGGCTGAAAAAGTCGTGCGGATTAGCCAATTGCCTCTGCCAGAAGATGGAACCTTTAGAATCCGTCACAGTCAACGTCCTGCCGCGAGCGGAGACTATCTGCCTTCGTCCGTCATTGAACAGGTCCGCGACATGTGCGGTGCCGCCCAGCCCGGGCAACGTCTGAATGCTGTTTCCCTCAGTATCGTAGATCGCGTTGTGTCCGCTTGCCAGGATGATGCGTTGGGGCCCACCCGGCTCAAGTGCGCCTACTGTTGCATCGACACTTGGCACCGGGCCGGGAAAGTAGTTCGATAGACGCCGTTTCGTGCGCCAGCGGAGCTTGCCCCGGGAATCGAGGCAATAGAACCGGCCACTGTCGGCGCCGACGAGTGTCATCAAGCTCTGGTCCGGCAATGCTCTGAACAGAGAGGGGGTGCCGTGCACTAATCCTCGGTTTGCGCCTTCATCTGTGCTGTATTGCCACATTAGCTTGCCTGTGTGGTGAAAAGCCCGGACCCAGCCGTCATCCGACGCAGCGACGATCTCCAAATTGCCGTCCCCATTCAGATCGCCCACCGTCGGCGAACAATGATTCCGATCGATATGGGGAAGCCCGTCGCGTCGCCAGAGCAAATTCCCTTCAGAGGAGAGAGCATAGAGTGCGTGACTTGATGTAAATAAGATGGTTGGGTTACCGCCAGGTTCAAGGATGGCCACAACCGGTGCCGAATGGATTGTCTCTCCCGTTTCGGCAGTCCTGTATGACCACAGCAATTCGCCCGAGGCATCGACGGCGAAAAGTTCGCCAGAATACGATCCAACGAGAATTTCTTTCCTACCGTCCCGATCAAGGTCGGCTGCCGCAGGCGAGGCCATCAGCCAGCCCTCGTTGGCAAAACGCCATCGCAAGAGACCGGGTCCCCAGGCGGCCGGTTCGGATTGAAGACCTTGAGCATTGCCTGCAAGCGCAGAGACATAGTACATTGTCGGTCCCAGCGGCGGGGAGAAGGTCAAGCTCGTCTTTCGCGTCACAGCGAAGACTTGTCGCAGTGTTTTCGCAGTCTCACCGACTGCCTCACACTCTATCATGTATTTGTCGACGCCCTGTATCGGCTCCCATGTCAGTTGCAGCTTGTCGCCAAATTGCCTGGATCGGTTCAACCTGACTTCGGGGGCGGGCGGAGTAAACGCCGCCTCGATGACGGTTTCCTCCTCCACCCGGGCGTTTCCTCGCTTGCCAAGGGCGCGCAGGACATTCTTACCCTCTTCTAATTGCACATTCCACACAAGGCAATCCCCTGAATTCCGGGATCCGAGGCTCCTGCCGTTGTGCTTTAGCTCTATGGTGTCACAGTTGCTGTACACCTGGAACTCGTCTTCTCTTCGCGGCGGCCAGACATCTCTCGGCGTCCAGCCCTTCGGGGCAATGTGCACCATCGGCTCATCGGTCCACTTGCTGCGATAGAAGTGAAAAGCGTCGCGTTTGCCTTCGCCAAGATCGATCACACCTTTCCACGTGTGGCGCGGGATCGGTTGCAGCGTCTGAACGTCGCGCCAGCAAAACACGGTCGCGCCGGCAATCCAGGGACGACTCTCGATCTCCCTGTAGAAACGCTGGTGAAAGGCGGCATGATACTCCTGAGAGTAGTCATTTCGCCTGGGTGAGTCCGAGTGGACGTTCGGATCGGCCGCGGCGCCGTAGTTGGAAATGATGACGGGTACATCGCGCCCGTACCGTTCGCACAAGAGTTGACGATAGTCGTCCATGTACGGGCCGATATGATCCAGTGTCCCTTCGTACCAACCGGTGTAGTTGCCCTGGCCGGCTACATCCATATCGATAAGTCCGACCGTTCCCGAAGACCGCCATCCCAGCTCAACACATAGAACCGGACGCGCCGGATCCATCTCTCGGAGCATTTTTGCAACGAGGTTGTAGTTATTTGCGGTGTCGATTCCTTTGCCTTCGCCGTTGAAGTTCCACGCGATTATAGACGGACTATTGAATAGTTCCTCGATGTCGCTTCGGATGGTCTGTTCGAGGACGTCCCTGCCGACACGGGCGTGCACGGTTACCGTCGTTAGAATACCGGCTTTGTCGCAGGCACGTACCAGGCCGTGGTCAATCTCGGGATTGAACCGCACGAAGTTGACGCCCATTTCTTTGAACAATCCGATTTCATAGGCATATTCCGCCTCTCGCGAATCATGTTTCCGCGGTCCGATGGTGAAGACAACACCTCTCAACTGAACGCGCCGTCCGTTCAAAAAAAAACCACTATCCGGATCGAATCGACACCACCGCAAGCCGAAACTGGACTTCTGTTCGTACAGCGTCTCACCGTCCTGCTCAATAGTCACTCGCACGGAACACATCCTTGGACTGCCGATATCCCACAGCGGCGGCCGCGATATGGCATCGGTCATCAAGCTAACGTGCCTTCGTTCTCCGGGGGCCAGATTCACCGGTGCCGAAGCAAGTGCAAACTCCGAACCTTCCGGCCCTACAAAATGCGCAGAAAGTGTGCCGCGAAGCGGCTTGTTGCTCTCATTCACCGCTTCGGTGCGAACCCGAATTTGCACGGGGCCGCCTTGCCAGCCCGGAGTGTCAATACACAGGCTCCGGGCTTCCAGACGTTGATTGCCCGTTACGTGTATGCGAACGCCTCCCTGTATTCCAGGCGCGACACATCGCATCACAATAATGTTTACGCCCCGGCGGACAAAATCTGAAATGTCGACCAGGTGATGGTACAGGTCGCTGGATTCTGGAACAACATCGCGGCCGTTAATCCACACCTGGGCCTGGCAGGCGGAACTGACCTCAAGAAAGACACGACGATCCGGTCCGAGCGTCGGGAGAGTAAACCTGTTTCGATACCAAAGGGGTGTCTTCAAGCGGGCAAACGCCTTTGGCGTGATGCTCCGCGCAGAATGAGGGATACGGGCGACAGTCCATTCGCTGTCATCATAGTCGGCGGCTTTGGGATCGTAGCCCTTTAGCGACGTAGCTCGCCATCCGCCGATGATCTCGAATGATTCATTGGGTGGCCCGGCGCGCTCGTTTGGTTGGGACGCGAATCCCGGAATGGGCTGATACGTTTCATACCCTTCCTGTGCGCGTCGTTTTGCCAAAGACGGCCACGCACGGGGGATCATGTAAGGTTTTGTCTTCTGGGGGAAACCCTGCACGACTATGTTGTTTCGCTCGGTAATCTCATAGTAACGATCCTCCGGGTCCAGTTCTACTGTGATGCGGGCGGGCACAGACAGACTCGCTTGCGCAGGTATTTCCCACGGAATTACCTTGGTGACTCTGCGCGGCTCCAGATCATTCGGGGCCTCCAGGCCGTCTATGTTGAGTTGAGCCAGCATCTGGTTCGAATGTCTGATGCGTACCGTGAAAGGCCCGCAATCGAGGTTGCCTATGTTGTGGACCGTAACGTACAACTTGCCGTCCTCATAGCGGATGTCCTGCGGCCCTATTCCCAGGTCGATGACACGTTCTGGGATGCCTTTACCCGGAGAAGCCTGTTTCACACTGAGCAGAATGGGCTTCCTTGCCGGGATGGTGAAGGTTATAGAATCACCACGATGTTTGTGACGATAGTCAGACTCCTTCAAAGACTCTTCCGGCACACCGTCACTGTTCGCGTCATTTGCAGTTTTCACATGGTATGTCGCACCGACCTGCAAACGCCATAGACGGATGTTGACCTCTTGTAGGGTATCAGTGAAGTTGTAGAACAAGACCTTCGCTTTATCCCGGCCCGAATGCAGACACAGGAACGCAACGTTTCGCGATGTCTTCTCAAGTGTAAACGGCGCGCTCTCCAGACCACCCTGGAAATTCTGCCCGAGTAATGCGTGCAGCAACTCGTGCAATCCCGGCGGGGCGATGCGGTCCGTGCTTGCGACCTCCGATGTTAGCGAGGGCCAGGCATTGCAAATTCGCTTGAGATTGCCCGGCAGGTCGAGCTGGTCGATCAACAGCTCGCGCCAATCGTTCACAACATAGTCGGCAACCATGTCTCGAACGGTTGGTCCTGTCTCCAGATCGATTTGCTTGCCATCCGCGCTGATTTGCGCCATTCGAGGCGCCAGCCACTTAGTCTCTCCCGTGCTATGGTACATTCGTGCAAACAAATCCAGCATATACTGGACGTATGTTGGATTCTCGTAGCCGTTTGTCTTGGGAGCACCTCGCCGCCAGTCCGTGGCATGGTTGCCGCCCAGCACGTCCGTGTGAAAACCAATAGGCCCCGGAATGATGCCGGCCGGTTTGCCGTTCTCTTCGCGATTGGTATCCTCGAGCCAGGCCTGGGCCCATTCGCGAAAGATGCGATCCAGCTCGTCCGCCGGGCAATACCACCATGCCCAGAATGCCGGCCAAGCAGCGCGCATGTTCAGCGGATGGTCTATCTCGGCGTCGTGCACTCCGCCGTATCTCGTGCCGGTGGCTTTGTTTCCCAGCACCATTGACTTGAAGTGCCTGTGCTCTTTTCTATTGACGCCGGTCCAGAGATCGCGCATGAGCTTGGCGGTCTGCAGCGCACGCTCGTAGTAGACCGGATTGCCGTAATCGAGCCCGATCATGACGGCCTGCGAGTCGCCTGTCCACTCGCCGGTGTGCTCGACGTCGGCGAGGCCGTCGAAAAACCCCGCGTCGCGATCCACTTCGCCACCCCACCACACACCTTCGGCCAGTGCTCGCACCGTTTCCATAGCTTCCGGTGAAGCATCGGGATTGAGCAGCGTGATTAACTCCCAGACCAGGCCGATCTCTACGTCATCGCCCCAGCCTCCGCCGAGACTGCCGTCGGGTAATTGCCGGTTCTTGCCCCACCACTCGATCTGATCGAGCAGGCGGTTGTATCCTTCGCGCATCAGAATCGCCCACTGCGGCGCGTCGCCAACATCGGACTGATAGTCTTTCAGTTCCCATCCCTTCAGATTGCCCGACAGATAGTAGCCCGAGAATCGATTGCCCGGCTCGCGCTGCTCGAGTTCCAGGAATGCCTCCTCGGCAATATGCCAGCTCGGAGTCCAGCGGTGCGGATCCATGCTTGCGAAGGCCCGGCCATAATGCGCCAGCTTCTTCGAGTACAGCACGTCGTGCTGGCCGACCCAGTTCAGAAGGCATCCGGTCTCGGCCCGAACCACGCTCAGGTCGTACTCGGCCGCGTGCTCTATCAGGTAAAGGGCCTGTGCGTAGTATCGAAGCACTCGGGAAAGGTCCAACGCTCGCAAATCGTCCGGATGCTCCGGCAAGGCTTTATCAAGCACTCTCCCTGCCTCGGCAATGTACTGCCGTTCTTCCCGAAGCTGCGTATCGAGGAGTCCCGCAAGAGCCATGTACGCGTGCGCCTTGAGCATGTAAGAAGTATCCGGAATCCTGGCGAACGCCGCCTCGGCGGCGGCATATTCGCCCTTGTTGAACAGCTCAACACCTTCAAGAATGTTCTTGTCTTGCATGTCACTGTCCGAGACTATTTTCTGTCGGATGATTTCCAAAGGCGGATTCTGATACGGCGCAATAACGACAGAAGCGAGCGCCATCTGTGTCGCCGGGCCGTGCGTGCTCATGCGTTTGCCAAGAAACTTGCTGGGCTTGCGGTTGGCAAAGGCCAGTTGCGAATAGTTGTAGTCGGGCGTCTCGGCCATAACCTCGCACCGTTCTCTGAAAAGATTGTCATTTGGACGCAGCGCAATGCGAAGCGTGTTGCGTACGACCTGAACAGGAAACGCCACCCGCACTGGCCAGGGAAACGCCGGCTCGGAATAGCCTCGGAACATTACCCGGCCGGTGAAAATATTCGACGCGGCAAGATAGCCGTTTGCGTACACATCGATGCCGTATCGGGGAATCTGAAGATCACCTATCACCACTGAGACCCAATAGCGTCCGTTGGGAAGCGCGACCGTGAATGCGAGGTTCTCCGGGTCGAGCACGGCGTCACGAGTGACATCGTCGATGTATTCCCGGTAGAAGCCCGAAGGATCACCGTATACACGAATCGGCGGAATGTCGATGGGACGCTCTCTGCGTTTGAATGTGCTCCGCACGCCCTGGTTCTGGACAATCCCGTAGTGGAAGACCTTCTCCTCGTTCAGACTCTGGCGGCCGCGATAACTGAAGTCACCGCGAGGCAGGTCTACCGACCATCCATATCCCTTTTCCCACGTGAAGAGATCATTCCTGGTAACTGGAGTCCAGCCCTCGGCGACGGGCGAATCGGCAGGTCCCATGTCAAAACGATACGATGTCGCGTTCTTCTCACCTGTGGGATAGTCCAGATCGAGAAAATTGAAGCCTTGAGGATGCCGCGCTTCCGGCCCGGCACTTTCGGCGACTGCTTCGTCGAATTGATCCCGCGGCACTTCGCGAAAAAACGCCTGATAATCCAAATCCTCTTTCGAATGTTGGAGATTCAACCTCTCTGTGGCTGGGCGCCTTCGTGCGGCGCCACGCTGCCTTGCCGGGCCACTACTTCCTCGCTGTACATCTCGACCGGATACTGTGGCGGCAGGAAGGAAAATCACAATCAGGCATGCGAGACAAGAGAAACGTTTCTTCATAGGAGGCAACTCCTAAGATCAGGAACAGTTGAACAAACAATGCACTCAATACAGATAAACCTTCGACCATGAGTATACCTCGTCCGGATTGTCAACACAAGGTATTACACCGCCCTGACAGCCTTACCTTGAGAGTCTTGTCGAACGAGCCGGAAATGACGACATGTCACTCATTTGGACGAAATTAATTTGCCTGTCACAATTTGTCTCGATAGAGTAGTGCCGATGTAGTTGAATAATGACAGTGCTTCTGAAATTGATATCTTGTTTTTGACAACACAAGGATATCGCATGACAGGGACAAGTATACTGTGGTTGGCTCTGACCTTTAGCGCGTGCTCGCCTGCGACTGAGCAGCAACATCTGAGGCTCGATGCCGGTTCGCTCAGGACGACGTTCGATCTGGCAAACCAAGGGAACATTGTCTCGCTTGGAAGTGAAGGCATCGAAGTTGTATCGAAGCCGCAGGAGGCGCTTCTGTTTAAGATCGGTCTGGTGCGTGGCGGTCGGGTCAGGTATTACTCCAATCAGGATTTCGAGAAGGTCGAAGCCGAACCGACGGACGGCGGTGTCCGGCTCGTTTTCGGACAATTGGCTGACAGAGACATAAGAGTGACTGTGGAAGTCCAGGCTGGCAATGCGGCTCTTGATTTTCGCATCAAAGTGCAGTGCGGCCCACAAACCGTATGTTCGGATCTGCTCTTTCCCTGTATCCAAGGCTTCGAGTCGCTGTCCGGTAATCCGCAGGACGATCGATACGTGCTTCCTCAACTCACCGGCCAGTTGCACCTCAATCCCGCCGAACAACTGCGGCAGGCCCGCAAGCAGAAGCTCGGCAGCGAGGGGTATCCGGGCACACAGGGTCTGCAGTTTCACGCACTCTACAATGACCGAGGGGGCATCATCATGTTCACACCTGATTCGGACTGCCTGCCGAAGGAATTCAACCTTGGTCGCGATGACGAGGGCGACTCACTGAACTGGTATGTAAAGCACTATTGTGACGAAACGCCCGGCCTTACCTTCGAGCCCGGGTATCCCGTGCGCATCCAGGCATGCGGGCCGAGCTGGTATGACGCCGCGGATATCTACGCGGCCTGGGGACGAAAACAGTGGTGGATGGAAAAGCAGATCCCCAGGCGGAGCTGGCTCGATGCCATGCCGGTGGTTGCCAACGCGCATGACAACGAGCACTACTCGCGCATGCTTCCCTCGTGGTACGCCGAGCATCAACCGCAAGTGAACGCCCTGATGGGGAACAGACCGTTGATCAATGACCTCGGACAGTGGGAGCACTAAGGATTCTGGATAGCGCCGGACTCGTTTCCTCCGCTCGGAGGCGAAGAAGCAATGATCCGAGCTGCGCGCGAGGTGCGCGGTTTCGACAATCATATCAAGCACTTGTTCTCCTGTGGACAGTATTGGATGCACGCCACCCTCATGCGCAGCACCCAGGCTCCGGTCGAGCGAGTGCGAGGGGGGCGCATCAGCATGATTCGCATCCCATTATTCGACTACGTGTACGGCGATCAGGTGATCGAATGGAGCGCACAGGCCATGTCGCAGATTCCCCAATGCAAGCAGGCTGTGGCGCTGCAATTCGTGCGAGGAAATCTGATCAATATTGCCGACAAATATGAGGCCAGAGTAGTCGACTTCCAGGCCATGAAGATCAATCCGAACCGCCAACCCGGCGATCCGATCCCTCCGATAAAGCTCCGCGTGAAGCTGGGAACGCCTGAACTTCGGCGAGAAAACTACGCTTTTGCCGCCAGGGCCAACGACATTCAAGGCGGGCAATTCAATCCGTATTTCTCGAGGGGACGCTCGGACCGGTTCCCGCAGATTCTCGTAGAGGAGGATGGTAATTAGCAGGAACTAAAGATCTACTCGGGCGCACCCGCAGTGGGGGTGCTGCGCCATCCCTCCGAGCAAAGTCGACTGTGGGTCTTCGGCAATGGCGCCAACGAGAAACGGCGTATCCGCTTAGTTCAGGTTCCCGGTAAATCGGTATCCGCTTCGACTCTCAGGAACGAGATGAGACGTGTCCGTGAGAACGGTCAAAGCCTGGTGGAAATCAAATTGGAACCATTCGAGTTGGCGGTCGTCGAGTGGAAATGAGCTAATAACGTATCCACAGAAGATTCACCAAAATTTT
>Ga0180431_10002334_pt1 | contig 25516 bp, 25 predicted proteins | sample SS_ome_11_FD_132459 | JGI IMG/M metagenome (GOLD analysis project Ga0180431, IMG submission 132459) | Hypersaline lake sediment archaeal communities from the Salton Sea, California, USA - SS_1_MS_1 metaG | ecosystem: Environmental > Aquatic > Non-marine Saline and Alkaline > Hypersaline >... | reverse complement strand
CTACCGGCTGGCGGGGCGCCATTTCATCCGCACTGTTGGCACTACATGGAGGTCTGGTCTGCGGGGATGGAGGACCCCGGGCCGATCTCCGACGAGTTCTTGGAATTGGCGGCTGCGCAGCCGGGAGCTACCCCTAACGACTACCAGAGGCTCTGGCGGGAGGCAAAGGCAGGCTGATGATCACTATCCGACAGATCGGACTGGACGCGGCGATCAACCTGCTGGACGCTCTTCCCTCGCGGCTGGAGGTGGCGATGCGGGAGTGGCTCAAGGCAGTTACCGAACACGCCCGCAAGCGGGCGGCGGCCAACGCGCCGTTGTTCAAGCAGCCCGAGGGGCTGCCCCCACCGTACCTGCGGGAGAACATCACTGTGCTGCCGGCCCGGCGAGAGGGGCGAGGTTTTCAGAGCGGGCTGTGGTCGTTTGCCGTCAACGCCAGTGCGCGGGGCCGTAGTGGTGGTGGCATCTGGGCTGACTACGCCTACCTGATGCACGAGTTTCAGACTCCGGCGGCGGCCGCGCAGTTTGGTCTAGGGCCGTATACCCGAGAGGAACCGCCCACGCCCGAGGGCGGCCCAGGCGGGCGATATCTCAACCGGGTGTTTTTGTACCACTGGCCGGGGTATGAGAAGGTGCTGGGCAGATTTGTGGAGGGCTGCGTGCGGGGTCGGACGGTACAGGCCGATCTGCCCGCTGACGGGAGTATGGTGCAGTAATATGCAGGGTCCGAACGTCAAGAAATTGATCGCCCGGAGGATGTCCGTGCTGATGGTCCCTGCCGGCGGCGGTCCAGCGGACGCGATCCGGGAACTCACCTCTGCGGAGAATATCGCCAAGCGGGCACGCGAGGCGACTGCCTGGGCGAGGCAGGCGATCGCGGCGGTGAAGACGGCTCCCGATAACCCCTACGGAGGCGATGACGAGGCGATCGCCGGGGAGATCCTCCGGCAGGTCGAGGCGCGGGCGAAACCCTAACAAACTTTTTGGATAATGGGCATCGGATGCAGAGACATAAGCGACAAACCGACAAGCGGGAACAGCGATGCTCATTGGCTTTGCCACCAGCGGACTCAACTTTTCTGGGGACTCTTTGCAGCGAGAAGCGCTAGGCGGTAGCGAGACCGCGCTCTGCTCACTAGCGTACGAACTCACCAAACGGGGACACCAAGTCCGGGTCTATTGCGAGTGCGACCGGCCCGGAGAGTACGACGGGGTCTCTTACTTTCACCGCGACGAATTCGCCGTCCACGCTACTCTGGCCGCCTTTGACGTGGTGATCGTCTCTCGTTGGGCCCAGTTTCTGGCTCGGCCGCTCAATGCTGCTCTCAGGGTGTTGTGGAACCACGATGTGCTGACTGACGGCAAGGCGATTATGCCCATGTTGTGGCAGACCGACTTGGTGATGTGCCTGTCAGACTACCACATCGACGACTGGTGTGGGCCGGTGGGTGAGGAGGAGGCGTCTCTGAAGCGCAACAAGCTGCCACACCTGAGGCCACACATCTGGAAGACCTCCAACGGCGTGGACATCGATCTGATCGAGCGTAACATCCAGGCCAAAGACCCGGGGATGCTAATCTACACCAGCCGCCCTGAGCGGGGGTTGCTGTACCTGATGAAGGACATCATGCCTCGGCTGTGGGAAAAGCGCCCTGGGCTGCGGCTGCACTACTGCAACTACCCAGTCACCAACATGCAGGTTTCCGACGAGGTTAAGCGTATCCACCAGGTGTGCGAGTACATGGCCCATCAGGAGCCCGACCGGATCATCAATATGGGGCACTTGCCCAAGGAGGGTCTTTACCAGCAGATGTCCAAGGCGCAGTTGCTGCTATACCCGACCGCATTTCCTGAGATCAGCTGTCTCTCCGCAATGGAATCGCATGCTTGTGGCACACCGCTCGTAACCACCAATGATTTTGCCCTGAAAGAAACTGTCGGCGATGGCGGGATCAAGATCGACGGCCTGCCGGACGACCAGGAGTACATCGATCGGTTCGTAGAGGCCACACTCTCGCTCTTGGACGAGCAGGACGCCCCTGAACTCAACGAAAAGGGGAAACAACTCGCCGAGGCGGGTCCGGGGTGGGTCCGCAAGCAGGGCTACGTCTGGGCCGACGTGGCGGCTAGCTGGGAGAAGAAGTTCTCCGAGACGATCGAACAGCGGTACCGCGACAACAAGGGCAGGGTAATACAGGAATTGCTGCGTAACCATGACGTACAGGTGGCGAAGATTTTGGCAAAGAAGGAGGGCCTGCCCGAATGGCGAGAGCGTACGGAGGCGGCTGCTAAGGCGGTGGTGGCCGGCACGCCAGAGATCGACCCCGAAGAGATCCTCGACGGGTTTCAGCAGACCCAGTCCCGTTTCGACCAGGTAGTGGCCTTTCTTGGCCGGCAGGACCCTGTGCCCAAGTCGCTGTTGGACTACCGTTGCAGCGAGGTGGCCTTTGGGATCATCGCCAAGCGGTGCTTTCCCGAGATGGAGGTGACGCTGCTGGCCCGCGACGCCGAGGTGGCCACCTACGTGCAGGCGTTCTGCCAGAAGTGTCATCTGGACGTGACCGTGACCGTCGAGCCGGAGAAGGGCAAGCGTTACGACTGCGTGTTCCTGGCCGACCAGATCGATACCCAGCCCGACCCGCAGAATTTCCTCGCCCGCCTGCAGAACGCCCACTTGGCTGAGGGCGGCTTGGTGGCCTTTACTTGCCGCTACGGCACCGAGCACCTCACTGCCGAGGGCCCGCCCCAGCGGCTGTGGAATTTTGACAGCCGTGATTTTGCCGACATGCTGGAGGCCGAGGGACATCTCTACCACCTGAGTTTCGTCGACGATCGCCAGACACCGGCAGCCGATGTCTGCGGCCACTGGGTCGGCGGCTTTCAGCACGTCAAAAAGTTCGGCAAGATCAACATCCGCCAAAAGGCGCGGCGGACTCGGCCCTACCAGTCGCTGGCTGTGGCGATGATCACCCGCAACGAGGAGGATGATCTCAGGCGCTGCTTGAAATCGTGCAACCGGATCGCCGATCGCATTTCGGTGGCCGACTCACAGAGCACCGACCGCACGGTCCAGATCGTCGAGGAGTTCGGCGCCGAGGTCCGGGTGATCGAGTTTGACAACTTTGCCCAGGCAAGGAACGTCTCTAAGGAGGGGCTTACAGAGGACTGGATCTTGTGGATCGATGCCGACGAGAAACTTCTCAACGCTGAGATCCTCCGTCGCTATCTGCACACGACGATCTTCAACGGCTTTGGCATCCGTCAGAACCACTTGCAACTGGACTTGCAGGGCAACTACGACCTGCCCATCCGGCTGTTTAGAAATTTGCCGCACTACCAGTTTGTGGGCTTGATCCACGAGCACGCCGAGGACACCTCCCGTGGACCCTACGATAACGAGATCACTCCCACAATGGTCTTGGACGAGACCGACATCCTCCACTTTGGCTACGAGAATGAGGCCGCCCGCCGACGAAAATGTTCGTTTCGCAACATGGATCTGCTGATCCGCGAGCTGCACGATAGCCAGGGCAAGCGGCAGCTGGACTGGATCTTGGTAATGCGGGACTTTCTGAACATCCTCAAATGGAAACACGCCGCCCGCAACGAAAAGGCGACGGTGCGTCCTGGTTCTCAGGAGCACGCGCTGCTAAACGGACTGGTCGACGTGTACCTGGCAAAATTTGCGCAGGGCAAGGCCAAGTACAAAGAACTTGCTGAGGGTCTCTACCAGGACGCTCTGTTGATCCTTGGCGGCAGCGGACTCTGTTACCGCGACCGGTCCCACCCACCGATTCAGGTTGAGTTGGGGATGGCCGGGGCGGTGGGCGGGATGGCCTCACAGCAGCCGGTGCTGCCCAAGCGACGCTGGTTTCTCGATGCCGACGAACTGCAGGCGTTCGTGTCCCAGACGACCGCCAGTCTTGCCACCAAGCTGGGGGTCTGTGAGGACGGCCGGTTTGCCGATCGGGGCAGGTGGGAGTTCTCGCCGCCACAAGTAACCATCAATGGCGTTGGGCAGCTGCTGCAACTCGGCGTTGAATACCAGGGGTGTAGATAACATGCTGTCACACGAAGAACAATGCAGGCGGATTGTTGCCAAGGTTCGCCAACTTCAGCGGGAGCGGTTCTACGGCGACTTCCTGCTCACCTTTAATGAGGGCAATGTGGTGATGACCAGAAGTAGTCAGACCATCCCCCCGGAGAAACTTCCGCAAAACAAGGAAGGCTGAGATGCCGGCTAAACATCGCGTGAAACTCAAGCTGCCTAAGACGCACCGGCGGAAGGTGGGGCGGCTGAAATCCAGACAGGCACGACGGAGGCGGCGATGAAAGAATTTCTCACGGCGGTCTGCAGCTACATCGGCGCCCAGGGTTACGGCACTGTAGGACCTGAGCCCGCCGCAGACGTATTTGGGATCGTGGCCGAGGACCTCCCGGAGAAACCGGCGCGGTGTATTGCGGTAGTTCCTACGGGGGGAACCAAGCGCCGGGGGGACCCCGTTCGGCACCGGACCTTTCAGGTTTTGGTGCGCGCCCCGCGGTCTGCCCAGGCGCTCGACCAAGCGATGACGGTGGCCAGTTCGATCTATGCGCTGTTTGACAACAAGTGGTGTGTGCTGGCCCCTACCTTCTACGGCCGGATGCTGGCCGAGCACGAGGCGGGTCCTCATGCATTGGATCAGAATAACCATCCGGTTTACTCTAACAATTACAGTTTCACGTCCCTTTGATAGGGACGCTACGCTCCTGCAGGGCGAAACCACTCCGGCTGGGCAGGGCCTACCGGTCGGGGTGGCAGCGATATAGGCCCGAAAGGTCTCCCGAGCGAAAAACGCGGGCGGAGAGAGATACTGCTAGCAGCTTTTTCGTTTGGAGGTACGCCAAATGGCGAAGAGTTATGTCAACGCGATCACGACACACGAAGTGTCGATGGCGATCGAGAAGTTCTTGATTGCTGCCTACCCGCAGGCTTTCACGCCTGAGCGCGTGGACGTGGGTAGTCCACCCAGCGGGTTCCTGGACCTGGGCGCCGTCGTCGAGGACACGCCCAGCATTTCGATCTCCCGCGGCAAGTACGAACTGCAGACTGGCATTCCCAAGGTTACCCAGTATCAGGTGGTCACGGAGATGTCGGCCGAGATCTCCTTCTCGCTGTACACTAACAGTTGGTGGCAGGCGCAGTTCATGCTGGGCAACGAGACTACGATCACCACGGTGACCACGATTGCCAGTGGGACTATTAAGACCCAGTACATCGGTAAGGCGACGCTGGCCAGTTACGCCCTGCTGGGCGTGGCCGACTTCATCAACGGCAGTCAGCTCATCCACGAGTTTACGAAGGTTAAGCCGTCTGGCGACTGGACCGAGGAGGTCCGGCCTGACGACGCCAACGCGATGCAGATGACCTTTGACGCGATGGGCCTGCAGACTTGGGTCTCGTCCGACTGCCAGGAGCTGGTGTTGGGCAAGCGACACTACCTCAACGGCGACGGGGAGGTGTGCGCGGTCGACGGTTAGCCGTCTGGCTTGATAGAGTCACCCGCCGGGGCGCAAGTGGTGTTTTCGGGTTTGGCCACTCGCCCTGGCGGGCATTTCTTGTTTTAGCATCCCGAAAGACGAAAAAATCGGAGTGATGTAGTGGCAACCAAGAAAGCTACCAAATCAACCAAGTCCCCCCAGTCAGTGGCGGAAAAGGAGCGCGCCGATCTCAAGCAGCAGGAGGACGATCTGGGGGAACTCGTCCAGATCTCTTACGAGGATCTTACCCCCGAGCAGCGGGCGGAACTCTCCCGCTCTGTGCTGTTCCCCGAGACCCACACCACGGAGATTGAGGTTCTCGGGTTCCCTCGCACTCTACGCCCCACCACCATCAAGGTCTCCCGCCAGCTGGAGAAGCTCACCAAGCCGATTACTGTTAAGCTGGACGAGGCGGAGCGCAGGGCGAGGCAGTTGCGGGCCGAGGGCAAAGATCCTGACGCCGAGGAGGACGAGGACCTCGACGTGGACGAGGACCTCTTGCAGGCGCTGAAGGCGGCCACCGCTTGTCTTGCCGAGTGGTACGACTGGGAGGATGTGGTTGCGGCCGTTAAGGAGGAGGACATCAGCCAGACCGAACTACAGGCGGTGGTCTACAATCAAGTGGGGCTGAATGGGCAAAACGATTCTTTTCTCAGGCCGTTGCGGGTGGTGATCAGGATGCTCCAAGTCGGGGAAATCGCAGCGGTCGTGACCTCCCGCTTGGAGAACATGTCTATTATGCTGCCCTCCTCAAACATTGGCAAGGAATCACTTTTGAGCAGCTGATCAGCGACTATACCGACGGCCAGCTGGCGCTGATCGCGGCGGGAATGGAGGAGTTGGACAAGTACCAGGAGGCGGAACTGGAGTGGCTGCGGAAGGAGGATGGGCGAAAGCAGGGCAAGCGGTCGCCGACAGGGAAGCGGTACACGATGAAGGATTTCAAAAAGATGACGCCGCAGCAGTACGAGCAGTACATGCGGCAGCAACAGGCGGGTTTCTGATATGGCCGGTGGGCTGAGAGTCGGCGGCATCAAGTTTGACATCGGCGTGGAGATCCAAGAGCGCGCCGTCAAGAAGGTCGAACGCCTCTCCAAGGCGATGAAGGATCTCCGCTCTGCTGGTGGTGGCGGAGTGGCAATGGCTGGGGGCGCAGGCGTCGGTGCTGGTGGCGGAGGTCGTCGCGGTGGCCACAGCGTCTCCGCCAATCTTGCCGGACCTTACGGCGGAGCGCACCCCGAGACTCTGCGGAAGGCTGCTGTAAGGCAGGCCAAGAAGACCGGCAAGGAACTGCTTCGGATAGCGAAAAACATCAACGTCGGGCACGAGCAACTCGGCAGGGAGCGGGTTGCCCAGATTCGCGGCGCGGCCGTTCGTCAACAGAGGATCGCCGTCAGCGCCGCCCAACGCCAAGCGATAGAGATTCGCCGACTGGCCGCACAGCAGGCTAACTGGGCGATCTCCGAGGCCCGTCGCCAGGAAACCGAGGTCGTCGCCTCGCTGCGGCGGCAGGCGGCAGAACTTGCCAGGAAGGTAGGCACGCAGCGGGCGTCGCCCGCCAGACGTGCTGCGGACAAGGCCGTTCGTGCCCAGCAGCGGGCTACCGCCAAGACCACCGCGCAGGAGCGGGCCAAGGTTGTGGCCCAGGAGAAGAAGGCCGAGAGGGATGTCACCAATGCGAGGCTGCGAAGGGCCCGCGCCGTAGAGTCGCTGGCCAAGCACGAGGCGGCCGTCTCAATGGCCGAGGCCCGCAAGTCGCACACGGCCATGCAGGCAATCGTCCGGCAGACCAATGTCCGTACCGAGGCTGAGGCCCGCGCCCATCAAGAGAGGATGCTGGCGCAGTCGCGGGCGTATTTTGCCAAAGTGCGCACATCTCAAGAGAAGATGCGGCAGTACCGGCAGGCTACAGAGGCGCGCACCAACGCTACCCTGCGTGCCGACGCCGCCAAGCGGGAAGCTGCCTTGGCGGGGATTCAAGAGCGGGGCGCCGCCCGCGAGGCGGCGATCGCCAAGCGGCGGGCTAGCGCGTCGATCCGCGAGGCCAGGCGCTCGCATCATGTCATCCTTGCCAGCGCCAAGAAGACCAGCTCGGGGATTATGGAGGCGTCCTCGCGAATGGCCGACGCGATCACTACGGTGGCCGCTGCTCTGGGCGCTTGGAAACTGGGCGAGTTTGCTGCCCACGCCGCCGTCTACGCCGGGCGGGTGGAAACCCTGGGGGTGATCCTCAAGCAGGTCGGCGGCAACGCGCACTACACCGCCTCTGAACTCGACCTGCTGGAAGTCAAAGTCCGCAAGCTGGGCATCACCACCGAGTCGACTCGCTACCTGATGACGCTGCTGGCCAGGAACCAGCTGGACGTGGCGAAGGCTACCGATCTGGCGAGACTGGCGCAGGACTCGGCGGTGATCGCCGGTATCGACTCTTCGCAAGCCGCCGAGCGATTGGTCACGTCCGTGCAGCGTCTCGACACTCGTATGCTTCGCCGCTTGGGTATTCTGGTAAACCTCCGCAACGAGTACCAGCGCGTGGCGATGGCCACCGGCCGAGTAGAGACTGAATTCACAGCGATGGAGCGACAGCAGATCTTGATGAACGCTGTGATGCGGACGGGCATCAATGTGGCTGGCTCGTACGAAATGGCCATGACCACAGCGCACAAGCGGTACATGTCTATGGTCCGATACCGCAAGGAGGCCATGCGGGAGTACGGCGAGCAATTCCAGGGCGTCTTCAAGATGTACGTCGACTACGGGACCCAGGCCATGAAGTGGTTTGCCGATCTGGACGACCAGACGCAAGCGATGGTCGCCTCGGGCACGGCGATGATCGCCACCTTTTTGGGGATGGCTGCGGCGATGCGTACGGTGGGGCTGGCGTGGCAGTTTGGCCTGGGGCCGTTGGGCGTGGGATTCCTGGCGATTGCAGGCGCGATTGCGGCCGTCTCCGGCGCGCTGGTCTATTTCTCTGCCCAGGCCGAAAACGCCCGCCGGGCGATGGAAAAGCAAAAGCGAGAAGCCCGCGAGGTAGTCTCTGAGATGTTGGCCATCCACGATGTGGTCAAGCAGTTGGAGGTCTACGCCGAGATGACCGACCTCTCGGCGGCGCAGCAGGAGCAGTTTAACGACACCGTCCGCGAGGCGATCAAGCTTGTACCGGAGTTGGGCGACAAACTACGGGCGATGGCCGACAGGCAGGATTACCGCGGCGCTCTGGACGCCGTTTTGACGGCCAAGCCCGATGCGGCCCTCTCGCCGGGGGACACTCTGGATCGCTTTCGTGCCGACTACGAGAAGACACTGGACGCCGTAGGGGCGAAGGTGCTGGAATACACTAGGTTCGTGCATGATTTTAGCGATGCCTTTGCCCTTCCGGCCGAGGAGTTTGACGCGTTTGGCCTGCCGCTGGCGTACAATTTGGACGAGGCCCGACAGAAGGCGGACGAATTGGCTGGGGCGCTGGTAGTCGCAGGTCAGGTTGCCGAGCACCTTACCTTTTCCGATCACGGGTACAAGTTCTACCGTGATCGGGCGAATGAGGTTGTGGATGCCATCAATCAGCTGATCATCAAACGGGGGCAGATGGAGGCCGTTGAGGAGGACGTGACTGCTAAGGAACTCCGCCGCTTTCAGCAGATGGAGCGGGCTCAGGAGATCGCCAACCAAGCGGCTTTGAAATTGCAGAATCGGCTCAACGAGAAGCGGGCCAAGTCCTCCAAGTCGGCAACCATCGAGATTCTCCACGAGCACGAGAAGTACCTCAACCGCCTGCGCACCGACGTGATGACGGAGCACGACATCCTCCAGCAGTCGTCGCGGTCGTGGGAGGATGCCAGCAAGAAGATTCGTGCTGCCCAGAACGAGGCCCGCAAAGCGGCCGAGGGTGTGGAATTTGTGATGCTGCCGGGAGTCGGCGGCAGGTGGAAAGGGACTACGCCAGCGGGAGAGGAAAAACTAGAAAAGATCGACCGCAAGGAAAAGGAGCAGCTCGACGAGCGGCGAAAGGCCCTGATGCAGAGTGTTCGCCTGCGGCTGGAGGAGGCTCGCAACATTCGCATGGGGTTGGCCTCGGAGCAGGAACTTTTTGACCGGGAGATCGCCGACCGCCGCGAGGCCATTACCAAGCTGGAGGACGAGGTCAAACTCCGCACCGCCCATCTGGACACCAGCGCTGCCAAGGTCCGCAGCAAGATTCGTGAGGAGTTTCGCGCTACGGAGATGGCCGACGCCACTTTTCGCAAGAAGATGTACGGAGAGACCGACTCGGCCAGGGCCAAGGAATTGGAGACTGCCAACAAACTCCTGGCCGTAGACTCCGCCGAATTGCTGGTCAAGATAGCAAAGGGGCGGCAGAACAAGGAGGATGTCAGCCACTACGAGGAACTGCTGGAACTGGTGCTGCAGCACCGGCGCGCCAACGAGGTCTCCATCGAACTTGCCCGCGAGGGCTGGGCGGCCCGCCGCGAGGCCCTCGAACGGGAATTGGAGGCGGCGGAAACTGCGGCCAAGAAGCATCCCGACAGTCCATCGGCGATCCGCGGACGCGAGGTGGCCAAGAGAAATCTGGAGAACCTCGACAAGCAGATTGCCCGCGACCGCCTGGGGAGGATTGTCAGCGAGCGGGGTGAACTCGCCCGGCTGGAGGATCTCTACGAGAAGATCACCCGGCAGCGTAAGGAGCAGATCGAGGAGGTTGCGGATGCCGACCTGCAGTGGTTGGAAAACTACCGCAAGCACGCTGAGGAGCGGATCACTATCCTCGGCGGCGAGATCCGCCAGCTGGAGAAGGTCCGCAGCGAGTTGCGGAAACTGCAAGATCAGTGGTATAAGAACGCCCAGTCGGTGGCCGAGTTCAACCGCCAGCGGAGGATCGCCGCCACCGATCGGGCGCACCCTGGGTTCGCCGAGATCCAGAAGATCTGGGACGAGTTTTCTAAACAGATTCGCATGGCGGTCAACGAGACGCAGTTGCAGGAACTCGCCGGTCGGCTCCAGCAAATTGACGACCGTTTGGAGGGATTTCGCAGCCACCTCCACGAGGCCCTGGCCGTGCCCATCCGTGACGCCCAGAGGGAATACGTCGAACTCCAGCAGCGGTTTGCTCAATCTCGACAAGGGGTGCTCCGGGCGGGGGGTCCCGCGCAGTTGGCCCGTGCGTGGGGGCAGTACGTCGAGCAGGTGCAGCAGATGCAGAAGGCTTACCGCCGTCTGATAAACTTGCAGAGGATGGCTGCCGAGGCCGCGCAGCGGGCTGGGATGGCCATCCAGAAGCAGAGGGAGGAAATCAGCCGCCGCCGCGAGGCATACTCCAGGCTGCCCCCGGAGATCCGTCGTCAGGAGCTGGAGCGGATACGCCGCGAGCAGCGCCGGGCGGAGATGAGCCCGGCGGAGCGGGAGGCCGACCTGCTGCGGGAGATGCCTGCGTTGGTCCGGCAGGAACTCGCCGAGCATGATAAGAAGCTCGACAAGCTCGACAGGGAGCAGAAGATTCTCCAGCTACAGAAGAAGGCTCTTATCGACAGTACCAGCGAGTACCGCTGGCAGGTTGAACTGCTCAAGGAGAAACTCGGCCTGCACGAGGAGATCGTTGCTTTGGACAAAAAGGCTGCTCGGGGGCCACTCGGCGAGGCCGAGCAGAAGCGACGAGAGCGTTTGCGGCAGGAGCAGCAGAGGCTGGGAGAGAAAGAAAAGGCCGGACCTCCGCGGATGTCTGAACAAACCCGCCGTTTCGGCGAGGGACTCCGTCGGCACGAGGCCCGCGTTGCCCAAGAGGACGAACGGGGCGAGGCGGCGACACGAGAAGAGGCAGGCGCCCGGGGCGAGGCCGGTGCTCGCGGGGTTGCGGCTGCTGCCGGTGCTGCTGGGGCAGATCGTCCACCGTCAAGGTTCATGCCTTGGATTTATACCCCCCAGCAGAAAGAGGAGATGGCTCGGCGACGGGCCGCGAGAGGGGCGGCAAGGCGCGCGGCTGTCGAGGCACAACGGGACGAGGAGGGCAATCTGGACGCCATGAGGTACTTTCGCCGCCAGGGACACGCCGACCAAGCGCACCAAAAGCGGGAGGCTTTTCGCCGCCAGAGAGAGCGCCGCCAGCGACGGGCGGAGACAGCCCGCCGCAATCGGGCGAGGTGGTTTGCCCGTTTTGGTATGCGGGGTGTTGGCGTGCCGTTGCCGCACGCTCCCCACCTGCTCGGTCCTCAGGGACCGGTAGGTGTCGCGCCCGTAGATCCTATGGACCCTGGGGGTCTGGGGGGAGGGGCTGGCCAGGCCGATCAAGCGGCTGGCGCTGCCCAAGGGGCTCACCAAGCCGCGAAGGCGGCGGTAGGGGCGGTGAACCAGAAACTCACTGAGATCACCAAAACCTCTCGACAAACCCAGCAGGTGCTTGTTGGGCTTAATCGAGCGATCACCGAGGACGCCTTTGGGGCGGATGCACAACTGGCACAGTAAATGGCCTCCTACTGCTCAGAATATGGCTCGACTACTTTCACCCTGGTATTTTCAGGGACCAACGTGGGGGACTCGGTCCACAGCATGCTCTCCAACTTCCGTCGGGTGACTGAGGTTTCTTTAAGACACAACCTCTACTCGCCCAAGCTCCTGCTGGATGGCTCTTACCCTGCGCTGATCTGGGAGCATGCCTTTGAGGTCTACAACGAGGAGTCTTGGCAGATTCCTCAGATTCAGGCGTTTTACGACCTGCGGACGCTGATCAACTCCCGGCCGCAAGAGTTGCAGCTGCAAAGCAACGTGGGCACGCCGGTGATTGCCTTTGGCAACTGCTACCTGCAGGAGCCTCGGCAGGAAGAACCAGAGGACATGCTGTTGGCGGCGGCTGGCGTCTGGGCGCTTAAATTTCTTGGCACTGACGTGCCAAGCATCCCATCGTAGTGAAAACACGCAATGGCAATCAACAACCCACCGTTGGCCGGAGACCTTGTTGATGTCTCGACGATCAGTGGTCTCTCACTGACTGTTGACACCACCCCGGTGGATCTCTCCACCGACTCCTACTTTTCCTTAGGCTCGCTCAACGTTAGCTACTTGGGTAAGACGCTGAGCTTTTCGGAGATCGCCACCCCCGACATTGGCAGCCCCAGTTTCGCTTTTGACGCCGACGTGCAGCTGCAGATCGACTTTGGCTCCGGGATGACCACCTATTTCACCGGCAAGATCCGCAAGCGTCGGCCCACTGGACGTAACAACAACGATGCCATCGAGTACGTGGCCTACGGCATCCAGCAGCTGGCCAACGAGGTGACTGCCCGTAGCTTTGGTAATTTGCCGATGTTTCACTGGGGTACGGGAGTCACCGGCACCAGCACCATCGCCAGTCACGGGGTCTACGGCGAGTCGGTGCAAAACGCGCTTACCGACATCTTTACATACTGCTCGTCCGATTTAGGCGCGGCGGGGATACCCACTGCTCTGGGCAGTCCCGGTCCGGCGCAGTGCGTGGCCGCCATCCACTCCGAATTGACGATCACCAACGCCGGTTTCGTGGACGCTTGCAACCAGATCTTGCAGAACGAGCCCAACCGCAAGCTGTTTTTCGACGACGTGCAGCAGAAGTGGGTGATGCCCGACGTGCTCTCGGTGCCGGTAGAGACGGTGGCGGTCAACTCGGTGAACATCAACGAACTCAGTTACGAGATGGACCTGACTGGTCGCTACACAGCGATCACGCTGGTGACCTTTACTTCGGGGACGTTTCCGGCCACCGCCAAGGGCAAGGCCCAGTGCGCCCCCTTTTGGGACGCGGGGGCGGCCGACGACTGGAAGGAACAGGAGGGGGCCGGCGTGGACGACCCGCAGAACTTCGGCGCAGGCAAGTGGTGGGTCTGGCGCCGCTGGCGGATACCCGACATCGTTGATGAGCGACACCCTCAGGCCCCAGTAGCGGTCTACGCCGAGTTTGACTTCGGCGGCCAGAGCAAGTTCGTGCCTATCGACGCCCAGATCGACTGGGAGCAGCGGCTGATCGTTACCGAGGCTCCGGTGGTGGTCAAGGGAAATCCCTTTCACGCCGGCGTGGGCAAGGCTACGGGCCCCAACTCGGTGTGGATCACATGGTGGAAGCTCTCCGGTGCGCCCACCGGCGGCTGGCCCTCGCTGCGGTACCCGGCAGCGGGCTACGAGGGCACGGCCTACGACCTGTTTGGTGTGGAGCGGATGAAGTACGAGCACATCGACAACATGGGATTTACCGAGGAGAACGCCCGGGCCAAGCTGGCGCTGCTGAAAGACGTGGTGGTCTCGGGGACGATCTCTCTGGAGGGTGACCCTATCGCCGAGTTGATCAATTTGCAAAAGCGGGTCTGCGTGACCCATGATGTCAAGAGCACGGGGATTGAGTCCATCAGCGCGGTGTTTTTGGAATACTCGTACACCTTCGGAGGCCGGGGGAAATCGGATATCCGCCTGACCACCGATATGTCGGGACTGGTGAGAGTTCATGGGTGAGTTGCAAATTCGTCAAGAAAAGATCGCCAGCTACCTCAAGCAACTGCTGCAGCAGACCAAGCAGTTGGACGCCCGCGTTCGCGGGCTGGAGAACGACGGCCGTAAGGGTTTCGACCCCGGCCTACCTTTTCCGCACAGCCCGTACGTGTTCTTTCCCGTACGTGTAACCTCAGTCAATTCGGGTTCCGACATGTTCGGGGCCCAGATCCTCAAACCCAACTCCGACGCCAACACGCCGTGGGTCACCGACAGCGATTTTGACGACGGGCTGGCGGTCTCTTTCGCTCCACCGACTACCGCGCCCAAGGTCGGGGACGTGGTCTGCGCCCACTTTACCGGCACTCACGGCGCCGCCTTTTCACCCCGCTACGGGCTGTTCGACCGCAGTTACCCGGCGCAATACTGTCTGGTGCAGTCTTACTGCAACACCATCGGGGGCGACATCCCCGTAAAGAAATGCAACTCTGACGGCAGCAGCCCTGCCGGCGACACGTTCGAGATTCACCTCTGCGTGCCCCAGTCCCGCGCCCCCTCGGTGTTCGAGGACGACGTGCTTGTGTACGGCGAGGACGACGAGGGCGAGTACGCCTGTCTCAGCGACCCCGTTGATGCTCCCTTTGGCACCCTCCGCCCGTGGGCGGGCCATATCAACAGTATCACGCTGGGTTGGCGGCTGTGTGACGGCACTGAGGGCACGCCCGACCTGCGGGGTAGGTTTCTCACCGGCGTACACAGCGGCGGGGCCACCGACCTGGACTCTATCGGCGACACCGGCGGGTATGCCGTCCACGGCGACTCGGAAAACGGGCACGCGAATCACGACAATCATCGGCACGCTGCAGATGCCGTCACTAAGACGGACGTGGATGTGGCCCACGATGGTGTGGCGGCCAACGTCAAGGTCTGGGATGCTGACACTGAATTCTGGACCACGGGCGTCACCTGCTTGGCGACCAACGGCGGGGACGATTTCTACAATCACTCCAACACCGACAACCGCCCGCCCTACTACGTGGTCGGCTGGATCATTCGTGACTACTGATCGCCCGATCATCTACGTGGCTGGCTGCTCTCCGCAGGTCTCTTATCTCAGTTCTGCTCAGCGTCGGCATCTCGACTCTGCCGAGTACGTGTTCTGTGTAAATCGCTTTCCGCTGCACTACCGGCAGGCTGGCTTTTGTCCCACACACTGGGCGCAGATGGATTGTTGGGGCGACTCTGCCGTTGACAGCGCTCGGCAGGTGTTCCACCTGCTGCGGACTGACGCCCGGCTGCGACGCCGGATGGCCACCCGCTACGTCAACTGCCGCGACAGCGACGAGCGGATCAAACGTTTGCTGACCGACGCGGGGTTTCCAGTAACCAGATTTCTGCGGGGCTACTATGCCGAACGACACCGGCCGATCTCGGACAGCTTGGATCTGCCCATGCTTCAGGCAGGTAGTTCCTTGACTGGTGCGGCCAACCTCGCCTACACCCTCTGCTCCCGGGCGGAGATTCGTGTGTTTGCCTGCGAGTACGGTCCGCCGGGCGCGGTGTTGCATTTCTACGATCCGCCCGATGCTGCGCCAACACCCTGGCTGGGGGACGAAGACTTTCGGAGGCGGATGTGGGAGGGCTTTGCCTTGCTGCGGGCCGGGGGCGTAAACCTAGTCGATAGCAACCTTTACCATGACGACCTGCCACCCTACCACCTACCCCGCCGCGACCTGCTGGCTGGGTGACCCCCAGCTTACCCAGTTTACCATCTGTAGCCCCTGGAAAGTTTTTCACAATGGATTTCGGAATACATCGTATAATAACTGGTGAGGAGAGCGGCATGTTACACGACGAGGCCCAACAGTTCTGGAACCGCGACGACGCCCGGCGGCGGGCCTGGAGCCACTGGCGGGGCTACGGTCGCTGGAAGGACCCCGCCCACTGGTATGCCTTGGGGCAAAAGAACCTCCGCCGCTACGACTGCCTGCGAGATCTCGCCGGCGACATGCGGCAGGTGCGCATGTGCGAGTACGGCTGCGGTGGCGGCGCCAACGTGGTTGCCTTTGCTGGGCGGTTTGAGGCGATCTACGGCGTGGATGTATCGCTGGAGAACCTCAAGGAGGCTGATCGACGGGCGCAGCAGTGTGGTTTCGTCGGGTTTGAACCCGTGTTGACTGAGGTCTCACGGCCAGAGCTAGTCCTGGCGTCAATCCCGGCGGTGGATTTCTTTCTGACCGTCTCCGTGCTGCAGCACGTGCCCAGCCAGGCGTACGGGCTGCGGGTGGTGCGGCTGGCCCACGATCTGCTGGTCCCTGGCGGGACGGCGATCTTCCAGGTTCGCATCTACGAGGAGGGCGACCCCCAGAGGTTTCGGCCCAAAACGAAGGACTACGAGCGCAACGCGATGAGTATGACCAGCTACGGTGATGAGCAATTCGCCGAGATCCTCAACGACTGCGGCCTCGAACTGCTGCTGACCGAGTACGGCCAGCAGTCGGCTGTTTACTACGTGCAGAAACCGAACAGTGACAATCAATAAAGACGACTACCGACTGATGATTCCTGCCCGAGGCGGGTCCACGAGGGTCGAGGGCAAGAACCTAAGAAAATTCGCCGGACGACCGCTGATCCACTGGTCGATCCGTAATGCCTTAGTGGCGGGCTTTTCCCCGACGGTGGTTACCGACTCAGGGGCGATCTCCAAGGAGGCCCGCACCATGGGCGCGGCCGTACTCAAGGAGCCTCCCGAGTTGGCTAAGGGCAATACGCCGTTGGCCGAGGTGGCGCGGTTCTTTTTCCAGCAGCGGGGGTCGCAGCATCATATTATTTATTTGCAGCCGACCAGCCCGCTGATGGATTACCGTACCATCTACCGCGCGGTCGAACTGCACGCTCTAGGAAAGTTTGACTCGGTCTACTCCGGCTGGCCCGCGAGGTTTGTGCTCCGCGACAGAGACGGGGAGGTGGTCAACCATCCCCTAATTAAGGGCGCTAATGGTGGTCTGCCCTGGTCAAAGGACTGGGCGCCGCAGTGGGTGCAGGACTCGGCGGTCTACGTGCTCGACCGGTTGCGGCTGCCTGTGATGTCGTACGTGATTGGGGGTCGCGTGGGCGTGGTGGAGACCGACCCGTTGCGGTGGATCGACATCGACACCGAGGAGGACTGGCAGCGGGGCGAGCGGCTGGCGAGGTGCTTGGGGCTGGCATGAGTGTGGTGGTGGTGGGAAACGCGAGATCTCTGTTGGACAAGCAGCTGGGACATACCATCGACGCCCACGCTCTGGTGATTCGATGCAACAGTTTTGTCACGCGGGGGTTTGTCAAGCACGTCGGCCAGCGCACTGACATCTGGTGCGTCTCCCTGCGGATGGATGTGCTCCCACGCCTGCGGGCCGTCTTCTCGGCCAGCGGAGGTTTCGGTTTCGTGCAGTCGCTCTCGGAGATCTGGTTTCGCCCCAAGCCGCCGTCGGCGGAATTGCGAGATGCCTTTGCCGAGATGGTAGGACCACTGCCACCACTCCGTCCTCCGGACCCTCAGATAGTCGCGCAGGCCGAGGAGTTGGTAGGTCACTCCTCGCACGGATTTTTCGCTGTGCTACTGGCGATTGCCCGCTATGGTGCGGGGCGGGTGTCGGTGACTGGGTTTGGGCCGATTCGGGAAATCCCCCGGAGACAACCCGGCGGCGGCAAGTACGACTATCTTGTCTTTGACGCGCCAGCCGAGCATGCCCACTATTTTGAGCGGCCCTGCCAAGAGCCTCAGGAATATCGCACGGTGCACGACTACAGCGCCGAGTGGGCGGTTTTGCAGAGATTACACCACGAGGGACAGATCACTATTTTGGGAGAAGCGTAGATGGAGCGACCACTGAGGATACTTTGCGCCGGAATGCACCGTGCTGGGAGTACGTGGCTCTACAACGTGGTCCGTTTCATCTATCTCAACGACAACCGCGACATTTACTGTTCTTTCGCTACTGGGGACTACAACCCCGCCAATCCGGCTCCTGTGCACATCCTCAAGATCCACCGCTACGATCCGCAGTGGGAGGAACTTGGTGACTACGTCCTCACCACCCGCCGGGACCTGCGGGACGTTGCTGCCTCCGCCGTCCGCATGGGGCTGGTTGCCCACGACATGTCGGCGGTGATCGAGTTCTTACGCACGCTTATCCGCCACGAGTCTCGCGGTTGGTCACCTCGCGCCGACCTCCTGGTCTCCTACGAGGAGATGATCCGCGACAAGCCTCTCGCTATCGTCGAGATCGCCAAGGTTCTGGGCGTGGAGTGCGACGCTGAGCGGGTGAATCGGCAGGTTGAGGAACTCCGCCCTGGCGACGTGATCGACCCGGTGACCATGCTCCACCCCAACCATTTCACCGATGGGGGCACGGGCACTTACCAAAAAACCCTCTCCGAGGAAATTGTGGGGGCTATCGAGCAGACGTATCGAGAGTGGCTGATCACTAACGGGTACTTGTTGCGGGGCGCTCCCGCCTCTGGGAGATCGCAGGGGTCAATCATCATCGTCGGCAATTCGGCGGAACTGCTCGGGCGGGGGTTGGGCGAGCAGATCGACGCCCACGATCTGGTCGTTCGCTGCAACTCGTTCATCACGCAGGGGTTTGAGGTAGACGTGGGGCGGAGGACCGACTGCTGGGCGCTTTCCACCTGGAACGGCGCCAATTTCAAGCTGCGAAATTTTTGCCAACAGTACGGGGTGGATCTCGCCGACTTTCTTCCCACCTTGGAGGCGATCTGGATACCGTTTAGCACGGTCAAGAACCGTGAGGAGTTCTTTCAGTTTTTACAGTGGTTTCGTCCCATCGACCCATCTGCGCAGCGGAAGATCGAACTTACGCCCGCCAGGGTGGAGCGGCGTTTGCATGCCAAGGTCAAGGGGCCCTCCACTGGTCTGATTGCCACCTACAAGGCGATGGACCGCTTTCCTAACCAAGTGATCTCGCTGGTCGGTTTTGGCAAACCCGATGATCGTGGTCCTTGCCACTACTACGCTCCCAACAAGCCTTTTGCCACTGGGCAGAATTACCACCGCGAGCACGAGATTTTTTCGGAACTGGTGGCCGAGGGAAAGGTGACTTTTCTATGAACAGACTCAACTCGCCGCTGGAGAAGGACCGCTACCTGACCTCCGACGTGGGGGTGGACGTGATCATCCCCATGAAAGGGCAGCCGCCGCTGGAGTTTCACAACAACCTGAAATTCCACTACGCCGAGATCCCCATCCGTCGTCTGCTGATCGGCAACTGCGAAATCAACGATAGCTACTGGCTGCTTTCTCGTCCCTACCCGAGGATGACGGTTCTTGACCAGCGGTGTTACAGGTCGCTGGGTTACTGCATCGCCGAACTGATCGAGTGTGTCAGTTCGGAGTGGTTCGTCTATCTGCACGCCGACGTGCGGGTGGTTGGCGGCTGGTACGACGTGATGTGGGCCCACTCGTCGCTGGCGGAGTTTATGGAGTGTGGTCGGGTGTGGCACGATCTGCGGACGGGGGCCAAGACCGTAGCCGCCGCGCAGAACGCTGCTGCAAGGCCCTACAGCGGCAGCCAGCTGGCCCGCCGCAGCGCCTTTGCCCCGTTTCTACACAAGATCGAGGATGATGGGTACCTCTACCGCAACGAGGACTTGGTCTTTCGGGCTCTGGTCGAAAACCACGGCGGGCGATACGCCAGGGTGCTGAAGACGCACCACGAGCACCAAGTCTTTCCGTCCTCCGCTCGCGATGCGGACTGGTACCGCAAGATGTACACCGGGCAGATCAAGGGAATCGTCAAATACTGCCCACCCAAGCAGGACTGGTTGATCTCGGCAGCAGCAGCGGCCTTTCGCAGCCTGGAGGGGCTGGACGCAGAGGCTTGCCAGAAACTTCTCAACTGGATCTCGCGGACCTCTCCTGCGTGGCGCGACATTCTCGGCAGCAAACCCAATTGAACGGAGGAACCGATGACAGCCAATTTCTTGCGACTCGGACGCCGTTACGTCGGCTCTGGCTACTCGCCTTTGGTAATCGCCGAGATTGGCATCAACCACCGAGGCCATCTGGATCTCGCCACTGACATGGTCCGCGCCGCCAAGGGCTGCGGCTGCGAGTGTGTAAAATTTCAGTGCCACATCGCCGATAAGGAGATGTCCCCGCACGCCAAGAAAGTCATAACTGGAACGGGCGAGGATGTCTATTCTCTGATTGACCGCTGCTCGCTTAGCCAAGCTGAGGATTTTCATTTCAAGCAGCTGGTCGAGCGGGAGGGGATGATCTACCTGAGCACGCCCTTCTCTGCCGAGGCGGCGTTGCGGCTTGCCCGGATGAGCGTAGAGGCGTTCAAGATCGGCAGCGGCGAGTGTAACAACCGGCCGCTGGTCAGGCACATCGCCGGTTTCGGCAAGCCGGTGATCCTCTCTACGGGGATGAACAACCTGCCGTCGGTGGCCCGCTCGGTGGAGATCCTCCGCGAGGCCAAGGTGCCGTTTGCGCTGCTGCAGTGTACCTCGATCTATCCCACGCCGGTCGACAAGGTCCACCTGCGGGGAATGGAGTTTCTGCGCAAGAGATTCCCCGACGCCGTGGTGGGCCTCAGCGATCACACTACCAACAACTACGCCGCCTTTGCCGCTGTGGGGATGGGAGCGAGCATCATCGAGAAGCATTTTACCTGCTCGTCGTGGCTCTCTGGCCCCGACATCCCCGTTTCGGCCAACCCCCAGCAGATGCGGGATCTGGTTGATGGAGTACAGCAGGCGTACACCGCCATTGGTTCGGGCAAGAACGTACTGCCGGAGGAGGAGTCCGTTGCCGAGTTTGCCTTTGCCTCGGTGGTGAGCACTCGGGAGATTGCCGAGGGAGAACTCCTCGACCGCCATAACGTCTGGGTAAAGCGGCCGGGGACTGGGCCGCTGCAGGCCGACGATCTGGATCAGGTCTACGGGCGAACAGCCGCCTGCGTCATCCCCGCCGACATGCAACTCACCTGGGACATGATCGCCTGATGCGCAAGATCCTGTTTATCACCGGTACCCGCGCCGATTTCGGCAAGCTCAAGCCGCTGATCCGCGCCGTCCACGACGACCCCACGCTGGTGGAGTATGTCTTTGCTACTGGGATGCACCTGCTGGCTGCGCACGGCGAGACCTATTTGGAGATCCGCAAGTGCGATTTCAGCAACCTCTTCTTGTGCTTTAACCAGACGGCCGAGCAGAACCGGCCCGAACTGGTGTTGGCCGAGACCGTCTCGGGGCTGTCGAAATACGTCTGCGAGGTCCGCCCGCAGCTGATCGTGATTCACGGCGATCGCATGGAGGCCCTGGCCGGGGCGATTGTGGGCAACGCCTGCGGCGTGCCGGTGGCACACATTGAGGGCGGAGAACTCTCCGGCACCATCGACGAGGTCGTCCGCCACGCAGTGACCAAACTCTCACACATGCACTTTGTGGCCAACCGGGAGGCCCAGAACCGCGTCGAGCAGATGGGTGAGGACCCCCGGTCGATCCACCAGATCGGCTCCCCGGAGGTGGACGTGATGCTCGGCTCGCTGCCTGAGATCGAGAAGGTTAAGCAGCGGTATTCGATCCCGTTCGACCAGTATGCCATCTTCTGCTACCACTCCGTCTCCGACGAACTGGCGGACCTGCCTGACAAAATCGGCGAGGTTCTGATGGCGATGGTGGAGTCGACCCACAGTTATGTGGTGATTCAGCCTAACAACGATCCCGGCGCGGAGGTGATCCGCCGGGCGATCTCCGAGATGCTGATGCCCGACTGTTGGGGGCGGTTTCGCATCTATCCCTCGATGCGGTTTGAGTATTACCTTTCGTTGCTCAAGCACGCCCAGTTTGTGCTGGGCAACTCCAGCAGCGGGATTCGCGAGGCGCCCGTTTACGGGGTGCCCGCGATCAATCTCGGCACTCGGCAGCGCAACCGGGGTGACAGCCCGGCGGTGGTCCATGTGGACGAGAACGAAAACGAAATCTTGATGGCAATGGCTGCCCTACCCAAAGCGGTCAAGCCAAACTACCCGTTTGGCGAGGGGGGCAGCGCAGAGAAATTCGTGGCGATCTTGCGGCGGTGCTCCTGGCAGGCGATACCACAAAAACAGTTTCAGGAGGTTCGTAGATGATTTATGACGCCGGGGTCTGGCCCGCAATGGTTACGCCGATGACAGATTCGGGCAGGCTCAACCATACGGCCGCCCGAAAGCTGGTGGACGTGTACTGCGACCAGCAACTGGGTGGGCTGTATATCCTCGGCAGCACCGGCCAGGGTCTTTTGCTCTCCACCGAGGAGCGGCAGGAGTTTGCAGCTACGGTCGTCGACGCCGCAGCCGGCCGGCTGCCGGTGTTTGTCCACGTGGGTGCGATGACCACCTCTGAGGCTGTTAGGCTGGCGCTACATGCCGAGCGGATCGGGGCCGACGCGATCTCTGCGGTGGGGCCGGTCTACTACGACCTGCCCATGCGTGCCGTTTTTGGGCACTACCGCCAGATCTCTGAGGCGTGTTCGTTGCCGTTGTACATCTACCAGATCGACTTAGTTAAGAAGTCTTTGCTTGATGTTTGCGACTACGTCGGTGAACTGTTGGAGATTCCCACGATTGCGGGCATGAAAATCACCACCGGGGACCTCAACCAGTTTGGTCTGATTCACGGCTATGCAGGAGACCGGCTGCGGCTGTTCAGCGGCCACGACGAGGTCTTCTGCCACGCCGCGCTCTCCGGAGCGGTGGGAGCTATCGGCACCTTCTTCGGTGTCTTTGGGCCGGAGTGCTCGCAGGTGCGAAGGGCGTTTCTCGGCGGTGACGCGAGTCTGGCGGCCCGGTTCATGATTGAATTTCAGAAAATGGTCAGGATCGCGCTGTTTCGTGGCGGGTACCGCTTTGTGGCTGAGGCGATCAGGCAGCGGTACGAGATCGATGTGGGCGTCTGCCGCTATCCCGTCGGCTTTGTTGGTGAGAGAGAGGACGAGGGTCCTTGGCTCGAACTTGTTGCGGATTGGCTGGAAAGACTCCCGCGTCTGTCCACGAGGAGAGACTGAGATGCCTGCACCCACGATGGGTGGCGCCCCCGAGGTGACCCAAAAGATCGTCCGTGAGAGACTGTCTGCGCGGCAGCCGCTACCCAAGAACGACCTACTTGCGGCCAGCGAGTACCGCACTTGCCGCTACAAGCACCCCGAGAACCCCGAGTGGAATTATCCGCTGGGGCCGTCCTACGTGCTGGGCAACTCCTGGCAGCTGAAATACCTCACCCTGGCCGAGCGGAAACATCTAGACCGCGCCCCCTGGGTGTTTTGTGTCAACCACTTTCCTGAGCACTGGCGGCTGCTGGGTTTTCGGCCCACTTGCTGGATGCTGCTGGATACACACACGCCCCAGATGTGCGCGCTGCTGCGGCGACAGCTGGATGTGATCCGCAGCGACACCTTGTTGCGGTCTCGGTTGCTGAGGCTGTTTGTCTCCGAGACTGCCGCCCTGCCGGAGATCCGCCGGATTGTCGAGCAGAGTGGGCTACCGGTTAGTTGGTTTACCACCCACTGCAGCCTGCCGGTGGTCTTGCGGGGGATGTCCTGGAGGCAGCCGCCCTACTCGCTGTATCACCACGCCTCGGTGCTCACCGCCGCCGCGCACTTGGCCTGCATCCTCAACCCAGGGGCCGAGGTCCGGCTGGCTGGTTGCCAGTATCTTACTCGGCCGGGGTACTTTTACGACATTGACCACGGACGGATCGCTTGGCCGGGCTATCTGGATGTGACTTGCGGGCAGTGGGCCGGGTTTTCCAACCTGCGCAACTGCGGCGCGGACCTTATTGATTGCAACCTTGAACACGGCGATGTGGTGCCTGCGCACCTGGTGCTGCCGAGAAAGGATTTTTGTGCATGAGGTACGTATCGATTGATCTGGAGACCACCGGCCTTGACCCCGCCACCTGCGATGTGATCGAGTTCGCAGCCGTGATTGACGACCTTGACAACCAGGCCCCGCTGGATAACCTGCCCGTGTTTCACGCCTATATCCACCACGGGCTGTTTCAGGGGCAGGCGTACGCCTTGTCAATGCACACAAGGATCTTTCGTGTTCTGGCTACGGGGAAGGGCGCGGAGGGCGCGCTCTGTGTTGAACCCGGCGAGTTGGGGAAGTTGTTTGCCAAGTTTCTCTGGCACCACCAGTATCACGACAAGATTACTGCGGCGGGTAAGAACTTTGCGGGCTTTGACCTGCAGTTTTTGCGCCGCCTGCCGAATTTCGACGACGACGTGCAGTTTCACCACCGCGTGATCGACCCGGGGCTGCTCTGGTGGCGCTGCGGAGAGGATCGGCAGCTACCCGACATGGCGACCTGTCTAAAACGGGCTGGGTACGACAAACAGGTCTCGCACACGGCTGTGGAGGATGCGATGGACGTGATCCGGCTGATCCGCAAGGCCGCCGAACTGAGAGTCGAGGGAGGTTTCCATGTGCGCGGTTAGTGGCCGGCCTCGTGAGCAACTGCGCGTCCACATCCGCTGGATGATCCGACGCGACATATCCGAAGTCCTTGCCATCGAGAACGAAAGCTTCGAGTTTTCCTGGCTGGACGAGGATTTCATTCGCTGCTTGCGGCAGCGTAACTGCATCGGCATGGTCGCCGAACACGAAGACGGGGTGGTGGGGTTCATGATCTATGAACTGCACAAAACCCGAATCCACGTACTCAATTTCGCCGTCGCCCGCGATTATCGACGGCAGAGTGTGGGCAGCCAGATGCTGGCCAAGCTGATTGGCAAGCTGTCGTCTCAGCGCCGCAGCCGGTTGGTGCTCGAAGTGCGTGAAACCAACCTACCCGCCCAGTTGTTTTTCCGCGAAAACGGTTTCCTCGCCGTCTCCGTTCTTCGCGAATACTACGAAGATACGCCCGAGGACGCCTACCTGATGGTTCTTGGGGCCGAGTGTCGCGGCACGGTCCGCGACGAAGATTCTCGACTGGATGGTAAGTATGAGCAAGACAAAAAGTCAACCTGCGTGGAAAGTTCGGCTCGCCGAGATCAGGGCGCTTGAAGACGGCTGGGACGGCTACGGCTCTCCGGCCCCTACTCGGACCGCTTTACGTACCGCCGCCCGAATTCTAGAGCGGAGCGCCGAGGAGGCTGGTCTGCGGGCGGATGAGTTTGGCTGTTCCGGAGAGATCGACCCTACGCCCGACGGCGGGATTTCCTTGCATGTGCGCACCTCCACCTTTGAAGTGGAGGTCGAGATCTTCCGCGACGGGGAGGTCTCTTTCTGGGTCGAGCCCCAGCGGCGGGGCAAGAACTCCCAGCCGTTTGTGCTCCACCTCCCGCCCCTGAGAGTCTGCAGGTAACCTGTGCGTCTGCTTGCCTACAACGTCTGGACCTGGATTGCGGGCAGTTACCAGCGTGGGCTGCTTGATCCGGTGACTTCCTACAAGGTCCCCGGCCGCTGGTTTTCCCCCGCTTGGCGCAAAGGGCACTGGGATGGCGTACACCGCTACGTCAAACGACACCGCAAGACGGGGCAGTATTACTTTCCTACCGGCTTTCTCT
>Ga0180431_10002333_pt1 | contig 25517 bp, 25 predicted proteins | sample SS_ome_11_FD_132459 | JGI IMG/M metagenome (GOLD analysis project Ga0180431, IMG submission 132459) | Hypersaline lake sediment archaeal communities from the Salton Sea, California, USA - SS_1_MS_1 metaG | ecosystem: Environmental > Aquatic > Non-marine Saline and Alkaline > Hypersaline >... | reverse complement strand
GCTCACCGTTGATCAAGCACTGGCGTACGCGATCCAGATGCTCACCATTGCCACCCAGATGGACCGACGGTTGATCCTTGGGGACGGCCTTTTCTCCGTGGAAATCGGCGAAAGAGCCATTGTGAACAGCAAGGGTCTGCGTTGCAGCGAAAAGGGGAGCCTGTTCAGCTATTTCGCTCTGGCCACGGCCCGCGAAGGGGACAGAGTCTCCAACATGGACTATCAGTTCGACGCCTCTCGCACGGTCTCTGGAATCGACGTGGGCCCAATCACGCGACGCGCGTGCGAAAATGCCCTGGGCTCCCTCGGTGCAACGAGCGGGGAGACCTTCAAGGGCACCGTCCTCCTCTCTCCAAACGCGGCCCAATCAATCCTTAGTCGATTGATCCTGTTCCAGATCAACGCGAAGAACGTGCTTCGTGGCATGAGCCGCTGGGGAGAAGAAATCGGAAACTCCGTTTCAGCGCCGATGTTGTCGATCGTCGATGATGGTCTTCTACCCGGTGGAGTCGGTACTGCATCGTTCGACCGCGAAGGGGTGGCACACCGACGGATCGACCTCATTCGAGACAGTCGTCTCGTCTCCCTAATGCACAACAGTTACAGTGCCAATGCGATGGAAGGGGAAAACACCGGTCACGCCAGTGGGTCCGCACGCTCGATTCCGGGGATCGGACCGACGAACCTCGAGATCCTCCCCGGCAAGGCATCAAAAGACGAGTTGATTGCCGAAACCGAGCAGGGGCTAGTGGTGACGCGATTCTCCGGAACGGTCGACCCGGTCTCTGGAGATTTCTCCGGGGTTGCCAAAGGGGCCTATCTCATCAAACGCGGAAAGATCGACCGCCCGGTCACGGGGACGCTCGTTGCAGGCAATGGCTTCGAAGCCCTGAGGAGCCTCTCGGGGATCTCCAAAGAGCGGGAACGCGTGTTCAGCTTCACCCTTCCCTACCTGCGCCTGGAGGGACTCTCAGTCACAGCGGGATGAACTCCCAGGTGACTTTTCTAAACCACGACGTGAACCTATGAGTGTATTGCGAGACCGACTCTTCGGAATACGGTATGCTTGTATCCATGATCCCTGGCCAAGCGATGCGAACGCTGATCCTGCTCAGCGCGGCGATCACTCTGGGAGGATGCCTTTCGGTATCGTCGATCGCCGTCACTCCGCCGCCGCCGGATTGGACCGCCCCCGGCCTTCCTTCCATTTCTCCGACCGAGGAGCTGGTCTACCGCGAAGGACAGATCCCTTTACTCACTGACGATCTTGTGGATACGCGGGTGATCGGGTGTGATCTCCTCGTGCGCAGCACGGGGATCCAGGTTATTGGATGCGAGTTCGTCGATTCACGCCTGCTCGTCGAAGGAGCGGCCGACCTCGTGATCGAGAACTGCATCTTCCGCGATCGCTATCGCCGCGAGGAGGCGGCGATCAGCCTGTATCGGGCGATTCGACCCGCGGTCCGCAATTGTTTGATTGAGAACAACTACATCGGAATCGGTGCACACGAGTCGGTCGGCGTGTTGATTGAAGGGTGCACGTTTCGCGACAACGACGGCCACAATGCAATCACCATCGATCTGGGAACGACCAGCCAGATTCGAAGCTGCTTTTTCACCAACAGTTTTCCGCACGCCGTCCTCGTCGGAACGGGGAAGCCGCGGGGGAGCATCACCATCGAGGACAACCGGATCGAGTACAGCGTCGAGGATGCGATCAACTTCGAGAATTTTTCGTCATCCGAACCAAGCTTCGTCCGCGGCAACGTCATCCTGCACACTGGTTGGGCCGGGATCAACGTCGAGTACCGAAGCTGGGACGCCAACCTCATCATCGAGAACAACTACATTTCTTCCTCGGGAACGGACCTCAGCGCGTTCCCCCGGCATCCCCACCAGCCGGAGCCCTACTCCGAGGGCTGGAAGCACGGGATCCTGCTCGAGGACTGCTCCGGTGTCACCGTGCGCGGCAACAGGATCGTCGACTGCGAGGAAACGGGGATCGAGCTCGTCAACGCGCGCGAGATTGTGCTGGAATCCAACCACGTCGTAGGATGCGACATTGGCATCGCCCTACGAACGTACAACGAAGGCTTACTGACTCGCCCCATCTTTCCACTACCCGAGACCGAAGCCGGCCCTTCCAGCGCCTCGGCCCAAGACAACACGTTCGAAAGAAACACCACAGCCGACTGGCAGATCGAGCCCAGGTGCGAGGTGAAATAGGAGACCTGGCGACCGGTCTTCGCTGAATCTAGGCTTTTGAATGAAGGCCGGCGTTCCAGTAGTTTCCGTGAAGCCTTCCCCCACAGTCGGCCGAGCGAGTGGGCTTCTCTGACTATTGAAACCTGGCCGCTTCACTACTACCACAAAGTGGTACGCCCACACCTACGTACAGATCTGCCGGTTCTTCACCGACGACATCTTAAGGACAGTCGAGCATATCGGCCTCGCCCAGCTTGATGTCGTTGCCCTCTCCCCCCTTACTGCTCGAATCCAAGACCGCCTGCGAGGCATGTGGGAGGAGTAGACAATAGCCGATTCATCACCCGTCCTCGTGTCGATTGCACTTCTTCGGCACTCCGTCCAGTGGACAGGTAAGAAATGGGTATTGTGTCACCTGATTTCCATGGCCAACAGCCTCCTGTAGAAGCGCCAAGCAGCCAAGGCGGATGAGAGGGCGGCAGCTGCAGCGACGATGGACAGAAGAAGACCTACAAGAACCAGAAGCTGCGCGTTGTCGGCAGTGATCGAAGTTGCAGTCTGGGCCAAAACCGGTGGCATGAGAGATCGCCTCTGGCTTCCACTTTCGCACTGAAGCATGCTTGAGGTTCTATGGGACGACTTTCCCGAAGTACGGGTATAGCCTGTAGTACCTTTCGTACTGCTCCATCTTCCTTCTACTGGCTTCTTCTTCAGTATCTCCCTCAATCAGGTATCCCAGCTTGCCAAGACATGCCTCTCCATTCGCTTGCTTCGATGGCAGTATCCCTTCGAGATGCAGTCTCTCCTTTGTCGTGAGAATTGGCACGTCGATTTCGTCCATTGCGTCAGGGTCGGCAGAGCAATAGTGGCAATGCTCCTGGAAGTGCAGCGCCAGCGAATCTCGCTCCTCTTCGCGACAAATCAGCCCGGTCTTGCTCAGCATGATTGTCCCATCTGAGTACTTGACGGTGTGGAGAGGCAGGAAAGCCTTTGGTCTGCTGCACGAAGCTTCTGCCACTGCTCGTATCATCCGGGCCAGCAGTTGTGGAAACTCCTCGGGTGAGAAACTCCTCCAATGGAACCATTCCGCACGAAATGCAGCTTCGTCGACGGCCATATCGGTCCGGTACAAATCCCTCAGCCGCTCGAACTCAGCTCTCTTGGCACTTGGCACCCTGGGTGGGCACCGCTTTCGTGAGACTCCTAGATCGTAGATCGGCGTTTCCGCACGCACGGTGACGCGTATTAGGCTGCCAGGAACGGCCTTGCGAACGATGTCGGCTAGTTCGCTGAGGGATTCTCGACGCATTTCGGTGTAGTCCATCCAGATAGCCACCGGTTTGTCACTCGGGAAGCTCGTTGCAATGTAGTCGCCGAGTGGGCCGTGCACGCACACCATTCTGCTAGAGCAAAGATGGAATAGCTGCCGCTTATGTGTCTCTTCGTCCCTCTCTACACAAACAAGCTCCATTTGCGGGAACTCCTGTGAGAGCAAACGGAAATCCTCCAAAAAGGGGCCGCCCAAGCCAACGTATGTGTCGGGCAGCTTCGAGCCGTGGAGTTCCAAAGTGCGAAGCAGCTCCAGGAAGAGCAAGCGATCAACTGCCTTGTTTGGCCGGAGGTGGTAGGCTGGGTGTTTGGATTGCGACAGACGAGTCATCCCTCGGCCTCCTCCAGGATTAGATCGAAGCACTTCTCACCCACTTCGTTGGGCTCGTGGTCCGGCTCATCGAAGAGGTACTTGGATACCCGACGAACCTGGTTGCGCGGCTTCTTAAAAGACATGCGCTCTTCCTTCCATTGCGTTTTCGGCCGTGGGAGCGTAGGCTTGTGCTGTTTCCCAGTCAAAAAGCCTTTTGTGCTCGCTGTCTAGACTCTGGACGCCTTGGCACGGGGGAATTACAGGGACACACACCACAACTACCGATGGGAGAGGGTGTGTGTCCCCCGATCTCCATCGCAGGCGTCCCGAGCGGGTACCGCGCGCTTGCTCGATTCGCTCCACTTCGGTATCGTGGTTGCAGGAACACAAAGGACGAAAAAGGACTGCGAGGGGTGTTCGATGACACAACCAGTGGAAACGGCAAACATGGCGCTGTTCTGCGACTTCGAGAACATCGCACTGGGTGCGAAGGAGGCGGAGTTTCCGAAGTTCGACATCGGCAAGGTGCTCGAGAAGCTTCTGCTCAAAGGGAACATCGTTGTGAAGAAGGCCTACTGCGACTGGGCGCGGTACAAGGAGTTCAAGGCCCCGATGCACGAGGCGTCGTTCGAGCTGATCGAGATCCCGCACGTGAGGCAATCCGGCAAGAACTCGTCCGACATCCGGATGGTCGTCGACGCCCTCGATCTGTGCTACACGAAGGAGCACGTCGATACGTTTGTCATCATCAGCGGCGATTCCGATTTCTCGCCGTTGGTCAGCAAGCTGCGCGAGAACAACAAGACCGTCATTGGCGTCGGGGTCAAGAGTTCGACGTCGGATCTGTTGATCGCCAACTGCGACGAGTTCCTGTTCTACGACGACCTCGTGCGACCCAAGAAGCCGGAGAAGAAACCACGCAAGATCCCAGCCAAGAAGGCAACCGGAAAGAAGGACGCGAAGATCGCGCCGCCGCGGATCGAGGACAAGAAGCAGGAGGCCTGGGACTTCGTCGTCGAGACCTACGAAGCGCTGGTCGAGGAGCGCGGCGAAGGCGAGAACATCTGGGGCTCGATGATCAAGCAGACCCTCAAGCGCCGTAAGCCCGGCTTCAGCGAATCCTACTATGGTTTCAAATCCTTCGGGCAGCTCCTTGAAGAGGCCGGTGCGAACGGCATCCTCCAACTCGAGCGCGACAAGAAATCAGGCGGCTTCATCATCAGGGGCGCGTAGGCTTCGTAGGACGAGCTTCGAAAGCGGCCCGCCTCCCCGAGTTCCTGTAGGATCTTCTAGGCACTATCGCATGGCGCGGGGTCAGACCCTGTCTCTTGACATTCTGCCTTCACCTTGTGTATTGGGCCGAGGAGGACAAGACATGAGTCTTACTGCGATCCACTTTCTGCTGAGCTATCGCTGCACCGACGAGTGCGACCATTGCTTCCTGTGGAGCAGCCCCAAGGCGAGGGGGACGATGACGCTCGACCAGATCCGGGATGTGCTCGAGCAGGCGAAGGACGCGGGCAGCGTGGGCGCGGTCTGCTTCGAAGTGGGAGAGCCGTTCCTGTTCTACCCGATCATGCTTCAGGGCCTGCGCGAGGCTGCTGCCCTCGGTTTCAAAACGGGCATCGTCACCAACTGATACTGGGCGACCTCCGTCGACGATGCGGTCCAGTGGCTGGGTCCTCTGGCCGAGATCGGGGTCGCGTCGGTGAGCCTGTCGACCGATCTGTTTCACGGAGAGGCGATGTTGACCAAGGCCGCGAAGAACGCCGTCGAGGCGGCCAATCGCGTGGGCCTGCCGCAGAACACGATCTCGATCGAGGCACCCGCAGGGTGCGCCAACGCGGAGTGTGCAAACAGGGGCGAGCCGATCACCGGCGGAGCGGTCCGGTTTCGCGGCCGAGCGGTAGAGAAGCTGCTCGATGGAGTGCCACAACGGCCGTGGACCGAATTTGTCCGGTGTCCGGACGAGGACCTCGCCGATCCTGGACGGGTGCACGTGGACGTCTTCGGCCACCTACACGTGTGCCAAGGGCTGCTGATGGGCAATCTGTGGCAACGCCCGCTGAAGGAGATCGTGGCGGATTACGCGCCCCGTACCCATCCGATCATCGGCCCTCTGATGGAGGGAGGCCCGGCGGAGCTGGTCAGACACTACGACCTGCTGCACGAGGACACATACGCCGACGCGTGTCATCTGTGTTACGTCGCCCGCGATATCCTGCGGGCTCGCTTCCCAGAGTACCTGGCCCCCAACATCGCTTACGGGGATCTCGAGGAGACAACCACATAGCAATCCCGGTAATTCCAGACCCGCAGTGAAAATTTCTTGTCTTTTGCCTGGCAATCTAGTCGGCGTTTCTACAGGTCAAACTCGGCCGCAAGGACGGTGTGATCGGACGGACGCTGTGCCAACCGTGGCTCTATGTCGATCCACGCTTTCGTTGATCGATCGGCGAGCGGTTGCGTCGCCCAGATGTGATCGACCCGCCATCCCTTGCCGCGGGCAACGCCGTCTCTGACCCGGTAGTCCCAGAATGTGTATTGATTCGGTCCGGCCACGTGCTGTCGAAAGGCGTCGACAAACCCCCACGCCTTGACTTCCGCAAGGGCCTTGTGCTCGTCCGGGTGGAATCCGACGTGACCCGACAACCTCTTGGGATCGTGAACGTCGATCTCCTCCGGGGCGACGTTGAAATCCCCCACCCACAAAAGCGGCTTGTGGGGAGAGAAGTGCCGCTCAAAGTAGTTTCGAAGACGTGAGAACCACTCCAGCTTGTACCCGAAGAACTCCGCCTTGGGATCCCGTCCCTGGGGTACGTACGTGTTGACGATCGGGATCCCGCGAACCTCGGCGACGAGCAGACGCGATTCATCGGGAGGGCCGCCATCATCAAGACCGAACGCAGGATTCTCCGCCACCAACGGTTCTCTGACTAGCGTTGCCACGCCGTTGTACGACTTCTCTCCTCGGAAAAGGGGCCGGTATCCAGCCTCGACGAACTCTTCCCCGGGAAAGGCGTGGTCCGGGACCTTCGTCTCCTGTAAACAGAGGACATCCGGGTTGTTGTTCTCCAGCCACGCGAGAACGATCGGCGCCCTTGCCCGCACGGAGTTCGTGTTGAACGTTGCTATTCTGAAGATCATCTCTGCGCGATAGATTCTACACGAAAATGTCTTTCACGGGCACAGCAGGACGACTCGCCGTACGGAAAGCTACTCCGTGGTCTTGTTCAAGGTTGTTGCGCGGTAGTGGGTTGTAGGCGGGTCAGCGCTGCGACCGAGGCAGAACAGGGGAGAAGTCAAGCAGGGTCAATCCGCCGACGAATTCACGTAGGATCGAATTTCCAGGGATGTCCTGTGTAAGATAGGGCTCGAACCACCGCAGGAAAGCGAGCAGTCGCTCGGCCTCGATCCGCCACTTGGTCCGCCTGACCTGCAACAACAGCGGCTCAACGAGTGGTTTTAGTACCGCCAGCTCGTAGGCCAGGGCTGAATTAAAGAGGATATCCGCCCGCTCTTGGTACGGGAAAATGTTCTGCTTCTCCCCCCTGCGGACTCCTTCCCACAGGGCGATGGTTTCTGCCGCCGAATAGCCGCGGTATACCGCGTCACGGACAATGCGACGGATGAGGCGGGTATCGGTGGTGGGAACACGATTGTGGCTGTCCAAATTGAGTTGGGTAAGGGCGGAAACGAAGATGCGATATGCCTCTGCCTCGAGGAAGTTCTCCAATAGATTCGGGTTCAGGCCGTGGATTCCCTCCACAATCAGAATCTGATCCGGCTGCAGTTGGACCGTCGACCCAGGTGTCCGCTTGCCGGTCCTGAAGTTGTATTGTGGAAGGGTCACTTCTTTGCCGTTCAGAAGAGCGTGTAGTTGCTCCGTCAGCAGGGTCACATCGAGCGCGGAAAGATGGTCGAAATCGATCTTTCCTCCTTGTGCCTTCTTCAGGTGTGCACGGGGAAAGAAGTAGTTGTCCATCGCCAGCGGATACGGATGGATCCCATTTGCGAGAAGCTGGACGGCGAGGCGTTTGGAGAAGGTCGTTTTCCCGGAGGCGGAGGGGCCGGCGATGAACACAAGCCGATGGTCTTCATCGTGACGTTTGGCAAGGATGCCTGCAATCTCGGCGATCCGTTTTTCGTGCAGTGCCTCCGAGACGAGGATTACCTGGTTGATCCTCTGGGATCGGATTGCCCTGTTCAACGAGCCAACGTCACGGACTCCAAGCACGGCCAGCCATTCTCCGTACTCATTGAAAACCTCGCGAAGAGTGGTGAATCGCTGTGGCGGAAGGAGCTTCGTCGGATTCTCCCGTCGCGGAAACCGAAGGATGAACCCTCCAGGGAAAGGATCCAAGCCGAAGGTTCGCAGGTAGCCGGTTGACGGAAGCATGTAGCCGTAGAAGTGGTCGAGAAAGCCGTCTAGCGAGTAGAGATGGAGGTGGTCGTCCGAGTAGTCGTCGAGGAGGCGCACCTTGCCAAGTTCCCCACGGGCAAGGAACACCTTTTTTGCCTCGGCAACCGACAATCGCTTTCTTTCGATCGGACGATCCGCGCACACCAACTCCCGCATGCGTGCTTTAATGAGAGAGAGTTCTTTGGTCGTGAATGCTTTTCTTTGTTCCACTCGGCAGAAGTAGCCTCCGTAGGGGACGGAATAGTCGATGCACACGTGTGCTTTTGGAAAAAGCTTGTGAGCGGCAACGATCAGCAGGAAGGAGAGAGTGCGGCAGTAGATGCTCATCCCGTCCGAATCGGAGAGAAAAAGAGGCTGTGCCGCTACATCTTGCGTGACCGGCCAGGCAAGTTCGCGCAACTCTCCGGAAATGGCCGCTGCCATCGGCGGATTCTCTGTGTCGGGGAAGGCAATGCGAAAGAACTCTACCAGTGGCGTGTCCCTTTTGGCCTCAAAGACTCGGCCGTCGGGTAGGCGCACTTGAACGGTTTCTCGTGCCTTCGCTTGATGAATTGGTGATGGCTTGTTGGTCATGGGATTCACCCTTCCTGAGAGGAACCCTCACTCTACCCCTTGATTCAAGGTGTGTCAACCGATTCGTGCGGCCGTGGGAATCCTCTCTAGGCCGAGCACTTGAGCAGTGGAACAACCGTGTCATTGAGTGTGCCGATGGCGCGATCGAGATCCTCCATCACCCGCTGCGGCGAGGAAGGCGCTTTTCGTTCCCCACGCAGGCTTGCTACGGCGACACCATAGGATGCGGCTTGGGTGAGCCATTCCTGGGGGATTTCGTCGGACAGGTCTACGTCGTTCATTCTCGCCCAGGCAAGGGTCCAAGCGCGTACCACGTTTCCCACATCGTACCCCCCACCGCCGAGGGCAAGCCACGGTTTCCGCAATCCGCGGAAATAATCGACACAGTGCTCAAACTGGTGCAGGCTCATTTCCAGGCCGGCGACGCGATCTCCCAGAAGGGCGTCGGCACCGAGTTGTGTGACCAGAACGTCCGGATCGTAGGTCTCGAGAAACGGGTGGATCACTTGGCTAAACGCCTTTTCGAATGCATCATCACACGCGCCGGGCAGGAGCGGGATGTTCACCGCATAGCCGCGCCCCTCCTCCTGTCCGATTTCGTCGACGAACCCAGTCCCCGGAAAGATGGTGTACCCACTTTGGTGGACGGAGATTGTGAGCACGCGGTTCGTCTTGTAGAACGCATGCTGCACTCCGTCCCCGTGATGTGCGTCGATATCGACGTAAGCAACTCGCTTTCCATTCTCAAGCAAGGTATTGATGGCCAGTACCCCATCATTGATGTGGCAGAAACCGGAGGCACGAGCAGGCATGGCGTGGTGCAGGCCACCGGCGATGTTGAACGCCACCTCTGCCTTGTCTGCGAGGATCTCCTTGGCACAGTCGATCGACGCACCGGCAACGTACATCCCCCATTCGTAGACCCCTGGAAAAACCGGATTGTCTCCGGTTCCCAATCCATGCGCGAACAGGTTGGGAACCCACATCCCCGTATCAGTGAGACGGAGGATTTCCACGTAGCCTTCCGCGTGAAAGCTCAGTGCCTCCTCCTCGGTTGCCTCACGAGGTTCGAGTGTGTAGATCGAAGGTGCATTCGTGAGGCCATAGGCTTCCATCAGATCGTAGGTGAGGCCAAGACGGTAAACCTTGAACGGATGAAGCGAGCCGAAGTCATACCGCAGTAGCTTGCGTGGATCAACGAGGCAATTCACTACAAGTAGACCTCCTCCCTATGAGGGATGATACCTTTCCTCCGGGCGGTGTGGCAACTGCCCGATGGTCCGTGCATCTTGCGGCTTGAGTTGTTCTGATTCTGGGGTGAAACGGACAGAAGAAAAATCGCGTGATTCCCTTCTCTACGGCGACCTACAGATTCCATATCTGTTTGAAATCAGATATTTCGAGCCCCCAGGGATCGCAGCCGAGGGGAAGCGAGAAGCCTGCCGTCTCTGCGAGGGCATGAAGCTGGCCACCGATCTCCCAGACTCCCTTGATGTTCCCCGCACTACACGAAACGGCATCAGCGAAGGCTTGGGTAACCGGGACGAGTGCCAGAACGTGATCCGGAGTATTGTCGGCATCGGTGTCTACATGCGCCATCAACGCGCTGTATCCCCTTGCTTGCACAAGACTCACAAAAAGGATGGTCGTGTCCTCGCAATCGCCTCCTTTGGTGTCCACCAGGGTCTCCAGTGGATAGAGTGGGTACTCCAACCCCACCGGGTCAGGAGTGTACGAAATGGCACCCTGGATGAAGGTCAGAGCATATTCCAGGAATGCTTCATATTCTCCTCCTGCTCGAGTCCATAGCCTATCAGCCAGGTCTTTGAGTGTTGGGTCGTCCAACGGGTCCAAGACGTAGTCATCGTAATCGTAGTTGCCGAAAAATGGCTGTCGTAGCTGATTGTGGTAGTACTGATAAAGGGTTTCCGAAAGCAGGACCTCCAGATACTGAGGGCCGTCTTGGTTTGTCCACTGGTAGCGGCGCAGGATTTGTCCGGTGGGAGTCTCCAAGACTGAGATCTGCTTGTCAGTGGAGTTAACAGCATTTCGATTGTCCCGAACATGCAGTGTCACAGTGAACGTTCCTGACACGGCGTAGGCGTGAGATACTGTCAAGCCGTTCCCGGTCTGGCCGTCTCCAAAGGCCCAATTGTAAGAGACGATGTATCCATCTGGATCCGTGGACGTGCTGGCGTCGCACAAAACAGTCAAAGGGGCATATGCGTAACCGCCCACCGAAACAGAGGAGAAGCGCGCGATCGGCAGCGTGTTGGAGATTGGTAGGAAACAGCCAGCCAAAAGGAGAATCCCCAAAAAGACAGAAGAAATGGCAACAGTCCGCCCTATCCTTTTCGCCGTCAAGGAACGTCCCTTTCAAGCTGTATTTCTATCGGCCTGACATTCTATGTGGTCGATGGGATTGGTTCAATGGGAAACGTTGTCTGTTTCTGATTGGCAGCGGACGGCTGCGTTGACCGGCCACCCAATCTGTGCTACCATAGCTGCCGCTTGGGAGGGGTTGGCATGTACATGATCATTGTGGGGGCGGGTAGCATCGGCACCAGCTTGATCGACATCGCTGTCAAGGAAAAGAACAACGTAGTGGTCATCGATGCAGATTCCGATCGTGCCAGGGAAATCAGCAACAAGTACGATATTACTGTCCTAAATGGGGACGCCACCTCGGCGGAGACCCTACGTGAGGCAGGTTCAGATCGAGCCGATGCTCTGATTGCCACTACGAGCGATGATGCGGTCAACCTGATGGTCGTTTCTATCGCTGAAGGATTGGACGTTCCGTCTATCGTTTCCGTGGTAAACGATAAGGAGCACGCTGAATTCTTCCGCAAACTGGGGGCAAACGTGATGGAGAACCCGGAAGAAGTCGTGGCAAACCACCTGTACAACGCGGTGAAGCGGCCCAAGGTGAGGGACTTCACCATCCTCCCCCAAGGAGATCAGATCTTTCGACTGACGGTGAACGAAGGATCTTCGCTAGTAGGCAAGCCTCTTGCTGACAGTTCCAAACGGGGCGTTTTTCCTAACACCGTTCTTATTCTGGCCATCGAGCGAGGAGATCAAAGGCTCATCCCCACTGGGGATACAGTGATCGAGACAGAAGACGTGCTCACCGTTTTCTCGCTGGAACGAGCCAGTGATGAGCTGGTCGAGAAACTGACCGGATGAGGATCCCAACTCTTAGCGTAAATCAAGACCTGCGGATTATCCTACGAGACCTCGGCCTCCTCGTACCCGTTGTGGGGATCATGGCTGTCCTATCGCTTGTTGTCCCGTTGATTTTCCATGAATCCTTCGCCTACCTTCCTCTGGGTATTACAGCCATTGTTTCCTTTGGATTGGGAATTTGTCTTTATCTTCCATTTCGCAATGCCGGGGAGTCCAAGCTGAGGCATGGTATGATCATTGCCTCGTTCGGCTGGCTGCTCGTCGCTGCATTGGGGTCGCTTCCGTTTGTACTTACAGCGATATTCGCGCAGCGCAGCGGTGTTGGTTCGACAACGCTTCTGTATTTTACGGACCCTGCGAGTGCCTTCTTTGAAGCGGTCTCTGGCTATACCGGGACTGGCCTGACGATGGCTGCTCGTGCCGATCTGCTGCCAAGGACCCTACAGTGGTGGCGTAGTTTCACTGAATGGATCGGTGGAATGGGAGTGATCGTCCTCATGCTGGCAATCCTCGCTGGCCCTCGTCCAGGATCCGGCGCCTACAGTCTCTACTACGCCGAAGCACGGGGAGAGAAGATACAGCCGAGCATTGTCTCTACGTTGCGCACAATGTGGTGGATCTTTCTTCTTTACACGTTCATCAGTGTCGTTTCTCTGTGGGGGGCAGGAATGCCAATTTGGGATGCGGTGAATCACGCGATGACCGGTATCTCCACCGGTGGATTCTCCGTAACCGATAACAGTATCGCCTCCTACAACAGTGTATCCATTGAGTTGATCCTGTTGCCGATTATGGTGTTTGGAGCGATCAGCTTTGCCGTGCATTACGAGCTGATGCGAGGGAAGGGGAAGATCTTGGTACAAGACTTCCAGACTCGCTGGCTTCTCATCCTTCTCGTAGGGGGGATTCTGCTCCTCGCTCTGGAGAACGGATTGGTCTTGGGCCCGCTTCGTGGTCTACGCGATTCAGCGTTCCAGTTTGTTTCGGCGATGACGTGCACAGGCTTTCAAACGGCCAACATCGGTTCGTGGAGCGCAACGGCAAAGCTGCTTCTTGCTGGAGGGATGTTCTTTGGTGGAGCAGCCGGGTCAACGGCCGGGGGAATCAAGGTGATCCGCATGCTGATCCTGATGAAGGGAGTGGGGTGGCGGTTTCGCAAGATCGTCTCCCCACGCGGAGCGATTGTTCCTTTCCGGATCGGATCGACCGCAGTCGATGAGAGCAATGTGGGACAGCGGTTGGAGGATGCCTCCCTGATTACCTTCTTGTGGCTTGTCTTCCTTGGTGGAGGTGTAATCGTGCTGTTGCACGTCTCCCCGCCGGATTTCACCCTGTCCGACGTTATCTTCGAGGTGGCCAGCGCCCAAGGGAATGTTGGCCTATCGGTAGGAATTACAGCGCCGAGCATGCCAACCCTGAGTAAACTTGTCTTGTGTTTCAACATGTGGATTGGGCGGCTGGAGATCATCCCCGTCTTGATGCTCGTTCGCTCTTTGTTGCACGGGGTTCAATAGAGTGTACTCTCTCTGCCACTCAGCGTGCAGGAATTCTCGCCGGCAAGGCAACGATCGGCTAACGAAAATGCAATGGTAGACCTGCAAGAATTGGCTTGTGCGTTCGCCCTACTTGCGACAGGGGTTCTCTGTTTTCTTGCCAGAGGCGGCTGGTGGCCTGGCGTGTTGTTTCTTCGACCCGTTGAGCTTTGTGAGGAAGGCAGAAGCAGCAGCGGGGTCAACACGTCGTAGCCGAAGATTCTTATTCTCCAACTGGACGATCACGTCCTTTCCAATGGGGAAGACTTCTACCTGATCCAAATTGTACTCGCGTGCGATATCGGAAGTGTGCAGGGGTGCGTCCATTGCTTTACGGGTGAAGTGAGAGAGGCCTCGTTTTAGTCGATGAAACCGAGCACCCTGATTATTTCGTGCTCGACCTTGGTGAGTATCAGCGAGCTGTTGCTTGGCCGGTTCTATCACGACGGTTCCCCTCTCGGTCAGAACCAGAGTCAAGCGGTCTTCGCCATCTGAGAGGCGAGAGACCTCTGCCAACCACGCGATCTCGTAGATGTGCTGCCTTCCTAACCCCTTCAGCTCCCGCTCGCCCAGAGAAAGATAATGAAGCCCTTCTTGAAGGGTAGCCGCGCTTCTCACCCGTTCTGTAACGAGGATCTGTCCGCCTTTTGCCGAACTGGAAAGCCGTTGAGAGAGGTTGACCGAATGGCCAATTAGGTCTGCATCTATCATGATCGGCGTACCGCAGGTCAGACCAATTCCTACATCAATGGGATCTTCCGGAAATTGCTTATTGCGCGACCGGATCTCCTGTTGGAGTCTTGTCGCTGTTTTTATACCCTGCGATGAATCGGAGAATGCTGTCATGATCCCGTCTCCCATCGTTTTGGCGATGAATCCTCCGTTTCCCTCGATGGTTTTCTCAAGCAGTTCCTCGTGGAGTTTGGAGAGGTGATAGGCGGCTCGATCCCCTTGGCGTGCCGTATAGGAGGAGAAGCCGCGGATATCGCTGAACATTACCCCGATTTCATTGCCGGCTTCTATCCGAGCACGGATTTGCTGACGATTCTTGAGGGTTTGGCTCCAAGACATGTGGTCCTGCCTCCGGAATTGGAAAATCTATCCACTGCATTATATCATCCAGAGTCCAACGAGACATTTCATACAAACAAGGAGGAAGCATGGACAAACAGGACGTCATTGGGCTGCTGAGAAAAGCGCCGCTCTTTTCGCGCCTGAGCAAGAAAGGGCTTGAAGCCATTCTGAAATCCGCCACTGAAAAGGCATTCGGCGCGGGAGAGAAGATCTTGCAGGAAGGTGAATCTGGAGTGGGATTCTATCAGATTCTGGAAGGCAGCGCACAGGTGACACGAGGGGACGCAGAACTTGCCAGACTCGGCCCGGGCGACTTCTTTGGCGAGCTGGCCGTACTTGACGGCGAGCCGCGTACCGCCGATGTCGTTGCCCTCGAGGACACAACGTGCATCATTCTTACGCGCTGGGCGATGAAGAGTATCATCCCCGCCCATCCGGACGTGGCGCTGGGGATGCTTGAAGAACTCGCTCGCCGCTTGCGGGAATCCAATCGCGCTTTGAGCTGATAGCGATGGACAAGATCGCCGTCACCTGCCTAGGCTCCGGGGCGGCGCTGGGAAGACAACGTTTGTGGAGCTCATTGCTTCTTGACGATCGAATCTTGCTCGGGCTTCCACCAACCGTGGTCCAGCAGCTGTATCGATTGGGGAAGACGCCGGCAACAGTCGAGCACATCTTCATCAGTCACCTTCATGCCGATCATCACTTCGGACTTCCGTTCTTTCTCCTTCTGTTCTGCTATCTCCACGAGAGGAAGGAGCCGCTGTACATCATCGGACCTGCCGGCATCGGACAGGCTTCGCAGCAGCTGTTCGATCTGGCCTGGCCCGGGTTGAGAGGGGCGGGGATCCTGCCGAAAGTACCCGTTGAGTACGTTGAAGTTGAGGCTTCCGGCAGCCTTTCCACCGGCTCTCTTGCCTTCGAAGCAGTGAAATTGAAGCACTTCGACATGGATGCGTTCGGCTACCGGTTCGCTCACAAAGGACGACAGATTGCGTTCACCGGCGATACCGGGCAGTGTCCACAGCTTGACAGCCTTCTGGATGGAGCCGACGTAGTGATTACCGAATTCACGCATGTCCTGGACGTCGACGATCCAGGCCACTTGAACGCAGTGGCGGTCACACAGCTCACCGACCGTCTGCGTGCACAGGGAGCGACGATTCTGGCGACCCACTTGAGCGGGGAGCCGGCCCCGATCGACGGGCTCCTCATCTGCCAGGATGGCGAAACCTATTTTGTGTGAGTCGTTTGAAGCCGGCCATCATCATCGAGGTCCGCACCAAGCTTCTGCCAGCGCAGCCCTGTGGCTGGGCCGATCCAAAGTAAGCACCGGCGCTCCTTCCGGCAACACTGGCGAAAAACTCCTCCTGGAAATCGATGCTTCTGGCTCATGCAATCGCGTTACCGCCAAGAAAATGACACGCGCCTGGGTCCCTAACGAGCGGTGAGAAATCTTGTGGTGTAGAGCTCAGAGAGCAGGAAGTCCTGTTCTATCAACCCGTTGTTGAAGAGATACTCCTGCAAGCGTGTCCACTTCTGTGCATCATCGTGCTGCGCGTTCTGTGCATAGAGCGGAAGCGTTGCTGCATATGCCCGTCGATTCAATTCATCGTCCAGGTCGGGGTGCGCTCGCAGGAAGATCGCAAATGCCTCCTCTGGGTTCTCGCACGTGTAGGTGATCCCTCGGGCCAACCCTGCAAGAAGGGCCTGCAAGGCATTGGGGCGTGTTTCGATCAGCTCAGGGTTCGCTGCGAGGAGGATCTCGTATGTGTCGGGCACGCCGTAGTCCTCCTGAGGAAAGTAGATCGGTTCGCGGTCAAGCAGCTCCACCTGGATTAACTCGAAGTTGCGGAATGCACCGATTGCGTCCACCTGATGCGACAGAAGGGACAGCACCGTGTTGAATCCAACGTTCACGAGCTCAAACTGATCAGCTCCTACATCCACGGAGGCGAGCATCGTGCTCCACAAGGTTGGCTCAAGCGGAGTGAGCGAGTATCCGATCCGTCTGCCTCGCAGGTCGGAGAGCTTTTCGATGCCGTAGTCTGTAAGGCTGAGCAGCCCGCCGAGTGGGGTTTCGATCAATGCCCCGATCGCGATGAGCGGGAGACCTGCTGCCTTGGCAATGAGGAAGTTGATCTGGGGGGTGAGTGCGACATCGATCGTCTGGGCCGCGGCAAGCTTCACCGGGTCGCTGGGATCGGCCGGGATGAGGATCTCAACTTTGACCCCTTCCGCAGTGAAGTACTCCAATTCCTGAGCTACATAGAGCGGAACGTGATTGGGATTGGCGAAATAATCAAGGATAAGGCTGATTTTGGCGGCGCGGGGTGCGGACAGCCAAAGGCCCAGAAAAATCGCGATTCCCACAAAAAGAACAGAGACTGCAATGATTGCGATATGGCTTCTTCTTACCCTCATGATCCAATGCCTCGTGTCCTGTAATTCTCCTCTCCCGCTGTGCGCCACCGCAGCAGCCGCTGTTCAATTATGCGAAGCGCACCGAACAGGAGCAAGCCGAGCAGGGAAAGGGTCATGATCGATGCAAACACCAAATCGATTCGCAACAGCGCGTTCGACTGAATCATCAAATATCCTAGTCCTTTCTTGGCACCGATCCACTCACCGATCGTCGCACCGACGACGCTCAGGGTAACCCCGATCTTCAGCCCCGAGAAGAGGAAGGGCAGGCTGGCAGGCAGGCGCACCATTCGGAAGATTTGCCGCTCGCTCGCACGCAATGACCGTAACAAGTCGATCGTCTCCTCGCCCACCGAGCGGAGACCATCGACCGTGTTGACGACAATCGGGAAGAAGACAATCAACGCAGCCACGATTGCCTTCGACCAAAGGCCATATCCAAACCAGACGACCAACAACGGAGCGATGGCAAAGATGGGGATCATCTGTGAGGCGATGATCAGAGGATAGATTCCCTGCTCCAACGCCGGTGAGTAGAAGATCAGAAGCGCAAGCCCAATTCCGCCGCCGGCGCCGAGGAATATCCCCAATCCGATCTCGAGGATCGTCGTTGCGGCATGCGAGAGCAGAAGCGGAAGTTTGGTGAAGAAAACGAATAAGACACGGGTTGGCGGTGGTAGAATGTAGAATGGGACATTGAACAGGTGAACAGCTCCCTCCCACAATAGCAGAAGAAGGATCAGGACTAGGATTGTGCGGCTGTATGCGCTGATCAATTTAGCCATCGGCTTCCTTTGCGTGGATGAGACCGAGTATCTCCCCTTTCAGAGCCACGAACCGATCGGAAATGCGAGAGCGGGGTTGAGCGAGTCTGACTGCAAATGCTTGCCGAACATGTGCCGGCCGATCGGAGAAAAGGTAAATCCGATCGGAGAGGAGGATCGCTTCCTCTACGTCATGGGTTACCAGAAGAATCGTTTTGCCGAGCTCCTCCCACACCGATCGCAGCCACTCTTGCATGGTTGCCCTGGTGAGCGCGTCAAGAGATCCGAGGGGTTCGTCCAACAGGAGGAGTTCCCTGTGGGCAAGGAAGGTTCGGATGAGGGCAAGGCGCTGTCTCATTCCGCCGGAAAGCTCGGCGGGATAGTGGTTTTCGAACCCCGAAAGACCAAAGCGGGTAAAGAGCTCCCTTGCTTCGGCACGTGCCGCTTCGCGGGGACGACCATCGATCTCTGAGGCAAGGATCGTGTTTTCCAGAGCCGATCTCCACGGCAGAAGCGTGTCGCTCTGCGGCATGTACGCCGCTTTTCCTCGAGGGTCTATCCTCTGCGCATCGTGGAGGATTTCCCCGGAGTCCGGCGCCAGGATTCCCGCCAGAATCTTGAGGAACGTCGTCTTTCCACATCCCGAAGGCCCGATGATCGTTACCCAGGTCCCCTGAGGGACATCGATCGATACGCGGTCAAGAACCGGAATACGACCTCCGGAAAAGACAAATTCCTTGGTGATTCCCTCGGCTTCGATAGTCGCTGCGGGTCGTGAAATTGTTGCTTCCATGCTCCCCTGGGGCAATCGGCTGGCTCCCCTCCTGCGTGGTCGTCTCGTCGTGCTTTCTCCCTGCGCCTCGTGTCGACTGGGGTAATTCTAGCAGTGCGGGAGACATGATCCCAAGTCGCTTGGCGCAGGGTCGCCCGCATGCCGTATACAGTGGTGCTTCTGGGGTGTTGCCGTACACACATCCTTTAAAAGGTTTCCTGATGTCGAACCGCAGAGGATTGACGAATGGGCCGCCAACGTGAGAGAATGGTAGCGTGCCTGTGTAGGAGGTGGGGACATGCTAGAGTGCACAGACGGAAAAGACGTGTCTGGTCTTCTACTTGCTCGTACAGCGCAACTCAGCAACAGGTCATTGGGGGTTGGGATGAACCAGATGAAAGAAAACCACCTTCGAAGGGGTCTACTCACCCTAACAGCGGTATTGGCGATGGTCTTCAGCCTCGGTGCTTGTGTTCTCGGTCAAGGGATGGAGTCTCCGTGGCTGTGGGGGCCGAACCTGGGGGCGATCGGAGAGAACTACGTGGCCATTTCGTGGAACACCTCTCGGGCAGTGGGTGTCGATCTCAACTACGCCAAGAAAGAGTTTTATGACGCCGCCGAGACGTGGGAGGAGACTCTCGTTTTCGAACCGCATGAAGGAGTGGCTGAGATGTGGTTGCGGGACTTGATGCCGGGGACAACCTATCAGTACCAGGTGGTGGTCTACGAGGGGGATGCAGTCTACCCAAGGCCAATCGGAAGATTCACGACTTCTAGCGACCAGATACGGGGGTTCTCCTTCCTCGTCTATGGCGACACGCGCTCCTTTGTCGATCGTCACAAGCTCGTTGCCGATACGATGGCTCGGGATGAAGCGGATGCTGCGCTGGTCATCAATACCGGCGACCTCGTTGAGTCTCCCACCGTTGATCGGTTTAGGGGGTTCTTCGGGGCGATCGAAGGGCTGGCGCGATCGCACCCCTATCTTGCTGTTGTTGGGAATCACGATCGCGGACACGCGAACTACTTCGAATTCCTCGCCCTTCCACCAGGGGCTGGGGAAGCGGGCGAGCAATGGTGGTCATTCGACTACGGCAGCGTCCACTTCGTGGGGCTGGATTCAAATGTGCTTGCCGAAGCGGATGGCGTGATGGAAATGCAGCAACAGACGGAGTGGTTGGCGTCCGACCTTGCCGCCTCCGACGCCCGGTTCAAGGTCGTGTTCTTCCACTACCCGATTTTCAGTTCCGCTTGGGAAGAGGGGGTGGAAGAGTCGCTACGCACACTGTGGGAGCCGATCTTCCTTGAGCACGGGGTGGATGTGGTATTCACTGGGCACATGCACTGTTATGAGCATTTTTATGTCAATGGACTGCATTACGTAGTCACTGCCGGAGGCGGGGCACCCCTGCAAGACCCGATCGATGCAGTGCCGGATGGGCTCGTCTTCCGTCGCTACGGGGCGCTGCACTACCTCCGAGTGACGGTTGCCGATACGATGATGCGCGTGGAGGCCATTCCAGTAGCCAGTGTCTATGACGACGAGGTCTACCCCGTTCCGACGGGTCGCCCGATCGATTCGTTCATCATAGAGAGGACCCCGTAGAGGTTCGTCGATCTGCAAGAGCACGCGTCCTGTATTGGGCTGACTCTGAAGGGATGACGATTTGAGCAAAGGCAGCGGGACTGACTGCTAGCGGGCCCTTGGGCGAAGCCTCGATCGCAAAAAGGCAAATCGGGACGGCCGGATTTGAACCGGCGACCTCTTGCGCCCCATGCAAGCACGCTACCAGGCTGCGCCACGTCCCGAATCGTCATCATCCTATCATCTTTTAACTTGCTTGACAAACGTGCGTCGTTTGTATGGCCGTCTCTTCGTCGGGTACTCTGCACAAGCACTTGCGGCTCCCTATGAGTGAAGATAGGATGAGCAGCAAGGCACTTGCCTGAATGAACCTCTGGAAGGGAGTGAGTCATGAGGATTACCTTTTGTGGAGCAGCCCAGACAGTAACAGGATCGTGCCATCTGGTGGAGACAGAGGGATTGCGCATCCTTCTTGATTGCGGCCTGTTTCAGGGGCACAAAGAGGTTGAGAACCGCAACCGGAGCGCGTTTCCTTTCAAACCAGCAGAGATTGACGTGGTGCTTTTGTCTCACGCTCACCTCGATCACGTTGGTCTTATCCCGCGCTTGGTGAAAGAGGGGTTCGGCGGCGAGGTCGTGACGACGCCACCCACAGCGGAGATCGCCAAGGTGATCCTTACGGATTCAGCACACATTCAGGTGGAGGAGGCATCCTACCGGGCACGCAAGGCACGCCGCCTCGGGGAAGAAGCCCCTCCCCCGCTCTACGACGTGGGGGACGTGCTGGACAGCCTCGATACCTTTCGTCGGCGAGTTCCTTACGGAAAGCCTCTTTCTCTGAAAAACGGTGCAGAGGTGGTCTTCCACGACGCCGGACACATCCTTGGCTCGGCAACGATCGAGCTGCGTGCCGAGGGAAAGACTCTGCTGTTCAGTGGCGATTTGGGCAACCGGCACCGACCGATCGTCCGCGACCCGAGCGACCCGCCTCGTGCCGACGTTGTGCTTGTTGAGTCTACGTATGGGAACCGGCGGCATCGCAGCATCGAAGAGTCGGTCGCCGAGTTGAAGGAGGCAATCGATGTGGTGATCGGCCGTGGAGGGAACCTACTCATTCCGTCGTTCGCCCTCGAGCGCACGCAAGAGGTGCTCTACGAGTTGTTTTGCCTCTGGCAGAAGCAGGAGCTGCCGAAATGCAAGATCTTTCTCGACAGCCCGCTTGCCATCGCCACCACACGCATCTTTGCCCGGTATCCCGGGTACTTCGATAAGGAAGGACGCGAAGTATTCTCCCACTCCCCAAATCCATTCAGGTTTCCGCCGCTGCACTACACCCAGACCACCGAGGAGTCGAAGCGAATTAACGCGCTGCCGGAAGGAAACATCATCATCGCCGGAAGCGGCATGTGCACCGGTGGCCGAATCATCCATCACCTACGACACAACCTGTGGCGGGAAGAGTGCGGGGTCGCCTTCGTCGGCTATCAAGCCCGCGGCACGCGCGGGCGAGCGATCGTCGACGGCGCAAAGCGCGTAAACATTTTCGGGGAGGAAACCGCAGTACGGGCGCAAATCTGTACAGTGAACGGCTTCTCCGCCCACGCCGACCAACCGATCCTACTGGACTGGTTGAAGAAGGCCGATCCTGAACACCTCTTTCTGGTTCACGGCGAAGAGGAGACGTTGGCAGACTTCAAGCAGGTGATTTCCGACACACTCCACGTAGACGCACAGATCGCTGCGTGGCAGCAGTCAGTGGACGTGTAGCAGTCAGACAGTGCCGTCCCTCGCGCCTCCCTTTCAGGACACGCGCACGCTGCACCGACCGATGCCGATGTCAAACCGTCGCTACAACGACGTACTTACGGTAGGTAAAGCCCCTTCGGTTATGGCTATGGCGCCGGGTCAACTGTGATGTCTCTCACCGCAGTGTCGGTGCCGCCGACGTTGTCGGTGACAGTAAGGACCACAGTAAACACCTGGGCCGGGGCAGTCGCCACCGTGAATATGTGACTCGTCAGCACCCCGGTGGCACCAGTCTGCGCATCCCCGAAATTCCACGCATAACCAGCAATGGTTCCATCTGGGTCGTATGAACCTGAGGCATCAAACGCGACATTGAGCGGGGATGTTCCATTAGTGGTAGAGACGGTGAATATCGCCACCGGCAGAATGTTCCCGATGTAGAAACATCCCGCGAGGACGAGCAACCCCATTGAGACAACGATCACTGCTGGAAGGATCTTCCACCCACGTTTTGTCGTTTTTGCTGTCATAACCCCCCTCCTTGTTTGAGCAAACTCTGACATCGATCACCCTATCAAGTTGATCAACAGAAGTCAAGGTTGGAGACAGCATAGGGGGCAGGGTACGCCGACCGCTGTACAACATGTTTGAGGTCAGCGCAGAGCCGATGTGCGGAAAGTAGAGCGCACGACCGTTGCACCCCTGTCTGCCACCTGCCTGTCCTCTGGACGCAGACAGGTTCCGGCACAGGCAGGCAAGGTACGGTGCCACCCTCCTGTCGGGACCCGTGGCGGAATGGAGTGCGAGCCTGTCGCAATCTGCGACCACTCCAAGGGTGCCAAGGGGGTACGCTCAGAAGGAGATCGCGCAAGTCTGAAAAGGGGTAGAACGAGGTTGATAGTACCCCTAAAAAGGAGTACTATTCTTTAGAAGGGGTAGAATAGGGGCTGAAGTACCCCCTTTCAGCGGAGGCGAACATGCAGTCTCTGAGCAAGACTTACCTGGACGCACTCAGATTCTCGACCAAAGAAGTCGCGTCTCTGAAAGCGCTGGGCGAGTTCCGCGGCAAGCAGCAGCTCTTCTCTCGGCAGAGCCCCGAGGTGCTCGAAAGCCTTCGCAGGATCGCCATCGTCGAATCGGGGGAATCCTCGAACCGCTTGGAGGGAATCACTGCGCCGCGCAAGCGGATCGTCGCCCTGATGCAGGGGGACGCCACGCCGAGGGATCGCTCCGAGCAGGAGATCGCTGGATACCGAGACGTGTTGAAACACATCCACAGCAACCACGCGCGAATCGAGTTCTCGCCGAGTACCGTGCTGCAGAGCCACGCCACGATGATGAAGTACGTCTCTCCCGAGGGAGGGCATTGGAAGACCCGCGACAACGTGATCATTGAGCGCTACCCCGACGGGACGCGACGCGTTCGGTTCAGACCGATCGCGGCATCGCGGACCGAACAGGCCGTGACGCAACTGGTCGAGCGCCACCACGATGCCGTCTATCGAGACGGTCGGGAACCCCTGGTTGTCGTGCCTCTAACAATCCTCGACTTCCTGTGTATTCACCCCTTCGACGACGGGAACGGCCGCTGTTCCCGGCTGCTGACGGTCCTCCTGTTGTATCACCAGGGATACGACGTTGGCCGCTACATCAGCCTGGAACGTGTCTTCGAGCAGACAAAGGAGAGTTACTACAACACACTGGAGCGCTGCTCGCAGGGTTGGCACGAGGGGGAGCACGACGCCTTCCCTTGGATGAGCTACTTCTGGGGTGTGCTCATCGCGGCGTACAAGGAATTCGAGGACCGCGTCGGCATCTTGCGAACCGGTAAGGGGGCGAAGTCCCAGCGAATTCGAGATGCTGTCGAGCGCAAACCCGGAGCGTTTCGGGCAGTGGACATTGAAGCGGAGTGTCCGGGTGTGAGTCACGAGTGGGTGCGGCGAATCCTGCGGGAGCTCCGAGATGAGGGAACGATCGAGTTTCGCGGGCGCGGACCGGGAGCCCGCTGGGTCAAGAAACGCCCAGGCAACGCCACAAAGCCAACATGACCCCGCAGCGTCGGGACCCGTGCCCGACGCCAAAGGATTGACCGGGAACTACAGCAAGAATATGCATCTCTCCTCAGTTGCCCTCACAATGCAATGGTGATAGGATTTTCTGGTCGAGAACAGGACCCATTGTAGAGCGTTCCAAGGCAAAGTGCGAGGCGATCACAGATTGTGATCTCCGTCGAAGGAGGATTGAGAGAAAGCCAGATCTTGTCCCAGCCGAGTACGTCGGGAGAAGGATACTTGAGCTTCGGGGCATGAACGTCATCATCGGGCCTGATCTGGCCGAACTCTACGGTGTTACAACGCGGCGGCTCAATGAGCAGGTACGACGCAACAGGGAGCGCTTCCCTGAAGACTTCGTCTTCCAGCTGACGCAGGAAGAGAAGGAGGAGGTGGTCGCAAAATGCGACCACCTTGCCAATCTCCGGTTCTCGCCGTATCTTCCGCTCGCATTTACCGAACACGGCGCGATCATGGTGGCGAATGTTCTCAACTCACAACGCGCCATCGAGATGAGTGTTTTTGTCGTCCGAGCCTTCGTAAGGTTCAGGGGCATACTCTCTTTGCAAGTTGAGACGTTACGGAAGCTTGAAGCGCTCGAAGACAAGATTGGAGAGCACGATGAGGCACTTCGCTCAATCGTCGAAGCGATCCGTCAGTTGATGACTCCGCCGCAGAGAACGCCACGAATCGGGTTTACTGCCAGCGATAGGGATGCATCATGACAGTCCCGAAGGAGATTAAGAGGCTTGTCGAGCGGTTTGGCGAGAACCGCGATGTCTATTGTTCGAGCGCGCACAACGAGACCCAGGCAAGGCACGAATTCATCGACCCGTTCTTCAACGCGCTGGGTTGGCAGCCGCTGACGACGTAGGCCGGTTAGCCGACTGCAGAGCTGCCCTGGGAACTCAAGCAAGAGTCCGCATCCCTCCTTGGTTGCCCGCACAATGCCATTGGGATAGGATCTTCTAGTTAAGACAAGAACTGGTCAGCGAAGGGAAAGGGACGGGCGCGTGGCGCGAAAGAGCAAGAACACCAACAACGGTGCGACGCTGGGGTTCGAGGAGACGCTGTGGCAGGCGGCGGACTGCCTGAGGCGATCGTAGTCTCATGATCACTCCCGAGGAGCGTGCGAGAGAGGTCATTGATACAAAGCTCGCCGAATCTGGCTGGCTCGTCCAATCGCGCGATGAGGTCAATCTCACCGCCGGTCCCGGCGTCATCATCCGCGAGTTCCCCCTCACCGGTGGTCACGGCTACGCCGACTACATGATCTTCATCGACGGGGTGCCCGTCAGCGCGCTCGAAGCCAAGCCGGAAGGCTATCCCCTCCGCAGCGTCGAGATCCAAGCCGACAAGTACACCGCTGGGCTGGCTTACGACCTCAAGCCGCCGGTTGCGCCGCTTCCGTTCCGCTACGTCAGCACCGGCACCGAGACGATCTTCTGGAACCACCTCGACCCGCGTCCGCGCTCGCGGTCCGTCTTCCAGTTCCATCGCCCCGAAACCCTGCGCGAATGGATCGAAGCCGAGACGC
>Ga0180431_10002332_pt1 | contig 25518 bp, 22 predicted proteins | sample SS_ome_11_FD_132459 | JGI IMG/M metagenome (GOLD analysis project Ga0180431, IMG submission 132459) | Hypersaline lake sediment archaeal communities from the Salton Sea, California, USA - SS_1_MS_1 metaG | ecosystem: Environmental > Aquatic > Non-marine Saline and Alkaline > Hypersaline >... | reverse complement strand
GGATCCAGGAGGGAATCCAGGAATCCCGAGGGCCTGCTCACGAGACTCGAGGGCTTAAATACTTGGCTCTTGGGCGTCTGGGATTGAGCCGATGCAAGCCCGATGAGGATTATCGACAAGAAAATCACACAAACAATTATTTTCTTTTCCATTTATCCCACCTCATTTCGACGGAGAGCGATCACTATAAATTATAAAAATAAAACGATAAAAGTCAACCCTTTTTTAGAAGTTCTTCCGGTGAGAACGCATAAAAAATAAAAGATTGACTTGTTTGCTATGATGCATTATAATATGCAAAGGAATCACATGACAAAGGGAGCAGATACCATGAAGATGCCAGAGCAAGGAATCCGTAACATTCCTCTCATTTTTGTCGTCTATTTCGTGTGTATGGCAACGAATCATCCTCTGTATTCTCAGCAAGTGATCGGGGTGTCGCTGGGGTACGAGTGTTTCCCGCATGTCGGCCTGACGGAGCCTGTGCCGGGTGCCAAGGGAGTCGAGGTACAGGCAAGGGCCTGGCGCGCGGGAGCCGCTTTTCCCCTGATACTCGCCGGCGGCAAGATCATCGTCCTGAATCAGATAAATTACAAACGCGTCGGCTTTGACTACAAGAACTACCCTGAGGAAGAAGATCGAATCGATCAGCTTCAGTCCGTGGATTACACCTTTTTTCTCATCGACTCCCTTTCCACAAAATGGAAAATGGCGGCCCTGTTGATCCCGGGACTGGCTTCGGATTTTGAGGGTAAACTATCGGGTGATGATTTCATGTTTCAGGCGGCCTTCGGTTTCATCAGGCAAATGAAAAAAGATTTTCAACTGGGATTCGGAGTAGCTTATTTCCGAGAATTTGGTCCTCCCCTCATCATGCCGTTCCTGTATTTCGATTGGAAAATCAATCCTCGCTGGTCCGTATATGGGCTGATGCCCCAGAGTCTCGACATAACCTGTCGCATCAATCCCATGCTCGATTTGGGCTGCTCCCTGAAGATCGACGGGAACCGCTACCATGGAAATCCTAACAAATACCCGGAAGCCAATCCCCAGATCGATTACTCCGAGGGCACGATAAGCCCGAATGTACACATCCATCTCTCGAAATGGGTGCACCTTTATGTAGAAGGCGGGTATGCATTCTACCGGAACTTTCGGTTTTTGGATGGGAGCGAGGAAATCTTGTCCCTGGATTTGAAACAGAATGTATACTTGAGAACGGGCCTTATCCTGGGTCTGTGACAGGCATCGAAGCATCTCAGGATATTTTAAATAGAACCGACGTTATTTTTCTTGATAATATGCATCCGATGTATTAAATTATTACTATTCTGGTGATAATAGTAACAATTGAGGTGACTATGCAGCTTTCGACACGAGGACGGTATGCGGCCAGGGCCATGTTCGAGCTGGCGCTTCATCACGGCCAAGAGCCTCTTCGTTTGCATCAGATTGCCCGGAGCCAGGGGATACCCGGAAGATACCTGGAGCAGATGATGGTCATGCTGGTCTCCTGCGGTCTGGTTCGGAGCACGCGTGGTCGGCGTGGTGGATTCAGCCTGGCGAAACCGCCGGATGCCATCGTACTGAGTGATGTCGTCCAGGCCGTAGAAGGCTCGTTGGCACTCGTAGACTGCGTCGATGATGGCAAGCTCTGCGAGCGGACGAATCTCTGTATTACCCACGATATCTGGAAGAAGGTGAAAGAGGCCATGTTCCAAGTCCTCGACTCGATTACGTTGGCGGATATGGTTGAAATGCATCGTACAAAACGGACAGAGATGGGAGAACGGGATGGCTCTTCAAATCCATAGGCTGCCTGGGAGAATGTGCCTGAATCCTCGTAATCAGCAGGTTGATAGTCCCGAGGACGTAGTGTACCGATGGATACGTTGCTCTTTGGATGGATCGGCCCCATGAAAATGCATCCTGAGCAGGGAGATGCCATCAAATCCTTGACTTCGGATAGCGGATTAAGTATATTAAGGATCAAGAATTTGCATGTGGATGTCCAGTGGACGAGTCGGACATCGCATGAGGACTGGGGAAACAGATGAAACGCATTTATTTGGATTATTCCGCGACCACGCCCACGGACCAAAGGGTCCTGAAGGCGATGGAACCGTACTGGAACGAAAAATTCGGAAATCCCTCCTCCATCCACAGTTACGGCCAGGAAACAAAAGAAGCCGTCGAGACTGCAAGAGCCCGTGTCGCTTCTCTGATAGGCGCAGCCCCCTCGGAAATTGTATTCACCAGTGGAGGAACCGAGGCCGATAATACGGCTATTAAATCCATCGGTTTTTCCCTCAGGGAGAAGGGAAATCATATCATCACCACAGCCATCGAGCACCACGCCGTGCTGCACGCCTGTCAGTTTATGGAGTCGCAAGGCTTTGAAGTGACCTTCTTGCCCGTGGATACGTCGGGACTCGTCAACATCTCCGATGTTCAAAAAGTCATAAAAGAAGGGACGATTCTTATCTCCATCATGCATGCCAACAACGAGATTGGCACGATTCAACCCATCGCCGAAATCGGGGCACTGGCCAAGGAAAGAGCCATCCTCTTCCACACGGATGCCGTGCAAACATGCGGACACATGAAAATCGATGTGAATCAGGCGAATATCGACCTTTTGTCTCTCTCCGCCCATAAATTCTACGGGCCCAAGGGCGTGGGGGCCCTGTACATACGGGAGGGAACCCCCTTCATCCCTTTCATGGACGGTGGTGCCCAGGAACTGGGCCGGCGAAGCTCCACGCACAATGTTCCTGGGATCGTCGGGCTGGGGAAGGCCGCCGAAATCGCCATGGAAGAGATGGTTCCCGAGCACCAGCGGATTCGATCTCTTCGTGACAGGTTGTGGGAGGGCATTCAACGCAACATCGACAAGGTTCATCTGAACGGGCATGCGGACAAGCGTCTCGACAACAATGTTCATCTCTCCATAGAAAACGTGGAAGGCGAAGCCCTCCTGATAAACCTTGATATGGAAGGCATTGCCGGTTCCAGCGGTTCGGCGTGCAGCTCCGGGTCGACGGAACCCTCTCATGTTTTGATTGCTTTGGGCATATCCCCCGAGCTTGCCAGGGGCAGTTTGCGATTGACGTTGGGGCGGTTCACCACGGAAGACGAGGTCGATGGTACCGTGGATGCATTAACCCGTGTTGTTCAGCACCTGCGTTCATTATCACCCTTTTAAGGTAAAGCCGATGCACAATCATCACTTGGTGGAAGATATCCTCCGCCTGAAAGAAGAAAAAAAAGCCGTTCTTCTGGTTCACAACTATCAAAGAGGGGAGATTCAGGACCTGGCCGATCATCTGGGCGACTCCCTGGGGCTCTCCCGCAAGGCCGCCGAGACGGAACATCCGATGATCGTGTTCTGCGGCGTGGTGTTCATGGCAGAGACGGCCAAGATCCTATCTCCCGGTAAAACCGTTTTGATCCCCCGGCAGGATGCCGGATGCCCGATGGCCCATATGGTGAACGTCCCCGAGCTAAAAGCACTGAAGGCCCAACACCCGAATGCCCTCGTCGTAACATACGTGAATTCCACGGCGGAGGTTAAAGCCGAATCCGATGTGTGCTGTACATCGGCGAACGCCGTTCAGGTGGTGCAGAACATCGAAGCCGATGAGATCATCTTCACACCGGATAGGAACCTGGCTGCCTATGTACAACGATTCACGAACAAGAAGATCATCCCCTGGGAAGGGTACTGTTATGTTCACGAGCGATTCACGAAAGAAGAAGTCCTCAAGGCGAAAGAGGCCCATCCCGACGCTGTCCTGATGGTACATCCCGAATGCCGGCCGGATGTCATCGACGAGGCCGATGAGGTGCTCTCCACCAGTGGGATGGTGCGTTTTGCCAGGGAGTCTTCTGCCCGCACGATCCTGGTGGGCACGGAGGAGGGCATGCTCTACCGTTTGAGGAAGGAGAATCCCGACAAAACGTTCTATTCTGCGGGTACTGCCAAGATGTGCCAGGGAATGAAGTGCACGCGCCTTGAAGATCTCCACAAAGCCTTTGTCAAGGGACAGTATGTTGTCGAGATTCCCCAAGACATCATGAATCGTGCTCGAACATCCCTGGAGAGAATGCTTCAGTATGTGTAGGGATCGTGTCGTGGTCGCCATGAGCGGCGGTGTGGATTCCTCGGTGGCGGCTGCTTTCCTCAAGGAAAAAGGGTACGATGTCATCGGTATCACGATGAAGCTGGGGGATAGGAACAACCGATGCTGTTCCGATCAAGACGTCCAGGACGCCCGCTCGGTGTCTCGACATCTGGGAATTCCCCACCACGTGGTCTCCTTCCGTACGCCCTTTAAGAAACAGGTTGTCGATTATTTTGTATCCGAATACGTGAGAGGCCGTACACCCAATCCCTGCGCCGTGTGCAATCCCACCATCAAATTCGGCGAACTACTTAAAAAAGCCCTCTCCTTGAATGCCCGGTTGTTGGCCACGGGACACTATGCCAGGGTCATCCATGATCGGGAATCGGGGAGGTATGCGCTGTATCGGGGAAAAGAGCGGGGTAAGGATCAATCCTACTTTCTTGCCCGCCTTTCCCAGGAATCGCTGCGCCACGCCCTGTTTCCCGTGGGCAATTTCCCCAAAGCGAAGATTCGGCAGCTGGCCCAACGTTTTGGCCTTTTGGTTTCCTCAAAAACGGAAAGCCAGGAAGTGTGTTTCATACCAGACGGTGATGTGGCGGGATTCATCGAGCATCAGCAGGGAGCGTCGTTCCCAGTGGGTTCCATCGTCGATGGATCGGGCCGTGTGATGGGCAAACACAGAGGCGTTATCGGTTATACCATCGGTCAGCGAAAAGGTCTGGGAATTGCCGCGGGAAAACCCGTCTACGTCACCCGTATTGACGCGGGCAGCAACACTGTTGTCGTGGGCGATTGGGAGGATTTGTATCATAAGGAATTTATCGCGCGAGACCCCCATTGGATTTCAACATCGGGTCTCACCGAACCACTCCGCGTGAAAACGAAAATACGGTACAAGCATCGGCCGGCCTGGTCAGATCTTACACCGTTGGACAGCGACAGCGTCCGTGTACGATTCGAGAAGGCTCAGAGGGCCATCACACCCGGACAACTCGCTGTATTTTACGACGGCGATGCCGTCCTGGGATCGGCGTGGATCGATGAAGTGGTAAACTGATTTTTCGTCCGATTAAAGCACTGGCATCATTCATTTGACACTGAGAGAGGAGATGGCATGCGGATCATAAACGACTCACGATGGACATTCACTCTACTGACATTAGGATTGGCGGGCTGCTTGATATGCGGTTTTGGATGTAGCAAGAAGGCATCCGAGGCAAAGGCTGGAAGCGATGCGGATATTCATTGGTTGACCAGCCTGGATGAGGCCGTGGCCTTGGCCGAAAAACAGAATAAGCCAATAATGATCGATTTCATGGCAGAGTGGTGTCCACCCTGCAAGAAAATGGAAAAGACGACGTTCAACCAGCCTGACGTGATCGAGAAAGCAAAATCGTTTGTTACCCTGCGCATCGATGTAGACGAGCAGGCTGAGGTTGCCAACAAGTATCATTGCAATGCGGAAAAGTACGGCGGCATCGGTATCCCCAACATTCTCTTCATGACCCATAAGGAGAAACGGCTCAAGCACATCATCGGATACCAGGCCCCCGAATCACTCGTCGCGGTGATGGATTCTGTGCTGACGATGATGGAATGACGGCCGGTTCATTGGTAAGTCTGTGAAATCCCTTGGTCTACCAAGGGATTTTTTATTGAAATGGCTTGCTTCTTTGATTCGCAGTTGCTAAATTAATATATCATTCACAATGCCCTTCTCGGGTTTTGCACAAATTTTATCATTTTCAAGAGTAGGACTATGGATCCTCAAACGAAAATCACGGTCCCCCTTCTCAGAGACATGAAGAAACGGGGAGAAAAAATCACCTGTTTGACGGCTTACGACTGGATCACGGCCTCGTTACTGGACAGCGCCGGGATCGATTTGATCCTGGTGGGCGACTCGGGAGCCATGGTCTTTGCAGGGCACGAGAACACACTGCCCATCACCGTGGATCAAATGATCTACCACACGCAGGCCGTCTCCCGGGGGGTGAAGCGGGCACTTCTGATCGCAGACATGCCCTTCCTGTCGTTCCAGGTCTGCACCGATGAAGCCGTACGTAATGCCGGACGGTTCTTAAAAGAGGCCGGAGCCGATGGTGTGAAGGTAGAAGGGGGGGCGCCCATGGCAGAGACCATCCGGAAGATGACATCCATCGGCATACCCGTGATGGGTCATCTGGGTTTGACTCCACAATCGATTCACAGCTTTGGGGATTATGGTATCCGTGGAAAGGAAGTCGCCGAGGCTGAACAGTTGAAAAGAGACGCTAAAATACTGGAAGAAGCGGGTACGTTTGCCATCGTTCTGGAGAAGATTCCCGCTTCGCTGGCCGGGGAGATCACAAAGTCGGTATCGATTCCCACCATTGGTATCGGAGCCGGTCCTGAATGCGACGGACAGATCCTGGTCACCCACGATATGCTGGGTCTTTTCGAGGCATTCAAGCCTAAATTTGTGAAGCGGTATGCGGAACTCGCCCAAACGATTCGGGATGCTGTGAAGCACTATGCCAGGGAGGTGAAAGAGGGTCAATACCCATCGTCCAAGGAGAGTTATTGATGGAATCGTCTCTCTTGTTTTTTCTTCTGGGCCTGTCGGTATTTGGCGTTACGTTTATGATAAAAGATAGGCCCGAGTGGATTCGTATCGTGGCTTTCATCGTCACGGGCGCCCTGTCGGGTGTAATCGTCGGATTCATCGGAGGTGAAAGGCTGCTGGTGATGCTGCAGCTCCCACGACCTTTGCCGGCCGGAATAGGTGCTGTGGCGGGTATTGTTCTCTACAGTGCGGATAAGGTCGGTCTGATTCACAAACCCGGAATCCAGTACATTGTGACGATTCTGCTGGGATCGATCCTGGCGGTTATTTCGTACGTCATGCTGCTCATCTATCAATCGATACTGCCGGCGGAGTATATCGTGTCGCCGCCCACGAGGCTTCTCGCCCTGAGCTTTTTCCTCATCGGATTTCTTACTGTTTTCGGTTATACGTTCCCTGAGCGCTGGTTCAAGCAGAAGAAAGAAAAACGGGAAAGTGATCGATAGAATTCGCGGATTCCTCTGCCCCATATCAAGAGTATCATCAGCAAGGTTTTATACATAGAAAAATGCCCTCGCAACCGAGAGGGCTTTTTTTATTATGGATTTCAACGTTTTTTCCTGAAGTTGTGCGTCGTATTCGTGGTTCCTTATCATCCTTCCGGGAATACCATCAGTGGATTCCCCGGTAGTATCTGAAGCTATCCACCTATTGCCGACGCGTATGCGCCATCGCCGAAGGTATCACTCAGGAGCATGCACGTCACGGAACAATGCTGGATTTACTCGAAACGAAGTTGTCTGGTTTTCTGTAGATTGCATACGCGACCTGTCCCGAAGGCCCGATATCGAATACGTCTCTGCCTAAGCTATCTCCCCATTCGTATTCTTTTGAGCATGTCGATTATAAATCCTTGAACTTCTCCGTGATCTGTTGAATCTGCTGGAACTTGGACTGTACACGGGCTAGGTCCTCGCCCATGCGGTAGGTGTCTTTGTCCAGCCTGCCCTTGGGATCCAGTTCACTCAGGACATTGGGCCCTGTCAAATTTGGATTCTCCTTGGCGTAGGGCCAGAGCCGGAATGAACCGCCGGTGATTTCATCGATGACAGTGGCTTTGCCGTCGATGAGTCCGTATTCCAGCTTGAAGTCGACGAGCTGGATGCCAAAATGGGCGAAAGCCGTCTCCAGATGCTCAAAGACCTCGACATTGATGGAGCGCATATCGGCATAAACCTCACCGCCCCCCTTGGCACGGATGATGTATTCCACGTAGGTGTCGTCCAGCATGGGGTCGTGCAGGGGATCGTCCTTGTAGTGAAACTGGGTGATGAGGGGATCGTACCATGTGCCTTCTTCGACGTTGCCCCATTTCAAGATAGAACCCGCTGCCACGCGTCTCGTCACGACTTCCAGATTGATTTTAAAATCCAATTTTTTAACCAGGCTCACCTTTTCCTGGGGACTTTCCATGTAATGGGTTCTCACGCCTTTTCGGTTGAGGTATTCAAAAATATTCCGGTTTGTGCTCCAGTCCACCAGGGCCTTACCTTCGATGACATCGTGCTTTGCTCCGTCCCCGGCCGTGATGTCGTCCTTGAAGACCATGAATACGGTCTTGGCATCATCGGGATTTCCGAAAATGATCTTTGTTTTACCTTCGTTGATCATGGCGAGGGAACTTAAATCAATGGCCATTCATCTGCTCCTTCCTGTGTTCGTGATTCCTATTTCAACTTCATCATTTTTCGCACACGGACGTCCTGATCCGTCTTGAGACGATAATAATAGATTCCAGAGCTCAACTCATGTCCGGAATCGTCTCCTCCGTTCCAGGGCACCGCGTGGTATCCGGGTGGTTTGGTCTCAGCCACCAGTAATCGCACGTTCTCTCCCAGGAGGTTAAAAATCGTTAATTCGACCCGGGATTCTATCGGAATTTGAAAACCGATGTTTGTGGTCGGGTTAAAGGGATTCGGGTGGTTTTGAAACAGTTCGAACTGGACGGGCATGAAGGCATCGTCACCCTCCGGCACTGCGGTCGGTCCGTCCCATCCGCCCAGGCGTGCCAGCATCCACCAGACGGCCCTGCCTTTTTGATCACAGCTTGAGAATGTGGTATGCCCCGCTTCATCGCCGTGAAATTGGCCATGCTCGACGGGTACGGTGGCACCGTCGTACATGAACGTGGCCTGTTCCCAGCTTCCGGACCCAGAGTTAAACCACCAGCTATCCAGGTCGGCAAAGTCGAACAGGACTTTGTTGTTGTTTGTACAGTACTGGCGTATCTGGTTGTTGTTCTGGTACCGATTATAACCGTCCCATCCGGTTCCTTGGGCGTTTCCCGTCATATAAATGAAAGTGACCATGGGGAATTCGGCCTCCAACTGGGTCATGGCATCCAGGTATTCCTGCACTTCTCCCTGGCCGTAGTAATCCATTTGGGTGCACCAGGACCACATCGAATAATTGATGGTCGGGTTGTGGTTGAGCACATCACGGGTTCTGTTCAGGCCATCCTCCCCCTGCCAGTAGAGATCGGGTGTGATGTAATCGTCGTATTCCTGGCCGTCGAAGATACAGAGAGCTCCCGGTACGTTGGGCAGGGAATACAGTTCACGAGCCACATCGTACATGGCGTTTTCATTCTCAAGGCGTTCAAGACCGGTCGTTAATTGCTCTCCGTGGGACGTGTGGGCATAATGCAATTTGATTGCACTCTTGACAAAGTTGATCCAGAGAAACGGTATTCGATTGAGATCTGTGTAGTTGTGGTCGATGAACAGGCCTTGGGAGAATGAAGGTATGGCTGTGCATGCCCACACCAATCCTATGAGGATACCCATGAAAGTGACAGTGTGTTTTGTTCTATTCATGGATTAGCCCTCCGCCTTTTGTGAAACGTATCCTTCGTTTTATGACCATGTAAAAAGATCAAAATTAAAATGCTCATCGATGAAACCCACACTCATGCATTGCGCAGGACGATACCCGGAAGTTCACCGGTGTGTGTCCCTTTCTCGATGACGACGCGGCCGTTGACGATGACAAACTCGATCCCCAGGGGGTACTGATGGGGATGGGTGAACGTGGCCTTGTCGATGACCGTCTCTGGATCGAACAGGACGATATCGGCAAATTTCCCCTGGGCGAGTACACCTCGATCCACGAGCCTGAATTTTTCAGCAGGCAACGAGGTGATTCTCCGAATGGCTTCGTGCAGGGGAAGGATTTTTTGTTTACGTACATAATGACCCAAATAGCGTGGGAACGTTCCGTAATACCTGGGATGGGGATTTCCTTTGCCCAGAATGCCGTATGGCGCTGCTGCCACGCCGTCGGAGCCGACCATGGTCAAGGGGAACCCCAGGACCTTCTCCGTGTTTTCCTCACTCATACCGAATCCACAGATGCCCACATCCCCTTGCTCTTCGACCAGGAGTGTGCGCACAAAGGCGTAGGGATCTCGTCTGACTTCCAGTGCCAACTGCTGTACGTTTTTCCCCAGCAGGTCGTTCTTGTCCTCGGATTTCAGTCGAGTGATCAACACCCGATCCCAGGCTCCCAGTGCATCGACCCTGTCGACGACAAACGGTTTCATTCTTTCCCACTGGGTGTTGTCTTTCAGCCGGGCCACAAAGTCCTCGTTGGTTCCTTGCCGGGCCCACATGGGAAACATGATCCTCATGGACGTGGCCCACGCCGCATAGGTATATCGATCGGCATGAACCCGCACTCCCTCACGGCTGGCCTGCTGGATACGTTGGAGAACGCGCGGCAACTTATGCCAGTTCCTTTTCTGGCTGGCCTTGAGGTGGGAAATCTGAAGGTCGACATCCGCTTCTCTGGCGATGCGGAGGGCTTCCGCCAGGGCTTCCTCCAAACGGATATCCTCGCTTCGCATATGGGTGGCATACACGCCCCCAAACTCTGCTACGACTTTGCAGAGTTGAATGATTTCCTCTGTCTTGGCAAAGCTGCCCGGCGTGTATTCCAGTCCGGTAGACAGGCCGAAAACGCCCTGCTCCATGGCCTGGTGCAGGGCCCGCTTCATGGCGTCCATATCGTCGGTCGTGGGTTGCCTGTCCTCAAGGCCCATGACCACGCCCCGGAGCGTGCCATGACCCAAGAAAGGGACAAAGTTGACGGCCGTGCCATTTTTTTCCAGGCGGCGGAGGAACCCGTCGGCATCGGTCCAGTCGACGGTGATGCCGTACTCTTCCTGCATGTCCTTCTTGGCTTTTTCCCAGGCGGGACCGCCCACGGGGAATGGCGAGTCCCCGCATTGGCCAGTAACTTCGGTCGTCACTCCCTGACGAATCTTGCTTTCGGCATTGGGATTGACCAGCAGGAGGTGATCGGTGTGACTGTGGGCATCGATAAAGCCGGGTGACACGGCCAGACCGGCGGCGTCGATGATGCGGTGTGACGTTCTGCCGGCCAGGTCGCCCACGGCCGTGATCCGGTTGCCCCGAAGGCCCACATCGGCAGCAAAGGGATCGCCCCCCAGACCATCGTATACCGTGCCTCCCCGGATGATGATGTCGAATTCCCTGCGGGTACAGCCGACGAAGAGGCGGGACCCGGCCGGCATCAAACCGATGACGAGACCGGTACGGGCTGCCTGCTTCAGAAAATCGCGCCTGGACGTATTTTTTAACATCGGTTCATTCTCCTTCCTATATGATTATTTTGATTAATAATCCGTCAACATCGTAACAGTGTATAGATAAATTCCAGATTAAAACGTCCGTAAATGATGAGTGTCAATGAATTCACATATCGATCTTCCGTCGTCGGTATTAGGGTGTCAAGACGACATGTTCGAGGACGATCTTCACACCGATACCGATGAGCACGAGGCCGCCCACGATCTCGATCTTATTTTCGAAGAAATGGCCGAGGCGGTCTCCCATGTACACACCGATAAACGAGAATAAAAATGTGATGATACCGATGACGAGGACCGGCAAGAGTATGGAGACGTGCAGGAAAGCGAACGTAATGCCGACGGCCAGGGCGTCGATACTGGTAGCCACAGAAAGCAAAAGCAGGACAGACATTTGAAGCGGGTCCTTCTTATCTTCCATGGGTTTCATCCGGCGTCCCTCATAGATCATCTTGCCTCCGATGAAACACAGAAGACCGAAGGCGATCCAATGGTCCACCTCGGCGATGAATGCACGAACACTGAGTCCTGCCAACCACCCGACCAGGGGCATGACGGCCTGGAACACGCCAAAAAAAAGCGCGATACGGAGGGCATGCCTGATTTGCAGGCTTTTGATCGTCAGCCCGCTGGTGATGGAGACGGCAAAGGCATCCATGGCCAGTCCCACGGCAATAAACACGGTATCCATCAAAAATCGCTACAAAAAATAGAGTTGTTATATGCTTGACTTTGCTGTCGAGCCAGTCCCTCAGCCGGTGCTTCTACTGGCCCACACAAATGCCAGAAAGGCCAGACCGTAACATCCCAGGCCCGACCAGAAGGATACGGATATGCTGGAGCTCAGGGCGATGGCCACGGCAAAAACAGAGGCACAGACCGACGTGGCACCGTTGATTCCCCAGAGCCAGGGGGTCAGGGATGTGGATTTGGTCGATGCGATTTTCATGCCCAGCGGAAACGCCATTCCCATAAAAAAGCCCAGGGGCAGGAGGATGCCCGTTGCCACGAGGATACGCAGCGGTGTTGTGCTCCCCCGGAAGGCGACTGTGGCATGGGGCGTCAGGATGCCGAAGATGATCAGCACACCCAGGAGCAAGAGGAGCCTTATGACAGGAACAGTTCGGGTCTGGATGTTTATCCTCTGCGTCGAGAAACTGCCGAGACCGCTAGAGAGCAGCATGGCGAAGAGGACGACCGACAGACCATACGTCGGATGGCCCAGGAAGACGATGAGTCTCTGCATTTGAGAGATTTCCACGAGCATGAAACCCAAACCGATCCCTGCAAAGAACAGGAACAGGGACGTGGAGCCCTTCAGGTCTACTTTTTTCGTCGTCAGGATGAGCGGGACGATGATGCACAGAAAAGTCAGGCCTATGACGATGACGAGCAGTACGCCCAGTATATAGACGGCTTTCATGTTGAAGTCCAGGTTCTCTGGCGACCACTGTCCTTTTTTAAACAGATCCCAGAGACGGATCATGTTGAAGAAGAACGGACTGTCGTCGGTGGGGGGAGCAATGTTGACAGGATAACTGGCCAGGAAGGCGTCGATGTTTTTGCCAGAAGCGATGGTGGCAAATGTCGAATCGATGGAATGTTCCGGCGTGAGAACCACGTCAAACCGGAGACGTCGACAGACCGCTTCGACGGTGTCGATGGCTGCATCGGAGAACGGCTGATTGCTGACCATCATCGTACCCACACCTTCGGGTGCGTCGATGTACGATTCATGCATGCGTTTCACGATGATGATATGATTCCGCGGATTCTCGATACCCATGTGCTTAAGGGCCGTTACTGCCAGGGTCGTGAGTCTGTACATTTCCCTCGGCCGGTCGGAAAAGTACCATCGGGAAAAAGAGAGAACACCGTCGGGTTGAAGGCGCTGGAGGAAGATTTTCCATGCCTCGGTCGTGTAGAGCGAATTTTCGGTGAGTACGAAGGCACCGGCCGCCGTGGCAGCCCAGGTATCGATGAGGGAGACCTGGAGGATGTCGAACTTCTTATCCAGGCGGGTGATATAACTTCGCGCTTCGTCTTCCACGAATGTGACTTTTGGATGTTGATCCAGATGGCCCGTGAAATCGCCGAAGCAGTTGTTGACCGCATCGATGATGTCTCCGTTGATTTCCACGCCCACGACGGATTTCTGGTCGAACGCCAGGGCCGAGAGAATATCCCTGCCGCCGCCCGAACCGACCACCAGCATGTCGGCATCGGATTTGATATAATGAACGATATTGGTCACATCGTACTTAAGATGTTCGAGGTCGCTCATGTGCCCGTCAAAATACGTCAGGATCGTGCCAGCGGCCGCGTCGATGTTGAGCCCCAACTGTCTCACCAGTCGGTTGGTGGGGTATTCGGAGCTCAGTCCCCAGCCGAAGGGACGTTCGGGCCGGTCCGGATCGCCCCAGACTTTAATGCGGGAGAAGGAATTCCATTTCTCGTACACAGGACGGGGCTCGATTTCACCCTTTACCCAGACCAGCCGGAGAAGGGGAAACTGCTTCCACACGAACACAGTGTGCACGGCTGTGAAGGCCAGAAGGAGAATGCAGGTTATGACAGCGGCACGCTTGAGTTTGGGGTGATGTACACCGGAAAGGAAGAACAGAGCTCCCAGGCTGGCCAGCATGGCGACGGCAAATACGGCTGTGGGACCGTCGGTGATGCGCAGTACATAGACCAGGAGGATACAGCCCAGGGCGGCCCCTGCCAAGTCGGCCGCATAAAGCTGGCTCACGCGGCGAGGAAATTTGGTCAGAGCCAGACAGACGCATACGCCGCTCAGGACGAACGGTGCAGCGATGACCACGTACGTCAGTGTCAGGGAGTACAAACCGACAATGGATTTATGCGTGATGAAGGGAATGCACAGATGCGTGAGAAAGCTGACGACGATGGAGATAGCAAATCCCAGGGCACTCAGGGCCAGGTGGTATCGTGCGCGTTCTTGGGTGAAATACCGGGGAAACAGGTATACCAGTATGGCACCCACGGTCATGCCAAACAAGGCCACAGAGATGGCCAGGAAGGCGAAGTGGTACCACATGGTGACGCTGAAGATGCGTGTGAGGAGGATTTCGTACATCAGAGTCGATAGCGTGATCATGAAGAGTCCTGCGTAGGTCTGTTTCTTCACCGTTGGCTCTGAGTTCATTCGGTTCACTCCTTGTCGAGGTCTGAGTAATATTTTTTGATGCAATCGGGACAGATACCATGGCTGAATTGTACATCGGAATGTTCGCTGACATAGACTTCCACCTGCCGCCAGTACCCCTCATCGTCCCGAACTTTCTTGCAATGGGCACATATGGGCAGGAGCCCTCTCAGCGTTTTAATCTTGTCCATGGCGGCCTGAAGGTCAAGGATCAACTGTTCACGTTCTCTCTCGGCCTTGACCCGCTCTGACGCATCCCGCAATGTGACTAAAATGGCGCTATCGTCATACCAGGGTATCATCGTTGCCGTCAAATCCACGATGCAGCCAGAACCGTCGCGGCGGCGCAATTCCTCCACGAACGCCGTTCCGTAGACTTTGATGTTCTCCAATGCGGCTGTTTTCGATTCCTCGGCATCCGCCGGAAAGAGCACGGAGAAATGTTCGTTGATGAGCTCACCATGGTCATAGCCGAGAATAGAGCGTGTCGTCCTGTTGGTTTCCAGGATCTCACCCGTATTTCCGTCGACGATCAGGAGGGCATCCAGGGAACCGTGGAAGATGGCATGAAAGAGCGTCTTATACGGATCGGTCGAATTCCCGAGGGTTTTGTCTTTCGGGATATCGCTCCTGGTATCCGATGGACGATGAACAGGCCGTTTTTTATCCTTCTGCGAGGTTGTCTTTCTACGTGCCATGACGAGTCCACATAAACGCAAGAACAGCGATTCCATAACAGCCGAAACCTGTCCAGAATGACGTCGAGATACCGGCACTCAGGGCGATGGCCACGGCAAATACAGAGGCACACACCGACGTGGCCCCGTTGATTCCCCAGAGCCAGGGTGTAACGTATTCCGATCGGGAAGAGGCGATCTTCATGCCCAGGGGGAAGGCCATGCCCATGAAGAGCCCCAGGGGGAAGAGGATGATGACGGCGATGAGAATGCGCAAGGGGGTGACCGATCCCTGAAACGTCCGGATCATCTGGGGTGTGAGCAGACCGAATAAAACCAGAATGCCCAGGAGAAGCGATAGACGGATGAGCGGAGACGCCGTTTCCGTGGGGCCGATTTTCTGCGTCGAGTAGCTGCCCAGACCACTGGACAGGAGCATGGCGAAGAGGACGACCGACAATCCATACGTGGGATGGCCCAGGAAGACGATGAGCCTTTGCATCTGAGAGACCTCCACCAGCATGAATCCCAGTCCGATGGAAGCAAAGAAAAGAAACAGGGGCAGAGAGCCTTTCAGGTCTTTTTGTTTCGTCTTCAGCGCCAGGGGGATGATGATGCAGAGCAGGGTCAGGCCGATGACGACAAAAAGCAGTATCCCCAGGATGTAAACGGCCTTCATGTTGATGCTCATCGTGCCCTGTTCCAGGAGCTCCCGGTTGAAAATGTCCTTCAGGCGGAGCATGTGAAAGAAGAACGGGTTGTCGTCGGTGGGGGCTGCGATGTTGATGGGGAAGGCCTTTACGAATGCGTCGAGGTTCTCGCCCGAGGCGATGGCCGCGAACTCATCGTCCAGTGCAAAACGGGGGCTGAGGACCATGTCGAATTTCATACGCTGAGCCACATCATCGATGATCGTCACATCCTCATGGGTGAACGGGCTCTTACTCACCAGAACGGTGGCCACACCCACGGGCGCCTCCACGCCGTCGGATGTGATCATGCATTTCACCAGGATGATATGCTTGCGGGATTGGGTGATACCCAGAGATTTCAGGGAGGACACCGCCAGGGAGATCAGCCGGTATGCCTCGCCGGGACGGTCCCGGAAATACCACCGTGAAAAAGTCAACACACCCTGGGGCGTGATGTGCTCCAGGAATATTTTCCATGCTTCCCGGGTATACAGAGCATTCTCGGTGAACACGAAAGCGCCCGACGCCGTGGCGGCCCAGGTATCGATGAGAGAGACCTGGATAACATCATACTGCCTCTCCTGCCTGGCGATGTAGCTGCGGGCTTCGTCGTTCACAAAACGCACGTTGGGAATACGGTCGAGATGACCGGTAAAATCACCGAAACGGCGATTGACTGCGTCGATGATGTCTTCGTTGATTTCCACGCCAGTTGCCGACTTCTGGTCGAACACCAGGGCCGAGAGAACATCCCTGCCGCCGCCTGCTCCGATGGCCAGGATGTCGGACTGGGGCCGGATGTAGTGAACCAGGTTCGTGACATCGTACTTAAGATACTCCAGATCGTTGAGATCCCCGTCGAAGGCCGTGAGGGGTGTATAGGCGATGGCATCGATGTTCAGACCCAGTTGCCGGACCTGCTTATCGGCTGGATACGTCGGACTGATGCCCCAGCCAAAGGGCGGTTCGGGCCGGTTGGGATCCCCCCAAACGCCGATACGCGAGAAGGAATTCCATTTTTCATAGATCGGACGCGTTTCCATCTGGCCTTTCACCCAGATCAGTCGTAGCAGGGATTTTTGATGAGCCACGAAGACCGTATGCACCGCAGAAAATACGAACAGGGAGACACTGACCAGGATGGCCCACCGTTTTAGTTTTGGGGCGTGTCCGCCCGTGGAGAAAAAGAGAGCTCCTGCACCGGCCATAGCGGCCACGATGACAACGGCCGTGGGACCGTCGGTGATTCTCAGCACATAAATGAAAAGGATGCATCCCAGGGCGGCGCCCGCCAAATCTGCCGCATAAAGCCGGCTGACCTGTCCGGGGAATCGGGTAAGTGCCAGACACACGCATATGCCGCTGAACACGAATGGTAGTGCGATGACCACATAATTCAAAGCGATGGAATACACGCCGACGACTGATTTATGCGTGATAAAGGGGATCGATAGATGGGTGAGGAAGCTGATGACGATGGAGACGGCGAATCCCAGAGCGCTCAGGCCGAGTTGGTAACGGGTACGCTGGGGAGAGAACACGCCGGGCAAGAGGTAGACGATGATCGCTCCCGCCGTCATCCCGAACATGGCCACGGATATGGCAAGGAACGCGAAGTGGTACCACATGGTGACGCTGAAGATACGGGTAAGGAGTATCTCATACATCAGTGTCGCCAGCGTAATAAAAAAGAGGCCCGCGTAGGTTGCCCGTGTCGCCTTGAGTTCCGTGCGCATACGTCTCACTCCCTGTCCTTATCCCCGTGGCTGTATTCGATTACTGCGACCATTTGGATAGAGAAATGTACGATTTTTTGCCATATGGATCAAGATTTATTTGGCCGTCCTGTGATTTAAAGGATCCATTTCAGGTTAAAAATCGTTATATTTAGATATTGTAGTAAAGAGGGTCATCGGAAAGAGTACGGAAGGAAGGTGCTTTCCATGAGAGAGTTGGGCGTAATCGTTCGTATCGAAGAAGGCAAGGGCGTTATTCATCTGGATTCCCGGGGCGGATGCAAGTCGTGCGCCATGAATAGGCACTGCCATGCCACGGGTACGGGCAAACGGGAACTCCAGCTGGGGCTGGGCGGACGGGATTATGCTGCCGGTGATGTCGTCGAAATCGAAACACCGGCCAGGAGCGTGTTGACGGCGGCGTTTCTCGTATTCATCCTCCCTCTCGTTCTTTCCGGAGCCACCTATTTCCTGGTCTATTCCATGACCGCCAGCACGGGCCAGGGCTTGCTGGGTTTTTTCGGATGTTTCGTCCTGTCGGAAGTTCTCGTAGCCTGGATCGATAAGGTGTTTGGACGAAGGCAGTTCTTCGAACCCCGTATCGTTCGCCGTATCGAACAGAGATTGGAATGAATCGCCTTTGGGCTCAATCCCATGTCGAGGATCAGTTTTTCTCCTTGACTTTTTGTGATGAAATCCCCTAATTATGGGGTCGATACTTTGGGAGTGGTCTCAACAGAGGAGAACGAAAGCATGAAAAAGACAATCATTCTTTTGGGCGGCATCGTTTTACTGATGGTCATGGGCTGTGCGTCGGTCAGCGTTACGGTCAATTACGACGAGGCAGCCGTTTTCAGCAACTATCAGACTTTTTCCTTCGTCAGGCCGAAGGCGCAGCAGCAAGGCAGGGCGATGGTGCGGAATCCTTTGTTCACCAAGGATGTGATGAATGAGATCCGACCCCTCATGGAGGCCAAGGGATTTAGCGAAGCAAAGTCGAGAGAGGCTGCGGATATGCTGGTGGTTTTTTACGCAGCCGTCCATAATCGCAGGGATTTTGTGCCGCCGACGTACCGTGTTGGCCGCTGGGGACGGGGCTGGAGGACGAGCCCGGGACATGTGGTTCGTTATAAAGAGGGTACGCTGATCATCGATATCGTAGACCAGAAAAAGAAGGAACTGGTGTGGCAGGGTGTCGGTAAGGGTGTACTGGATCGATCGAATCCGGCGAGTAATCTATTGGAAGCCGTACAGAAGATCCTGGAAAAATTTCCCCCGGAAGAATGAGCAACTCTTGACATCCATCGTTCCATACAACCAAATAAAGAGGCGATTTATTGTCGCCTCTTTTTATCATTCGATTCCTTTCAACGAATCACCGAAGAGGTAGTCGTTACGAGTGCAGAAAGCGATCTGAGATGAAAGTCACCGTGTGTGAGCTCAGTCAGGAGGAAGACGATTTCCGGCAGGAATGGAATCGTCTGGTCGAGCATGTAAGATCCGAAGAGAGCGAACTCGTCTTACTTCCCGAGATGATTTTTAACGTCTGGTTCGCCGTCCAGCGTCCGTTTCAAGAGAAGGTATGGCGGGATGTTATGGCATCCCATGACACGTGGATGGAACGGATCGACGAACTGGCGCCGGCCATCGTTCTGGGTTCACGGCCCGTGGAACGCAACGGCAAACGACTGAACGAGGCCTTCGTCTGGAATGCCCAGACGGGGTATCGAGGAGCCCACACAAAATACTATCTGCCCGACGAGGCGGGCTTCTGGGAAGCGTCCTGGTACGATCGGGGTTCCGGTGATTTCACTCCCTTCGATGCGGGTGGTGTGAAAATTGGCTTGATGATCTGTACCGATATCTGGTTTTTTCAGCATGCCAGGGCTTACGGTCAATCGGGCGTTCATCTGATCGCCCATCCCCGGGCAACGCAGCGGGTCAACCTGGATAAATGGCTCGTGGCCGGTCGGGCAGCTTCCGTGGTATCGGGCGCTTTTTGTATCTCTTCCAACCATGTCAGCCCTCGGGGGACGCACCCGGAATTGGGAGGCATGGGCTGGATTATCGCACCCGACGGGGATGTACTGGGCTTGACCTCCCGGCAGGAACCGTTTATTACGAGGGATATCGATTTGGGGCTAGCGGATCGTGCTAAGAAGACGTATCCTCGTTATATTGTTGATGATACGGATGGATGATGGTCATTATGAGAATCCGTCAGATATAGAAGCTCAGCTTTTTCCGTCTGATGGATGATTGTCCTTTTGCTATCGCAGAGAGAGAATGTTCAGATAATCGTCGTCTGATTTTATGATTTACATCCCATGCTCTTCATTCCATCGGAGTCTGCAACGATGTGGATACATGCAGGACAACCTTCGAGAGCAATTATCAGACTCATCGTAGTTATACTCGTGCTCTCCTTTTTTGGATGTTCCCATATGGGGGAATGGGGCAAACGCATCGACTGGAAAGAAATCGATTTTAGGCATCTGCCTGGAGAGAAGGAATACCCCGGCGCCGGAGCCATCATACTTCTGGATGATGGGAGCATGGAGATCTACAATGCCGGCCGGGATGGATTGAGCGTGTTCCAGCGGCACCGTATCGTCAAGATTCTGAATCCCCAGGGCCATCGATACTTGAATGTGGTCATCCCTTACAGCCCGGCTTCCAGGGTGGATAATATCATGGCACGAACCATATCACCCGACGGCAAGATCACGGTTCTGGATAAAGAGGATATATTCGACATCACCTTCTATCCGTTTTACGTATTCTACTCCGACAGGCGTGCCAAACTGTTTACTCTTCCGGCCGTGGAGGATGGGTCTATTATCGAGTACCGCTACCGGGTAAATGTCCGCACGTACACGTTCTCGCATGGCTGGCAGTTTCAGGACACGGCCCCCACACTTCTCTCCCGTTTTACTCTGGTGGAACCCTCGGAATGGGATGTCCATTATCGTGTTTACGGTATGGAACTGGAACCTCAGACAGACATAAATCCTCCATCTTTTAAAAACACCTATATCTGGGAAGTCCGGGATGTACCGCCACTGAAAACTGAAATTGGCATGCCACCGATACGTAAGACCGCGGCCCATCTTATCATGTCCCCTATCGGGATAGAGACGTGGGATGACGTGGCTGCGTGGTATTACCGTCTTGCAGAACCTAAAATCGCGGCGGGATCGGGGATTAAAGAACGTGTCTTACAGCTCACAGAGGGCGTCGCGACAGAAAAAGAGAAGCTGAGGCGTATTTACGAATGGGTGCGGGATCACATCCGGTACATCGCCGTCTCCATCGGTATCGGGGGTTTTCAGCCGCATCCGGCCGAGGAAATCCTGAAGAACCGGTACGGGGACTGCAAGGACATGACCACCCTGCTTTGTGCCATGGTCCGGGAAGCGGGCATCGATGCCTACGAGGTGCTCATCAGTACCCGGCAGAACGGCGTACCGGATACGACGCTACCCTCCCAGCTCGTTTTTAACCATGCCATTGCCTACTGTCCGACTGTAGGGGATAGCGGCGTATGGATGGATGCCACGGCGAAGGGTTGTCCCTTCGGACAGCTTCCCTGGTATGATCAGGGGCTTCCTGTCCTGGTCGTTGGTGATGGAGGCAAGGCCAGCCTTCCCACGACGCCACGGTTGCCGCCGGACAGCAACCATTCGGCAGTGAACTGGCATGTGGCCTTGGATTCGACGGGGATGGCTCGTATCAACGGTATGTCTATCGTGTCGGGAGCACCGGCCGTGGAGATGCGGGAGGAATTCATTGCGTCATCCATGGAAGAGCGTAGAGAATGGCTCGAGAGGTGGCTGGCGCGCAGGTGCCCGGGCGTGACTCTGGATTCCTTCCGGATAGAAAGTATCGATCCTGTCGAGGATCCATTGCAGGTCATCTACACGTTTCGTGCACAGCAATTCGCGATCAGGCGTCCCGGGGAGTTGGTGTTTTCTCCGGGTACGATATCGTCCCTCGACCTCTCGGCATATTTTCGTGCCGATGAGCGTGTGCATCCTATCCAGTTCATGTACGGCCATAAGAACGAGCTTCACCTGACGGTTGATTTGCCCGACAGATGGACAGCAGAGGAACCGGCCTGGTCCGATTCACTCACCTCACCCTTCGGGTCGGCCGCATGGTCGTGGCAGTCCGACTCCACACGATATCACATACAGTCCGTACTCCGTCTCGAGGGAGAGGATATTCCGCCGGATCGGTATGCGGAATTCCGTGATTTCGTGGATGAGAAGAACGAGCGGGATTTACGACAAGTCGTCCTGAAGAAGAAATGACGGGATCGTGGATTTCTATGTATACGGATCGGATATGTGGACGATACATCGAGAATCCCGTCGACACAAAGACGTCGGATGTAAATAAATTAAAAAGGCGCATCCATAAATAGAAGGAATGGCATGGAATTTTTCCACAAAGGCGTTCTTGTCACTGGAGCTTCGCGGGGGATAGGCCGGGAGATCGCACACCAGTTTGCCGAAAAAGGAGCGACCGTGGCGATTCACTACAATCAGAATAAGCAGGCGGCCCAGGAGACGAGGGATTCTCTGGAGGGCAATTCGCACTTCCTCGTCCAGGCAGACATGATGGATTCAGCGTCGGTCAAGGCCATGGTCGACACTGTCGCCGAAACGATGGGGCGGATCGACGTTCTGGTCAACAATGCCGGCGTTTACGGGTACCATCCCATACCGGATACTGATTACGCGGAATGGCAGGACTGGTGGAGGCGAACCCTGGGGACGAATCTAATTGGCGCGGCCAATGTGTCGTATCTCATCGCCCGTCACATGATGGAAAAGGGAGGCGGGCGTATCGTCAACGTGTCATCACGGGGGGCTTTTCGGGGAGAACCCCATGCACCGGCTTACGGGGCCAGCAAGGCCGGGATGAACGCCATGAGCCAGTCGATGGCCAAAGCCCTGGCGCCGCACAACATATTTGTGTACGCCGTGGCGCCGGGTTTCGTGGAGACCGAGATGGCGGCTCCTTATCTGGAAGGTCCGGAAGGCGATTCGATCCGCGGCCAGAGCCCCATGGGCCGAGTGGCCAGGCCCGAGGAGGTGGCTCGTACCGTGCTGTTTCTGGCATCGACAGCGCCGGAGTTTATGACGGGCAGTATCGTGGACATCAACGGGGCGTCGTACTTGCGGACGTGAGAACCGCCGAGGTCTGCCGGGCTCAGGCCAGAACAGTATAAATGCAGCCGGATCCATCCCAACTATCCGCTTCACGAAAGACGTTCATCGGTCAAAATCAACCCACGAGTGAATACGACACACCCTTCGGAGATGATGTCCGCCTTTTCCGAGTAGGCAGACGTTTTTTATCGGCTTGCATGAATAATATTAAAAATCTTTTTAAATAAGACCCGAGCTCTACAACTTTTTCCTGTCTTTTTCCGTATGTTATGTGTGAGTGAACTGCTTACCGGAGGTCGGTCATGATCAAGAATTATTTTTTGGTTGCCTGGAGAAATCTGAAATCCCAGAAGATATTTTCCTTCGTCAATATCCTGGGCATGGCCCTGGGGATGGCCGGATTTGCCCTTTTTGCCCTGACCGCCGGTGTTAAACTGAATGCCGATCGGTTCCATAAAAACGCCCGCCGGATTTACGGTGTCGTGCAAGTGGTTCCGGTGGAGAATAAAGACGAGGAGCATACGGCCTTCACACCCGGGCCACTGTTGTCGGCTCTGAGAAGTGAGATACCCGAGATCGAGGATGGCGTTCGGGTGTGTCCGTCGGGCCGGATGACGATCAGGCATGGAGATATGAGTTTTTACGAGGATCATGTTCTTTTCATAGACCCGAGTTTCTTTACTGTGTTTTCGTTTGACCTGGTATCGGGGAATTCTGAAGAATCGCTTTCCAGACCCTACACCATCGTGATGTCCGAGGCAGCTGCGTTCAAGTATTTCGGGGATCAAGATCCCATCGGGAAAGTCCTGACGCTGAACAATCGCGTTGACGTGACCGTAACCGGAATCACCAAGGATGTACCCAGGACATCTTCTATCCGGTTTGAATTCCTGGTCTCGATGGAAACGCTCCGTTTATTGTCCGATGACCTGGAAAGCTGGAACGTCAACAAGCATGCCACGTTCGTCCTTTTATCCGAGGATTCTGACGGCGCGGGATTGAATGAGAAGCTCACGACCATACTGAAAAAGTACGTTCCCGATTCACCTCTGTCTCCGAAGAAAATGTACTTGTTTCCATTCCTGGATTTTCGGTTAAAATCTCAGCACATCACGTCGTTCTTGCCGGCCAGTATACCGGCCAGTGTGATCATCGTTCTTGCCTTTGGAGCGATCCTGCTGCTGGTGGTTTGCATCAATTTTATCAACCTGTCCACGGCGCGGTACATGCAGCGAACCCGTGAGGTGGGCATGAGGAAGGTGATCGGCGCCCGGCGCTCTCAGCTTGTGGCCCAGTTCCTGGGAGAATCCGTTCTGATGGCGTTTTTAGCGTTGCCCTTGGCTTTACTCATTTATGAATGTATTCATCCGATTTTAACGGCTTATCTCGGAGGATTTGCCAGCCTGACCTTCGTGTCGAAAACATCGAATTCGATTTGGAATTATCCATTTCTCGTCAAATACCTTGCAGTTACGGCTCTGCTGGTGGGCCTGTTTTCGGGTGGCTATCCTGCACTCTATCTGTCCAAATTCCGACCGATTCAGATGCTTCAGGGCAGCGTACAGACGGGGAGAAAGAAGAGGCGGGGTAGTAAGGTCATGATCGTGATACAGTTTACGTTTTCCATACTATTCATCGCCTTTGCCGGTGTTACCAAGCAGCAGTTCGATCATCTTATCAAGGCCGATTTCGGGTATGCCCGGGACAATGTCGCTGTGGTACGGCTTTCCGGTGCTTCGCGGGCATCCCAGGAGTTGATCCGAACAGAATTGACCCGACACCCGGACGTGGTAGCAGTTTCCGCGTCGGCGGACCTGCCCATCGTATGGGAGTCTCCCCGGCCGGCCCGTTTACTGGGTACAGAGGAAAAAGAGGCGGTGACCGTTCACGCGTATGGCGTGGACTATGAATTTACGGACGCCCTCGGTATGGATGTACGACGCGGAAGAGATTTTTCCCGGACTCGCGGCGATAAAAACAGCTTCGTCATCAGCGAGGCCGCTGTTAAGAAGCTTCGTTTGGACGATGCCGTGGGAAAACAGATTACGGTGGGAGAACAAACGGGTACAGTGATCGGTGTTGTCGAAGATTTTGTGTTCAGCGACGTGGGATTTGAAATGCCTCCGTCGGTCTTGTATCTGGAGCAGGAGAAGCTTAACTTCATGTTGATTGCATTTTCATCCGCAGATCGTTTTGAGGAAATTCGCGAAATCATAAAAACAAAGTGGCTCGCTGTCGAGCCCGAATTGCCCTTCGACTGCTTTACACTGGACGATGCCTTTTACAGAGTGTTCGGTCTCATGAACCGTTTTGCCGGTTTTTTAAACATCGTCGGTTTGACCGCTGTGTTCTTCTCGGGTCTGGGATTGCTGGGTTTGGCCTCATACATGGTAGAGCGGCGAACCAAAGAGATCGGAATCCGGAAGGTGCTGGGCGCTTCACTGACACGGGTGATGTGGACTATCATCCGGGAATTTCTGGTGCTCGTTGTTGTATCGAACGTCATCGGTCTTTCGTTGATCTTTTTTGGATGGCGACGGATTCTGCAGACGGGTTTACTCTTCATGACGGATATCCGTATGAGTACGTACGCGTTTGTCGTATTCATCTCGATGTTTACGGCAGCGCTGGCTGTGATGTCGCAGACATGGAAAACGGTACGGGCAAATCCTGTAGATTCCTTGAGATACGAATAAGCCCCTTTTAAATGTCGTGATGAAATCGGT
>Ga0180431_10002331_pt1 | contig 25524 bp, 23 predicted proteins | sample SS_ome_11_FD_132459 | JGI IMG/M metagenome (GOLD analysis project Ga0180431, IMG submission 132459) | Hypersaline lake sediment archaeal communities from the Salton Sea, California, USA - SS_1_MS_1 metaG | ecosystem: Environmental > Aquatic > Non-marine Saline and Alkaline > Hypersaline >... | reverse complement strand
TGCATCAACCCGAGGGTATCCCTGACGGCGGGATCCTGTTCGACCAGGCGGAGCTGCCGGGCCAGATCCCAGAGATCGGCGAAGACCCCGTAGAAACGGGTGACATCCTGATAGACGGCATCGATATGAGCTCTGAATGAATCAATCCGGCTCAGATACGCCAGACTCACGGCCTCGACCGCTTCGGCCAGAGCCGACAGCCGATCGGTCCGTACCGCACTCATCGTCATGCCGGTGACCGGGGTGGGTTCCCCGGCATGCTGACGAATCGAATCAATGATGAGTTCGCCCAGGTCGAGATTCGAAATCCCGGGATCGGAGTGCAGGGTCCGGCAGATGTCCCCCATGGTTTCTGACCACAGGCTATACCCGCTGAGGTTCTCGCTGCCGATGTAGACCTCCGTACCCTGCCTGAGCTCATAGGCCGCCTCGACCGATCCCATCAGACAGGGGGCACTGAAGAGAACCAGATCCACCCCCCCGACCGTCGCCAGCGACGTCCGGATTTCATCCATGGTGAGATTGTCGTGTCCGTTGGTGTCATCCCAGCAGGTGCCCTGCCAGCCGCCGCCGTGATCGTAGAAGGCGAGAATGTATCTTTGAGCCGGATAATGCTCGACGGCGTACTGCAGGAAATCAGTCAGGGTGGCGGGATCACCCATGTTCACTTCACCCATCTCCTGCAATTTCAGGGGAAGGTGCTCGGAATCGATGTGCCCGAGAACAGCCGGTCCGTCTTCGGCATCAGCGAGAACGAGAATGGCGACATCGTCCCCGGACCAGACCTCCCGGCCGAAATCCTCGAGCGGGTCGTAGGCATTGAAGAAATCGGCGTCATCATAGAGCAGCAAGGTCCAGCTCCGGGACGGTCCCGGGGTCGAATCGGTCGGATTGTCCCGACCGCAGGCAGTGAGAACCAGCACGATCAGAGCGAACCGGACCAGACCCGTGCCGGCCGCATATCCGGCCCTGGTTCGGGGGGGCATCATCTCTCACTCCTCAACCGTCAGGGAGAGGTCGTCGAAATACACCGTTCCGCTCACCCCGCCGGGCATGATGAGATATATCCGCAGGCGGCAGACGTCTTCGGGCAACGGATCCGAGGTCACGGCATACATCGTCCAGGCATGCCAGCCGGTGATCGTGTGTGTTCCCTGGGTGACGGCGCTTGCGACCGTCTCTCCCGCACTGTTATCTGCAAAGGCGTTGAGGTAGATGCCCTCGCCCGACACATTCTGCAACCGAACCGCAGCCGAGAAGTGCAGTTCCTTGCCTGTCAGAGAGCCCGTTTCGACGTCGATTTCCTGAGACCAGCAGGCAAAGGCGGTGGGATCGCCGATTCCCTCCCGCCTGATCATCAGGGCATGGGAAGAGGATTGATACTCCGCCTGCGTCCAATCCAGTTCGTATTCGTAGCGGGCGCTGAACGGATAGACGTACTGAGACCAGTAGGCCGGATGAAAAAAACCGCCCTCGACCTGGCCGTTCAGGAGCAACTCGATTGCTTCCGGTCCGGTTGTCTTACGCTCACAGGAGAGCAGGATCGGGAGAATCGTCAGCGAGATCGCGATGAAGACGGTTCTTGTCAGCACATCGGTTTTCACGTTCTGCTTCTCTATCCGAGACATCGCCGGCAACCGCCCGACCCACCCTCGTGCACCCCGGGAATACCGATGACAGGACAAATGACCGGAGCCAACCGTTTATTGGAGGCGAGTCTTCACCGTCAGGACGAGATCCAGATGATTCACTCCCCGTTGCTTTCAATTGGCCCTCCCGGCGCCCGGGCGGGGAGAAAGGCCAGGATCATACGTTTATTCGACCGGATCCGGCGTCCCTTTCGCTCGATCAAGCCCATTGTACGGACCGTATTCACATCACGAGACAACGTCTTGGTGGTTTTCGAGGCATAATCCATGGCCAGTCGAGCCGACAGTTCAGGAACGGCTGATATCGCTATCCACCCATCGTTCTCTGCGACTTCCGACAGTTCGAGAACGAGCCTGCGGCGGCGAAGCTGGGCCGGCGAACTTTTTCGGAACCTCTCGTAGACATAGTTCTTCCAGGTCGTTTCCCACTGCACGTCCCGGATGACCCGGAGTTGCTCCCGTAACTGATCGACCAATCCCTGTACGGCATAGGCGATGAATGCGGAGATATCGCCGCCGGATCGGCCAGCCTGGTCAAGTTGGCGGTAATATTCCGTTCTGGTCTGATTGTAGAAGTTGCTCAGCAGATGGGCCGCCGGAGTGGGAAATCCAGCCCGAAGAAGATACTGGAATTCTATGAGTCTCGCCGTTCGTCCGTTCCCATCTCCGAAGGGATGAATCCACACGAAGTGCAGGTGAGCAGCTATCGCCACCAGGATGGAATACGCCATTCCCGACCGGTCGGGCAGATCCAGGGAGTTGAGCCACGCGCAGAACTTGTGGAGAAGAAACTCGCAATCTTCAGCCGGAGCACCGCGGTACCTGCCGACCATAACCGAGTGTTGCCGCACTTCTCCCGCAATGACATCCTCGGGAAGGGGGAGATCATGCAGAACGAGCCGGTTGAATTCCTGAATCCTCTCTCCTGTCAGCGAACTGTGCTCTCCCTGCACGATGTCCTGGGCGATCGTGTTGCAGGCAGCGACGATATTGTCGATCTCCCGGCCGAGGTACTGCCTGGACGGCGGCAGGTGCAGGCGGCCCTCGAGATGTTGGCGCACTTCTTCCTCGGTCAGGGTGTTGCCTTCAATCGCCGTTGTCGCGAGGACTCCTTTGGCGAGATACACGGCATGAAGTTCACGGGCCGAGTCGGGATCGAGAGGCACTCCGGCGATATGTTCGACTTTGGAAACCGCTTCACCGAGCAGAAGCCAGGTGTCATGATCCAGATCCTGCAGGTCCAGAGAGAATGTCAACCACGGATGTGTCGATTCGTATGTCCTCATGGTTGTCCTCTGTAATATACTGTAAATTAAAGTGTTATGAGAAAAATTGGACTATTACTGTCCACTTTGGCAACGATTATACCCGGGCTCTCTCAAGATTGCAAGGATACGTCCAGACAGTACCTCAGCCGTTCTCTGGTACACCGCCTCGACAACTCATCCCGGTTCTCACCCCGGCAGGCCGTTGCGGATCACCTCCTCCATGGCGTCGGCGAACATGTCGATCTCGCGCGGGGTGGTGTAGACGTTGGGGGTGATGCGCAGGGCCTGGATCGGATCGCGGCCGATGGCGATACAGTGGATCCGGTGGCGCGACCAGAGATGGCTGGCCAGGGCGCCGGGGGCGATTCCCTCGATGCCGACCGTGGCCACCCCGACCGACTCCTCGGGGTCGAGGTTGCAGCGGAAGTAAACGTTGTCGTACTGCCCCAGGCGCTCGGCCCAGCGCATCTTCAGGTAGTGCAGGCGGGCCGCTTTGCGCTCGGGGCCGAGGGCGTGATAGAAAACCAGGGCTTCGTTGATGGCGTTGATGCCGGCCGCCGGGTGGGTGCCGATTTCCTCGAACTTGCGGATGTTGGCCGACTTGGGATCGCCGGCTGCGAAGAGCGGCCAGTGCTCGGCGATCCGGTCGCGTTTGACATACAGGAAGCCGGTCCCGATCGGGGCGGTGAGCCACTTGTGCAGGCTGGTGCCGTAGTAGTCGCAGTCGAGGTCGTCGATCCGGAAGACCAGGTGCGCGAAGGCGTGGGCGCCGTCGACCAGAACCGGTATCCCGCGGGCGTGGGCGATATCGCAGACCTCCCGGACCGGGTAGATCTGCCCCGTAATGTTCATGACATGGCAGAGCAGGATCGCCCGGGTGCGGGGGGTGATGTTCTTCTCGAATTCGGCGGCCAGCTCGAACCGGTTTCGCGGGGGGGTCGGGACGGGAAACTGGACCAGTTTGATGCCGTCTCGCAACTCGCGCTGGCGCCAGGTGGTGATCATGCGCGGGTAGTCCTGGTCGGTCGTGAGGACCTCGTCGCCGGGTTCGAAGTCGATCCCGAACTGGGCGATCTCCATGGCCTCGCTGGCGTTGCGCGTAATGGCCATCTCTTCGGTGTCGCAGCCGGCCGTTGAAGCCAGCCGCCGCCGGACCATTTCTTTGCCCGGCCGCAGGTAGGACCACATCCAGAGCGAGGGGGTCATGTTCTGCACATCGAGGTAGCGCTTGAAGGCCTCGTGGACCACCCCCGGGCTGGGGCAGACCCCCCCGTTGTTCAGGTTGATGATGCTCCGATCGATCTGGAAGGCCTGCTGGATCTGCCCCCAGTACAGTTCGTCGCGGGCCGCTTCCTGGACAGGGACGCCCTCCATGTCACGCGAGGCGGCCAGAATGCGCTCGAAGCCGCCGGCCCGCCAGGTGGCCGCCGCCGCGGCCGAGCCGATTGCGGTCCGGTTGAGGAATGTTCGTCGGGAAAGAGTCATGACTGCCTCCAGGGGTGGGGATTCAACGGGGCAGGATGGTCCGGCTCAGGATCTCGATCTCGTTGGCCAGCCAGCCCGCCGTGGCCCGGGGATCCTCGACCAGACGCCGCACCGTGATCGGGACCAGCAGACTGCCGATGAAGGTCTGCATCAGGGAGTGAATCAGGCGGCCCTCGTCGAGACCGGTGGCCAGCGTACCGGCGGCCCGTTCGAGGTGAGTGAGCAGTTCCTCGCGGTGCTCGAAGAAGATGACCGTGAGATGGTAGCGGAACGACGTGGTGAGCTCGCCGGTCTTGGTGTGGCACAGGTAGTAGGCCCGGGGCCCGGCCAGGGGCGCCGATTCCCGCAGAGCTTCCATGACCGTGTTGACACAGACTTTCTCGAAGTTGGCGGGATCGTAGATATCGGTCATGGCTGTTTATACTATCACGCCCAGGACCATCCGGAAAAGGCGGGCCAGAAGGTTCGCGAACCGGCCGATCGCGGCCGCCGACAGGGCGGTGTCGGACTCGGGCTCGACCGGTTCCCCGCCGGCCGCCGCCACGGCCGGTACCGGCCGCCGGAATGCCTGGCCGTGCAGGTTCTCGAAGAGGGTGTAGAGATCGGTGGACGATTCTCCCGCACTCAGCGTCAGGGCGTCGACGTTGGCCAGACTGAACAGGGCGTGCCCCCGCACTCCGGTCGCGACACTGTGGAAGATCTGTGCCGCCAGGGTTCCGGGATCGCCCGGCATCTCGTTGAGGTTGATGCCCGCCACCACTCCCTCGTGCGGGAGCACTTCCAGATAGCCCGTGAGCATGTCGAGGTATTCGGGCAGGGAGGGCGTATACATCATCGGAACGACGTAATCGAGGGCGCCCGACTCGAGCCAGCTCAATGGATCCTGGGCGAAAATGCTCACCGCCCGGTGGTAGTGATTCACGATCGCCGCACTCAGGATCAGGCCGGGTCGCACGTCTCTGGCCCCGGCGGCGATGCGCTCGAGCATGCCGGTGATCTGTTTCGCCTGCCAGCCCATATAGGTGTCGAGCGTGGCGCTTTCCTGCAGGAAGCGGCCGCGGCTGACGGCATCGTAGCTGTAATCGTGATCGGGCAGACGGATGTAATCGAAGTGAATGCCGTCAACCGGATAGCGGGAGACGATGTCGAGCACCACCGCCTGCAGGTGAGCCTGCACCGCGGGATTGCCCGGGGCGGCCAGAACATATCCGAAACGGTTTCCCAACCGCAGGGTCTGACCCGCACGGTTGGCCATGATCCACTCGGGATGGGTCCGGAAGATGTGTTCGGGCTCGCTCGGCGGGGGCGGGGAGGAACCGTTCCACATGGTGAAGGTGTTGATCCAGGCGTGCAGGCGCAGGCCGCGGGTATGGGCTTCGGTCACGGCCACGGCAAGCGGATCCCAGCCCGGATCGCGCCCGAGGGTGCCGGTCAGTTCGGCTCCCCATGGTTCGAGGTTCGAACGATAAAAGGCATCGGCGCGACCCCGGACCTGAAAGTAGACGTCGGTGATACCGTAGCCGGCGGCACGGGAGAGCAGAGCGGCCACATCTTCGGCCGAACGGTACTCCCACCGGGTGACCCAGAGACCGCGCACGACCGAGGCGTCCCGCACGCCCACGTACTCCCCGGCGCTCTCCTCCGGCTGCATCCCCTCCGAAACGGACGCCGGAGTCTGGGCCTGCAGGCAGGTCGCTCCTGCAAAGCCGGCGATGAAAAGGGCCAGGGTGATAGCGGGAGAGAGGGCGCGGGGCACGGCAAACCTGTACCGTCGGGCGCTCACGGCGACTCCACCATCAGGGTGACGGGACCGTCGTTGACCAGCCGCACCTGCATCCGGGCTCCGAACCGCCCCTCGGCCACATCGACGCCGAGCCCGGTCAGGATCCGGACGAAAACGGCCAGAAGCCGTTCGGCCGTCTCCGGATCGGCCGCCGCCCCCCAGGAGGGGCGACGGCCTTTGCGGGGATCGCCGTAGAGGGTGAATTGCGAGACCACCAGGGCTCTGCCGCCGGTGTCGATCAGGGAGAGTTCGAGGTGTCCTTCAGCATCGTCGAAGAGCCGCAGGCCGGCACATTTCTCGGCCAGCCAGCGCGCCGCACGTTCGTCGTCGCCGCGTCCGATCCCGAGCAGGATCAGCAGCCCCGGTCCGATCCGGCCGACGATCTCGGAACCGACGCTGACCTCGGCTTCGCTGACCCGCTGCAGCAGAGCTCTCACCCCGATGCCTCTCCTCGTCACGCAGTGGGCTCAGGCGGCGGGCAGGATGACCTCGAACAGGCTTCCCTCGCCCGGCCGGCTCCGGGCCAGCCGTAACCGCCCGCCGTATCCCTCCACCAGACGGCGGGCCAGAGCCAATCCGAGACCCCATCCCCGGCGCCGGGTAGTATAACCGGGTTGGAAGATGCGGCGCGCATCCGACGCTGCGATACCGCGACCGGTGTCCTCGACCCCGAGCAGTACACTGCGCCCGTCGGGTGAGGAACGCAGGGTAACGGTGATCGTGCCCTCCCCCGCCAGAGCGTCCAGGGCGTTGCGGAGCATGTTCTCGACGACCCACTCCAGCAGTTCGGCGCTGCCCCGAACCGGCGGGATCGCCTGGTAATCCTCGACGAAGTCCACCCGTCGCTCGCGCTGCGGTGCCCGTGCGCGCAGGTAGGCCACGCTGCGGGCGGCCACCGCAGCCAGGTCGACTTCCTCCTCGCCGGCCGGACCGCCGATGCGGCCGAAACGGTTGACCACCCGGCTCAGGCGCTCGACATCGGCCTCCATTGCCGCTGCGATTTCCGCCGGGTCGAGCCCGGTTCCGTTCTCTGCGGCGGCCGCAGCTTCGGTCTCGATACCGGTCACACCCGCTAAGGCCGAAGAGGGGGCGGCGTCCCCAGGGGGCTCGACACCTGTCCCGAGCCTCTCGGTCAACAGAGTCATCCATCCCTTCAGGCTGGAGAGGGGGGTGCCGAACTGGTGGGCGCTCTCCCGGGCGATACCGACCCAGAGCAGACTGCGCTGCCGCTCCAGACCGGCCCGCAGGGCCCACCAGATGAGTCCGAAGACGACCGCCAGCAGGCCGAGCAGGATCCAGGGCAGCAGGCGCAGACGCCGTACCGCCGGGGGATCGCCGTAGTGGAAGATCTGCACCGCCCCCGGCACCTCGAGCACGATCGGCTCGAACTGCCGGTCGAAGGTGCGGGCCCGTTCCGCCGCCCGGGTCCGGGCGGCTGTCGAGCCGGTGTCGGCTTCGTCCCTCGGGCGCCAGGATAGCGGCTGGCCGGTGGTATCGGTCACCACGTAGGGGAAGTCGTAACGGGCGATGAGCCGGCTCACGGCCTCGTCGAGCCGGCTGCTCACGGCCGAGGTGTCGGTGGCCACCGCGCTGATGAGTTCGGCGTATGAGCGGGTGAAGCGCCGCAGATCGTCGCGCAGGCGTTCGACCTGACGGTTGGTGTGCACGATGCTTCCCGTGGCCGCGGCCGCCGCGATGAGCAGGGCGAGCACCTGCAGCCAGAAACTCTTCCCCCGGCCGGCCCGCCTATCGGGCGCCATGACCGTCGGGTGAGAGCAGCGAGAGACCGCCCAGGAAGGGGCGCAGAGGTTCGGGTACGATCACGCTGCCCTCGTCGGTCTGAAAGGTTTCGAGCAGAGCGACGAAGAGCCGGGGCACGGCCACTCCGCTGGCATTGAGGGTGTGCACGAAGGCGACCTTGCCGTCTTCGGAACGCCGGTAGCGGATCGCGGCCCGCCGGGCCTGGAAATCGCCGAAATTGGAACAGGAGGAGACCTCGAGCCATCGCCGCGACCCCGGGGCCCAGAGTTCGAGATCGAAGCAGCGGCGGGCGGCGAAGCTGAGGTCGGCGGTGCACAGTTCGACCACCCGGTAGTGCAGCCCGAGAGCCTCGAGAATACTGCGGGCGTGGCCGAGGAGCAGGGTGTGCTCGGCCTCGCTCGTCTCGGGGGTCGTGAACCGGACCAGCTCCACCTTGTCGAACTGGTGGATCCGTATCAGCCCGCGGGTGTCGGCCCCGTGGGCGCCGGCTTCGCGCCGGAAACAGGCGCTGTACGCCGCATAGGCCAGGGGCAGTTGTTCTTCGGAGAGGATCGATTCGCGGTGGATGTTGGTGACCGGGACCTCGGCGGTGGGAATCAGCCAGAGATCCTCGGCTTCGATCCGGTACATGTCCTCGGCCATCTTGGGCAGCTGTCCGGTGCCCGTCATGGCCGGGGTTCGCACCACGACCGGCGGCCAGATCTCGCGGTAGCCGTTGACCCCGGTCTGGTGCTCGAGCATGAAGTTGACCAGCGCCCGGACCAGCCGGGCCCCCGAGCCGGTGTAGAGGATGAAGCCCGAGCCGGAAAGCCGGCTCCCGGCTTCGAAGTCGACCAGCCCCAGACGGGTGCAGAGATCGACGTGATCGAGGGGCTCGAATCCGAATTCGGGGGACTCGCCCCACACCTCGGTCACGAGGTTGTCGGCCTCTGATGCACCCACCGGGGCGAGCGGGTCGGGCAGATTGGGCAGCTGGATGAGCTCGGCTTCGAAGCGGTTTTCGAGTTCGGCCAGACGGGCGTCGGCGGCCTTGACCTCTTCAGAGAGACGGCGCGAGTCGGCAATCGCCTGCTCGGCGTTCTCACCGGCCTGCTTCATGCGGGCAATGCTCTCGCTGGCTTCATTGCGCCGCCGCTTGAGCTCGTCGGTTTCGGCGATCAGGGTGCGTCGTTCGGCTTCGAGCCCGGTCAGAGCGTCGATATCGACCTCAACGCCCTTCTTCGCGAGCTCGTCGCGCACCCGTTCGGGTTCACTGCGAATGAGTCGTGGATCGAGCATGCGCTGTCAGGGTCCTTCCCGCGACTGGTCTCCGGTGTAGAGGTCGTGCTCCTGAATGTAACGCAGCACGGCTTCGGGTACCAGGTGACGCACGCTCAGACCTTCGGACAGCCGCCGGCGCACTTCGCTCGACGAGAGGTGCATGGGAGGCAGATCGACCGTTACCATCCGATCCCGCAGCTCGGGCGGTCCCCCCCCGGCCTCGTGTCCCGGCCGCCCCACCACAACCGGTCGGGCCAGGTCGATGATCTCGCGCCACTCGCGCCAGGACGAGAATATCTCGACCTGATCGGCCCCGATGACGAGGAAGAGTTCGCTGTCGGGATAGGCGGCGGCAAGCTCGCGTATCGTTTCGATCATCCAGGAAAGCCCGCCGCGGCGCAGTTCACGATCGTCGACCGCCAGGTCTTCCACCTCGGCCAGACAGGCCTGGAGCATGGCCAGCCGGTGCTCGCCGCCGGCGACGGGCGCTTCGGTCCGGTGGGGACCGGCGGCATAGGGTATGAAGAGGATCCGGTCGAGATCAAGAACCTGGCGAACCCCTTCGGCAATGGTCAGATGGCCCGTGTGCGGAGGATCGAAAGCGCCGCCGTACAGACCGAGCTTCATGAGGGCGGCGGGGTCGAAGCCGGCAGTTCCACACCCATCCGACGGAGTTTTTCGATCCGCCTGCGGGCGTGCTTGTTTTTGCTGGAGTCGGGGTAATTGGCAACCAGGGCGGCGAAGGCTTCTAAGGCCTGCGGATATTCTTCAAGCTGGTAGTGCGCTTCCCCGATTCCCCAGAGAGCCAGATCGAGGTGGGAGGTGTCGGGCCAGAACTCACCGGCTTCCTGGAACATGAGCAGAGCCGCCTGCAGGTCGTTTTCGGTCCCCAGTCGCAGGTAGGTATCCCCCTGGTAGATCTGCTTGCGCGCCAGCTTGTCGTACGCCAGATCGCGGTATGCGACGGCCTGATCGACCAGTTCGGAGGTGGGGTAATCGAGCAGGAAAGCCCTGAACTCGGTGAAGGCCTGGAGGGTTTCGGTACGATCGAGCTTGTAGGAATGGGAGAGTTCCCAGTAGCAGAGACCGATCTTGAAGGCGGCGTCATCGACCAGCGGGCTTCGGCGGTAGGAGCGGACGATGCTGCGATACTCGTTCTGAGCCAGATAGTAGCTCTTCTCCCTGAAGTGCGTCTCGGCCAGCCCGTAATGAACCGAGTCGATGATGGCGCTTCCCGAAGCGGAATAGACCAGTTCCTGAAAGACCTCCTTGGCCTGATAGGTTCGCCCGGCTTCGAACAGGCGCCAGGCATAGTGCATCCGTTCTTCGGGGCCGGCGTCGGAGCGGGGGCGCGGTACACCCGCACACCCCGCCACGACGATGACCGCCGTCACGAACAGATATCGGCTCATTCTCGGTTTCCGCATCCCGGCCCCGTACTTCGAATTCAGAGTCGTATTCTCACGCGCCGCAGTGCCCGCCTGCGACCTGCTCAGCCGCCGATTTCGGCCAGCTTACGCCGCACCAGCGCCACATGCTGGCTGGCGGGGTAGCGCTGCAGGAAGTCGCGGTAGGTGGCGATGGCCTCATCGCGCCGACCCATGTTCTGGTAGGTCATGCCGATCTTGAGCAGGGCGTCCTCGAGTTTGTTCGCCCCGGCGTAGTTCAGCACCCGGCGGAAAGCCTCCACCGCCTGCGGGAACTCCTCGAGCTTGTAGTAGCATTCCCCGGTCCAGTATTCGGCATTGTCGGCCAGGTCGCTGGCCGGAGCCATCTGCACGACCCGGGCGAACTCGGGGATGGCTTCGCGGGGTTGATCGTTGTTGTAGAGCTGCAGGGCCCGGTTGTAGACCGCCCGGTAGTCGCCGGCCGCCGGTTCGGGAGTCGGGCCCTCGGCGAACTGCAGGGCGCCCGACGCCCGCGGCGGGGTCTCGGCCTCGCGCTTGAGACGCGCGACCTCGTCGTTGAGCAGGCTCAACCGGGTCGAGACATTCTCGGTCTTGCGGTCGAGTTCAGCCAGCTGTTCCTCGTTCTGGGTGACTTTCTGCCCGATCTGGGCCATGTCACGACCGATGGCGGTCACTTCCTGGCCGGTGCGTTCGTTCTGGACGGCCACCTCGTCAAGGCGGGCCTGCATGGCTTCCAGGGTCGTCTGCTGGTCGGTCAGCGTCTGCCGCAATGCACCCGCACATCCTGAAACCGCCACCAGGAGAAGCGGAAGGGTCAGGATGGCCCCGCGTCGCAATCGCATCTCGTACCTCCCTGTCAGTGATGCGCCGTCCGCCGGAGCGGATCGTCGCCGTGAATTCCTCGACCGGCCTACCTCTGCGGAGGCAGGAACCAGCGCTCGGCACCGGAAAAGCCGATCGTCAGGCGCCAGTACGTTTCCTGATCGCCGTTTCCGGCCCGATAGCGTCCGAGCTGGAGCGTGATATCGCTCCAGGCCCGCCGCTCGGTACCGATGAAGAAAGCCGTCCCCAGCATGACACTGAGGCGCGACACCTTGCCGCCGTCTGGTCCGGGAGCGTACAGCTGACCGGTCCGCACTCCCAGGCGCAGGGGAATAGCATCGATGAAGCTGGTCTGCTCTTCGGGCGGCCGGGCCCGCCGTTCGATACCGAATCCGACTGCCCCGTCCGCCCGCAGCCCCGAGCCCGGACCGACCACGGCCCCGCCTCCGGCCGGCGGGGTTCCGACCCACCGCGTCTCGTCCCAGACGGTCACACCGTAATCGAGATAGAGGGCCCACACATCACTCGCCGACCAGCCGGCGCTCAGCGCCAGGCTGTGCCCGAGTTCGAGACGGCCCTCGCTGGTATCCGCCCCGCTGGCGACGCTCGACGTGATCCAGTTGACATCCAGACGCCCGCCGGATATGTAGGCCGCTCCGAGCCGCAACCGGTCAAGCGGTTCGAGCTGCACCCCGGCCGACCAGCGGGTGCCACGGTGCTGACGGTGGAGGGTATCCTCGGCATCGACGTACCCGGAGTCGTCGAAATTGACCGCCCACTCCTGCTTGAAATTCCCGAAAACGAGTTCGGTGGTGAAACCGGCCGCCACCAGACCCGAGGAGAGACGCCAGGCCAGACCGGCCCAGGCGCGATTGAGACCGCCGGTCCCGTAGTAGTCCTGCCGCACATTCAGATCGTTCCCGACGGTGCCTCTGGAATGGATTTCGAAATCGCTGGCGCTCAGCCGCTGCAGCCCGCCGGAGAGTGCGAAGCCGCCTCCCACCGGCAGGATGATCCCGGCCAGCCGGGGACCGCTCCGGTTCAGTCCTCCTGTCTGGTCACCATAGGAACCGGAGAGACGACCGATCTCCCAGGTGAAGGAGTACAGCACCCGGTCGGCCAGGGCAGGCAGGGCCGGATTGACGGCCCCGATGACGGCCGGGTCTCCGCCCCAGGGCGCCACCGCCGCCACCCCGCCCACCGCCAGGGCGTGCGGCGGTGTCATGGGAAGCGGTTCACCGAAAGAACGGATCCCGAAGGCTGTCTGGGCCCGGGCCGGGATCGCGGCGGATACGATCAGGATCGCAGCCGTCAGGCCGATCCCCACACGGGCGCCGGAGGCATTCATCGGCTCTCTCCCGGCGGAATGGAATAGACGATCCGGAGCCGGGCCCGCTGGGCCGCAGGCACCCCCGTACGCAGTTGCAGATAGCCCACTCCGCTGGATTCGTTGGAAGCCAGGAGTACCATCTGCAGGACCGGTTCACCGGCCAGAACCGCCACTTCCAGGGTCGGTGTGACGTTGAGGGTGGCGGTGGTGTCGGCCGTTGAGATCGATGCGGCGTAACTGAGGCTTCCCTCCAGCAAGACCATCCCCGAGTGTATCGACCAGGGGTTGAAGTCGAGGGGCAGCGCGGCGGCGATAGTGATCGGCGAGTCGAGAACCCGTTCGGAATCGAACCACAGGTTGAGTTCGGCCCGGTTGACCGTGACACCGGAGGGAACCGCCCCGATATCGAAGGTCAGCAAAGTCCGGAAGGGGGCCCCCCGTCCGACCCGGAGACTGCCGGCCGGTCCCGGGCCCGGTGTGAAGCGGAGCAGGACCAGGTCGGCGGTGGTGTAGTGCGTCCGGGTCATCACGCTGGTACCGCCGGCCGGAATGTAGGTCAGCGAAATCCGGGGCCGGCGGGAAGCGGCCGTACCGGAGGCGTCTACGGAATAGTATGCGAGCAGGAAGGGAGCGGGTGAGAGAGCGGCGATCGCCAGACCCCGCCCGGCTGCCACGGGATCGTCTATCCAGGACTGGACCAGAGCGGGGGGGAGGGAAAAGTGAACCGTGTCGAGGGCGGCTTCGATGAGAACGGTGCGCTCGGCCGCCGCTGAATCGAGGTTGAGGGTGCCGAGGTCGGCACCGGTCCAGGTCGAATCCCAGTTGCTCGAGACCGGTGCGAGCTGCAGGGTGCAGAGAGCCAGGCTGTCATCGACCGAGGCCCCGATCGGGTCGAGGATGAAGGTGGCCCCGGTCACCGTCGCCCCGGCGGGAAGATCGGTGAAAGCGACCAGGGTAACGGCCTCGTAGCCCGAGAAAGCGCCTGTGAAGAGGCGGCTGGAGGCGGCCAGCGGCAGATCGACGCTCCAGCTCGTATCGGACCCGGCCGACGCCAGGGTATCGGAATCGACCGCACTCGGCCCGCGTCCGGTCAGGGCATACCCTGCCTCGTTGTTCTCGTTGGGGCTGCAACCGAACAGGAGCAGCAGAACCGTTACCAGCGCCGCCGGGATCGGAAGCCGGGTCGCGCTTCTCATGCCGCCGCCTCTCGCCCCACGTTCATCCTGCCTTCCGCCGGCCGTGATCCGGACTGTCTCCGGTCGAACTCCGGAATGTTCTCGGTTGCGTTCCGGGATATTTTCGATCGTGCTCCGAAATGTGATTTGCCTTGCTCTCCGGGTAGTGATCGGTCACTCTCAGGCTACCGGGTGCGGCCCCTGAGAAAGGCCGTTTACAGCAACCACCATGAGGGTCGGCCTCGGGCCCTGAATGCGCCGCCGTGACCCGTAAACGATTGACCCGCACGCGGGTTCCTTTGTTTACGGCAGCGGCGATGAAATGGGACCGGCGCCTGTGAAAGCCCTTATCCCTGTCTGGGAGAGGCGTCGCCTTTCTCAGCCCGCCGTCCCGGGATCGAGGTAACGCCTCCCGTAGCGTTCAGCGTTCGGGGGGCGTTTCCCGTTCGGGAGCGGGAGGGGGAGTCCGATCCCGCCCTCCGGGCGGGATCTCGTCCTGCAGACTGGGCAGGATCTCGTCGACGTCCTTCTCCATGTTCTCGAGCATCCAGCGAGCTTCTTCCGCCCAACCGCCCTCGGGATCGGCTTCCAGGAGCTCGGTGAACCAGCGCCTCGCCTCGCTGAAACGGCCCAGGCCCTCGGCCCAGGCGAAACCGATGGTGAAACGGGCTTCGCTGGCATAGCGTAACGGGGGATCGCGCTCCAGGAACGCCTCGGCCGACCGAATCAGCTCTTCGGTACCCAGATCGCCCCCGACGATCGCCTGCCACTCGCTCTCCCATTTCGCCGAACCGCCGCAGCTCGCCGCAGCGAGCAGCACGGCTCCAGTCAGAAGTATATGGCGGGTGAGGGACACGCGCGGCATAGAGTCTTCCTGTACCTCAGTCCTTCGAGCTGGTGCCGGTCCCGGCGGTCGAACCCGTCCGCGTCGAGGCGGCGGCTTTCTTCTTCGCGGTCCGATCGGTGGAGGTCGAAGCCTGAGTCCCGCGTTCGGCCTTTTCGGCCTTGCGATACGATTCGCTCCGGTAGTCGGTCTGGTAAAAACCCGATCCCTTGAAGATGATCCCGGCCCCGCTCCCGATCAGACGACGGACCTCGCCGCCGCACTCGGGGCAGGTCCCGATCGGTTCATCCGTAATGCTCTGAAATTCTTCGAAACGGTGACCGCACTCGCGGCACTCGTACTCGTATGTCGGCATCAGGCCGTCCCGCTCTCAGCGTCCGCCGCGGCGACTGCGCTCGCGATCCTGCAGCTGGTATTCGTGCCAGGCCTGACGAATGACAGCAAGATTATCCCAGCGGTCCTCGGTGACGATCCTGATCTTCCTGTCGGCGGGGGAGGACATCGAATACTCCTGGGCCGCATTGACCACTTCGATGATGTACCGGTCCCCGGAGATGGGGTCGATGTACGCGTTGGAGTCGGGGAGAACCGTCATCAACGAGTCGATCTCCATCGTGAACTCGCCGTGGGTTTTGTAATACTCCTCCTGCGCCTCGGCCAGCGGGACGAGTTTTTCCCGGGCCAGGGCATAGGCTTCCTCTTCCCCCATCGAGGTCAGGTAGGGTACGACGAGCGCGGCGGCGATGCCGGCCGTGGTAATGATGAGCAGCATCTGGATGTAATTCATGCCGCTGGTGCTTGAGAAACGACGCATCCTCGACTCCCTGGGCGCTGGGCCCGTTGTGCCGGGTCGCGATCGACCCGTACTGCCGTGCGTACCTCTTGCCAGAAGAGGCAATATAGAACAGGGGTGCCGCGGGAGGCCACCCTCTTTCACGACCCCCCGCTGCTCAGACGTCCGGCCGCCCGGATCGTTGCCGGAGAATTCGTTCCGGGTGCGGTCTCGGAAAGCTCTCAGCGAACCTTGACCGCCACGGTGAGTTCCTGATCCTGCCCGGGAATCCAGGTCTTGATCATGACGTAGGAGCCCGTTTCGAGACCCTCGAGAACCCTCTCGTATGCCTGCAGGTTCGGCACCGCCTCGCCGTCGACCTCCATCAGGACGAACCCGCCGTTGCGGAACTGGGCATCCCAGGCCGGCCCGTAGGGCTCCACCGCCTCGACCAGCAGTCCACGGCCGCTGAAGCCGAGCTCGCGGGCGGTGTCGCGATCCAGGTCGGTCACCTCGAGTCCGAGCCGGTCGGCGTCCGACTCCTCCTCGGTCACCTGCGGCGCCGAGGTGTCGGCGGGACGCTCGCGCAGGGTCACCGTCAGGGTCAGCTCGCGTCCGGCCCGGCGGCTGTTCCCGCCCCGGTAGACCGTGACCTCGATCCGGGTTCCGGGGGAGGCCGTGCTCACCATGGTCTGCAGCTCGCCGCCGGTGTCGATCGGCTCGCCCTCGATCTTGACCAGGATATCGTCGACCTCCAGGCCCGCCTCGTCAGCCGGTCCCCCGGGAGTCACGGTGGTCACCAGCACCCCGATCGGGGGACTGTAGGGCAGGCTGCGCGCCTCGGCGATATCGGCCCCCACCGGCTGGGACTGAAACTGGATTCCCAGCCAGGAGCGCCGCACCCGGCCGTACTCGATCAGATCGCGGGCCACGGCCCGGGCCAGGTTGATCGGGACCGCAAAACCGTAGCCCTCATACAGACCGGTCTGCGAGGCGATGGCGGTATTGATGCCGACCACCCTGCCGCTCAGGTCGACCAGCGGTCCGCCCGAGTTACCCCGGTTGATGACGGCATCGGTCTGGATGTAGTCCTGGATGCCCAGGTTGACGTTCCCGTCGGTCGGCCCGATGTTCAGCGAACGGCCCTTGGCGCTGACGATCCCGGCTGTAACGGTGAAGTCGAACTGGAGCGGGTTGCCGATCGCCAGGACCCAATCGGCGATCTCGAGCATATCGGAGTCGCCCAGGGCCACCGTCGGCAGCTCTTCGTCGGTCTCGATCTTGATCACGGCCACGTCGGTCAGTTCGTCGCTGCCCACCAGGACGGCGTCGTAGCGCCGCTTGTCGGGCAGGGTCACGGTGATCTCCTCGGCCCCGTCGACGACATGATGGTTGGTGATGATGTGCCCGTCGGGCGAAAAGATGAAGCCCGACCCCTCGCCCCGGACCCGCTGGCGGTAAGGCTCTTCTCCCTGCTGCTGATCCTCATCGGGGAACTGGAAGTAGCGCCGGAACTCCTCGGGGATCTGGAGCTGCGTGGAGGCCACCTCCCGGAAACCTTCGACCTCGATCCCCACCACCGCCGGCCGAACCCGCGCCGCGGCCGAACTCAGCGAGGGCAGGCCCTGCTGTGCGGCCCGCGCCGTTCCGGTGACCGCCTCTTCGTACGAGACCGGCATGACCGGAACTCCTCCGGCGGCCGAATCGCTCGCGACGGGGGGCTCGAGGGCCTGCAGGGCCGCTTCGGAAGCGTTGCCGGATGGCCTCCCATCCCACAATCCCGCCACGATCAGTCCTGCCGCCATCCCCGCCAGGAGAACCGGCACCAGAACCGTCCACCTCTTTGCATCGCTTGTCGACATGGTTCTCTACTCCTCTGAATTCTCTGTTCTGTTCTGTTCTCTTCTCTTCTGTTCTATCCCGTTTTTCTTTTCTCTTCGCTTTTCCTTTGTATTAAACCGGAACCATTTTCTTTAACTCCCCGACCCCGACTCCGGTTCCCCGCCCCTGTCACCCTCATCGGCCAGTTTTTCGAGGCGCCGGTACAGCGTGCGCAGGCCGATCCCGAGGACCTCGGCGGTCCGCTTTTTGTCTCCGCCGAGCCGTTTGAGCGTCTCGACGATCAGGGCCAGCTCGATCTCCTCGAGAGGAGTGCCGAGCGGGATCGGGATCGAACCGCTCAGGGCCTCCTCACCGCCGGCCGCTACGGCCGGACTCCCTTCGGCCAGCTCGTGGCGCAGGGCGGCGATTTCCTCACGCAGGGCCTGCAGGGATGTGAAAATGAGTTCGCGCTCCACCTGTTCGGTGCTCTTGCCGGTGGGAGCCGGCAGATTGCTGCGGTCGCGGGAGCGTTCCTCCACGATGCGGCTCAGCTTTTCGACGGTGATCTTCTGCCCCGGGTGGAGCAGGATGATCTGCTCGACCAGGTTGCGCAGCTCGCGGACGTTACCGGGCCAGGGATACCGCTGCAGCCAGGCCAGGGCATCGTCGGTGAAGCCGACGAAGGTGGTGCCGTGGATCCGGCAGACCTGATCGACGAAATGGCGCAGCAGGGGGAGGATGTCCTCCTGGCGTTCGCGCAGGGGGGGAAGGTCGATCGTGACGACCTGCAGGCGGTAGTACAGATCCTCGCGGAAGCGGCCGGCTGCGACCGCTTCCTCGAGTTCGACATTGGTGGCCGCCAGGGTCCGGGCCCGTACCTGCAGAGGGTCGGTACCGCCGACCCGCACGAACTCGCCCTGTTCGAGCACGCGCAGCAGCTTGGCCTGCAGATTGCGCGAGAGGTCGCCGATCTCGTCGAGGAAGATGGTCCCGCTTCCGGCCGCTTCGAACACACCCTGCTTGCGGCTGCTCGCTCCGGTGAAGGCTCCCCGTTCGTGACCGAAGAGTTCGGATTCGATGAGGGTCTCGGAAAGCCCCGGGGTGTTCACGGCGATGAAGGGCTCGCCGTGGCGCGTACCGGCCCGGTGAATACCGCGGGCCACGAGTTCCTTGCCGGTACCCGAGGGGCCGCGGATGAGAACCGGCACATCGGTCGGAGCCACCCGCTGGATGGTCCTGATCACACTGGTGATGGACGAACTCACACCCAGCAGACCGGTCAGGTTCCCGACCCGGGCGTACTCGAGCAGGGTTTCGACGATTTCACCGGTATCGCTCTCGGGGGGCGGGGGCGGAGCATCGGGTCCGCGCCACGGATCGAGTCGTTCGGTCTCCCGGGCGTGAGAGTCCGCTCCGATAAGCAGCAGCTGACCGTGAGGACTCAGCCGCCGCTGGGCGTCACCGATCGCCTCGAGGTCGGTATCGTCCACGTCGTCGGGAACGATCACCAGTTCCACGGCCCGGGCACCGACATAGCGCCGGATCTGATCGGCCCGGGGCAGGACCACCGCCCGGGAATCGCAGTGAGCACTTTCGAGGGCACTTCGTACGCCGGGGTTCTCGGCTGCGACGATGACCGGTTCCCGATCGGGAGAGAAGGCTCCGGAAGGCGGATGCGGCTCACTCATGATACAGATCGCACCTTTCCGCCACCTCGTCTGCGAGCCGGCGGGCCTCGGCTTCGGAGGGCGCCTCCACCAGCAGCCGTACGATCGGCTCGGTGTTGCTGGGACGGACGTGAACCCACCGGTCGGGCAGTGCCAGCCGGTATCCGTCGCGGTCGTCGACCCGGGCCCGGGGCAGGAGTTCGGTGAGCCGGGGGAGACTCTCGGCGAGTTCCTCACGGCCTCCGGCGGGCAGGGCGTACCGCAGCTTCAGGAGGGCGTAGCGGGGAATACCGTCGAGCAGTCGTTCGGCCTTCGAGCCGGTACGGGCCAGGGCGGTGAGGACGAGGGCCGCTCCCACCAGGGCGTCGCGCCCCATCACCACGTCGGCGTGAATGACCCCGCCGTTGCCCTCGCCGCCCAGGCGTGCGCCGGCTGCGAGCATCCCCTCGACGACATTGATCTCCCCCACCGGGGTGCGGTGTACCTGCACCCCTGCCCGAGCGGCGATGTCCTCGATCATCCGCGAGGTGGAGAGATTTACCACCAGCGGTCCGGGGGATGTTTCCAGGACCTGGCGTGCGGCCAGGGCCAGGGTCATTTCTTCGCCCCAGGGGGTTCCGTCGGGCCCGACCAGAGCCAGGCGGTCGCCGTCGGGATCGAGCGCCAATCCGAGTTCAGCGCCGGTGTCGACAACAAGGCGGGAAAGATCCGTGAGGGCGTCGGGAAGCGGTTCGGGGGGGCGGGGAAACGTGCCGTCGGGCTCGCAATAGAGCCGGTGCACCCGCACCCCGTGTTCTTCGAGAAAAGCCGGCAGGGTCAGGGCGGCCGCCCCCCCGCCGCCGTCGACCGCCACCGTCATCCCGGCTGCCGCCAGGGCTCCGACATCGACCCCCGCCGCCGCCACCACCCGGGCGGCATGGCGGGCCGCAGCTTCGGTATCGAGCGGGGGTTCCTCGGGCTCCGCACTGCCCGGTCGGGCCGCCTCCCCGGTCTCGCCCGCCGCCGCTGTGGCCGGGGTGGTGCCGATCTGCTCCGCAACCCGACGGATCAGCTCGCGCGAGGCTTCGGGAGCGAGATAGCGGCCGGTGGGAGCGGCAAATTTGAGCCCGTTCCACTCGATGGGATTGTGACTGGCCGTGATCATGATGCCCCCCGCCGTGTCGAGCAGGTCGGCATGCATGAGCAGGGTGGGGGTGGGAACGATGCCCAGATCGATGACATCGCGCCCGGCCTCGAGAAGGGCCGTTACCACCGCCCGGCGCAGTTCGACGCCCGAGGCGCGGGTATCGCGGGCCAGCACGATCGGACCCCGGGCCCAGAGATCGGCACAGGCCGCAGCATAGGCGGCGGCTACGGCGGGGGTCATGCCGCGGCCCGTGATACCGCGCACGCCGGAGACACCGGCCATCACATCGCTGGCTGCTGGCGTCATACTCCTCTCCCCGGACAGCCGTCGCTCGACCCGGACGTCCCCGTTCAGAACGCTCCGGGCGGCGGGCCGTCCCCTGTGTGGTCCGCTGCCGGACAAAAGGGGTGCGCGCTGGACAGATAGTGGAGCCACAGAGCGGACTCGAACCGCTGACCTGCTCATTACGAGTGAGCTGCTCTACCAGCTGAGCTACTGTGGCTTGTCAGATAGGCAAACGCAACCCTTTGGAGTAAGGTAAGTTGCGTTCTTGTTCGTGTCAAATCGGCTCGGGAAAATCTGGTGCCGAGGCCCAGAATTGAACTGGGGACACCGGCGTTTTCAGCGCCGTGCTCTACCGACTGAGCTACCTCGGCACGGATGCAGCGCGGCCCCGCAAGGCCGTCGAGGTGACAAATCAAGGCTTTCGGGCCCGGTTTGGCAAGCGTCTTCAACCCCCGTTCGAGCGGCGTCTCGACACGACCGGGCGGGAAATGTCATACTGCGGCACGACTCCTGTGATGAATCAGCACGGCGGAGGACGGCGATGGCATCATCCACAGCGCCCGGCCGATTCGGCCTGACGGGATTGCTGTTCCTGCTCGCGGCCTGCGGCCGCGGTCAGGCTGGAGAGTATATCGGCCGGGTCGAACCTCCCGACGAGCCGGTCCTGCGCGTAGCCGTGGCCGAGGATCCCGAGGGCCTCGACCCGACCCGGTACAGCTCTCAACCCACCTGGCGGGTGGCCCGGATGCTCTTCGAGGGGCTGCTCGCCTTTACCTCCGACGGACGGGTGGTACCCGGCACGGCCCACCGCTGGGAGGTCTCCCCCGATGCCGTCCGGTATCGTTTCTTTCTGCGCTCCGACGCCCGCTGGAGCGACGGCGAGCCGGTCACGGCTCACGATTTCGTCTTCGCCTGGCGCCGGGTCGTGGACCCCGTCATGGGAGCCTCGAGCGCAGCCAAACTCCTGGGGCTCGAGAACGCCGAACGGATCGTGGCCGGAGAACTCTCTGTCGGCACTCTCGGCGTCGCGGCTGCAGCCGACACCATCCTGGAGGTCACGCTCGAACACCCCGATCCGAACTTCCCGCTCCACACCGCCCTGCCCCCCTTCTTTCCCCTGCCCCGCCATCTGGCGGCCGAAGCCTATCGTGACTGGCCCGCCGGGAGCGAGGTCGTCGGTAACGGGCCCTTCGTGCTGGACCGCTGGCGTCTGAATGACCGCCTGAGGGTCGAGCGTAGCCCGACCTACTGGAACCGCAGTGCGATCGGGGTCGAGGCGGTCACCCTCTTCGCGATCGCCGACGATACCACCGTACTCAACCTCTACCGGGCGGGGGAAATCGACTGGGCCGTCACCGGCACCGTTCCCGACGATGCCGCCGGCCGTTTCGTGACCGAGCGGCGTCCCGAAGCCAGGACCGGCGGCCGCTACGCCACCTACTACCTCGAACTCAACACCCGACGGCCCCCTCTCGACGATCTCCGGGTCCGCCGGGCGCTCGAACTGACCATGCCGCGCGAGGGCATCGTCGAGGCTGTTTTCAGCGGTCAGGGCCCCGCCGCCCGGACCCTGGTGGTGCCCGATATCCCCGACTGGTCCCCCCCCGAGCTGCCCGCACCCGACCCCGAGCTGGCCCGCCGCCTGCTGGCTGAAGCGGGTTATCCCGGCGGCGCGGGGCTCGAACCGCTCACCTTTCTTTACAACACCGGGAGTCTGCACGGCGAGGTGGCCGAGTACCTGCAGGGTCACTGGGGCCGGGAGCTGGGCCTTGTGATCGAACCGGTTCCACTGGATTACGCAGCCATGGAGGAGCGGGGGAGGCGGGGTGATTTCGATCTGCTGCGCAGCATCTGGCTGGCCGACCTGCCCCTGCCCGACGACTTTCTCTCGGTCTTCGTAGCCCACAATCCGAACAACCTCACCGGCTGGACCGATCCGGCCTTCGACGACCTGCTCGCCCGGGCCCGGGGCACACTCGACCGGCGCGAGCGTTTCGCCCTGCTGCGCCAGGCCGAGAGCCGGCTGCTGGCCGCGGTCCCGATCATCCCCCTGCTCCAGTTCAGCTACGGCACGGTGCAGCTGGTCAAACCGTACGTCGAGGGCCTGGACGTCAATCCCCTCGACGTGATCGGGTGGGCGGGGATCCGGGTCGACCCCGACTGGCGACCGTGAGCCCCTTTGCGCGCCGGCGGCTGCTGGCCCTGCTGCCCACCCTTTTTCTCATCATCACCCTGACCTTCCTCATTTCCCGTCTGGCCCCCGGGGGCCCCTTCCACGGCGCCCGGGCCGTCCCCGAGGCGGTCCGCGCCAATATCGAGGCCCGCTATGGTCTCGATCAACCGCTCGCGGTCCAGTACCTGCGCTTCTGGGCCAATCTGGCGACCGGCCGGCTCGGACCCTCCTACCAGCAGCCCGAGACCCCGGCGGTGGAGGTCATCGCCGGCGGCTTCGGGCCCAGTCTCGCAGTCGGTCTGGCGGCTCTTGTCGTGGCTCTGCTGATCGGGCTGGGGGGCGGCACCCTGGCGGTTCTTCATCCCCGCTCGGCACCCGCGATTTCGGCTCTGGCCCTGATCTGCCTGGCCCTGCCGGTCTTCGTGCTGGGCCCTCTGCTGATCCGCTTTCTGGCCGTCGGGATGGGTCTTTTCCCGGCCGCCCTCTGGGGCACTCCCGCCCACCTGGCCCTGCCCGCCCTCACGCTGGGAATCCCGGCCGGCGGCGCCCTGGCCCGCTTCTGGCGGCCCCTGCTCCACACCGCCATGGCCGGCGGTCCCGCCCTGGCCGCCCGGGCCCGGGGTCTGGGCGAGAGTGAGGTCCTGCGCCGGCACGCCCTGCCGCGGGCCCTGCCGGTGCTCCTGAATTACCTCGGTCCCCTGCTGGCCGGTCTGGTCACCGGGAGCGTGGTGGTCGAAACCATCTTCGGTCTGCCGGGGATGGGCCGTTATTTCATCGACAGCGCCCTGGCACGCGATTATCCCGTCGTACTCGGCGCCACGATCCTCTACGCCCTCATCCTGCTGCTGCTCCACGCCGCGATCGACCTGATCCAGATCCGGCTCGATCCGCGCCTGGCCCGGACCGAATGCACCTCCGGGCCGTTGCTGCGAAGGCGGGCGTCGTGACGCGGCCCGGAACCGACCGCACTCTCGACCTGCTCTTCGGAGGATTCATTCTGCTGCTGGCGGCGGTCGCCTTTGCCGGGGCGGTCCTGCTGCCCCCCGACATAGCCGGCACGGTCGAGGCCGGAGCCCACCCCCCTTCACCCGAACACCTGCTGGGAACCGACACTCTGGGGCGGGACCTGCTGGGCCGGCTGCTCCAGGGAATGCGGACCACGATCGCAATCGGGGTGACGGCTTCGGTTCTGGCCGTGGCGGCGGGAACCCTCTACGGCGGGGTGGCGGGACTGGCCCGGCCGCGGGCTGACGAAGCCATGATGCGGGGGGTCGATGTGGCCCTGGCCCTGCCGTACATGTTCATCGTCATCCTGCTGGTCAGCCTGGTCGACGAACGCGGTTTCTGGCTCATCGCGGTGGTCCTGGGGTGCGTGGAGTGGCTCCCCCTCTCGCGGATCATCCGGGCCGGGGTACGCGATCTGCGCCACGAGGCCTATGTCGAGTCGGCCCGCATCATGGGGGGCGGCCGGTTCTACCTGCTGCGGGCCCACCTGATACCCCAGCTCGTGGCCCCGCTGGCGGTCTATGCCACCCTCATGCTTCCGGTCGTGATGATGCAGGAGGCTTTTCTCTCCTTCCTCGGGCTGGGGGTACCCCCGCCGACGGCCTCGTGGGGCAGTCTGATCGCCGAGGGGGTGCGGCGTCTCGAGACCGCTCCTTGGATCCTGCTCGCCGCGACCGGCTCGCTGGCGATCTGGCTGATCTGCCTGCACGCCGCCGGCGACCGCCTGGCCAGGCGGCTCGGGCTGGAGGCGGCCCGGTGACCCCGGCCCCGATCGTCTGCACCGGTCTCGAAGTCGCCTGGCCGCCGGCCGCTCCCGTCCTCGATATCCCGCACCTCGAACTCGCCCCGGGCAGCGTGACGGCGGTGGTCGGTCCCTCGGGAGCGGGCAAGAGCACCCTGGGTCACGCCCTGGCCGGGCTGCTCCCCTGGCTCGGCGCCCGGGTCGAGGGCGGGGTGGAGTACGCCGGCCGGATCCTGCATCCCGGTCGAGCCGACGAGTGGCGGGCCGTACGCGGCCGGCTGGTGCGCTGGATCCCGCAGGATCCGGCCCTCTCCTTTACTCCGACCCGGCCCCTGCTGCCGCAGATGCTCGAAGGCCCCGGGAGGGCGGGCCCTCTTCCGGAGTCTCTCGACGATCTGCTTGCGGCGGTCGGGCTCGACTCCACGGCCGACCTGGCCGGCCGTTACCCATTCGAACTGAGCGGGGGCGAACTGCAGCGCGCCGCCGCCGTGACGGCTTTCAGCGCCGGACCGAGCCTGGTTGTGGCCGACGAACCCACCGCCCACCTCGATCCCCCCAACGCCCTGGCCCTGGCCCGGACCGTGATTGCTCTGGTCGCCCGCACCGGCACCGGCCTGCTCTGGATTACCCACGACCTGCGTCTGGGGGCCGCAGTGGCCTCCCGTATCCTCTACCTCGACCGCGGCCGGATTGCGGCCGACGACGTACCGGCAGCTCTGCTCGATCCCGACCGGGCGTCGGCTCTTCCCCTGGTGCGGGCCTGCGCCCGTCTGGCGGCGATGCCATGACGAGCCCGGTCCGGTTCGGCCTGCGCGATGTCGTCGCTCGTCCCGGTGGAGCCGGCTCGTCGCCCGTTCTGCAGGACTGCACTCTCTCGATCGCAGAGGACGAGCGGGTGGCTGTCGCCGGACGCAGTGGAGCGGGAAAAACAACCCTGCTGCGGGTTCTGGCCGGGCTGGTGGGAGTCGACGCCGGGCAGGTGCTGTACCCGGAGTCGATCGGCTGGCTCCCCCAACACCCCGCAACCGCCTTCGATCCCCGGTGGAGCGTCCTGCGGGCGGTCGCCGAACCGCTCCGGCTCGCGGGGACCGGACCGGACCCGGCCCGCAAGAGCGCGCTCGAGGCGATCGGTGCTCTCGGTCTCGAG
>Ga0180431_10002329_pt1 | contig 25529 bp, 16 predicted proteins | sample SS_ome_11_FD_132459 | JGI IMG/M metagenome (GOLD analysis project Ga0180431, IMG submission 132459) | Hypersaline lake sediment archaeal communities from the Salton Sea, California, USA - SS_1_MS_1 metaG | ecosystem: Environmental > Aquatic > Non-marine Saline and Alkaline > Hypersaline >... | reverse complement strand
GGTCGAAGACCCGGTCCAGGCCGCGGGCCTCCAGGTCGGTGATGGCCATGGGCGTGGTGATCTCGTGGCAGAGCACACGGTCCACGCGCAGCACATTCATGCCCGGCGCGGGCCGGTCGATGCGGTGGGCGTCAAAGACCTTGTCCGCGAGCGTGCGGCCCATGCGGCGTCTCCCTGGCGCAGGTTCCCTCGGCCTGCGATTCTACCGCCCGGCCTGCGCGATGGCAACAGAAACGCGCCCCCGGCGGGCGCGGGAGCCAGTCTCTTTCCCTCCGCTGAAGCTGTTCCCCCTCCCTCCGGGAGGGAGAAATAGTTCTGCGCAAAGAAGCGTATGCAGTCAAGCTCGACGTCCCTCACCCCAGCCCTCTCCCGAGGGGAGAGGGAGTGTTCCGCCTTCCGGGAGGGGCTGCGCGAGAGGGAAGTGATCGTGCAGGCAGACGCGCCGCCCTGCCCGCTTGGCGTACTCGGCGCGAGCGTGCGGAACGGACCTTTCTTCGTCAAGGCTTCGCAGGGCTGCCAGGGCTTCGGGGATCTGCGGCCTATCCGTCCGGTGGCGGGCGGCGGTCGTTGTCTTCGGGGTCCCTGGGCAGCCCGGTGCGGCGCCAGAAGAAGCGCCAGTAGGCGTCGTGCACGGCGCGGTACCCGCGCGCCAGGCCGCCGGCCACCGCCTGGAAGAGGCGCCACAGGCAGGACTGCAAGTCGTCGAGCAGGCTGAAGAGCACGGGCACCGCAACCAAGGTCAACATCGTGGCCACCGCCAGGCCGAAGATGACCGCCACGGCCATGCTCTGCCACCATTGGCTGGACTCGCTCTGGGTCTGGAGGATCGGGGCGTGCCCTTCGAGCAGGGGATGGAAGTCCATGCTGTACCCGGTCGCCATGGGCACGAGCCCGAGCATGGTGGTGAGCGCCGTGAGCACCACGGGCCGCAGCCGGGTGGCGCCCGCGGCCACGATGGCGTCCTCGCGTGCCATGCCCCGCTTGCGCAAGAGCAGCGTGTAGTCCACCAGCACGATGGCGTTGTTCACCACCACGCCCGCGAGCGAGATGACCCCCACCCCGCTCATCACGATGACGAACGGCAGATCGCACACGCCCAGGCCCAGGAACACGCCGCCCAGGCTCAGGGCCACGGACGAGAGGATGATGAACGGGAACACGACCGAGTTGAACTGGCTGACCAGGATGAGGAAGATGAGCCCCACCGCCGCGGCGCCCGCCCAGCGCAGGAACCCCACGGCCTCGCGCTCGTGCAACAGCTCCCCCGCGAAATGGTAGTGGTACCCGGGCGGGAGCTCCAGCCCCGTGCTGGCCGGGGCGAGCACCTGTGGATACGCGGCCTCCAGGAACAGGCGGTTGAGCCTGTGGCGGGTGCCCTCGTCCTGTCCGGCCTGGTCGAAGAGTGCGTCCAGGCGCTGCGGGTCCAGGCGCGCGGGCGCGTTGGGCCCCTGCAAAAGCTCCCTGTAGAGCTCGCGGTTGGGGACCGGCGCCAGGGCGCGGATGTAGTGGTTGAGTCGGTCCGCGAGCCTGGCGCGCTCCTGCGCCTCGGGGTCCTTGTCGAGCACCGACTGGCCGGTCAGGCATCGCGCGATGGAGGCGAACCCGTCGCGCAGGGCGGCCTTGAGGCCGTCCCCGCCGTCCGTGGACGGGGCATGGGTGCGCAGGAGCTCGGCCACCTTGTCCGGCGGCCGGGCGGCGCGGAAGTCCTTCAGCTTCTTCCCCTCGGCCAGAAGCTGCTCCGGGCCGAACAGGGGCGTGCCCGCCAGCACGGCCTCGGCCTCCTTGCGCGCGGTGGGGCCGGTGGTCTTGGTCTCGTCCACGTCGGCCCGCACGGTCACCACGCGGCCGTGGTCCTTGCGGTTGATGGCCTCCACCCCGCCGGCGTACTCGATCTGGGCGACGGTCGTGAGGGGCACGAGCCCGTGCGTGGGGCTGGGCAACAGGAGCCGGCGCAACGTGTCCAGCCGCCGGCGGTCCTCTTCCTGGAACTGGACCCGGATGTCGTAGTCCTCGCCCTCGTCGCGGAACGTGCCCACCTCCACCCCGTTGATGGCCGCGCGCAGGGCGAAGCCGATGAGCTGGGTGTTCAACCCCAGCAACGCGGCGCGCTTGCGGTCCACGCGCACCTGCAGAGTGGGCGAGCCCTGCTCGAAGTCGTCGCGCACGTTGCGCACGAACGGCACCCCTTCGACGAGCTCCACGGCCTGTTCGGCCACCCGGCCCAGGGTGTCCAGGTCGTGGCCGGTGATCTCGACCACGATCGGGGCGCCGGTGGGCGGGCCTTGCTGGGGTGCCTCCACGGTCACCTTGGCGCCGACCACCTCCTGCACGCGGTCGGCCACGCGCTTGGTGGTCTGCTGGCTGGACTCGGTGCGGTGCTCGATGTCCACGAAGTTCGCGGTCACCCGGTTGGGCTGTCCCTGCCCGAAGAACGTGCCCCCGCCCTGGCCCAGGGCGTCGACGCGCGCGTACACGGACTCCACGTTGGCGAGGTCGCTGGGGCTCGCGTAGGTCCTGTCCAGGCGTGACCGGTGCGACTTGGCCTTGCGCGCTTCCCCGTAGGCCAGGGTGTCCCGCGGGCCGTAGTCTTCCTCGAAGAGCCGCTTTTCGACCTCCTTGACCACACCGTCGCAGTAGGGCAGGTCCGCGCCCTCGGGCATGTCGAGCTCTACATTGACCCGCTCGGGGTCGATGGCCGGGAAGAACTCCGTGGGCGTGCGCACGCCCACCCGGTAGACCCAGAAGAGCACGCACACCGCGAAGCAGGCCACCGCGAAGAGGAGCAGCCCCATGCGGGGCAGAAACCGCAACAGGTGGCACGCCGCCCGGCGCCCGCGCGTGGGCTCCTGCGCAGGGACCGGCACGTGATGCCCGAGCACCCCGCGCAGTACGAACCGGTAGGTGCGGATGATCGGTCCGCCGCCGGTGAGCATCGGATGCTCGGTGCCGGACATCACCTCGTCGGCCGAGCGCGCCGGGCCCTCGGGCCGCACCCGCATCACGGCCGAGGCCACGGCGGGGTTGATCACCAGCGCCACGAACAGGCAGCTCGCCAGCAGGGTGATGACCGTGGCCGGCAGGTAGAACATGAAGTCGCCCATGATCCCCGACCACCACAAGAGCGGCGTGAACGCGGCGATGGTGGTCAACGCCGAGCCGATGACCGGGAACGCCACCTCGCCCGTGGCGCGCATGGCCGCCTCGGTGCGGTCCACGCCCTGCTGCATGAACCGGTAGATGTTCTCGATGATCACAATGCCGTTGTCCACGAGCATGCCCAGGGCCAGGGTCAGGCTGAACAGAACCACCATGTTCAGGGAGAACCCGTACGCGCGAAGCAGGGTGAAGCCCAAGAGCATGGACAGGGGGATGGACAGGCTCACCAGGATCGCATTGCGCAGGCCCATGACCAGGCACACGACCAGGATGACGAGCAACAGCCCCGTGATGATGTTGTTCTCCAGGTCGCTGACGAGCATGTGGATCTCTTCGCTGTGATCCACGAGCCGGGTGGTGCGGGTGCCCGGAGGCCACGTCTCCGAGGCCCGGCGCAGCACCTCGTCGATGTCGGACACGATCCGGGGGATGTTCTCGCCCGCGCGCTTCTCCACGTACAGGATCACCGCGTCGCGGCCGTCCAGGCGGCTCTTGGCGTACAGGTCCTTGAACCCGTCGACCACGTCGGCCACGTCGCGCAGGTACACGGGCGACCCGTCCGGGTTCGTCTGGATCACGATCTCCTCGGCCTGCTTGACCGTGTCGAACTCGCCTTCCAGGCGCAGCTGGTACCGGCCCTCCGACGTGCGGATCGACCCGCCGGACACGTTCGTGTTCTCGGCGCGGACCACGTTCTGCAATGCGGCGAAGCTCACGTTGTACTGGGCCATGCGCATGGGCGAGACCTGGATCTGGATCTCGCGCTGGAGCCCGCCCACGACGTCCACCTCCAGCACCCCGGGCACGCCCTCGATGTCTTCCTCCAGGTCCTCGGCCATGTCGCGCAGCTGGCTCAGGCCCATCTCTCCGGCCAGGGCGACCACCAGGATCGGGAGTTCGGAGATGTTCACCTCCTCCACGATCGGGTCGTCGTCCAGGTCGCTGGGAAGCTCGCTCTCGGCCAGGTCGACCTTGTCCTTGACCCGCTGGACGGCCTTGTCGATGTCCGTGCCCGTGACGAACTCCACGTTGATCTGGGACAGGCCCTCGGAGCTCACGGACGTGATGGTCTTCACGTCCTTGAGGCCCTTGAGCTTTTCTTCGATCTCTCGGGTGATCGAGGTCTCCATGTCCGCGGGCGAGACGCCCCGGTACCGGGTGGTTACGAACACGTTGGGGATGACCACTTCCGGCGCGGCCTCACGGGGCAGCACGGCGTAGCTGTACAGGCCGGCCAGCACCAGCAGGCCCGTGAGCACGAACACGGTTGTGCGGTGGCGCACCGCGGTGTCGGAGAGGATCATTGCAGGCGTTCCGTGGGGTCGGCGGCCGTGCGCAGCACATCCACGGGCTGGCCGTCCTCGACCTGTCGCTGGCCCATGGTGATGAGCTTCTCGCCCGGTTGCAGCCCGTCGACGACCTGGACCGTGCGGCCCTGGCGGATGCCCAGGCGCACGGGGCGCTTGACCGCCTTGCCGTCCTCGACCACGAACACGACGTGCGCGTCGTCTCGGGCCAGGATCGCGTACATGGGCACGACCACCGCGTCCTTCGTGCGCGAGCGCACGACCGTGGCCTCGGCGAACATGCCGGGCCGCAGCAGGCGGTCGGGATTGTCCACCACCAGGCGCAGGTGAAAGACCTGGGCCTGTTCGATGGGCTTGAGGCTGAGGAACGTCTTGCGGCCCGCGAACGTGCGCCCCAGGGACCGCACCCGCACAGGCGCGGTGTCCAGGTCGCGGACCGCGTCCACGTCGGCCTCGGGGATGGCGATCTCGACCTTCACCTTGTGCAGGTCCAACAGCTCGAGCACCCGGGCGCCCGACTTGACGAGCGTCCCCACGGTGATGAACCGGCGGTTCACGATCCCGGCGAAGGGCGCTTCGATCGAGCAGCGCTCCACCTGGAGCTGCGCGGTGGTGATGGCGCTCTGGGCCTCGAGCAGGCCGGCCTGGGCCTGGGCTTTGGCCGCTTGCGCGCGGGCGACCGCGGCCTCGGCCGCGTGCAGGTCGGCCTGGGCCTGGTCCAGCGAGCTCTTGGCCTGGTCGAGCCGGGCCCGGGTCGCCGCGCCCTCCTGTTGCAGGCTGCGTGCCCGGTCGTAGTCGAGCCGGGCGAGCCGCAGCACGGCCTGGGCGCGCGCCTGCGCGGCGCGCGCGTTGGCCTCGTCGGCCTTTGCGGCGGACAGGTTCGCCTGGCTGCGGGCCTCCGCGGCGTGCGCGCGCGCGAGCGCGGCTTGGTAGTCGCGGTCGTCGATCTGTGCGATCACCTCCCCGGCCTGCACCTCGTCGCCGTCGTCAAAGGCAAAGGACATGATCTGGCCCGAGACCTGGGCTTCGAGCACGAGCTCCTCCCAGGGACGCACCACGCCGGGCAGCTGCATGTCGTCGACCAGGAGCGCGGGCTCCACCGGCCACACCTCCACGTCGGCCGCGGCATCGGTGCGCGCGGCGGTGGCCTGTTCGCGCTCGGCGCGCACTTGGGCCAAACGACGCAGGATGCCCCCGTACAGCCCCAGCCCCACGGCGGCGGCGATGAAGAACAGAATCACCCAGGGCAAGAGCTGCCAGGCAGCAATGCGCACATACTGCACAAAGGGCCGCTTGGCGCCCCGCGGGGGGCCGGAATCGGAAGGCACTGTGCATCCTCTTCGCTGCGGGACAATCGAGTCGTGTCACCATAGCGCACCGGGGGTGCCCACGTCAAGATGCGTGGCCCCGGGGCTGTATAGGGATTTCCCTGACCTCGCGCTTGATCGCCTGGTATAATCGGGGCGTACGCTGGGACCGAAGCGAGGCGGGCCCATGGCCGGGGAACACGCGCCGAAGGTGTATGTCATCGACGAGGCGCGCACCGTGCGCACCTTCGTGGCGGGCGCGCTTGCGCCCCTGGACGTGCGCGTGGATGAGTTCGACTCCGGCGCCCGGGCCTTTGCGCACCTCACCGCGGACCATGCCCCGCCCCTGCCCGACCTTGTCGTGACCGAAACGCGTCTGCGCGACATCGACGGGCTGAGCATGGTCCAGCGCCTGCGCGCGGCCCTGGGCCGCACGCAGGTGCCGATCTTGGTCTTCACCACGGTGGACGAGGCGAGCGTGCGCCGAGCCTTCCTACAGGCCGGGGCCGACGACTACGTGATCAAGCCCTCGGACGCGGATCGGATCCGGGCCAAGGTCCGCGTGCTGCTGGAGAACGCACAGGCGCTGCGCGGCGAAGCGGGCCCCCTGGGCACGGTCCTGGTGGCCGACGACGACCCGGCGGCCGTGGAGGCCCTCGCCGACACGCTGCGCGCGGCCGGGTACCAGGTGCTGTGCGCCGCGCACGGGGCCGCGGCCGCGCAGCTTGTGGACGCGGCGGAGGTGGACCTGGTGCTGGCCGCCTGGGACCTGCCGGACCAGGAGGGACCCGACTTCGCGCGCGCGCTCTTGGCCCGTCCGGGCGCGCCGGCGGTCGCGCTCCTGGACGCGCAGGCGGACCCCGCGCGGCTCGCGCAGGCGCAACAGGCCGGGGTGGGCCGCGTCTTGAAGAAGCCCGTGGACCCTTCCCAGGTGACAGCGGCCCTGGAGGAGCTCCTCCACCCGGTGGCGTCCCTGGAGCATCTGGTCCCGGAGGGGCGGCTGCGCACGCGGCTGTTGGAGGGCCGCCGGCCCTTCCCGCCCATGCTCGAACGGGGCATGTGGCTCGCCTTGGACCGCATCGAGCGACTGCTGTCCCGGGACGCGGGCCCGGAGGGCGCGCAGGTCCTGTTCGCCGAGGACTCGGTGTGGATGCGCGCCGAGGACGCGCCGCCGCAGGCCGCTCAGTCGGACCGGGAAGGCGGCGACTTGTTCGACGACCGCGCCTTGCGGCTCGCGGTGCGGGCCGGCCGGCTGGTGGACGCGCAGACCGTGCAGGCCCTCGTGGCCCGCAGGGCCGAGGACCCGGCCGCGGTCGTGGGCGAGGACGAGACGCCGGTGGACGGGTTCCGCGTGCGATGCACGCACGAGCTGGGCGCGTCCCTGTACGAGCGCGCGCCCATCGAGCCGGACGAGGTGCGCGCGCTGTGCGGCGAGGGGCCGCTCGCCGCGCGGCTTGTCGCCGACGGGGCGCAGGAGGCGCTCGCGTGCGTGGCGGACCTGTTCGCGTACCTGGACCTCTACTTCTACGCCTACGAGATGCAGGACACGGCGCGCGCCTCCCTGCTCGCGCACTGGGTGCGCACCGCGCTCCTGGCCGTGCGCATGGGCGAGGCGTACCTGGCCGGCCGGCCGCCCCCGGATGCGCAGGACCGCCGCGTGGTGCTCAGCCTCCTGGGCCTGTGCGGCCTGTTCCACGACATCGGGCTGTTGGAGCCGGCCATGCCAGACCAAGAGGCGGCCGCGTACCTGGACGAGTACGCGGTGCACGCCCGACTCGGATACGAGCGCCTGCGCGCCGCCGCGCTCTTCGATCCGGTCAAGGCCGCGGTGCGCGACCATCACAAGGACCTGCGCGCGTGGTGCAGCCGGTTCGACGCGCTCACCGGCCTCGTGCAGGCGGCCGACGTGCTCGACAGCCTGGCGCGCGCAGACGGGATGGTGGCCCTCGGCGACCGGACCGCGCCCTTGCCGGAGCCGTACTCCGTGGACGAGGCCCTGCTCGTGCTCGACGACTATGCGCGCGCGGGCAGGCTCCGGGCCGAGGCGGTGGACCTCGTGCGCCGGGCGCTGGGGTCTTGAGTTCGATAGGACACCAACAAGCGGCGGGCGGTCACCGCAGCCGCGCGTCGGGCAGCACGGACGTCAGATGCTCGACCATGCGGTCGCGCAGGGCGTTGGCTTCTTCGTCGGTAAGGCTGCGCTCCGGGTCGCGGTACAGGACCCGCAAGGCCACGGACTTGGTGCCCGGGGGCACCTGCTCGCCGCGGTAGATGCTCGCGAGCTCTACGCCCTCCACCCGGTCGGGCAGCGCGCCCACCGCGGCCTCCACGTCGGCCCAGCGCACGGACTCGGCCACCACCAGGGCGATGTCGCGCTCCACGCCGGGAAAGCGCGGCAGGGGCCGGAAGCTTTTGTCCGCGCGCTCCAGGGCGAGGATCGTGGCGAAGTTCGCCTCGAGCACCGCAGGCGGCTCGTCCAGGTCGTGCGAAGCGGCGAGCGCGTCGCTCACCCGGCCGTACACGGCCACGGCCTTGCCGTGGACTTGGACCTCGGCGGCCGTGCCGGGGGCGTACCCCTCTGGGGCCTCGGCCAGGGCCCGCACGGTCGGCGCGCCCGCGACGCGAAGCTCGCGCAGCAGGACCTCCAGCCCGCCGCGCACCCAGGCCAGCCCCCGGTCGTCGAGCAGGGCCAGGTGCTCGGGCTCATTGCGTTCGCCCTCGCGGTCCGCGTAGGCGCGGCTGATCTCGAACAGGCGCACCTCGCCCTGCTCGCGGTTCGTGCGCCGCGCGTCCAGGAGCCCGGGCACCAGGCTCGTGCGAAGCTCGGGCCGGTCCTCGCGCACCGGGTTCTCGATGCGAACGGGCGCGCCCTGGGCGACCGAGGTCCAGGACGCATTCCACTGCGCGGGCACGAAGGTGTCGGTGCACGTCTCGTGATACCCCAGGCCCACGAGCACCTCGCGCGAGACCCGGCGCGCGCGCGTGGTGGGCGCCTCGTGCGCCGCGGTCAGGGGCAGGGACACGCGCGCGGGCACCCGGTCGTACCCGTGGCACCGGGCCACCTCTTCGATGAGGTCCGCCTCGCGGGTCAGGTCGCCGCGGAACGTGGGCACCTCCACGGTCACCTGCGCGGCGTCGCGGTCCACGATCTTCAGGCCCAGGCCCTGGAGGATGGCGCGGATCTCGTCCGGCTCCACGTGCAGCCCGAGCAGCTTGTCCGAGCGCGCATATCGGAGCTTGACCGTCCACGGCGCGGCGAGCTGCGGGTTCGTGTCAATGACCCCGGGCGCCACGGCGCCGCCCGCAAGCTCTGCGATGAGCTGGCAGGCCCGGCGGCTGGCCCGCTCCACCCCGCCGGGGTCCACGCCCCGCTCGAACCGGTACGAGCTGTCGCTGTCCAGCTGCGCGCGGCGGCTCGTGCGCCGCGTGGCGGCCGGGTCGAAGTACGCGGCCTCGAGCAGCACGGTCGTTGTGCCCTCGTGCACCGCGCTGCGGTTGCCGCCCTTCACCCCGGCCAGGGCCAGGGGCCCCTGCGCGTCGGCGATGACGCACATGTCCGGGTCGAGCGCGCGGCGCTCGTCGAACACGCTCACGAACGGCTCGTCCGGCTCGGCGCGGCGCACCACGATCCGCCCGTCCCGGACCAGGTCGTAGTCGAACGCGTGCAGGGGCTGGTTCATCTCGAAGAGCACGTAGTTGGTGATGTCCACCACGTTGTTGCGGGGCTTGAGGCCCACGGCCGCGAGCCGGTCTCGGAGCCACGCGGGCGAGGCGCCCACCGACACGCCGGTGACCACGCGCGCGGTGTACCGGGGGCACAGGTCCGGGGCGCGGTTGTCCACCGCGGCGTAATCGGTCACGGCCCGGCCGCCGGCCTCACGGAGGCGCACCTCGGGCAGGTTCGGCGCAAGCCCGGTGAACGCGGCGATCTCGTGCGCGACCCCGTGGTGGCACAGCCAGTCGGGCCGGTTCGTGGTCACGTCGGCCACGAGCATGGTGTCCTCGGCGCCGGGCACGAGCTCCTCCACGCACAGGCCCACCCGGGTGAGCTCGCGGGCCAGGTCCTCGGGCGACAGGTCGAAGGGCACCAGCTCCTTGAGCCAGTTGTAGGAGAGGTTCATGGGGTCTCGATGCTCCGTTGCTCGCGGGCCGCGGCCGCCTAGAACTGGCCCAAAAACCGCAGGTCGTTCTCGAAGAACAGGCGGATGTCGTTGATGCCCATGCTCTGCATGGCGATGCGCTCGATGCCCATGCCGAACGCGAACCCGGTGTATTGCTCGGCGTCGTAGCCCACGGCCTCGAACACGTTCGGGTCCACCATGCCGCAGCCGAGGAGCTCAATCCACCCCGACTGCTTGCACACCCGGCAGCCCCTGCCGTGGCAGAAGTAGCAGGACACGTCCATCTCCGCGGACGGCTCGGTGAACGGGAAGAAGCTGGGCCGGAACCGCGTGCCCGTCTCCTCGCCGAACATCTCGCGCGCCCACAGGCTCAGCGTCCCCTTCAGGTCCGCGAACGTGATGTCCGTGTCCACGGCCAGGCCCTCGATCTGGTGGAAGGCGTAGAAGTGCGTGGCGTCCACCGCGTCGGGCCGGTACACGCGGCCGGGCGCGACCACCCGCAGGGGCGGGGGCCGGTTTTGCATCACGTGGATCTGGACCGTGGAGGTCTGGCTGCGCAGGATTCCCCCGCCGCGCACGAAGAAGGTGTCGAAGTCGTCGCGCGCGGGATGGTGCTCGGGGATGTTCAGGGCCGTGAAGTTGTGGAAGTCGTCCTCGATCTCCGGGCCGTCGGCCACGTCGAAGCCTAGGCGCTCGAAGATGGCCACCACCCGCTCGATCACCTGGGTGAGCGGATGCCGGGTGCCCCGCGGCTGGGCCCGGCCGGGCAGGGTGGGGTCGGGCATGGGCCGGGCATGGGCCGGGGCCTCGTCGGCGGACAGGCGCGCCTGCGCGGTCTCGTAGGCCTCGGTGAGTTCGCCTTTCACGGTGTTGGCCAGGCGGCCGGCCTGGGCCTTCTCCTCGCGGGCGAGCTCCTTGAGCCGGGCCATGGCCGCGCGCAGCTCGCCGCTTCGGCCCAGGTAGCGCACGCGGGCCTGTTCGAGCTCGCGCGTGCCGGGCACGCGCTCGAACGCGCGGCGGGCGTCTTCGCGCAGGCGATTCAGGTCGTCGAGTACGCTCATGGGGTCGCTCCGGGGCCTAGGCCTCCAGGGCCGCCTTGGCGCGGTTGACCACCTCGGCAAAGGCGTCCGGGTCGTGCACCGCGAGCTCGGAGAGGCTCTTGCGGTCCAGATCGATCGACGCGCGCTTGAGTCCGTTGATGAACCGGCTGTAGGACAGGCCCTGGGCGCGCGCGGCGGCGTTGATGCGCTGGATCCACAGCCGGCGAAAGTCGCCGCGGCGCTTGCGCCGGTGGGCCCGGCTGAAGGCCTCGGCGCGGATCACGGTCTCCCGGGCGGGACGGTAGAGCTTGCCCCGCCCGCCGCGAAAGCCCTTGGCGCGCTTGAGCACCCGCTTGTGGCGGCGCCGTGTCGGGATGGCGCCCTGGTGGCGTGGCATGGCGGTCTCCTTTCGTGGTTGACAGGGGGCGGGCGTCTACCGCAGCCCGAGCAGGCGCTTGATCCGCTGCGCGTCCGGCTTGTTGAGCTGGGTGCCGCGGCGCAGGTGCCGCTTGCGCTTGGCCGACTTGGCCGCGCGCAGGTGGCCGGTGTAGGCCGACTGCGCAAGCACCTTGCCGGAGCGCGTGACGCGGAACCGCTTGCGCGCGCCCTTGTGAGGCTTGAGCTTGGGCATGTTGTCCTCCTTGTGTCCGCTTCGGGTCGTTGCGACGTCCGCCGGCACGGCGCCGGGTCTTCGCCCGGCCGCGCGCGGCGCGATTGGTCACGAATCCTGTTCCTGGGCGTTCTGTTCGGCCTGTTGGCCCTCCTTGCTCTTCTTCTTGTGTGCCACGGCCTCGGGCACGAGCAGCATGCTCACCCGGCGGCGGTCGATGCGCGGGGACTGCTCGACGCGGGCGATGTCGCTGACAAGCTCCGCGAACTCCTTGAGGCGCTGGACCCCGATGTCCGCGTGGGCCATCTCGCGGCCGCGCAGCTGCAGGAAGACCTGCAACCGGTGCCCCTTGTCCAGGAAGTCGCGCGCCTTGCGCAGCTTGATCTCCATGTCGTGGCGCTCGATGCGGATGCTGCGGCCCAGGCGCAGCTCCTTCATCTCCACGCCGTGGCTGCGGCGGCGCTGCTGCTGCTCCTTCTTCTGCTGCTCGTACTTGAACTTGCCGTAGTTCATCAGCCGGCATACGGGCGGCGACGAATTGGGCGCGACCTCCACGAGGTCAAGCTCGCGCTCGCCCGCGATGCGCTGGGCCTCTTCGCTGCTCATGATGCCCAGCTGCTCGCCGTCCTCGGCGATGAGCCGGACCTCCTGGGCCCGGATCTCCTCGTTGACGCTCTGTCGCTGCCGGATGGCTCTCTCCTCCCGTTCCTAAGGCGCTGCGGCGGCGCGGACGCGGCCCCATGCCCGCCCGCGGGGCGCCTACGCCTGCCAGTCTACCTGCGCGGGCAGGGTGCGGGCGGCCGCTTCCTTGCACAGGCCGTCGGCGACCCGGTCCACGTCCAGCGTGCCCACCTCGCCCTGGGGGCGGCGGCGCAGGCTGACGGTGCCCGCCTGCGCCTCGCGCGCGCCCACCACCGCGAGGTAGGGGATCTTCATGAGCTCCGCGCGGCGGATCTTGGCGCCGATCTTCTCCGGCCCCAGGTCCGTGCCCGTGCGCAGGCCGCGGGCGCGCAGCCGCGCGTCCACCTCGCGCGCGTACGCGGCCTGGGCGTCGGTGATCGTGGCGATGCGCACCTGCTCGGGCGCGAGCCACAGCGGGAAGTCGCCCGCGTAGTGCTCGACCAACAGCCCGATGAATCGCTCCAGGCTGCCGGCGATGGCCCGGTGGATCATGACCGGCCGCTTGCGGCCGCTGTCCGCGTCCACGTAGGTCATGTCGAAGTGCTCGGGCATGGCGAAGTCGACCTGGATGGTGCCCATCTGCCAGGTGCGGCCGATCGCGTCGCCGATGTGAAAGTCGATCTTCGGGCCGTAGAAGGCCCCGTCGCCCGGGTTGACCCGGTAGCCGATCTCCAGGGCCTCGAGCGCCGCGCCCAGGGCCTGCTCGGCCGCGCGCCACATCTGGTCCGTGCCGATGCACTTGTCCGGCTGGGTGGAGAGCTCGATGTGGTCGAAGGACAGGCCGAAGGTCCGGTACAGTTCGAAGACCGCTCGGATGCAGCCCTTCACCTCGTCGGTGAGCTGCTCGGGCGTGCAGTAGATGTGCGCGTCGTCCTGGGTGAACCCGCGCACGCGCACCAGGCCGTGGATCTCGCCCCCGCCCTCGTGGCGGTGCACGTGCCCGAACTCGGCCCAGCGGATGGGCAGGTCGTTGTGCGAGTGGAGCCCGGCCTTGTACAGGATGATGCCCCCGGGGCAGTTCATGGGCTTGACCCCGAGCTCGCGGCCGTCCTTCTCGGTCACGTACATCTTGTCCCGGTAGTTGTCCCAGTGGCCGGAGGTGACCCACAGGTCCTTGGCCAGGAGCACCGGGGTGCGGATCTCCTCGTACCCGTGGGCGCGGTTGAGCTCGCGCGCGTACCCGACCACCTGATTGTAGAGCACGGTCCCGCGCGGGCGCCAGAACGCCATGCCCGGGGCCTCGGGGTGGAATTCGAAGAGCTCGAGCTCGCGGCCGAGCTTGCGGTGGTCGCGCTTCTTGGCCTCCTCCAGGCGGTGGAGGTACGCCTCCAGCTCGTCGCGGCTCGGGAACGTGGTCCCGTAGACCCGGGTGAGCTGCTTCTCGGACGCGTCGCCGTGCAGGTACGCGCCGGACACGCTCAAGAGCTTGAACGCGCCGATCCGGCCCGTGGAGGGCACGTGCGGGCCGGCGCACAGGTCGTTGAATCCCTCGCCCTGGTGGTAGAAGCTGATGCGCTCGCCCCGGGCGCGCTCCAGGTTCTCGAGCTTGTAGGGGTTCTCCTCCTCGCGCACGCGTTCGCGCGCCTCGTCGCGGCCAAGCTCCTCGCGCACAAAGGGCGCGTTCTCTTTGACAATGCGCTTCATGGCGCGCTCGATGCGGGGCAGGTCCTCCACGGAGATCGGCTCGGGCGCGTCCACGTCGTAGTAGAACCCGTCCTCGATGGCCGGGCCGTACACGAGCCGGGTGCCGGGAAAGAGCGCGAGAATCGCCTCGGCCATCACGTGGCTGGCCGAGTGGCGCATGACCTCCAGGCCCTCGGGCGTGTCCGGGGTGAGGATCCGCACCGTTGCGTCGCGGTCCACCACGTGCGCGAGGTCCACGACATCCCCGTCGACCTGGGCGGCCACGGCCTCGCGCGCGAGGCGCGGGCCGATGCGTTCGGCCACCTCGCGCAGGGGCACGGGCCCCTCGAAGCTGAGCACGTCCCCGTCGGGAAGCGTGATCCGGATCATGCTGCGGCCTCTGTGTTCCGGGGGTCGCGAGCGCGGCGAGCGGAGGGGACGGACGCAACCGGTCCGTCACCGGCGTCCCAGCCGGTTCGCGCCCTTTGCCGCGGCCGGTCGCCGGCCGCCGGTTGCCCCGCGCGCGGGAGGGCGCTCCCTGCGCGGTCGTGTGTGTGCGGGCCCGCGCAGGGGCCCGCGCCTCCTTCACATGGTGGGCGATACTGGACTTGAACCAGTGGCCTCCAGCTTGTCGAGCTGGCGCTCTAGCCGACTGAGCTAATCGCCCGGCATACCCCGTCGTACTGCGCGCATCCCTGAGGATGGCGCAACCGGGCATTGTACTGCGTCAAGCACGCTTGGCAAGGGGCGGGGCGCGCGTTTTCGGGGAAAGTTGCGGCGCGACCTGGGAGGCCTCAGGACTCGGGGGCTCCATCCCCGGACGGGCCTATCGAGTCTTCGGGTTCCTTTTGTCGATACAGCAGCTCCATGTGGGGGTAGGCGAATTCCACATGCGGATGGGCGCGGAACGCCTGGTGGACCGCGCGGGTGATTTCGCTCGTGATGCGCTGCCGGTCGGTGGCAAGCGTCTGGTAGCGAAGCCGCACCCGCACCCCGCTGTCGGCGAACTCGACCCGGGTGAACGGCTGTTGAGCGGTCTCGCGCACGATCTGGCCGGTCGCCTGCCGGGCGGCCTCCGTGGCCATCCGTTCGGCTTCCGCGAGGTCGCTCTCGTAGGTGATCAACACCGCGACTTCATCAAGGAGGTAGCACGTCTCGAAGTTGTAGTTGTAGATCGTCTGGCTGAACAGGGCCGCGTTGGGTACGAGTACGCCCCGGCCGGACCGTTCCTCCCCGCTGATTGTGCCGCCTACCTGGTTGAGCACGATGTGGGTGAGGTTGATGTCCTGTACGTCCCCAGTGACGCCCGCCACGATGATCCGGTCGCCGATGCGAAAGGGGCGCTTGAGGATGATCATGAGCCACGCGGCCATGCCGGTCACGGGCGCTTGCAGGCTCCACCCGATGATCATGCCAAGGAACGCGGCACTCAGGCCGAGGCTCGCCAGCGACCCTGACAGGGCGATGATCACGAGCACCAGGCCCGCGCCGAGCCAGGCGTAGCGCCACACGAGCAGGAAGTTCTGTATGTTCTCGGGCTTGTGCGCGTGGCGGACCATGTACCGCCGCAGCGGGCGCGTGATCACCCGGTACAGGACCGCCAGTGCAAGAATCGTCGCTAGCGAGATCAACCCGCTGCGGTGGGCCTGCGCGAACTCCACGACCATGCCCACGACCTGATCCCAGAGGTCCATACGCGTGTTCTCCTTGTCCGGGCGCCGCGCCTCACAGCCACCGCTTGCGGCGGAACCAGACCACCATGCCCAAGCCGAGCGCGGCCATGACCCCCAGGAGCGCCGGGAACCCCCAGGCCGCCTCGACGGGCCACATGCGCTCGAAGTTCATGCCGTACACCCCGGCCAGGAACCCGAGGGGGATGAACACCGTGGCGATCATGGTCAAGACCTTCATGATCTCGTTCATCCGGTTGCTGACATGGGTCATGTGCAGGTCCTGGACCCCGGCGAACACGTCGCGCAGCACCTCCACCGCGTCGATGGCCTGGATCGTGTGGTCGTACAGGTCGCGCAGGTAGGGCCGGGTGGCCGGCTCGAAGACGCGCGGCTCGGTCCGCTCCAGGGCGGTCAAGACCTCGCGCAGGGGCCACACCGCCCGGCGCAGGGCGATGAGCTCGCGCTTATGGGCCTGGAGCGCGCGCACGAACGCCACCGGGTCGCCGCCGAGCGCGGCCTCCTCCAGGGCCTGGGCCTGTTCGCTGGCGGCCTCCAGGAGCACGAAGTACTGGTCCACCACCGCGTCCAGGAGCGCGTAGGCGAGGTAGTCCGCGCCCGCGGCGCGCACGCGGCCCGCGCCCGTGCGGATGCGCTCGCGCACCGGGTCGAACACGTCGCCGGGCGCCTCCTGGAAGGTCACGACCACGCCGGGCAGCACGATCAGGCTCACCTGCTCGGCCAGGAGCCCGTCGCCCGAGGGGTCGGGCCGCAGCATCTTGAGCGTGAGGAACAGGTACGCCTCCGTGCTCTCGCACCGGGGGCGCTGGCTGGGGTTGGCGATGTCCTCCAGGACGAGCGGATGCAGGCCGAACCGCGCGCCCACGGCCTGGAGCACCTGCGCGTCGTGGAGCCCGTCCACGTTGATCCAGGTGACCGCTCCCTCGCGCACCGCGGCGAAGCAGGCCTGTGCGTCGGGCTGGTCGCGGGCCTCGCACGCGTCGGCCGTGTACACGAGGGTTCGCAGGCGCACGGGCCCGGCCGCAGGGGCCCGCGGCCCGCCGACCGTGCCCGGTGCCTGGCCGGCCTGGCGCGAGAGCCCGCGTAGCAGTCCGCGCATGGTCGTCTCCGGCGGGTGGGCGCCTACCGGGTCTGGAGCGTGAGGTGCAGGACGTCCGCGTTCGCGCGGATCCGCGCCAAGGCCTCGGCCGAGGGCTCGTCGTCCAGGTGCAGGGTGCAGCAGGCCGCGCGCGCGCCCTCGAACACGGTGTTGCGCACCTCCTGGATGTTGATCCCGTCCTCGCGCAGGGCGGAGAGCACCTCGGCGAGCACGCCCACGCGGTCGTAGTGGCGCACGACCAGGGTGTGGGTGGCCGGGGTCCTGGCCGAGACGTTCACCGCGTTCGCGGGCGTGCCCGTGGCAAGAAACGTGCGCACCACGCGCACGGTCTCCGCGGCGATGGCCTCGCGCGCCTGGTCGGTGGACGCGCCGATGTGCGGGGTGGCGGTGAGGCGCGCGGCCAGGTCCGTGTCCGCGAAGCGGGCCTCGCCGCCGGCGGGCTCGTCCTCGACCACGTCCAGGCCCACGCGCAGGCCCTTGTCGTCGATGGCCTGCTTGAGCGCGGCGGTGTCCACGATCTCGCCCCGGGCGGTGTTCACAAGCACGGCCCCGGGCTTCATGGCCGCCAGGAAGTCGCGGCCCACCAGGCGCTCGGTGTCGGGCGTGGCCGCGAGGTGGATGCTGACCGCGTCCGCGGCCTGGGCGACCTCGAGCGGGGTGGCCGCAAAGGTCACGCCCTGGCGCGCCGCGGCCTCCGGGGTCAGGCTGCGGCTGTACGCGAGCACGTCCATCTCGAGCCCCCGCGCGCGCCGGGCCACGGCCCGGCCCACGGTGCCGAACCCGAGGATCCCCAGGGTGCGGCCCTTGAGCCCCTTGGCCTGGCCGAAGGCCGCCTTCTTCCATTCGCCGCGGCGCAGGCACGCGGTGGCGTCCACGATGCGCCGGTCGGCCGCGATCAGGAGCCCGATCGCGAGCTCGGCCACGGCGTCCGCGTTCTTGCCCGGGCAACTGGCCACGTACACGCCCTGGGCGCTGGCGGCCTCGAGGTCGATGGTGTTCACGCCCGCGCCCGCGCGCACGACGAGCGACAGGTCCGCGCCCGCCTCGATCGCGTCCGCGGTGACCCGGGTGGAGCGCACGATCAGCACCTCGGCGTCGCCGATCTGCGCGGGCAGGTTCTCGGCGCCCAGCTCCGGCGCGGTGCGCACCGTGCACTTGAGCGCCTCCAGGTCCGCGACCACGCGCGTGGAGAGCGCGTCGGCGATGAGCACCCGCATGGGCTGTGCCCTTTCTCGTTCGGGAAGGCGGTCCGAAGCGTGCGGCCCGGCCGGACCGGACCCATGGACCGCGCCCCCACCCCGCGGTTCTTTGTACGAGGTGGGGGCGCGAGTGCAAGGCAAAACCGGTCCTCGGGGGCGCGGATTCCGGGCCGCTCAGGAATCGTAGTACAAGTGGAACTCGTACGGGTGCGGCCGGCGGGCCATGGGCCCCATTTCCTCGGTGCGCTTCCAGTCGATATAGGCCCGGATCAGGTCCTCGGTGAACACCCCGCCCTGGAGCAGGAAGGCGTGGTCGGCCTCCAGCGCGTCGATGGACTCGTCCAGGGTGGCCGGCACCTTGGGGATGGCCTCGAGGTCGCGCACGGACATCTCGTAGATGTTGCGGTCCAGGGGCTCGCCCGGGTCGATCTGCCGGCCCACGCCGTCGATCATGGCCATGAGCATGGCCGACCAGGCCAGGTACCCGTTGGCCGCCGGGTCCGGGCAGCGGAACTCCACGCGCTTGGTCTGCGGGCGCGAGGAGTACATGGGGATGCGCACCGCCGCGGACCGGTTGCGCGCGGACAGGACGAGGTTCACCGGCGCCTCGAACCCGGGCACGAGCCGGCGGTAGCTGTTCGTGGTCGGCGCGGCGAACGCCAGCAGCGCCGGGGTGTGGCGCAACAGCCCCCCGACCGCGTGCAGCGCGAGCTCGGAGAGCCCGGCGTACCCGTCCCCCGGGAACAGCGGCGTGCCCGCCTTCCACAGCGACAGGTGCGTGTGCATGCCGCTGCCGTTGTCCTCGAACACGGGCTTGGGCATGAAGGTCACGGTCTTGCCGTGGCGGCGGGCCACGTTCTTGATCACGTACTTGTACCACATGAACTGGTCGCACATGCGCGTGAGCTCCGCGTAGCGCATGTCGATCTCGGCCTGGCCGGCGGTGGCCACCTCGTGGTGGTGGGCCTCCACCTCGATGCCCAGCTTCATCATCTCGTAGGTCATCTCGCCGCGCAGGTCGTGGTACGTGTCCGTGGGCGAGACCGGGAAGTACCCGCCCTTGAAGCTGGGCTTGTACCCGAGGTTCGGTTCCTCGAACCGGGCCGAGTTCCATGCGCCCTCCACCGAGTCGATCTCGTACAGGCCCCGGTGCTGGTTCTGCTCGAACCGGACCTGGTCGAAGATGAAGAACTCCGGCTCCGGGCCCACGAAGCACGTGTCCGCGAACCCGGTCTCCTTCAGGTGCGCGGCCGCGCGCCGGGCCACGTGGCGCGGACACTTGGCGTAGTCCTCGCGCGTCTCCGGGTCCACGATGTGCGCGATCAGGCTCACCGTGGGCCGCTCGAAGAAGGGGTCCAGCACCGCGGTGTCCGGGTCGCACACCGCGGTCATGTCCGACTTGTGGATCTCCTGCCAGCCGCGGATGGAGGACCCGTCGAACCCGAGCCCCTCGTCGAAAATGCTCTCGTCCACGGTGCGCATGGGGTAGGAGCAGTGCTGCCAGGTGCCCAGCATATCCACGAACTTGAGGTCCATCATCTCCGCGCCCATGTCCTTGGCAAAGGCGAACACTTCCTTCGGGGTCATGGCCTGTCCTTCCCGGCTCTGCACAGCGGGCGCTCGCCCGCGACTCGTCTCCGGCCGGCGCACCATGCGCCGGTTGTCCGGTGGTCAATGCGGATACAAGCCGTGTGCCACGCGGCCCCCGAACAGAGAATCCTGTAACCTGTTATTTTTCAAGTAGATACAGAAGCACATCGCCCGGGGCGCCGGACACGGCCAAGGAGAGAAGCTACACGATTGTAGCCTTGGCTTCTATTTGCTACAAAGATGTACGAAACCGGCGGAAGTCGATGCCGTACTTCTTCAGCCGCAGGCCCACCACGCGCTCGGACACGCCCAGGGCCCGCGCCGCGCGCGCGCAGTTGCCCCGCGCGCTCTTGAGCGCGTCGAGCACGAGCTCGCGCTCCAGCCGGTCGAGCTCCTGGCGCAGGGTCCCGCGGTGGACCGTGTCCGAGGCCTCGGCGGTCTGCAGGCTCGGGGGCAGATGGTGGCTGTGGATCACCTCGTCGTGGGTGAGCAGCACCGCCCGCTCGATGCAGTTCTCCAGCTCGCGCACGTTGCCCGGCCAGTGGTAGGCGGTGAGCATGTCGATGGCGGGCGTGGAGATGCGCTTGACGGTCTTGCGGTTCGCCTGGGCGTACCTGGTCACGAAGTGGTCGGCCAGGAGCAGAATGTCGCTCTTGCGGTTGCGCAGCGGCGGGATGTGGATCGGGAACACGTTGAGCCGGTAGTAGAGGTCCTCGCGGAACCGGCCCTCCGGGATCAGGGCCTCCAGGTCGCGGTTCGTGGCCGCGATCACGCGCACGTCCACGCGCAGGCTGCGCGTGCCGCCGACGCGCTCGAACTCGCGCTCCTGGAGCACGCGCAAAAGCTTGCTCTGCGTGGCCGTCGACAGGTCGCCCACCTCGTCCAGGAAGATGGTCCCGCCCTGGGCGAGCTCGAACCGGCCCTTGCGCGCGCTGACCGCGCCGGTGAACGCGCCCTTCTCGTGGCCGAAGAGCTCGCTTTCGAGCACGCTCTCGGGCAGGGCGGCGCAGTTGACCTTCACGTACGGCTTGGTGCGCCGCGGGCCGGCGTGGTGGATGGCGTGAGCCACGAGCTCCTTGCCCGAGCCGCTCTCCCCGCGCACGAGCACCGTGGTCTCGGAGCCGGCCACCTGGGCGATGGCGTCGTACACGGCCTGCATGCCCTGGGACTTGCCCACGATGTTGTCCGGCCGGTACCGGGTCCCCAGCTCGCTCTGGAGGCGGCGGTTCTCTTCGAGCAGGCGCTCGCGCTCCTCCATCACGCTCTGGCGCAGGCGCACGGCCTGGGCGATCATGCTCGCGATGATGGACAAGAGCCGCACGTCCTCGCCCAGCACGTCCTCGCCCGCGTAGGCCCGGTCCACGCTCAGCGCCCCGAGGACCGTGGTCCCCAGCTTCACGGGCACACACACGAAGCTCAGGTCCTCCGGCCGCTCGTCCCGCCGCGCGCCCGTGCGGTCCAGAAACCGGGGCTCGTCGCGGATGCGCGGAATCACGGCGGGCTGTGCGGTCTCGATCACCCGGCCGGTGACCCCTTCGCCGGGTCGGTAGCGGCCGCGCTCGCGCTCGCGGGCGCTCAGGCCATGGGCGGCCTCGACCTGGAGCTCGCCCGTGTCGCGGTTCTTCAGGGTCAGGGTCCCGCGGCGCACGCCCATGTACTCGTCCATGGCCTGGAGCACGGGGCCCACCACCTCGTGCAGGTCCAGGCTGCGGTCGAGCATGCGGCTGATCTCGTGCAGGAGCGAGAGCTCGGCCACCTCGCGCTTGACCGAGTCGCACGCAGCGGGTCGGGTCATGAAGCGGGTCCTTATCCGCGTAGGCCGGGGCGCGAACCGCGCCAGTGCGCATGGTAGTCCGCTGCGGCGTGCGGGTCAAGTCGGCCCGGGGCGCAGGGCCGTCCGCGGCGTGCGGGCCAAGGTTTGTCCTTGACGCGAGCGCGCAGGCACGGTGTGCTGCGTGCGGCCAACGAAACCGGACGCGTGCGCGGCCCGCCCCGGGTCGGCGCGCCGGACCATCCGAAAGGAGGAGTCGAATGTCGGAGATTCGCGAACGAAAGGGCGGCTACTACCGCGTCATCCAGTCCCAGGGCGCGGGAAAGGAGTTTTTCGCGTGGCTCGGGCGCACGCGCCCGGAGGCCGAGGCCGAGCTCGAGCGCGTCCAGGCCCAAGAGAAGCGCGCCCGCGCCGAGCAGCGCCAGGCCCTGCCCGAGGCCGACCGCCGCCGCCTGTGGAAGCGCATCGGCGAGTTCCGCGCGGACGACGTGCGCGCGTGCCTGGCCAAGAACCGGGTGGCCTTCTTCACGGACGCGCCGGAGAACTTCACCGCGCAGGGCCGCACGAACCCCACCACGCGGCTCTTCGACGCGTGCCGCATCGGGTTCCAGACGATCGGCACCGAGGAGGTGCTCGCCGGCGGGCTCGACGCGTTCGACGTGCTCTTCTGCCCCGGGGGGTTCGGCTACCTGCCGCCCAAGCCCCTGGCGCAGCGTCTGACCGCGTTCGTACGCGGGGGCGGCGGGTTCCTGGGGTTTTGCGCGGGCGCGTTCCTGCCTCTTTCGAAGTACCTCAAGCTCGTGGACGCCGGGTTCGACTATCTGCGCGAGACCGGCATCGCCATGGTGCACCTCGATGCTCGCGACCCGGTGGCCACCGGCGTCGAGTCCACGGCGCAGGAGCCCGTGTACGCCCTGTACAACCGGCCGGCCAAGGCGCGCGGCCACCGCGTGCACATCCGCATGTTCCGGGGCAACGGCCCGCTCTTGAAGGCCCGCGGCCGGACGCGCGTGGTGGGGTACTTCGACAGCAACCGGCCCTATGCGGCCATCCTGCGCGGCCGGTACGGCACAGGGCGGGTGCTCGTGTTTAGCGTACATCCGGACGTGAACATGGCGCTGCTTCGCGAGCGGACCTCGGAGGAGAACGTGGTCCAGAACGCGCGGCTCTTCACGAACGCGGTGCTCCACTGCGCGCGCCGCCGGTAGTGCGCTGCTCATGCCGGGCCAGGAGCAGGGCCCACAGTGCGGTCGCGGCCGCGGCCGGGGCCACCGCGCGCAGGATCCACTGCACGGGCAGAACTTCGGTGAGCCACCCCGCCAAGAAGAGGAGCGGCGCGCTGATTCCCCACGCCCCGCCGATGGCCAGCGCCGCGCGCGGGCGCGCCGTGAGCCCCCGCGCGCCGCGGGCGAGCACCACGGTGATCGGGAAGACCGACGTGAGCGTCGCGCCCACCGCGGCCGCCCACAGGGGCGCGGTGCGCGGCGTGGCGGCCTCGGTCAGGCCCACGACCAGCGGGATGCTCAGCGTCTGGGCCACGGCCACGGTGCGCGCCCGGCCCCACCGGTCCGAAAGGTGGCCCCAGAGGTAGCTCGCGCCCACATTCGCCAGGCCATAGGCGAACAGGGCCCGTCCGCCCCAGCGCTGGGCCGGATCGCCGAACCCCTGCACGAGGAACGGCGTCAGGAACACGGTGATGAGCGTCGTGGTCGTGGCGATGCTCGCGCCCAGCACGAACACCGGGCCGAAGCGAAGGCCGTGGTGCTCGTGCTCGGCGGGCTCGGTGTGGGGCACGGCCTTGGTGCGGTGCAGGCCGCAGGCGAGCACCAGGCCCACGGTCACCACCGCGCCCAGGCCGAGGATCCAGTACCCGGCCAGCCCGTACCGCGAGGCCCACTCCGCGGAGACCCAGTTGCCCAGGCCCAGGCCGAAGTGCCCGCCGGACAGGAAGATGCTGATGCCCAGCCCCTGGCGCGTGCCGCTGATCGCGTGCGAGGCGAGCAACGCCTCCGGATGCACGAGCCCGTTGCCGATCGCGCTGACCACGATGATGCCCATGGCGGCCGCATAGGTGTGCACAAGACCCAGGCAGGTCATGCTCGCCGCGACCACGGGCCCGATGACCAGAAGCACCGGCGCCCCCCGGCGCGGCAGCACCAGGCCCGCGCCCGGCTGGATCCAGTTGACCACCAGCAGGAACACGGCGAAGAGGTACGTGGCCGCGGCCAGGCTCACGCCGAAGTGGTTCGTGAGCGTGGGCTCCAGGAGCGGGGTCAACAGCCCCGCGTAGAAGTCCACGGTGAAGTGCAGCAGCGTGAGGACCACCAGCCGCACGGACGGGGTGCGGAACACGTTCGCCTCCACAGCCGCGGCCCCGGCGTAAGCGGCCGGGGCCTTGGGTGCCGCGGGCCGGGCGCGGCGGGCTTTTCGGTTGCGCTTCGGGCCAAGAGGCCCGATAGTACGCACCGCGCCCCCGGGGCGCAACCGGCAACCCTGCGGAATTCGGGAGAGGCCCATGTGCGGGATCGCGGGATGGTTCGCGCGCGCGCCCGACGCGCGGCCCGACCGGGCCGCCCTGGAGCGCATGACCCGGGCTCTGGCCCACCGCGGGCCGGACGGCGCGGGCCTCACCGAGGCCGGGGCGTGCGCGCTCGGGCACCGGCGGCTGTCCATCGTGGACCTCGCCGCCGGCGCCCAGCCCATGCAGACGCCGGACGGCCGATACACGATGACGTACAACGGCGAGGTGTACAACCACGCGGACCTGCGCGCGCGCCTGACGCGCGAGGGGCATGTGTTCCGCACCCGGTGCGACACCGAGGCCGTGCTGTATGCGTACGCGGCCTACGGCGAGCAGTGCGTGGAGCTTCTCCACGGCATGTTCGCGTTCGCGGTGTGGGACCGCGAGACCGAGACCCTGTTCCTGGCGCGCGACCGCCTGGGCCAGAAGCCGCTCTTCTACGAGGAGACCGAACAGGGGTTGCGGTTCGCCTCGGAGCTCCATGCCCTGGCCGATGCGCCGGGGTTCGACCCGGCGCTCGACCCCGAGGCCCTGCACCTGTACCTCACCTACCTGTACGTGCCCGGCTCGCGCACGATCTACCGCGCCGCGCGCAGCCTGCCGCCCGCGCACGCCGCCCGCGTGACCCGGGAAGGGATGCGCACGTGGCGGTACTGGCGCGCGAACCACGCGCGCAAGACCGACCTCGACTACTCGGCCGCGCGCGACGAGGTGCGCGCGCGCGTGGTGCGCGCGGCGAGCCGGCGCCTGATGAGCGACGTGCCCCTGGGCGCGTTCCTGTCCGGCGGGCTGGACAGCTCGGTGACCGTGGCCGCGCTCGCCCAGGCCCAGGGGCCGGGGCTTGCCACGTTCACCATCGGCTCGCAGGCGCCCCGGTACGACGAGCGCGCGTACGCGGCGGCCGTGGCCCGCCGGCATGGGACCGCGCACCACGAGCGCGTGGCCGGTCCGCAGTCCCTGGCCCGGCTGCGCGGGCTCCTGCACGCGTGCGGGCAGCCGTTTGCGGACAGCTCCATCCTGCCCACGCACCAGGTGTGCGCGTTCGCGCGCGAGCACGTGACCGTGGCCCTGTCCGGGGACGGGGCCGACGAGGCCTTCGCCGGATATGAGCGGTACACGGCCCTGCGCCTGGCCGCGCTCTTCGACCGGCTGCCCCGCAGGGTGCGCCGGGCCCTGGGCCGGGCCGCGCGGGCGCTTCTGCCCCGGGGCGCGGACGAGCGCACGCGCGCGAGCCGCGCGCGGCGGTTCTTCGGCCTGTTGCGGGCCGAGGGCCTGGACCGGTACTTGGCCGCCGTGGCCCGGTGGCGGGCCGAGGACCGGGCCCGGGTGTACGGCCCGCGCTTGCAGGCCGCGGCCGCACAGGTGCCGGTGGGCGAGCCTCTGGCGCAGGCCTGCGAGGCGCTCACCGCGCGGGACCCGGTGGAGCGGTGGATGGAGCTCGAGGCGCGCACGTACCTGCCCGAGGATGTGCTCGCCAAGGTGGACCGCGCGGGCATGGCCGTGAGCCTGGAGGTGCGCAGCCCCTTCCTGGACCACGAGCTCGTGGAGTTCGCCGCGGGGCTGCCCATGGACTGGAAGCTCAAGGGCCGCACGCGCAAGCACATCCTGGCCGACGCGTTCGCCGACGCGCTGCCCCCCCAGGTGCGCGGCCGGCCCAAGATGGGATTCGGGATCCCGGTGGCCGCGTGGCTGCGCGGGGCCCTGGCCGACGAGGCCCACGCCGCGCTCACCGGCGAGGCCATGCGCGAGGCCGACCTGTTCCGCGCCGACGGGGTGGAGGCCCTGTGGCGCGCGCACCAGGCCGGCCGCGAGG
>Ga0180431_10002327_pt1 | contig 25536 bp, 41 predicted proteins | sample SS_ome_11_FD_132459 | JGI IMG/M metagenome (GOLD analysis project Ga0180431, IMG submission 132459) | Hypersaline lake sediment archaeal communities from the Salton Sea, California, USA - SS_1_MS_1 metaG | ecosystem: Environmental > Aquatic > Non-marine Saline and Alkaline > Hypersaline >... | reverse complement strand
GACATGGAGTATCCGGGAGAACCGATCGATGGCTAAATACCGCAAGAAACCCGTTGTAGTTGATGCGTGGCAGCTCACCGAGGAGGTCGCGCTCGAGATACTGGAGAAGCGCCGGGTGTTGCCGAAGGAGCTCCAGGTCGCCGCTGCGTACTGGCACCCCGACCGATCCAGGGTGTCCACGTGCAAGCTCGCGTGTCGATCGCTGGAAGGCGAAGTGTTCGCTGAGATCGGTGACTGGATCATCACAGGCGTAGCAGGTGAGATGTACCCGTGCGAGCCTGGCATCTTCCACGACACGTACGAGGCCGTGGAGTCGTGAGCTCTCCGTTTCCTGATGGTGCCCAGGTACTCACGCTACCCGTTCCGCCATCATCGAACCGATACTGGCGCACTACGGCCAGGTACAGCCGAGCTCGCAAGCGGTGGCGAGCAATCACGTACAAGAGCGCCGAGGCGAAGGAATACCAGAAGTCGGCGCAGAACCTCGCGCTCGCAGCCGGCATGAGGCCGATTCCCGGTCCTACCGAGGTGACGCTCATCGTCGTGTGGTATCGCGAGAAGAGAATAGGCGACCTTACCAACCGTATCAAGGTGGTGGAGGATGCGCTCCAGGGCGCCGCGTACGACGACGACAAGCAGGTGTCTGAGGCCCACGAGTACCGCTTCGACACCGAGCGCCACAACCCCAGACTCGAGATATGCGTCCTACCCAAGGGCGAGATACAGGAGAGTGTGCTGTGACCGAATACTGGAAGTACGGCCATTGGGCCGACGACGAGTACCTAAAGCGATCGAAACCACCGTACAGCGACATCAACACCTGGTCGAACATCGTCTACGTGATAGCCGGCGCCCTGTATTTCCTCCAGACCGGCGACGAGCGGTTTGCGATCGCGATGTTCTGGTTGGGTTTGGGTAGCGCGGTGTACCACGCATTCAAGACGATTCGGTGCTGTGGTATCAACTGGGCAGCGGGTAGCGATGACAGCGGCATGTTCGCTGTGCTCGGGTACCTGGCGACGGGTAGCTGGATCGGCCTGCTAACTGGAGCTCTGTTCGGGCTCATGCGTAATAAGTTCGATCCGAAGGTGAACCTGAACCATGCGATCGGCATCGTGTTTGCGATCATCGTGCTACAGGCTGGCGTGACCTGGATGAACGGGCTTGCGATCCTGACGTTCGGTCTGGCGTACCTGGCCTGGAACCTCGACAGGGAACGGTGGGCTCCGATGCCGATCGCCCGGTGGTGTCATGGAGTGTGGCACCTACTCACGGCGATCGGGTTCTACCTGTTGGCGATGGTGGGTGCGTGATGCCGTGCCGGGTGCATGGAAACGCGATCGTATGCACTCGTGGCGGTCCTCCGCGCGATCGCGAGATCGTGGAGCGGCACAAGGAGTGGCTGCGCCTCAGCAAGGGAAACCGGACGCAGCTCTCGTTTGAGGAGTGGTTAAAGAAGCCGGTTCAGGATGTAGGCGACGAGGAGTTAGATTCCACACATGATTAGCGATATAAGGTTGTATCGCGCGTACATGAACGGGGATGCAACGATCACTCGTGTTTTGCCGGACGGTGAGAAATCTCGGCCTGACGAGGTGTGTTTTGCCACAATCACTGTCCATTGTGATGTGGTGGTCGGCGATCCGTCAGAGAAGCCTGTTGAGGGCGTACGCGACGAGGAACAGCCCTCCGTAGATGGCGATCAAACGGAGGGCGTTCAGTAGGAGCCTCATATCCTTGACGGGTGGTTGGCTTCCAGGTGGTTCGCGGCGCTCCTCTCGTCCTTGATGGATTGCAGCAGCGTGGCGATGCGCTCCAGGCGTTCAATCAAGGCCCACTGGAACCGTAGCGTCTCGCAGTCCGGATCGAATCCCATATCAATCTTCCGCGCGACATCTTTTCGGCCTCCCCCTGGGTGGTGGTATATGTGTTCAATCTGCGGCATTGAAGTTCTCCTCTTGTCTCACGAGCCAGCACTCCACACAGCCAGCGACCGGCCCAGGCACCTCGTACTGACCCTTCAGGATCTTCCAAAGGTGCGATCGGTGTATGCCGAGGAGGTCAGCGGCCATCGGGATGGTGAGCCCGAGCCGCTGGAGAGCCTCCTCAAGTTCTTTCGGTGTCATGGGTGAAGGTTAACCCTCGTGTCGATCCATGACGAGCGGGTGCCAGCCCTTCTTCTTGGTGTATTCGTTGGGCGTGTTGAGCCTGTACGTGCGATCATTCGCGATGTGCTCCCAGACGTTCCCGTCCTGGTCGAGCGCAAGGAGAGCTTCGTCGTAGCCGTCGTTGCCGGCGCCGTACGCGATCTGCACGAACTTGGGGTGTGGTGTGGTGTCCATGTCTTCCTCCTCTTGTGGTGGCTCCGTCTCGCGAAGCCACCGGTCGTATGCCTCCGCTGACCCTGGGGGCATGTTGTAGTAACAGGCTGTCATGCGTGGTTATCCACCACCGGCACGGCGATCCAATCAAGGAGCTGGCCGTCTTCACACTGCACGGCGTAGCTGTGGTCCTTGAACGCGACCAACACGTCTTTGCCCTGCATGTAGGGTTCGAGTAGGTCGCGAGGATCGTCTGCCGTCTCGTGGCGCTCTCCGGTCACGCCGTCCATCAATTGGTAGCGTGGCATCAGTCCTCCAGTACACGCCGCATGGCGATGATGGCGTGCCGTAGGGGTTCGCGGATCGCCGAGCACATTGGGCTGGCCTTCTCGATGTCGGCTAGGTCCAGCCGTAGGACGATCGCGGTTGCGTGCTCGATGAGCTCGATCGCGGCAGCCTTCCACTCCAGGATCACAGACTCGGCGTGGTCGAGCCCTACGCAAGTGATGTCCAGGTAGCAGTCAGGGCAGTAGTACACGCGCTCGATCTGCGCCTCCGTGTCCAGCCGGCCCTCGAGATACTCGATCTGGTCCCAGGTGACGATGTAGGGATCGCAGAGTCGGGTTTGGTCGCAGCCTTGGCAGTCTGTCGGGCTGCCGTATGTGGGCATCGGGCGGTGCACCTTGGCGATGTGCCGCGCGTGCTTACCCATGTCCTCGGGACCGTGATAGTCCTTAGGCATCGAACCTCCCGCGTTCGATCATGCTTTTCAGCATGGCCGCAGCAGACTCACGCAACTCCTTCGCGAATGGCTCGGGTATCCAGTGCACCACGATCGCCCAAGCACAGTCCTCTTCATACCAGCTCTCGCTTCCGCTCCACTTCGCAGCCCATGCGCGTGCACGATCGGGAATGAGACAGTGAAGATGCTTCGGCACGTACATGCCACCATGAGATGGCGTGGAAACCGCGATGATGCCGCATCCGAGATGCTCGGTGAAGTCAGACCTTCCCCAAGGAGTCTCCATTGGCGGGAGTCTGTCCTCGGCACGTGGAGCTTGGGGGGGATTGGGGGGATGGGCAGGCTGTGCCTGCACTCCAGCAGTCATGATATCCTCCTTGTCTATTGTCGTCCTGCAACTACCTCCACATGGATAATAGCACAGTTGGTTGCGTAGCGCAACCATAGGAGGGGATACAACAAGAGCCCGGCTGACTGCTCCGGGCTCTGAAGGTGGAGGAGAGAGAGGTTAGATGGTAATGTCGGGTACGGGCATCGAGTCGATGGTCCGGATGGTGTCTATATCCAAGCCCGCGTCTATGATCGCCTGCGGCCAGTCGGTGGCGGGCTCGTCCATGAGTAGCGCGTATGAGTCGGCGTATGGATCGTGGCAGATCTGCTCTTGGCCGTCGACGAGCATGGCGACTATCGTGCCTCTGTGGTTGATAATGTCGATATGATCGTCAACGCGCCTGAGGGTAAATCGTGGGGTGATCATCTTGTCTCTCCTGTGATAGAGGCTAGTCTACGAGCTCGGTGTCGTGGTCCTCGAGGGCTGGGACCGTCGTGCACGCCTCTTCCCATGCCTCTTTGCTAGCCGGGCCGAGGTAGTCGCCGCCATCCGCCACCAGCCATGCGAGTGCGTCGGCAGGCTCGCGGTGGATCGCAGCGGCATAGTGGTCATCCTCACCCTGCCACTGCGTGATCGAGCCGCGCTGCGTCACGAGATTACCGCCCGTGGTGAGGTAGATGGTGACTGTCGTCCACCGCGTCGTGGATCGCATCGCATCGTACGTGCTGCCTGTACCTATCTCCCATCCCTTACACTGGATGTCGCGATCGCCATCACGAGTGATACGGTAGGTCTTGGGGTCGCCGAGGTCGGCATCGAGGAGCTGCTGCTTGGTGAGTGACATACTGCCTCCGTCGTGTCTGTCCACTGTCTGCCGGCCGTGGACTGTCGCCGTCGCCCGAGGGTGGGCTGTAGGGTAGGGTAGCACGGCGGAGCCGTGGTGTCAAGCCCCAAGTTGCGTGGCGCAACCATTTTGGAGGGACCAGTTTGACCAAAACACCCCGAAACCACTAACCTCGCATCCATGCAAGACGACCAACCAACACCCACCTCCAAACCGATCATCTTCGATCCGTCCATCGGAACACTGCGTGACCCCGAAACAGGCCGAGCTCTGCCCAAACCAGGGAGCAAGAGACGGCTCTCTGAGCTGCGTGCGCTCCGTAAGAGTGCTCCGCGTCGGGCCAAGTGTGTCGAGGAGGCTGAGGCGTTGGGTGTGTTGCCTCCTATGGAGACGCCTTCTCATGGGCATGGCAAGCTGTTGCGTGGTGGGGTGCCGGGTAACCGGGCGAGTAGTGGTCGGGCTGCGTTGGATGAGGAGTTGCGCGAGTTGGCCAGGACGGAGCTCGGCAGGATGGTGCGTGTTATGATCGAGCGGTTTGATGGAGTCGAGCCGGTGCCTGCCAGGTGTGGCAAGTGTGATGCCCATGCGGTGTGTCCCGAGTGTGGTGAGCCAGTATGGATGACGCAGCCCGCAGCAACTGATGCCCAACGACTGGCCATCGTGGACGCTATCCGCAAGATCGCCGGCATCGAGAAGTCACCGATCGGCACCAAGAAGGACACCGAGCCCATCCAGGTGACGATCCACGGAGCACACCCCGGTCACGCCAAGACGCAAGCCACCGACGCCATCGAGGAAACCGACGGGGGGTAGCAAGAAAAGGGTGGTCGTTCGTCCGGGGTCCCAATGTAGGACCCTAGCCGCGAATTTTTTTCGCCTAAAAAGGTGAGGAGGCAGTTATGCAGGTCTTTCAGGGTAGGAACGTGCGTTTCCGTCGTTTGGATGGTGGGTCGGTGCGGATCGACTATGTAACGAGCATGGGTGCGCCGGTAGGTGGAGAGACGTTGGAGAGTGACGATTTCCAGCGGATGGTAGTGGCGATGAGTAAGGGGGGTCCGGACGAGGGTACGGAGGCGATAGTGCGTCACATGCACGATGGTCCGGTGAATGTGATGAGTGATGTGGGGGACACGGTGGATCTGGAGGGAGAGGGGGGCCCTGGCGAGGCGGGTCAGAACACGGGGGTTGAGGAGGAGGTATCCAATGATTGACGACGTCGCTTTTAAGCTTGTGCCAGCAGTTGCGGTATGGGTGATCATCGTGCGTGGTGCCTGGGTTTTGATGCAGGCTTGCTATCGCCGTTACGCCAACCATCAAGGCTGGCGAGTCGGCCTTTGAGTGCCGAAGCTGAGGTGTGAAGTATTTCCGGTTGTTTTGCGAGCATTGCCGGTGGTTTGTGCGGATGAAGAGTGACCGTGCGTTATGGGGCAAGTATGAGCGGTGTCCGAAGTGCGGTTCGTACACTGACGCGGTGCCGACGAGGTGAGGTAATGGCTGACGAGAGGCGGATTTACGTATGCCCGAAGTGTAAGGAGGAGGGTGAGGCTCCTCCGGGGCAGCGGGTGATGTGTCATTGCGGCGAGCAGGCCGAGGAGATGCCCGAGTCGTACAGGATGATGGAGCGGTTGGTCATCATGTGGGACGAGAACACGGGTCAGTTCGGATTGAAGGGTCCGGTGAACCGTCCTCTCACGTGTTACATGATGTTGGAGCGAGCGCGGTTCGAGATCGACTATCTCCAGACGTTGAAGCGATTGGAGGGTGAAGCTGCCAAACGAGGTGGTCGGTAATGGAAGGTGTTTCGTTGGTGCTTTCCCTCTTTCCGGGTATCGGCCTCCTGGATATGGCGTTTGAGGAGGAGGGGTTCTGTCTTGTGCGGGGTCCAGACCTACTTTGGGGTGGGGATATTCGGAGGTTTCATCCACCAGCGGGGAAGTTTGATGGTGTGATAGGGGGGCCACCATGTCAGGCGTTTAGTCGGCTGGTGCACATGATTCGAGCGCAAGGGTATCGTGTGGCGCCCGATTTAATTCCTGAATTTGAGCGTATAGTCGCTGAAGCACAGCCGCGTTGGTGGGTGATGGAGAACGTTGCTGACGCTCCGACGCCTTTAGGCGCTGTCGGTTGGGCGACAGTTCGAGATGTTGATTGCGGCGGGTTTACAAGTCGGACACGCCGCTTCTGGTGGGCGGGGTTGTCGTCCCTTGATTTGCCGGTCGCGACGAAACTGCCAGCACAATACCCGTCTGTTGTGTGTGACGCACGAGAGCAGCCGGTGGCGATCGGTGGTAGCGGGAAAACAAAGAAACGCCCAAACCAAACCGGAGGGGCGGCGCCCCACGAGGGGCGCCGTTTGTCCGTGGGAGACATGCTTGAGCGGCAAGGTTTTCCCCGTGACATGCTTGACACTACGGCGTTCACCATGACCGCAAAGCGTCAAATGATTGGCAATGGCGTTCCCCTTTCGATGGGTCGGGCAATCGCGAAGGCCGTGAAGGTCGCGCTTCTGGAGGTGCCTGCTGCCAAACGTCGTTAGGTGGTGCAGGCTGCTTGGTTTCTTACGGAGAGGACCTCGATTGAAGCGCACAGTCAACGCGACCGAGTGCTCGGAATGTGGAGGGCTGTGGGGTTACCACTCACCTCACTGTTACTACCGAGCGCACCCTGAGCACGATTTACTTGGCAAGCGTCAGCGTGTGGCCCTTCGCGAGCTCCAGAGGCAACATGCCAAACGTCGTTGATGAGGAGTATCTGGCGTGGCTGAGGTTGAAGCCGTGCGCCGCACGCGAGCGTCCAATGAGTTCGCGGAAATGGAGGCTTATGCTCGTGAACCCATTTCACCAGTGCGTCGGCAAGGTCCAGGCATCGCACGAGGATCATGGGCTTCGCCACGACGACGACCGCGCTTTCCCTGCCTGTGCTCAGGTACACACCGATTATCACCAGTTGGGCGAGAGGTTGTTCATGGAGACGTATGGCTTTTGCCCGCACTGCACGTCGAAGCTGTACCGCGAGATATACGAGGCCGAGAGGAGTTTCGTATGAGTGAGGGAAGTAAACAGGACAACTGGGAACGCCGTGCAGAGAGTATGCTGTGCCGCACGTGCATATGGTATGTGCCGAAAGGACGTGAAGGGTACGAGGCCATGAGGGCGCCGATTGGGAGGTGTAGGCGTCACGCGCCGGCAATCGCGGGGTTCCCTGCGGTATATCCAACCGACTGGTGCGGCGATCACAAGATCGACGAGAACCGTGTCTAGCGAATTCCGCTACTACTGGCTTCGGAAGGGGCCGCGCCAGAACGACTTGTGCCGTGTGGTGGATTGGCTGTACCGGAACCCTGACGGCGTGAGTAGCCGGGTGTTGATTGAATTTGAGGACGGTGAGCGGGTGGAGTGCACGCGAAACGATATCCGGATGGTGAAACGTGCCGTACAGACGAATCGGTAGACGGGTGTACAAGGTCCACGAGGACGGGAAGATCGAGTTGGTGCCTGGCGGGGAGCACGAGAACGCCCACAAAGCGCAGAAGCATTTGAAGGCCCTGTACGCCAACGTCAAGGACGCGAAGAAGAAATGAGCAAGGGCTCTCGGCGCCGACCGCTGGTGAAGTGCACCGAGGAGGAGCTCGGCCACAGGTGGGATCAGACGTTTGGGAAGCCTGTGCCGGGGTATCCCGGCTGGCGTTTCAAGGACGAAGGGCCGGTTCCGGATTTTCCAGAAAACTCTGGCGATGCGTCTTGGGCAGAGGTCGAGCGCGGATATCTCGAAGACCTTCTCAGGCCATCACCGATTGCCGAGCTGTTCGATGGCTAGGCTTCCCCGCCCGCAGGATCTTGCCGATCACCTCTCGGCTGTGGTCACGATCAAGGACGCGCACGACCAGGATCGTGTGTTGGTGGCGTTCCAGCCCAAACAGCTCGAAGCGTTCAACCTCACTCCTCTCGTCAGAGATCCCAACGAGAATGGCCCCGAACATATCGGATTTGGCGGGCAGGCCGGTGGCGGGAAGTCGTTTTTCGCTAGAGGACTCGCTGTCGCTGTCGCGCTCATGTGGCCCGGATCCACGTCGATCATCTTCCGGAAAACCAAGGGCGAGATCAAAGCCAACCACGTGAACAAGATCCGGGCGGAGATCCCGGAGCATTACGAGGGCAAACGGATCTACTCCTACAACACCACCGACATGGTGATGGAGTGGCCGAACCAGTCGCGCACGTACTTCGGGTTTCTGAAGCAGGACGACGACGTGTTTGTCTACCAGGGGCCGGAATACGACGTAATGATCTTCGAAGAAGCCACCCACTACAGTTGGTGGGCGGTGTCCTGGCTCGTGTCGAACCGCCTCAGAGCAACGGTTCCCTACTCGAGGCCGTTCGTGGTCTACCCGTCGAACCCTGGATCTCAGGGTCACTTCTGGTTCAAGCGGCTGTTCATCGACAGACGGTACCGCGAATTCGAGGAACCCGACGACTACGTGTTCCTGGGAGCCGCGGTGAGCGATAACCTGGAGCTCCGCCGGCGAGATCCCGGATACGAGAAGAGACTGAACAGGTTGCCGGAACCTTGGAGAAGCTGGCTTCGAGACGGCGATTTCAGGGCCGGTGCCGGATCGGCGCTTTCCGAGCTCGACTGGCAGAAACATTTCGTTGAACCTTTCGAGATCCCCGGTCACTGGATGCAGTTCGGCTCATTCGACTGGGGCTTCGCGCATCCGTTCAGTTTCGGCCACTACGCTGTGAACGAAGATGGCGTGGTGTTCAAGGTCGATACGATCACCGGCCTACGGAAGAAACCCTACCAACAAGCCGACCAGATCAAACGCAAAGTGCCGATCGACAAGCTTGCCTACATTGTTGCCGGCCATGACGCATGGTCGGAAGTGAGGGCTCGTGGAGAGAACACGCGCTCAATAGCCGATCAGTTCATGGACGAGGGCATCATCCTCATAAAGGCAAACATTTCGCGGGTGATGGGGCTCAACAATCTCCGCGAGTTCCTCACCTGGGACGACGACACCGGGTGGGATCCGATGCTCCGGTTCATGGACACAGACGGCAACCGCAAGTGTTTCGAGCAGTTGGAGTCCATGACAACCGATCCCGACGATATGGAGGATGTGCTGAAGCTGGACGCCGATGATTTCGGCGAAGGCGGAGATGACATGTACGACGAGACGCGGTATGCGACGGCCTCGAGGCCTTCGCCGGCGCCGTCGATCGGGGTCAAAGAGAGGGACGTGGAGGCGTGGTCCTCCTCCACATTGGCGTATGAAGCCGAGCAGCAACGTATCTCACGACCACCTCGCAGCCTCCAGGAGGATGACGAGGCACTGGCCGATAACCCGTTTGGAGCGTACCTGTGACCATACCGATCCCACCCGCCGATGAAATTGGCGTCCGTGCCATGTTCAAGCGGGTGAACTTCGGATACGACGTGACGCTCCGTGTCAGGTCGGTTGATCTGCGTAACGAACCGGCAAACCTCATGCCGATCAATATCCTCGGCTTCGCGATCGCTGAGTTGGGTGCGCAGCTACAGATAGCGACAGGGTGCAGCACCGAGGATCTCATGTACGCGATCGAAGGAGTGACGCGGGCACGACTGGGGGCAATGGATGACGAAACGTAGACCGAGAGATACACGCGCCGTGACGCTCGCGGATTACTTCCAGTATCCGCAGCGGTACGTGAGGCGCGGTGAACTCCTACAGCTCCTCTCCTGGTATGAGCGGAAACGCCGCAAGGCTACGTGGTGGCGGGCTCTCTGGCGCTGGATAGTGAATTCCATCCTACCACACCGCAATCCGGAACGGGCCGTCAAAGACGTGGCAGCCGACATTCCACCTGACGAGGTGCTGAAACATGGGAGTTGAGGGAATCGTGCTTGCCCTTATCGGCACCGCAGCCGGTGTGTTCTTCGGGCTCTGGCGAGGTGAGATCGGGCGCCGACAGACAATCGAGAACACGATCGTCCACGGTACGCCCGTCAGATATGACGCTCATGTGGTTCAGCCGGAACCGGACGCGGAACAGCGAGCTCTCCAGCTTGACGATTACGAACGACAAGCGGTGGCGGAGTTCTCTGAAGGTACAATCGAACGCGCCAAAGAGATGATCCGCACGATCGCAAACGAACAAGGGCGGCGCCTCTCGAACGACGAGATCGAAGAAGAGGCGATCCGCATACTCGAGGAAGGCGGGGTACAGAGCACATGGTAACGGGACTGTTGTTGGTGATGACGATCGCGGTCCTTATCGGTCTTGTGACGTGCTACTCTGTGGGCGTTCCCGTCCGTTGGCGCAAGATCGAGGAAGAGATCGAGCGCCCGGAACCCACACGCTTCCTGGCTGACGAGCTCACCGGCACCAGCCCGCGACGGATTCTTGAGGAGATCGGTAAAGAGGTGCCCGGTAGGCACGCGCTTGTGTATGACGGAGACAACGTGCTCGCGCTTTGGACGAGCAACGCCGGAGAGCGCACTGTCGGCGTGGGGCTGAATACACGGGCGGCGTGTGTGGACCTCGCGAAGAAGCTGAACGTAAACGCCGAAATCGTTTGACTCATTGAACGAACCTTGGGCATATTGGCGCTTATAGGAGGTTAAGCGATGTCACATCCCATACTTCCGGACCCAACGACCGTACGCCGCTGGCGACAGGGCAAAGGCGACTGGGCCGATGGCGCCGCGTTCTCCAACGGCGTCGCGATCACTTGGACGGTTCCGTGTGCAGGTGTGCGTACGATCCGGATGCGTATGCTTACAACCACATCCGGTGGCACACTATCGGCGGAGTTCCTTCGAGGACTCGAGGACGCTGCCACCGCGTACGCGGAAAACAACCCTGGTGATGTCGCGATCGTTGCCGGAACAGAGAACAAGATGGACGTGGCCACACACTACGGCGAACCAGCGATCAAGTTCACGTTCACGCCAAGCGGTGACGGCACCCTGGACTACGCCGATTGCATGTTCGGGTATTGAACGTGGCGCGATTCGATTCCCTCAACGCCATCCCTCCCATGCGGGGCAGCCCGTTCGAGCCGGACGGGTACGACGAACAGCGCATAGCATACGTCCAGGCCCACTGGAAACCCCAAGACGAACCTCTCAGGAAATACGAGCGCCAGGTCGAAGAGAACATCCGCATGCTGTGCGGCCAGCAATGGTCCGTTTGGAGCGATAGACTCGGACGATTCATCGACATAACGCGGCTCATGACCGACGAGGAACGCCGCTGGAGACAACGGCCCGCCATCAACCGACTGCTCTACTGGTACATCGTCACTCACGCCCGCCTTACCGAGAACCAACCGATCATCACCTTCAGGCCCGGCCCCGATCGCATCGACGCGATGCTGGCCGAGGCGATGGATACGGTGTTCAAGACGGTCTGGCAGGAAGTTGCGATGACCGATCGGATCGACCGGCTGATGGCCTGGCTCATTCCCGGAGCTCAGGCATTCCTCCAGACACGGGTGGATCCGAACAAGGGCGATACCCGTCGCTACATGGGTCCGGCGATGCTCCAGCTCGTGCGCCCTGACGGCTCAACGGTCGATCGCATCATCAAGCAGGCGCCCTACGACCAAGACGGTACACCCCTCGTAGAGCTCACGCCTGACGGTATGGGCTACAACGTCACTGGGGAGCCATACTCCGAGAAGGAAGGCGCCCTCGTGGTGGACGTGATGGGACCGCTTGAGTGTCGCGGCGAGTGGAACCCGAGGCCTTGGTTCGAGAAACGGTGGCACATGCACCGCTCCTACCTGACACAGGAAGAGGTGTTCGACCTCTACCAGATGTGGGTGGAGCCCGATGTCAGGGACTCGGATACCGAAGGGCACGGCGAGCTTTACCGGATGCTGTTCGGATCCGGGTACTACGGCGCAGCGTCAGCAAGAGCCGGAAGCGAGTTCTCGACTTCGAGGCAAACCGAGTCGGGACTCGTCAGAGTAGATACTCTCTGGAAGGCGCCGAGCAAGGTTATCCCGGAGATGGAGGAGAACGACCAGTCGCCGGGCGGGCGGCTGCTCGTGGTCACGAAGAACAAGGTGCTCCGTGATAGCGTCAGGCCCGCTTGGTTCAAGTACACGAGTCCGATCAGGTGTTTTGAGTTCGTGCACATTCCGGGTAGACCTCGTGGATCGACTCCACAAGAGGCGATGAACCCGCTGCAACAGACGTACAATCGCGGTACCGCACAGATACTCGAGCACCGGAACCTCGCGACCAACCCGAAAGCCGTGGTCGATTTGGGATCAGGGATCAAAGAGAACCAAATCACCAACCGACCTGGTGAGATTCTGTTCGCGAACGCGCGCACGGGTATCAAGGCGTTTGATTACGTGGCACCACCGAACATCTCGATGGACGTGTGGAGGACACAGGATTGGCTGAAGACGGAGTTCAAGGAACTGGGCGTTCTGGAAGGAACCGAAGGCAAAGCGCCCACCAAGAACGCGCCCGCCGAGCTCGTGCGCGAGCTCAGGTTCAACGCCGATCGGTATTTGGGACCCACAGTGAAGCGCGCGGTCGAAGAATTCGCGCGGCTCGCAGAGGACTGGATCGCCTGGCTACCGATGATCTGGGACACCGAAAAGATCGTGAGCTACGCCGGCGAAGATAACGTCGCACGCACCGTCATGGTCCTACCTGAGATGTTCTCGACTGGCAAGGTGAATGTGGTACCCGACCTCGAGAGCATGCTGCCCGAGTCTAGGTCGGAACGTCAGGCACGGATCAGCCTCATGTACCAGGAGGGGCTGTTCGGCCCAATAGGTACACCGGCAGCGGTGAACCATTACCTAGAGCTCGCACGGTTCCCGCACCTGGGACGTGCTGTCCGGCCTGGTGGAATTCACCGCGTTACCGCCGAGCAGGAGAATGGACGGCTCGTGCAGGGCGAGCCCGCGCAGTCGATCTACGTGTTTGAGTGGTACGACAACCTGACGCACCTCGCGATCCACGAGGAGTTCATGGCTTCACCGGAGTACCTGAAGCTCGACATACAGACACAGCAACAGTTCGTGGTCCACCGCGTAACGCATATCCTGGCCGAGATGGCGAAGGCGGCGAACGCGATGCAGACCGAACAGAACGTGAACGACCAGGCGCCACAGCCACCTGAAGGCGCTGAAGAAGAGACTGAAGAAGGCCCGCCGTCTCCCACAGCGGTTGAGGCGGCTTAATTCCCTCGGGAGGTACAATGCCGGACGAAGTGACGACGACTGACGACCTAAGCCCGATCCAACAGGCTATCGAGTCAACTCGGCAGAGCGACGATAGCCAGTGGGGTACCGAACCCGAAGACCTCGGGCAGGACCCGAACGCATTACCTCCTGATGGCACAACAGACGACAGCGCCGAGACTACTGAGGCGCCAGGCATGCCCTCAGAAGAAGCCGAAGTACCCGAGGGTGAGGAGGGGGCAACTACCCCGGAAGGGGAGCAGCCCCCCTCGCCCGAGGATGAAGACGAGACGTTCGTCTTTCAGCTCCCGAGCAGGGAACCCGATGGCGATCCCATCGAGATTGAGACGAGCGACAAAAACGTAGCCGAGCGCATGAACCAGATGTACAACGGCTACAGGCGGAGCGAGCAGATCAAGGCCGACCGGCAGGAGCTCTCGCAGATGCAGGAGGAGTTCGCCGAGGTTGAGATGTTCCTTCGGAACGATCCGGTCAACTTCATCATGGAGGGCGTAGCACCGGAGATCAAGAAGGACCTGGCCTTGAACCTCCTCGCGGATCCCGAGGTGTACTCCGCCGTTACCGAGAGAGTAGACGAGTGGGAGCGGGACGCCAGCGTGAAGGAAGCCAGCCAGGCGCGGATGGAAACCGATCGTATCAAGCGGAAGGACCAGGTGCGGGATACGATCACCTACCAACGTGCTGCACGAGAACAGTCTCGCGGCATCGAGGACACACTACAGTCGATGATCCCCGCGACACTCTCGCAGGGTATGGCGACTCAGTTCTTAGCTGATGCCAGAGGTGACGTGAAGAGGTTTCTGGAGTCACGCAAAATCGAGGTGATAAACCCGGCTGATTTGCCGAGGTTTCTGAACGATATACCAACGATTCTTTCCAACCGCCTTCGACTCTATGGCATAGGGTCCGAGCCGGGTAACAAGGGGCAGTCGGCCCCGCCTTCCACCACCCCCTCAGTAGCGCGACCTGCAAGTCCCGAGGCTCAGAGGCTGGCCGAAGAGGCAAAAGCGACACCGAACCGCGTTCGAGCGGCTGTGCGTAACCGGAAGGAAGCCGCCGCTGTGCCCTCAGCGGGCGCAGGAGGCGCCGTACCAGAACCGGGAGCGCCGCCCAAAGGCGCGGGAGTGAAGGATGCTATCAAAGGCCTACGTGCCAAAGGATGGGTACGCGGCACCAAGTGGTAGCAGTCCTTCAGTAGCGTAAAACTCACAACTACGAGGCGACCATGAGACGGTTTGAGAAGGTCGTTCTCGGGCTTGTGTCGGTGCTGCTGGCCATCTATGTGGCCCCCGCAGCGGGTGTGGCGATACCCTGGCTAGCGTTTGCCGGGGAGACGACGCAGACCTCGGGAACGGGTGGGATCAACGAAGCGATGAAGATCATCTTCAATGAGCCCATCTTCAATAACGTCGTTTCTGATTCCGAGTTGCTCGACCTCTTCGAGGAAGACAACAACGTCAAGACTGAGGAAACGACTGGCGGTCGATATATCGAAACCGCCCAATACTTCCAGCTCCCGGCTGGTGTCGGTGCACGTAAGGAAGGCGACTATATCCCTGTCGCCGGCGCTCCGCTCATCAAGAACGCACGTGTATACCTGAAAAAGGTTCAGGGTACCGTTGAGATGTCCGGAGACGTGATGCGGCGTGTACGCTCTGACCGTGGGGCATTCCTTGACTGGGCCGAGCGGGCATTGCCCGACCTCGTGACCCGACTCAACAACGAGCTCGACCGCATGACGCTCGGTTACGGTGCCGGTATCAAGGCGAGGGTCAACGACGCCTCTCCGGATACCACACTCCAGATCGACTCCGCGATGGGTATCGCGGGCCTCGAGGATGCGTTCCTGCAATTCCTGGAAGGCGAGACGATCGTGTTCTCAGTGGCTGCCGATGGCAGCCCGCTCCGGAGTGCAGGCTCCAGCCAGTCGGCTAAGGTTGAGAGCATAACCCAGAGCGCGACCGAGACGATCCTGAACATCGACGCCCTGCCCACTGGTGTAGCCGACAACGACTACATCTTCCCGGGTGATGACTCTGGTTCATCTGTGGATGACAGAGAGTTCATGGGATTGACGGGTATGGTGGACGACGGATCAGTTCTGGCCACGTTCCAGAACCTTGCTCGTGGATCCTACACGCTTTGGAATTCTATCGTTATCGACGGTGATGACGGTTCTCTCGGGTTCGATGGCACACTGAACGAGGACATGCTCATCTACGCCGACGACGAGACTTTTGTGAAGGGCGGCGGAAAGCCTGACGTGGTGGTCACATCCCGTTCGGGTGCGCGTTCGTACTGGAAGTCCTTGAAGGGCGACAAGGTACTGAACGATCCCCGTTCGTTCACCGGCGGTAAGGGTAAGCTGTCGGTGCTGTTCTCCGATCGTGAGGCACAGCTCCGCGTTTGCCGCAAGATGCCGCCTCAACTCTGTTTCGGGCTCCAGACCGACACGTTCAAGCGTTGGACCCTCGGTGGTTGGGAGTGGGACGACCTGACTGGCGCGATCTGGAACCGTGTGACTGACGGCACGGGACGGAAGGACGTGTTCTACGCCGTGGGGAATCTGTATAAGCAGTTGGGTTGCCTGGGTCCGAGAAAGAGCTTCCGGATCGAGGATCTGGTCCGAGTGGCATAACAAATGTGATCTATATCGGTCACATATGATCAACGGCGTGGGAGGGCGACCTCCCCGCCGCAGCCTAATCCTCTACGAGGGAGAATGAGATGGCGGTCCAAGATTCCAAAATTCATGCGGATGCCAAGATCGCGCGCGAGTTCCGCCGCGTAGCTCCGCTTCATGACGGGGTGCTCACCCCGGTCACTCTTTCAGTGAACGCGACACCCGAGACGTTTGACGTATCGGCGTTCACGTATGTCCTGGATGGGCAGATTTACTCCAAGGCCCTGGAAGAGGGCATCTCACTTTCAGCCGTTCATGCCACCGACATCGGGACGTGGATGCACATCCTCGTGATGGTGGACAAGGACGGCAACATCACCACGAAATCCAACCCCAACACAGGCGATCAGGACTACGCCGACGAAGCCGCAGCCCTGGCAGCCGTACCGGCACCCGATGCAGGCAAGATCGGGATCGGTGTCATTACGCTGGAAACGAACAGCGCCGACTGGGATGGCCAGACGGACGCCTTTGACGAAGCCGATCTCGTGTCGGCCAACCTCCTGGGGTACACCGGCGACAAACGCCTTGCAGTCATCAAACCGGGGTTCCGGTTCGAGGTGGCCACGGTCGATCTGTGGTGCCGCGCAATGAGCGGTATCGGCGACGTTGAGGTGGTTGTGCCTTCGGCCAACTACGATGGCGTTCTCACGAACCCGCGTCTCGCGATCGATCGCCGCACGGTCGCCGACGACGTGCAGGACTTCAAGTGCGGCAACTTCGACTACTGCATTGATGGTGTCACATACCACAAGGACGCCGAATCGGGGATCTCGTTCTCGGCTGCCCATGTGGTGGCGCTCAATCAGTGGGGTGCAGTGCTCATCCAGATCAATGCGGCGGGTACGATCAGCACCAAGGTCGTAGGTACCCCGCAGGACTACGACACCGCCGCCGAGGCGATCGCAGCCCTTCCGGATCCGGATACCGGCAACATCAAGATCGGTCATTTCTTGGTCGAAGCCGATGCCGGCACCTGGACAGCCAACACCGACGATATGGTAGACGCCAGCGACCTCGAAACCCTGGAGATCTATCCGGAAACAAAGGACCGTCTCGTTTCGGCTCCGACGATTGCAGCGACAGTCGGCGAGCTGGAAGACGTGTCGTTCGGCGCCTTCACCTACATCATCGACGGTGTGGAGTACAGCAAGACAGCCGAGGACAACTGGGACTTCACAGCGGCTCATGTGGTTACAGCCGAGAAGTTTGGTGCCATCCTGCTCCAGATCGACGCGGCCGGCACGATCACGAGTCGTGTGAACTTGATCGACGGTCGTGGCCAGACAACAAACATGGCCTTCGACACTGCCGCCGAAGCGATTGCGGCCTTGCCGGGCGCGACGCCTGGCAAACTCAGGATCGGCTACATCCTCATCGAGGCCGATTCCGGGAATTTCACTTGCAACACGGACGAGCTGACCACGGTGGACGCCGCTGCTGTCACGTTCGTACCGGACTCGGTGCCTGACAACACCATGTACGCTGTCCAGGCAACACCTTTCGTGGCTGACACCGTACAGGCAGCATCGCTGCCTTCCCCGGTGGAGCCCACACGTGGACACAGAAACGGACATATCGTCGTTCTCGCCTCCGGGACGACGTTGGCGGTCACTGACCCCGACGTGGTTGTCGGCTTCAAGCCGAGCCCGCTGAACGGCGAAGTTCTGCACATGAACCAGTTGAGTTAACCGAGGGGGGCTTCGGCCCCTCTCCCTGGAGGACCATGCGACTGATAGACGATCCATACGCGATCAAACCACCCGCGAGCTTGCTTGAGCGGCTCCGGGAGGAAGTCGATCCACGCATGGAAGTAGTGAACGCGATGGCAGGGAAGTGGGTGGTCGGCATCATCGACCCCAATTCCTTCCGCAATCGCGCCGGACAGATGATGGTGGAACGCTCCCTCGGTCCGAACAGCGCAGTCGTTGTTCGGATGTTCCTGTTTGGAAGATTGACGATGCAAGGCTTCAGGCGGATCGCAACGTTCCCGCTTTGGTATTCGGAAGGGCATATCGTGGCCGACCTCAAAGAGGCCGACTACAACTACCGAAACCTTCGCGAGAGCACGGTGGAGAAAAAGCTCCGTGCGATCGACGGACGGGACGAGATGAAGAGACGCCGGGCCTATGCCAGGGAGCTCGCCCTCATGCAAGCCGGGGATGCGTGGAGTTTCGGCAAGAAGTGGGAGGGCTCGACCAAAGGCCCGACCGTCACCGTTGACACCGAGCTGAAGAACTATAGGAGGCACCGTGCCAGAGTATTCACTAGGTCCCAAAGTGCTTGGAGAGAAGGCGTTCAAACAGCAACAGCGCGAAGAGGCTTCCAAAGCCAACATCTTCGGCGAGAAGGTGCTGTGCACCGAGAAGGTGCCGCCTCGCGATCCCAACAAGCCGAACGTACCGTCAGCGCCGATTCCTGGGCTGGAGCCCGAGGAGCCGCCCGCATTGGCGGTGTCGATCGAACAGCTTCAGAACGATCTCCTGGAGAATCCCGACCAGTACGACGAGTACTTCGAGGCGGAGATCAAACGGGCCGAGGGGCCAAGGAAAGGCGCCCTGAAGTTCCTGTGGGAGATAGAGATGGAGAAGGACGAGCCGCGTCCCGGCGTGATCGACCAGATCGACATGGCGCTGAACGCCGACAAGCGGAAGGTTGAGCGAGAAGCCGAGGCTGCGAAGGTGAAGGCGGAACGGGAAAAGAAGGCCAAGGGGGAGACACCAGAAGAGGAGTAGGCCGTGGCCACAACAGTTGCGGAAATCATAGATGCCGCGCGCGACCGCCATCCCGCGTTCACCGAGAGGATGATCGGGGACAAGGCCGCGATGCGGTTTCTGTCGCAGTATCAGCGGCGCCTGGTGAACAAGATCCTGAACTGGAACGCCGACTATATCGCGACCAAGCAGAACGTGTCGTACCTGGCCACGTATCTCTGGAATTCGACCGGGTACACCTTGCCGGCCAACGTCCAGGTGATCGGCGGAACGGTGAACCTGACGGACGTGACGGACGACAACGACCCATTGACGATCGTGAAGTACTCCGATCGGCTGAACCCGATGGGCCGATTCCCGGCTTACATCAAGGACGGAATCCTCTACCTGTGCGGATACTCACAGGACTGGACGACCGTCGAGTCGATCGACCTCGAGTACGTGGCGATCCCGGACCTGTTCACTGCCTTGGACGACGAGATCTCGTTGCCGGACAACGCATCCGACCTACTCGTTGCCAAGCTCGTCCTCTTCATGGCGTCGATCGTTGTAGCGCGGAAAGCGGCGAAGATCGACAAGAACGAGTTCGTCAGCGAGTTGACCGAGGCTCAAGACGATTTCTTCCTCGCGGTGGCTGGCCAGCGCCAGGCTGGAGCGCATTACGTGAGAGAGGAGTGGTAAATGGCTACCACTTGCCAAGACATCATTGACGGCGCCAACGCCCGGCATACGGCGAACGAAGAGAACGTCCTCATGGAGGAGGACGAGTCGATCGTCAAGATCAACGATCGCTTGCAGCAGCTCTACGTGATCGCCGCGGATGCGAATCCGTACTACTTCGGCGAGATCTCCGAAGTGACGGGTGACGGCTCCAAGTGGGACGCGCCCGCGGACGTTGAGTCGGTGGTGTTGATCGAGTCGGCTGGTGATGCCGGAACGGGTGCCGATGCCGTCTTGACCACCGGCGACGAGGTTCATTCGGTCCCGCTTGAGGACAAGGAATGCGATCTCGCACCCCGCGTCTATTTCTTCGGTGGGAGCTACTACTCGGTTGGCGGAACGGGTGATCCGAGCGCCAGCGTGAACGGTGACAAGCTCAACTTCTACCACGCGGCCCAACATGCGGCATTGGACATCGCATATGCCGCCAATCACGCCAACAACACTCTGGAGGCCCGCTGGCCCGAACAGTTCAACGCGCTCCTTGAGCTCCACCTCGCGATCGTCATGTGCATCAAGGACGTGGGCCGCGAGTCCAGGGAGTACGAGGCGCTGATAGCCGAAGAAGCTCGGGTGCTCCAGGCGTTCGAGGCGCACTTGAGGCATGAGGATGTAGCGGTACGAGCTCGCCACGAGAGGCAGCCTGATGCGTGAGCCGTGGCCGTTCGGTCCCTTCACGAAGGGGATTGTCGATGGAGCGAACGAGGCCATCGACCTTCGCGGTGCATGTCGTACAGCGAGGAACATGGGGCTTTCTGGTATTGGCCGGTTCATGGTGGCGCCAGGTACGCAGCTCGCCATGACGTTGAAAGACGACCAGGGCACACCGGCGAATATCACGTCCGTTCTCGTAATCACGCCGTTTGCCGACTGGGTGCTGGCTGTTGGGCATTCGACGGCGACGGACAAGTTTTACCTGTACCGTCTCGAATCCGACTTCAGCGGGTGGTACAACTCGGGCGGAGCCTTGCAGAGCAACCTCACACCTGAACCCGTTGGCACCCTATGGTCTAGCGCGACCGATCCGGCTGTCATCTACGTGGCCGAGGGCCTGGGTACGGCGTACATCGCGCACAGCAACGCGGGTGTGACCTACAAGACTCGCGAGTACACGGTGTCCGGAGGCCTCGTGGATATGTCCGAGGATCTGTCAGGCGAGGGTGCGGGAGACGTGTACTTCAGAGGAGTGGTGAGTTTCAATCAACACCTCTGGGGATGGGGCCACGGGCACGGTACGGGAACAGAGAACGACCGGCCCGAGCTCCTACGGTTCTCCGGCCCCTTCTTCGCTGCGTTCTCCTCGTCAGATAGCATGGGAGTCGGCCACAGAGTAAGGAGTGCACGGGAAACTGTTGTGGGTGCCGTGGTGGCCGGTGAAGTGTTGTTCGTGGGGACGCCCTACGGTGTCTGGGCGATCGCGGGATCCGGTCGCGACTCGTGGGATAAACGACCGATCGACGGAGCTATCGGTTTTGCAGGCGGTCAGGCAGCAGTCGAAGGACCTGAAGGGTACCTCTACGTATGGTCCAGGCGCGGCCCGATGCGTATGCGCAGCTTCGCGAACGCGGAGCCCCTGTGGGACGCCGTACCGAACACGATCGAGACGATTTCCGATCCCTCCACGATCGTTGCTGTACACGATGTTGACCGGGACCAGATCCTCTGGGTGTTCGCCAACGCCAGCAACATCGTTAGCGGGTGGGAAGTCGAATCGGACGACGACGGGTCGGGTTCGGAAGCGGCTCCGGACGAAGGGTTGCTGGCGGATGGATTCATCCATCGAGTGTCGAACGCCTACGAGCTGGATTGGGTGGGAAGTGGTGCGGTCCGGAAGTGGTACACGACGGAATTCTACAGCGACAACTTCGAGTTCTCCGCTGACGTGAAACGAGGCGCCAGCCAGGCGCTTCATGGATGGCCCGGAATCGCGTTCTTGGTGAAGGATGCCAACAACATGTGTCTCATCACGTTGCGCCGTGAGGACGACGATCTCGTAAGCATCGTGTTCGGACGCTACGACACAGGGGGCGATCAGGATGAGGTGGAACTTGAGGGGGATGTGGCCCTTGCTTATGCAGCGTACATCCGGCTGGGCGTCCGGATAGAAAACGGAGTGGCGACGGCTTTCAGGGCCGATCCGATCACGGGGGACAATGAGGTCTCGCTCGGGACCTTGACGATTGGTGCCGATTGGACTGGCGACGACGACTACAATCTCATGGGCGTGGTTCAGCATCAATCATCACAAGCCACCGGCGTCGCCTGGGATAACCTCACGATCAGCTCGCTTTCCTCGGTGGACACGCAATCCATCATTGCAGCGTTCGACACGAGACGCCAGGTGTTTCTTGGGCCGGATACCGACATTGACATCGGGGTTGCGTGCGCCGGGATGGTGGAGCCAGTGGACGCACCCGATCCGCCTGCGGGGCCACCGACGAGCCCCTCGACCACCGGAGTCGGCACGACCGTCGCGAAAGCCCATTGGACCGATGGCGATCGCACGCCCGGATGTGTCTGCACACTCGAGTATCGGGTGCAAGGTGGCTCCGTCTGGACGGTTGCCGGCGAGGAGATACCCGTAGAACCGGTCTATGGCAATCACTACAAGATCACCGGGTTGACTCACAACACCGCATATGAGTGGCGAGTGAGACACGAGAAAGGGGGCGCCGCTTCGGCGTATCTCGGGCCTAACGCCAGCACGCAGTTCACCACGAACGAGGAAGTCGAGGGCGGCGGAGGAGGTACGCCTTTGCAGCCGCCGACCGACTTGGACGTCACCGAACTCCGGAACCCGGCAGGGCAGGGGAAGACATATCTGGTCGCGAGTTGGACGAACTCTGGCGAGAGCGGAGTAACCCACAACCTGCATGTGCATGGCCCGGATGCGGTTGATCCGACCGATCCGCCGTTCGCGACGGTCTACGGCCTGGACACCGAGATATCGAGTGTCCAGATCGACGTTACGGATGCCTGGGGTTGGTATTACTTCGCGATCCGCGACGAGAAGGACGGCAACTACTCCGACTACGAACCGGCCTCTGGCAACGTGTCCTACTACATCGGAGAAGAGGAATAATGCCGTACACGTACTTCGGTGAACGTGCGGGCGCGCGGATCCTCTGCTACGGGGTGGGACGCCGACAGTTACAACGGGACGGCACGTATGCCGCATACGACGCCTATGTCGAGACGTGGGGTAACTACCCCTCGGGCCATGCGGGGAAGTCGGTGTTCAGGTCAATCGACCTCACCATGCGGCACAAGGCCGGATACAACATCACGGTGAACGTCACCGTCGATCGCGTGAACGTGGCGCAACAGAGCTTTAGCGGTGGCCCACCTCCTCGCGGGAACACCGAAGAGGAAGTCGATATGCGCGTTCCGTTCAAGAAAAAGGGGAAGCGAATCGTTGCGACGGTCACGATCGACAGCCAGTACGGTGAAACTGAGATCATCAACATGTCGGCATCCGGCAAGGCTCTGAGGTTGGTGGGATGAGTAGATTCGCTTTTCCGTTCGGGACGACCGATCCCAACATGCTGGCGCTTCAGCGGCACGTAGCGCTCTCGTCCGATCGACCGGAAGCGGGTACCGAGGGGTACGCGCTGGTGTCGAACGGTGAAGGTTATCAGGCCACATATCAGACGCTCGGTTCGATCGCCGGGAGCCTCGTTGACGCACAGGTGCCAGAAGGCGTGGTAAAGCAGCACGAGGGGGCACTCGCGATCGCCTGCACGCAGCTCACAGGCGACATGCCAGATGCGCGGATCGCTGAAAGCAATGTCACTCAACACGAGGCTGCACTCACGATTGCTGAGTCGCAGATTACTGACGGTTCTATCCTGGCCCGTGTTGCCAGCAACGAGACGATCAGTGGACAGTGGACGTTCGGTTATCCGGTACGAGGCCCTAGCGGTTCGAGTGCAGCTCCCGGTTTGTCATTTGCTGACGCTACAGGTATTGGATTCTATCAGGCTGGCGGCGTTCTCCTAATGTCGGCAGGTGGCGGGCTGAGTGCTCTATTCCAGCATGGGGTAGAGGCTTGGTTCAACGACCTCGTGCGGTGTCCGTCGAACGTTGAGACCGATGTAGTTGCTGAATACTCAGATGGCGTGGGGGTCACAGTTGATGGTGTGGAGCTTAAAGACGGCGGAGTCAGCGCGACGACGGGGACGTTTAGTGGGAATCTCACTGCGGCAGACGCGTGGTTCGAAGACACAGTCTATATCCGGTCACAAACGGGCGATGTTTATCTGTATATGGATTCAGGAATTGATGGTCCCGCTGAAGAAGGGACGATTGTTTTTCGTGACGGATCAGAGCTTACACCATATTGGCAGCTTGGAAGCACAAGCGCCCATGCGTTTCGATTGTACGATGCTATCTATGGTGGTTCGCTCATCTATGCCGTTTCAGACGGCGACATGACATTAGGGCCTGCGGGTGATCTTATTCTCGACCCCAACGGCGGTGATGTGATAGTAAACACCACATTGACGGTTACGAATACCAGTGCAGCGCATCTCTATCTCATAAGTGATAGTGACAACTCAGAAACTACGTACTCCCGTATTTACTTCCGAGACTACACGACTGACACCTGGGTGGTTCAGAAGACCAATGGCAACGCCTTCCAGATCTATGATCTGGTTGGTGGGGCTTCAGTGCTCTTGGCGACGCAGGATGGCGATCTTACAATCAGTCCAACCGGTCACGTAATTGTCTCATCAGCGACAACCAGTGCATATCTGTATGTGAAAAGCACCACAGATAATGCTTACATCATCCTAGAATCTGGCCTTGATGGTTCTGGGGTTGAGCAGTCGCAAGTGATTTTCAGGGACGGCTCATCGCCCACTTCCTACTGGTCGTTGACGTGCGCCACTGATCATTCAATCAACTTCTACGACTACATCGGCGGTTTGAACGCGCTAGCAATTACCTCTAATGGCAACATGACCCTTAGTCCGGCTGGTGGTGGGGTAACGGTTACAAACACTCTGTGGGTTGGCACTGCCGATACGGCAGTCGGCACCCTTATACTTCAAGCCGGTGGGACCGGACAGCCTGAAGGTGGTGAGCTTCGTCTTGTTGTCGCACCTGACTATGATACAAACGTTGGTACATACTACATCGACGCACATCAAGATAGGATGCGATTCGTCGCAGGGTCAGACGTGTTCATGTACTACGATGACTCAGATGATACACTGTATGTGGATACTGAGCTTGAACTTAACGGCGATCTGAACCACGACGGATCTAAAGCCGGTTTCTTTGCGACAGCACCGGTTTCTCGACCAACAGGGGTTGCAGTAAGTGCTGCTGGTATTCACGCAGCGCTTTGCAGCTTAGGACTCATCACGGCGTAGGAGGATTCGTGTCCAAGAAGACAGCCAAAAAGAACGCTCGGAAGCTCGTATTCCCGGAGGGGGAAGACGGCGACGGTTTCTTCAATATCGTCTGGACGGGGTTCTGTGTCGCCTTCCCGGACATGGCCAAGGGTTTCGAGCAGTTGAAGCTCTGTAACCGGATCGGCGAGAAGCTCCAGGACATTTCCGAGGAGCAGCCGGGCCAGGAGAGGGCGATCGCGCCGGATCGGACCCTGTTCGTTCGTGAGCTCCTGCTCGAGAAAACCGAGTGGGAGAAGCTCAAGTCGATGGTGAAGAGCGATAAGGTTCCGTGGACTCATCGAGTCGGGCCGATGGTGGAAGAGACGATCGAGTGGCTGGACGCATGTGACGAGGTGGAGGCGGAGCTCAAAGAGAAACAGGGGGAACACGATGGCGACTAAGACAGCTCAACAGCTAGCGGCTGAAGCCGAGGCGGAACGGACACGTTCAGGCAACGCTCAGTCTAGCGCCGACACCGCGCAGAATCGCTACGTGACCCACCTTGCAGGCGGGCAGGACGCGCTCAACACATACACGCAAGGAGCGATGTCGTCTGCTATGCCGCAGCT